>Ga0302250_1001466_pt1 | contig 17540 bp, 16 predicted proteins | sample AAG_RA_Asp_MG_FD_193536 | JGI IMG/M metagenome (GOLD analysis project Ga0302250, IMG submission 193536) | Enriched activated sludge microbial communities from anaerobic digester in WTTP, New Holstein, Wisconsin, United States - AAG_RA_Asp | ecosystem: Engineered > Bioreactor > Anaerobic >... | reverse complement strand
CGTAACCGGTGGACGGGTTGCTCTCCAGGTCGATGGCCAGTGCTTGGCCGCGCAGTTCGACGCGGCCGCCATGGTCGGCCGCGGTGATGCGGATCTCGGCCGCCGGGGCCGCGGTAGCGGGGATGCTTCCAACCAGCATGACGGTCAGGACCATGACGGGCAGCAGAACAAAGAGACGCTTCTTCACGACTTTTCCTCCTTGCGATTCGGCGGACAGGTCCGATGGGACGCGATCAAGCCGGAAAGCGCGACCACCCCCTTTCGTGATGCTCTGGGGCGATACCTTGCTCAACTCGCCAAGGATGCTGCGCCGCTGCTCTTGACATCCAGATATTGTGACGCCAAAATGGCCCGCGAGATACGGGGGGATGGCATAGCCCGGGATCGCGCACTTGACAGCCTCCGCCGCCCCATTTATACTGGCGGGGCGGATCGATCTGCGCAAGGAGAACGAGATGGCCCCCTTCAGCCGGCCGCCGGCCGTGGAGTACCTCGTCGTCGGATTGGGCAACCCCGGGGAGGAGTACGCCCATACCCGGCACAACGCCGGGTTCCAGTGCCTGGGCGTGGTGGCGCGCCGCCAGCGACTGGCCTTTCACGAAAAGCGGGCGCACGCCCGTGTCGCCGTGGGCACCGTCGCCGGCCGGCCCGTCATCCTGGCCCGCCCCTATACCTATATGAACGGCAGCGGCACGGCGGTGGCCGGCCTGCTGCGCTGGCTGGGGCTCTCCTCGGAGCGTCTCCTCGTCGTCTACGACGACCTGGACCTGCCGGCCGGCACGATCCGACTGCGGGCCCGCGGCGGCGCCGCCGGCCACAAGGGGATGGCCTCTATCCTGGCGCTGCTGGGCACGGAGGACTTTGCCCGGCTGCGCCTGGGGATCGGCCGGCCGGCCGACCCGGCACTCGACCCGGTGGAGTACGTGCTCCTCCCGCGGACCGCTCCCGAAGAGGCGGAGTGGGCCCCCGTCCTGGAACGCGCCGCCGACGCGGTAGAGTGCTTCCTGCGGGAGGGGATCGCGGCGACTATGGACCGCTTCAACCGTGCGGTGGAAGAGTAAGGGCTCGGGAGCAGGTGGCCTGTCGGCCCAAGTTCGCGGATGGAGGTGCCATGCGCTTTGTCGTAGAGCGGTCGCTCTTTCAACACTTTCCGGGGCTGGCCATCGGGGTGGTGGTGGGGCACAACCTGGGCCCGGCGGACAACCCGGAGCGCATCGCCGCGCTGTTGGCCGGGGCGGAGGGGCAGCTGCGCCAGGACTGGAGCGGCCGGCCCCCCCAGCAGCATCCGCGTATCGCGCCATGGCGGCGCGTCTTCCAAGAGCTGGGCCTCCCCGGAACCAGGTACCCGAGCTCGATCGAGGCCCTGGCCCGGCGGGCGCTCTCCGGCAAAGGCCTGCCGCGCATCCACCCCCTGGTGGACCTGTACAATGCCCTGTCCCTGGCGTACCAGATCCCCATGGGGGGACACGACCTGGGGACGATTGCCGGCGATATCCGCCTGGGCTGGACCCGGGGCGGCGAGCCCTTCCAGGAAATGTTCTCGGAGCAGGTGGAGGCGGTCGCACCGGGCGAGGTGGCCTACCTGGACGACCAGGATATCCTGACCCGCCACTGGGTCTGGCGGCAGGGCCACAAGGACCGCATCACGCCCGCGACGCGCTCCGTCTTTGTTCCGATCGACGGGCTGCCCGAGATCGGGCGCGCGGCCGTGGATGCCGCCGCGGCGGAGATGGCCGGACAGCTGCAGGCGTTCTTTGGGGCTACGGTGCGGGTGGGCTGTGCGACAGAGGAACAGCCCGTCGTGGAGCTGGGGGGCTAGGGCATTTCCGTCCAAGCGGGCCGGCACCGCCGTAGGGGCGCCCGCAAGCGGGCGCCCCTACGGCAGAGCGGGGCGGTCACGCCCCTACGCCGGCAGCACCGACTCGGTCATCGCGATGTCGAACACATAGTGGCGCGGCAGATGGTGTCGGCGCCACAGGTCGTCGGCCAGCCGCACGGGGTCCTGTTGGAGCCCGTAGCCGGCAAAGTACTGGCACAGACGCTCCACGTCACGCCGCAGGATGGCCTGCCCCTCCGGGTGCATAAAGGCGTTCACGGCCTGGGGAAAGTCAATGATCTTGACCTGGCCTTCCCAGTAGAGCACGTTATAGGCCGAAAGGTCGCCGTGCACCCGTTCGTGCGCCAGCATCAGGTCGACGTTGTAGAGCAGCCGCTCGAAGAGGACCGGCGCCTCAGTTGGCGCCAGCCGGACGCCGTTGAGCGTCGGTGCGGCGTGCCCTTCGGCGCCCACGTACTCCATCAGGATGGTGTTGCTCCCGCTGGCCAGCGGCCGGGGCACGTCGGCGCCAGCCTCGTGGAGGAGCTGAAGCGTCGCATATTCCCACTCCATCCAGGCATAGTGCATGAGCGCCTTGCCGAACGCCGTGCCGTTGCGGACGGCGCGCATGGCCCGGGCGCCGCGCTCCGCTTTGCCGTCCTCGTCCAGAACGGCGCGGCCCTCGCGATAGCGGGCGTCGTTGCGCAGGTTGCGAAACATCCGCGGCCGATAGATCTTGGCGGCGAGCAGCGCGAGACCCGTCTCGGGGCCGGCCGCGCAGCAGTAGACGGTGGCCTCCTTGCCGCCGCGGACCAGCCGCAGTACGTCGGTGACCACGCGCTTGTCATAGAACGGTCCCAGGGCATCGAGGATCCACTGCCGCTCGTGATGGGAGCCGCTGTAGGTGGGGCTGAAGACGGCCTGGACGGACGCCTCGTCCAGGCGGCCGTACTGGGCCATCTCGTCCAGCGCCACATAGTCGCTTTGCCCGGCCCGGCGCGTAGGGCGCGGGGCCCGCTTTCCCTCCACCTCCTCGAGGTCGAGGGTACCGGTGAGCTCATCGTCCACCAGTTGGTTCAGGTTGATCCTGGGCATCTTTTCCTTTTCTCCTCTGTCGGAAGATTCTGGCAGGGGCTGTGCCCCTGCACCTTGCTTGTGTAACCTTTTTGCGGGGGGGCCATCCCCCCTGCCTCCCGCCGGGGGCTTGCAGCCCCCGGCCCCCCGCACAGTCCCACTTGAGGGAATCCACTGCGCCGGCCGAAAAGAAACCGCCGGCCGCATGGGCAGGTGCCCACCGCGGCCGGCGGAGATGGATACAACAAGGCCACGGGCCCGAGGGCGCCCGTGGCCGGAAACGATACGGCTACGCTACTTCTGGGGCGCGCTCAAGCAAAGGGCAACTGTGCTGTTCTGTGCGTTCTGGGTTCTGTTGTCTGCCATTGCGCGCCTCCTTTTTTGGATTTCTACAGCAACAATCCACCATGTCATCGATGACAGGGGCAAGTGTAGCACGTGCGGGGACAAAAGTCAATACCTCAAAAGGGTGATTACGCCGATTCATCCCACCGCACCTCGGTCTTGTCGCTCAGGAGCCCGCCCCAGAAGCTGCCGCACCGGACGTAGCCGCGGCGAGTACGGCCGGCCGCGTCGACCACCGTGACGTAGTAGACGACTTGCCCGCGGCCGGTGGTCCAGAAAAAGGGGCCGCGGTCCAGGATGCGGTGCTGGGAGGCCATGATCTGCAAGCCATTCTCATCGGCCCAGCGCTGCAGGAGCGACTGCGCGCGGCGGTAGTACCAGATGGCAGAGGCGATCATGAAGACGACTGCCAGAACGATGACGAGGATGGCAGCGGGCGGCATGGTCAGTTCGTTGTCCACAGGGGCGCCTCCTTCGGGTAACCCGGAGTGAGCTGGTTCGTTCCGTATGTCATGTATCCATACGGAACGAGGCCAGCTTGGTTTCTCGTCGCCCCATCCCCCTCAGTCCCCGCGCACCTGAATCTGGCCGACCCAGGGAGCGCACGCCCGCGCCATCGCGCGCAGCGCTTCCGGGGGATAGGGCCCGGCCTGCTCCAGGGCGGGGTCGAGCGTGTTCACGGGGCGGAATTGCTGCAGGGCATAGGACGGCACGCCCGCGATCCAGCGGGCGATGGCGACGACGTCGTCCGCGACCAGGAAGCCGGGGACGATGGTGGTGCGCAGCTCGTAGGGGACCGCGCCGGCCCGCAGGAGGGCGAGCGAGCGCTCGAACGGGGCCAGGTCCAGCCCCGGCCGGCCGGCCAGGAGGGCGTACTTTTCCGGGGGGGCCTTGACGTCCATGGCCACGTAATCCACCAGCCCTTCCCCCAGTGCGGCTTCCAGCGCGCCGGGGAAAAAGCCGTTGGTGTCGAGCTTGATCGCCAGGCCGAGGGGGCGGAGCCGCCGCAGAAAGGGCACCAGGTCGGGCTGCAAGGCCGGCTCACCGCCCGTGAGGACGACGCCGTCGAGGAGGCCGGCCCGGTGGGCGAGATGCTCCAGCACCTCGTCCTCGGACACGGCCGGAAACTCCCCGGGCCGCAGCACCAGGCCGGCGTTGTGGCAGGACGGGCAGCGCAGGTTGCACCCGCCGGTGAAGAGGACCGTGGCGATGTGCTCGGGGTAGTCCAGGAGCGACGTGCGCACCCAGCCCCGCAGGTCCATCGCCCGGCTACTCCTCCTCGCTCACGGCGTCGGCCGGCACGGCAAAGGTCTTGCGGTCCTTGAACTCTTGCTGCTTGCCCTGGTGCCAGTTCTGGACGGGACGGAGGTAGCCCACGATCCGTGAATACACCTCTGTCAATATCTTGCGTTCCGCAGTCTTTTCCGATGGGTTGCTTGCGGTAGATGCCATTCTATTCTCCTTCTGCTGGATTGTTGATTGGGCATTGGCGATCGGGTTTCAGAAATGGTTTCCCCGATCACCAATCACCAATCACCGATACCCAATCACCTCTTCCCCACCTCGACCCCGTACCTCGCCAACTGCTCCTCCGTATGCTCATACGGGCAATACTTGTGCTCCCCGGCAATGTAGCCGTGTACCGGGCAGATGCTAAAGGTCGGGGTGAGGGTGAAATAGGGCAGGCGATAGTTCTCCGCGACGGTGCGGACGAGCTTGCGCGCCTGGCGCCAGTCGTGGAGCCGTTCGCCGAGAAAGATATGCAGCACGGTGCCGCCGGTGTAGAGCGTCTGCAGGTCGTCCTGGTGGTCGAGGACGGAGAAGAGGTCGTCGCTGTATCCGACCTGCAAGTGCGTGCTGTTGGTGTAATAAGGCGTCTGCTCCGTGCCGGCGGTAATGATGTCGGGCCATTCCTTCTTGTCGGCGCGGGCCAGGCGGTAGGAAGCGCCCTCGGCCGGCGTGGCCTCCAGGTTGTAGAGGTTGCCCGTCTCGAGCTGGAAGCGCGTCAGGACCTCGCGCATAAACTGGAGGGTGCGGATGGCCAGGGCTTTGCCCTCGGGGTGGGCGATGCCCACGCCGATCAGGTTCAGACAGGCCTCGTTCATACCGATGAGCCCGATGGTGGAAAAGTGGTGGCTCCAGTAGCCGTCGGTCTGGTCCTTGACGGCGCGCAGGTAGTGCCGGCTATAGGGATAGAGGCCGCGCTCGGTGAGCTGCTCCAGCACCTTGCGCTTGATCTCGAGGCTGGTGCGGGCGGTCTCCATCAGTTTCTCCAGCCGCTGCTGGAAATCGGCCTCATCGTGGGACTGGTAGGCGATGCGCGGCATGTTGATGGTGACGACGCCGGCCGAGCCGGTGAGCGGGGCGGCGGCAAAGAGCCCGCCGGCGCGCTTGCGCAGCTCGCGGTTGTCCAGGCGCAGGCGGCAACACATGCTGCGAGCATCTTCGGGGTTCATGTCGCTGTTGATATAGTTAGAAAAGTAGGGAATCCCGTATTTCGCCGTCATCGCCCACACCGGCTCCAGCGCGGGGCTGTTCCAGTCAAAATCGCGGGTAGCATTGTAGGTTGGAATCGGGAAAGTATGGACCCTCCCGTTGGCGTCGCCCTCTAGCATCACCTCGGCAAAGGCGCGGTTGAGGAGGTCCATCTCCTCATGGAACTCGCCGTAGGTGGCCTCTTGGGGCTTCCCGGCAATGATGACGGCCTGGTCGCGCAGCGTCGAGGGGGCGGTGAGATCCATCGTGACGTTGGTGAACGGCGTGTTGTGGAAGCAGAGCAGCCCGCTGCCCCCGCAAAAGTTCTCCAGCGGCGTGTCCACGCTGAGGTCGTACTCGTACTCACGCTCGTAAACAAAGGGCTCGCGCCGGTTGCAGACGCGCCCCAGCAGGTCGCCGCTGGCATAGCCCTCGCCGGCCGCTTTGTCCTTCTGGATGCGCAGAGTGTACTGGTCGCTCCACGCCTCGCGCTCGGAGCTGCTCTCATAGACGCTGAATTTGTACCCGTTCATCGCCAGCAGCAGGCTGAAGCCCAGGCTCAGCCGCTTCGACGTGGTGGTATAGTCCCAGTATCCGGGGAACTCGCTGCCGTCGCCGCGCAGCAGGGTGGCGATGAACTCTTCCTGCAACTCGTGCGCCAGGTCGTAGACAAACCAGGAAATGACCTTGTTCGTGCTAGAGGTCCCTCCCAGAAAGCCGATGAGCGCGGCCAGGAGCCCCTTGCCGGCCATACGCAGCACCGGGTGAGTGGGGTTGCCCTGGGGCGACCATCCCCGCATATCTTCCACGCGCCCGAGGGCTCCCAGCGCGCCGAGCACGCGCACCATCTCGTCCTGGTCGCCCCCCCGCGCCTGGCTGACGTAGAGCCCGTCGGAGATTGAGTGGTGGCCCTCGGCGATGTACCAGCCCAGCAGGCGGACGAACTCGCGCAGGCGGTCTCTTTCCAGCGTACGGGCGTACCACAGCGTGCTGTTGCGCAGGGCGAATTCGGCACCGGTCTCGTCCGCGCCCAGGCTGCGCCAGACCCGGTAGGGCAGGGAACGATTAACCGCCCACCGGCGCCAGCAGCCCTTGTCCTTGAGCCCGTACTCCAGGTAGAAGGCGGTCAGGCCGCCGAAACGCGCCCGCGCGAATGCTTTGAGGCGCTCCACCGCTGCGGCGTGATCGGGCAGGCACACCCGGACGCGCTCCGCCAGTTGCGGCACGCTGTCGATCAGCCCGACCAGGTCCAGCTGGGCCCGGGTGCCGCCGTTGGGCACGCGGCGGATGGCGACCAGGTGGTTGGTGGGGGTGAGATTGGCGTTGCCGTGGGCGACCTCCACCTGGTGGGCCGCGACGGGCCGGATGGCAAGCCGGCCGTTCAGTTTCTCAAAGGCAAACATCGAGTGGGCCTGGGAGACAGCGGCCGTGCCGCGGCTGGTGCGCATGCGGACAAAGGTGGAGCCCTGGGGCACGCGGTGGCGGACAAAGGCCTTGACCGGGACCCAGCGGACGCTGCCGTCGGCGTCAAAGGCCAGGGACTGGACGTCGTCGGCGTTGGCGACGGCGAAGCTTTCGTGCCCCTGCGTGAGGACGCGGTGGTCGTTGCGCGCAAACTGCTCGTCCACGAGCCGGCCGATCTCGACCGGCTCGATGCGGCCGTTGCGGCGCACGAGGACCAGTTCCTCCCACACCAGGCTCTGGAAGCCCACGCGGGTGGGGACGTTGATGTTGTAGACGAACTCTTGCACCGCCTGCTTGACGCCGGTATAGTCGAGCTTGTCGTAGCGGATAAAGGGAGCCAGGAGGGTGTCGAAATTGGAGACGGCGACGGCGCCGGCGACCTCGCCCTGGAGGGTGTAGAAAAAGTTGACGAGCTGGCCCAGGGCGGTGCGCAGGTGCTTGGGCGGCCGGCTCTCGATCTTGGCCGGCACGCCGCCGAAACCTTGAATGAGGAGGTCCTGCAGGTCCCACCCGGCACAGTTGTGGTTCCACATCCCGTTGACGATCAGGGTGCCGCTTTCCGTCGTGATGTCATAGATCTCGTCGTCGGGGATGTCGGTGGGCTCGTTGTTCAACACGACGTGCCACTCGTCGCGGGTCTCTGTCAGCCAGGGGTAGGAGGAAAGCGCTGCGGCGGGGAAAAGGTCCGCGCCGGGTAAGAGACGCCGCACGTTCACGGTGTAGAGGGCGTCCGTGCCCGGGCGCACGTCAGCCGCAAAACGCTCTCCCCCCGGGGTAATCATCGGGTGGTTATCGGTGACGATCACGCTGCGGCCGCCATGGTTCTTGATGCAGCGCATCGGCCGGTTCTTGCTTTTGCGCACCAGGCGGGTAACCCGTGTCCAGCCATCCTTGTCGAGCACAAAGCCGTCGCGAGGATATTTGGCAAAAGCGCCGTCGGCCTCGTTCAGGGGCACTTCCGGTTCGGGACAGCTCGTGTATAGCTGTTCGAAAGAGATCAGTCGGATGCCATCCGCATCGCGAAAGACGACGACTTCCTGGCCATAGTAAGTGTACCCACTCAACATGCCTAGATCATGGATATGCATCTCCCCATCGCTGTGGGCCTGCTGCACCTCCGGTGGATAGGTCTTGTGCAGCCAATACCGGGCCGCGATGGAAGAGGCCAGGTAAAAGTTGAGCCCCTGGAGGGAATAGTTCATGTTGCTGTTTTCGTTGACGCGCCAGTCGAGCTTCTGGAGGTAGTCGTCCACCAGCTTCTCGGTGTCCATGAGCATGCGCTCGGTGGCGCGGGCCTCGGCCCGCTTCTGGCGGTAGAGGATATAGGCCTTGGCCACCTGCGGGTGGCCGGATTTGATGAGCACCTCCTCGACCACGTCCTGGATCTCTTCGACGTGGGGCGGCCGGCCGTTCTGGCCAAAGCGCTCCTCCAGGATCCCGGTGACCGCCCACGAGATCGTCTCGGCCCAGGACCGGCCCCCGCCGTTGCCCACCGCCCGGGCCGCCGCATGGACCGCCTTTTCGATCCGCCGCCGATCAAAGTCGACCACCCGGCCCGAACGCTTGGTGACCTTGTCGATGCTCATGCTTTCCCCCAAGAGTGTATACAATTTTCTCGCGAAACAATCGAGAGAAAAGCCCCAACCCGGGCTCTATTCGCCCACACCCCCGGCGCGCCCATTATGTCGGGCTCTGGCGCCCAGCCTTCCATAATACCACTACATCTAGTGTCTTATGTCTGTTCAACTACTACATCTTGTGGTCTCTCGCCCAATTGTTCCAACTTGAGACAGAAATTCCCCAGCCAGGTTATCCAAAGGGCCAAGTGGGAATCTTGCGAAGGCGACCCCAATTATACCACAAGGCCCCGGATTTGTCCAGTGAAAATCGTTACAGTTTCGTACGATTTGACAGTCCCCGTACCACGTGGTAGAATCGTGCCAACGTACAGTGGTTCATTGCGTCCAAAGAAGGACAATTACTCGACGAGGAGGTTGTACCATGGAACAAGAACTGAACCCCTTTAAAATCGCGCAGCGCCAGTTCGACGAGTCGGCCGAGATCCTGCAGCTCGACCCGTCGACACGGGCCCTGCTGCGCGAGCCCATGCGCGAGTTTCAATTCACCATCCCCGTGCGCATGGACGACGGGACCGTCCGCATCTTTCGGGGCTTCCGCGTGCAGTACAACGACGCTTGCGGCCCCACCAAGGGCGGCATCCGCTTCGCCGCCAACGAGACGATCGACACCGTCCGCGCCCTGTCCGCCTGGATGACATGGAAGACCGCCGTCGTCGGCCTGCCGCTTGGCGGCGGCAAGGGCGGCATCATCATCGACCCCTCGACCCTCTCCGAGCGCGAGAAGGAGCGCCTGTGCCGCGGTTGGGTCGACGTGATGTGGAAGAATATCGGCCCGACAATGGACATCCCGGCCCCCGACGTGGGGACGACGCCGCAGATGATGATCTGGATGATGGACGAGTACAGCAAGCTGGTCGGGTCCTACACCCCGGGCGTCTTTACCGGCAAGCCGGTCGCCGTCGGCGGTTCCCGCGGGCGGACCGAGGCCACGGGCTACGGCACGATCTATACCGTGCGCGAGGCGATGAAGGTCCTGGGACTCGACTCCAAGGCCTGCACCGCCGCCATCCAGGGTTTTGGCAATGTGGCGCAGTACGCGGCGATTGGCTTCCGCGAGATGCTGGGCGGCAAGGTCCTCTGCGTCTCCTGCTTCGACCGGGCCGACCGCAAGGCCTACACCTACTCTCATCCCGCGGGCGTCGATCCGCGCTTTCTGCAGAGCATCACCGACCAGTACGGCACGATCGACAAGGCCCAGGCCCAGGCCGCGGGTTATCTGATCGAGGACGCCATGGCCTGGATCGAGAAGCCGGCCGACGTGCTCATCCCCGCCGCCCTGGAGAACATGATCACCGCTGAGACGGCGCCGCGCATCCACAGCAGCGTCAAGATCCTGGCCGAGGCCGCCAACGGCCCGACCACCCTGGAGGGCGACGAGATCCTCAAGCAGCGCGGCATCTTTGTCATCCCCGACTTTTTGTGCAACGCCGGCGGCGTGACGGTCTCCTACTTTGAGCAGGTCCAGAACGCCTACAACTATTACTGGACGGTCGAAGAGGCCCACGAGAAGCTCGACCTCAAGATGACCGAGGCCTTTTACGCCGTCGTCGACACGGCCAAGAGCTTCAAGGTCTATAACCGCACGGCGGCCTACCTGGTCGCCGTTAAGCGGGTAGCCGAAGCCTGCAAGCTGCGCGGCTGGGTCTAAACGGCCGGCCCGCACGCAGAATAAAACGCCGGGGACGCTAAAAGCGTCCCCGGCTCTTTGTGTCCCCCGCATCCGGCGCGCAGCGCACCCCCGATGGTGAGGGCTCCTCGCGCGACCGCCGGACTTACTTCCCGGCCGCCGCCCGCTTCTTGGGCAGGAGGTAGACAAACCAGTAGACCAGGCCCACCATCACCGCCCCGCCGATGATGTTGCCGATCGTCACCGGCAGCAGGTTCTTGAGGAAAAAGTTGCCCCAGGTGAGATTGCTGATGGACTCGGGCGCAATCTTGACCTTTTCCATCCAGGCCGTGTCCATCTTGACGAACAGGGCGATGGGGATAAAGTACATGTTGGCGACGCTGTGCTCGAACCCGGCCGCGACAAAGGCGGCGATCGGCGGGATGATCGCCAGGATCTTGTCGCCCGTGCTGCGGGCGCTGAAGCACATCCAGACCGCCATGCACACCAGGGCGTTACAAAAGATGCCCAGGGCGACAGCCGGGATAAAGTCCAGGCTGCACTTGGCCTGTCCGATGGCCAACACTGTCTTGCCGATCGCGCCATTGCCAAAGGTGTACTGCGTGCTCAGGTACATCATAAAGGCGGTCAAGATCGACCCGACAAAGTTTCCGGTGTACACGACACCCCAGTTCTTGAGCAGCTGCAGCGTGGTTACCTTGCCGTTAGCCCAGGCCATGGTGATCAGGTTGTTGCCGGTAAAGAGTTCGGCCCCACCGACGACTACCAGGATCAGGCCGACGGTAAAGACCAGGCCCCCCAGGAAACGGTTCCAACCGTACGGCAGCGCGGTGCTCGCCACCGCCGCCCCGGTCGGGTCAGTAATCGAGATGCCGCCCGCCAGGACGGTCGTGCAAAAGACCGCGCCCATCGCGATGAATGCGCCGGCCAGGATCGCCAGCATAAACATCTGCGGCAGAGCCAGGTTGGCCTTCTTGACCCCGATCCCCTCCGCCTTCGTCGCCATGTCGGCCGGAAGCAGGGCATCGAACGAAATCTGCTGTTCACTCATTCTCTTGGTCCTCCTCATTGGACTGACTACACGGCCGGCCCGCCCGACCGTGGAACACCACATTCCGTTGGTATGCGCAGCTATGAATCACACTTCCCGACGCACCACCTCCTTTCGCGGCGGGTCGCCCCGCCTGATTATCCGCCCCACGGCATCTGGGCGTATTCCTCAAAGGCCCGGTCGTGCATCCTCTTGAACAGCGTCTCGTGCCCCCGCTCCCAGCGGGCCAGCATCTCGAGCGTCTCCTTCGCCGCCCCTTCCGCCTTGCTCGCGGCCATGGCGTAAAAGTCGGCAAAGTCGCGCTCGATCAGGTAGGCGGTGCGCAGCACCGGCAGGTCGGGCACCATCGCCTCGATCACTGTCTGATCCAGCAGTTCCGCGTTGGCGCGCTGGGAGAAGAAGCCGTCCTTCTCCAGCGCCATGCCCAGCGCGACCGGCGCCGGTTCGCCGCCATCCAGCGCCGCGATCAGCCCCTCGATGAACTCGATGTGCCGCTGCTCCTCAGCCGCCAACTCCTTAAAGGCACCGGCGGCGGCGGCGTGGGTCAGCCGCGCGGAGTTCTCGGCAAAAAAGCGCTTGCCCTCGTGTTCACGCTGGAGCGCGTACTCATAGATCTTGCGAATGTCCATCGTATCCTCCTTCGACGTTAGGCCGGCCGCTCAAACTACCGGCTCTACCTTCACCGCACAAACTTTGAACTCGGGCGTCTTGGCGACGGGGTCCAGCGCCGCGTTAGTCAGCGTGTTGGCAGCCGCCTCGACAAAGTGAAACGGGATAAAGACGATGCCTGGCTGGACACGGCGGGTTACTCGCACCGCTAGCTCGATTTGCCCGCGCCGGCTGGAGACACGCGCCCGGCGGTGGCCGTTCAGCCCGATCCCGGCGGCGTCGTCAGGATGGATCTCGATATAGGCCTCGGGGGCCTCCTGCTCCAGCTTCGCCGAGCGCCGGGTTGTGGTGCCAGTGTGGTACTGTGCCGACACGCGGCCGGTGGTCAGCGTCAGGGGGTACTCGGCGTCGGGCACTTCGGCCGGCGGCTTGAATGGGATGCCGTGGAGCTTGCCCAGCCCGCGGCTGAACTTGCCCTTGTGCAGGAACGCTGTGCCGGGGTGGTCCACGGCCGGGCAGGGCCACTGCAGCGAGCCCAGCTCGGTCAGCCGCGGGTAGGTGATGCCGCCGTAGCTGGGGGCAACGCGGTTGACTTCCTGCATGATCTCTTCCGCCGAGCCAAAGTCGAACCCGGCCAGGCCCAGCCGCTTGGCCACCAGGCAGACGATCTCCCAGTCGGGCTTGGATTGGCCTACCGGCTCGACGGCCTTGCGTATGAGCTGCACCCGCCGCTCGGTGTTGGAAAAGGTGCCGTCCTTTTCCGCAAAGGAAGCGCCGGGGAGGACGACGTGGGCCAGCTGCGCCGTCTCGGTGAGAAAGATGTCCTGGACGACCAGCAGCTCCAGCTGCTCCAGGCAGTGTTTGGCGTGGTGGAGGTCCGGGTCGGAGAGCATCGGGTTCTCGCCCATCACGTAGAGGGCCTTGATTTTCCCCTCTTCCGCCGCGGGGATCATCGTCGTCACCGTCATGCCAACCTTGTCGGACAGGCCTTCGACGCCCCAGGCCGCCTCGAACTTGGCCTTGACCTCGGGTACGCTGACCACCTGGTAGGCCGGGTAGACGTTGGGCAGACCGCCCATGTCGCAGGCTCCCTGGACGTTGCTCTGGCCGCGCAGCGGGTTGACCCCGCCGCCAGCGACGCCCATGTTGCCCAGGATCATCTGCAGGTTGGCGCACGACTTGACATTGTCCACGCCGGTCGTGTGCTGGGTGATGCCCATCGTGTAGAGGAGGGCGCCGGGCTTGTTCTGGGCAAACAGCCGGGCGGCGGCGCGCAGGTCGTCGGCCTTGATGCCCGAGATCTCCTCGACCTTTTCCGGCGTATACTCGGCCACCGCCTGCTTGAGCTCGTCGATCCCCTCGGTCCGCTCGGCGATAAAGGCTTCGTCGGCCAGGCCTTCCTCAAAAATGACATTCATCAGCCCGTTCAGCCAGGCCACGTCGGTGCCCGGGCGCGGCTGTAGATGGATCGTGGCCATACGGGCGATCTGGGTGCGGCGCGGGTCGATGACAATGATCTTGGCCCCGCGCTCACGGGCCAGCATCAAGTGGCTGGCGATCAGGGTGTGGGTCTCGGTCGTATTGGACCCGGTCACCAGGATGGCGTTCGACACGGTGCCAAACTCGGGGATTGCGTTCGTCATTGCCCCACTGCCGAAAGAGGCGGCCAGACCGGCCACCGTGGGGGAGTGTCAAAGACGGGCACAGTGGTCCACATTGTTGGTCTTGAACCCGACGCGGGCCAGCTTCTGGAAGACATAGTTGTCCTCGTTGGTGCAGCGGGCCGAGGAGAAAAAGCCCAGGCTGTCGCCGCCGTGCTGGTCGTAGATGGCCCGCATCCGCTCGGCGATAAAGCCCAGGGCCTCGTCCCAGGTGGCCTCCTCGAACCTGCCGTCACGGCGGATCAGCGGGGCCGTGAGCCGGTCGGGATGGTCGACAAAGGCGGCGGCGTTCCAGCCCTTGATGCACAGGCCGCCCTTGCTGACGGGGTGCTCTTTGTCCGGCCAGACGCCGACGATCTTGCCGTCGAGCACCTGCAGATAGAGGCCGCAGCCGGTCCCGCAGTAGCCACAGGTGGTGCGAACGTTTCGATAATCCATCGTTTTTCCCCCTTTACTGCAAGATAGGCGCGTCGGCGAGCGACAGCGAGAGCGGCTGCTTGGCGTCCAGGTCGGCCCCAGGCAGGTAGCCGAGGAGGGCAAAGACGTCGCGCCGCAGCAGCTCGTAGAGCGTCGTCAGTGGGATGTCGGCCGGGCAGGTCAGCTCGCACTGCCGGCAGGAGATGCAGCGGCTGGCCATGTGCATGGCCCGGATCAGGTGGTACGAGGGGAAGGGCGGGGCCAGCACGCCGCGTTCGACCCACAGGGGGTCCTCGAGGGCGCAGGCCTCGCAGAAACACTCGGGACAGATGTTGCGGCAGCCGAAGCACTTGACGCATTTGAGGAACTGCTGCTGCCAAAATGCGCGCCGCTCCTCCAGCGGCATGGCGTCGTATTGGGCAAAGAGCGGGTTCTCGGGGCCGGGCGCGGACCGCTCACCGATCTCTTCGGCCTGGGGCCACTTTTCCAGCGGCGGCTGCGGTGCGGCGCAGTTGCACTCCGCCGCCTCCTCGACGCTGCAGTTGACCCCCAGGATATAGAGCCGCTCCGGGTCCACCTGGTTGCGCTTGGCCATCTCGACCATGGCCCGGATGTCGCACGCCCGGGCGACGACGCCGATGCGCGATTCGGGGTAGCGCTTGTGCAGCAGCGAAACCACCGTGGAGAGCGGGTAGCGCGGGCTGAGGACCAGCCCCGACAGGTCGTCGCCGGCGTGAAAGAGGTAGGGGGCGACCCCCTCGGCCGTCCGCCGCAGGCCCACGATCCCGTCGAACTCGGGCAGCTTTTCCGCGACACGGGCACGGACTTTTTCCATTGTCATACCGACCTCCATCGATATACTCGCGGCCCCGGAGCCGGGGCCGGCCGGCCTACTCGGGAACCTCCTGCGAAATGGGTCCAAGCGACTGGATCGTCTCCGCAAACTCTTTCGTTACCTGCACGTAGCGCGGGGCCTCGGCCGAGGACACCCACTCCAGACGCAGCCGGTCCGGGTTGATCCCGACGTAGCTGAGCAGCTGGCGCACGAGCGGGACGCGCTTGGCGGTGCGGTGATTGCCACTAACATAGTGGCAGTCGCCGATGTGTCAGCCCAGCACCAGCACCCCATCGGCGCCGGAGCGAAAGGTGCGCAGAATGACCTCGGGCGAGACGCGCCCGGAGCACATCACGCGCACCGGCATGATGTTGGCCGGCGACTTCATACGCGCCACGCCGGCACTGTCCGCCGCAGCGTAGGAACACCAGTTGCAGAGAAAGGCGACGATACGTGGTTCGAAGGATTCAGCCATAGTAGCAACCGTCCTTTCAAGCGAACATGGCCAGCAGCCCATCAACCTGGGCCACGAGCTCTTCGTCGGTAAAGTGCAGGGCGGTAATCGCCTGGGAGGGGCAGGTCGCCGCGCAGGTGCCGCAGCCCTGGCACAGCGCCGGGTTGACCTGGGCCTTTTCCTCGACACGGCTAATAGCGGTGTACGGGCAGACCAAGATGCAGTCGCCGCAGCCCACGCACTTGTCCCGGTTCACCTGGGCCACGATGGGCGAGATAATCACCTCGCCGCGGACCAGCAGGCGGAGCGCCTCCACCGCGGCCGCCGCGGCGTGCGCCACGGTGTCGGGCACATCGCGCGGCCCCTGGCAGTTGCCGGCCAGGAAGACACCCTCGGTGTTGGTCTGCACCGGGGCCAGCTTGGGGTGGCGCTCGGCAAAGAAGCCGTCCGACGTCCGCCCCAGCCCAAAGAGCGCCGACACCTTGTCCGCATCGTGGACCGGTTCGACGGCGGTGTTGAGGATAACCATGTCGACCTCGATGGCCACCACCTTGGCCAAGTTGGCATCCTCCCCCTTGACGCGGAGCTTGCCACTGGGCAGGACCTCGACCTCGGCGCCGCGGCCACGGACCATCACGATGCCTTCTTCTTGCACGCGCGTGTAGAACTCTTCATAGGCCTTGCCAAAGGCGCGCATGTCCATATAGAACTCGAACACCTCGGCGCCGGTCTTGTCGCGTACCTGGTGGGCGTGCTTCAGGGCATACATACAGCAGATGCGCGAGCAGTACTCGTGGGCGTTCTTGTCGCGGCTGCCGACGCAGTGGATGATCGCCACCCGCTCCGGCTTTTTCCCGTTGGCCAGCAAGATCTGCCCCGCGGTCGTGCCGCCGGCGTTGGAGAGGCGCTCGAACTCTAGCCCGGTAATGATGTTGGGCGACTTGCCGTACGAGTACTGCGGCAGCTTGTGCGGGTCCCACAGCTGGTACCCCGTGGCGACGACGATGGTCCCCACGTCCAGGTTGAGGGTCTCGTCCTGCTGGGTAAAATCGATCGCCCCGGCCTCACAGAGCATCTGGCAGGCCCCGCAGGCGTCGTCAATCTGGCCAGCGGTGCGGTCGCGCTGGCGGAAACGGATGCAGGTGTCGGTATCGATGACTGGCACGCGCGGCACGGCCTGAAGCGAGGGCACGTAGATGGAGCTGGTCGGCCCCAGCGGCTTTTTCTCGTAGGCGGCATAGTCCTGACTGTAGTTGACGCCCTCGCGGCTCAACAGCATTTCGATCGCCCCAGTGGGGCAGACGATGGTACAGGCCCCGCAGCCGATGCACTGGCGCGTCTTCTCCATAAAGGCCGGCCCAATCCTGCGGTTCGGCCCATGATCCACATAGTTCAGCACGTCCGCCTTGACCATCTCGTGGCAGACACGCACGCACTGACCGCAGAGGATGCAGTTCTCCTCCAGGTTGTCCGTTGGAAAGGGCGGCTGCAGCACCCCGTACTCGCGCGCCAGGTTCTGCACCAACGGTACGTTGGGGCAGCGCGAGAGGAGCAGCCCCAGCACCGCCTTGCGGGCTGCGAGTACCGGCTCGGAGCGCGTCTTGACCTCGATGCCATCCCACGCCGGGTAGGTACAGGAGGTCACCAACTGGGACCAACCGCGGCGGATCACCTCTACGATACAGAGGCGGCAACCGCCGTACGGCTCCAGGGCGGGATGGTAGCACAGTGTCGGGATCGCGACACCGTTCTTCCGGGCGACCTCCAGGACCGTCTGGCCTTCCTCGGCGTGGAATTCTTGTCCGTCGATGATGAGTTTAGCCATGTCGTATTCCTCCCGTTAGGCCACCGAGATGGCATCGAACTTGCAGGTGTCCCGGCAGACCCCGCACTTGATGCACAGGTCCTGGTTGATCACATGGGGTTGCTTGAGTTCGCCGCTGATCGCGTTCTGCGGACACTTGCGCGCGCAGGCGCCGCAGCCGGTGCATTTGTCGTTGATGACAAAGGTGATCAGCGCTTTGCAGACCCCCCCGGGACATGTCCGCCGTTCGATATGCGCCAGGTATTCG
>Ga0302250_1001465_pt1 | contig 17542 bp, 15 predicted proteins | sample AAG_RA_Asp_MG_FD_193536 | JGI IMG/M metagenome (GOLD analysis project Ga0302250, IMG submission 193536) | Enriched activated sludge microbial communities from anaerobic digester in WTTP, New Holstein, Wisconsin, United States - AAG_RA_Asp | ecosystem: Engineered > Bioreactor > Anaerobic >... | reverse complement strand
CTCCTGAAGTTGAGAGAACCGCGCAATAGCACGTTTCTGTGCGGTTGAGACAGAATCATCGACTGCTGTTATTGCCCACCGGGTGGGTACGATCCTTCTTTTCTTCCCAAGAAGCCCCGCAGTAAAGAGAGGGGTGATCCGGTATACATCAAGTCCCGACCGGTGAAGATCGATACATGCCTCTACCGCAGGGAGGTCGGTATCCGAGACAATCCGATCCACCACACGATCGGTAGGGGGATGATCAAGCAGATCAAGTCGCCTGATATTCCCCACGCTTCCAACAGGTGCAGTCACCCGGTCAAAATCAGGTTCGAACCTGACCGGTTGTTCGAAGGAGGCTTCGACCGAAACGGGGCGTGAGGCAAGCGCGATATCCTGTATCTGCCCAAGATAGGAAGCAACCTTTGAAATTCCCCTGATGGTCTCTGACCGGAGGCTGACGATATCCTCGATCCCGAGACCCTGTGACAACCAGTCGGTCGGAATGTCGGTGTCCTGCACAAGGAGAGGCCCGCCACTGACTGAAGGGTACCCTGCACTACCGATAAAGACAGACGGGGCTGTCCCTTGATACTCAGTAACCGGACGTGCTGTGGCCAGTGAGTGGAAACGCTCCATGATGGGACACCGTGAGAGTCCACAAAGACCTTTTCCCTTGCATACAGCGCAGAGCATAGAGAATCAATCCGGGTATCGGGAGATAGCCACCCTGCTTCCAAGATGAAGGATGAGCTGTGACACCAGGTCATTCCACGTCACCTGCCCTTGCGGGATCATCACCCTGATCTCGGTACCAATGTCATCATCCCGCTCGCGTACTGCTCTTGCGAGAACAGAACCAGGGGCGTACCCTGCTTCGACTATTCCGTCACGGTCTCCGTCAATAATGCCGAAGACAGGGATACCCAGATGGGAGCCGATATGCCCGCATACTGCCGTTGTATCATCGCCGACGCTGATGATCCCGCAGATGTCAGGAGTGAGCAGGCGGTACAGGTGATGCCCGGCGTGATCGATGAAAAGTACCCGGCCCTGCTGCCTCTGCCGCAGATTGGTGGGAACCGGAGCATTTCTCCGTATCGTCCCGCTCTTGCACCAGATACCGGAAAGGTCATGTATCGGTATCTTTGCGATCTTCTCAAGACCGTGCATTTTCGGTATGATCCCCGATTCGGGAATAATGGTTCCTTCCTCGAGTGTGAGAATGACCTCGGGTCCCGTGGCATGACCAATCACTATGCCGTTGACATAGACAGGTTCCCCCCTGACGCACCCCCGAATCGACCGTTTCGGTGATGGTTCGTTTTTTGAGATCTTCTGCGGAACAATACGAAAGCCGGTCTTTTCCCCAATGTCATGGACCAGATTGTCAATAGCCTGGTTCCATGAATAAAGGGTCTTGTCTGAGCATTCAAGGTGAATGAGCCCCCGGGGGAAAAGACGAGATGCCACAATCTCACCGAATATTCGCCCGGACTCAGGGGTCTTGCCATGGTTGGCGAGAAGAGTGCAGCCGGAGAGATCCTTCAGAACGAGGCTGGGAGGCACGCTGATGAACTCGCAGTCTATCCCGGACTCCTCTGCGGCGGTCCGGGCCATCACCCCCGCAACAATCACCCGTTCCGGATGGAGCCGGTCAATAAGATAATGAACATCGCCGGCATCAAATACCTCCGGTCCGTGGAGGACCAGGATACAGGGGTCGGAACGTGAGGCCATGGGACGAGGTTACGTGTCTTGGTAGTACGTATAGTTCAGATTTCAGATAAGGGTGCGGATAGAGGAGTACTTCATCAGAATATATCTCAATTCATAGCAAGCTGACGACTCATCAATAAGCTCATCCCTTCCTGAACCGTTACAACCATTAAAAATCATATCAGGGACATTTCCCTCATTCAAATCCGAACAATCGATTCAGTTCTTCAATTACCATTTTATCGAACAGAACAGAGAAAGGAGAAGAGATTATTTTCTTCTTGATCCAGTGACAATAAGAAGGAACATCAATGCAACTATCCCGGTCACTCCACCGGCAATCCCAGCTCTTGGTGTGGGGGAGAGTTCAGTGCTGGTTACTTCCGCTGTAAGGGTTGCAGTGTCATTTATCAGGGCAACCGTTGGAAGTTCAGTGGGGACGGGGGTACCTGATTCCATGACGGAAGCTTCGGTCTCCATGGTCTCTCCGGATTGGTCGCCGGCATATGCCAAAGAGAGCTTTTCGGCGACATCTTCAAGATTCGGATTCATGGCGAGGGCCTTAAGATACTGCTCCACGGCATCATCATATGCTCCTGCAGCGAAACGGGCATCACCAAGAAGAGCATAGACGCTGGCATCACCGGGATCGAGTTTTAGCGCCTTACCAAACGCATTTTCTGCTTCAACGGTCCGGTTCAGGGACAGAAGTGCATTTCCCTTTCCTTTCCATGCCCTGAACGAGAATGGATCAGAGGATAGTGCCTTTTCGTAGGCGGCGAGTGATTCGTTATACTGGCCTTTCGTGAAGAGGTCATCACCTTTTATCCGCCAGAGGACTCCTTCCTCAGCAGATTCTCCACTTGCTCCGGATGAAGAGCCGGAATCTGATGAGGAACTGTCTGAACCGGAGCTGCCACTGGTACTTTCCTGCCCATCACTGGGGTCACTGCCACCTGATCCTGACCCACTATCACCAGAACTGCTGTCATCCCCGGAACTCCCGGAATCACCAGAACTGCTGCTATCCCCGGAACTCCCGGAATCACCAGAACTGCTGCTATCTCCGGAACTCCCGGAGTCATCATCGTCATCGAAGCTTCCCGACCCGCCATCATCCCAATCATCTGATGGAGAATCCCAGGATCCCCCGCAACCACAGTCATCTGCAGCTGCGCTCCCCACGATGACCAGAATAATGAGAGCGGCTACAATGAGAGATCGCACTGGCTTCATAAGGAGAATTAGGCCACTAACAAATTATAGGTTCCCCCTTGAGGGGAATAGTGCCTTCTGCATCAGACGAGCAGGATCTGTATCGAATTCTGGATGAACACAATACCAACCATCAGCACACCAAGGACAATGAATTGCCCGTCTGCAATCAGGTCACACTTCAGATTTCCTGTGCTTATCTTTTCGTATAACAGGATGTATGCCTGGGCATAGATCATTCCGAAGAGAAACAGGCAGAGAAACAGCATCGGAATCTGGAATTCGAGCAACACGATGATCCCCACACCAAAGATGATATTGATCAGAGTAAGGAGGATCTTTGTATTGGTCACCCCGATGCAGACAGGTATGGTCCGAACCCCCGTCGCACGGTCACCCTCAACATCCCTGATATCAAACAGGACCGTGTTGATAAAAACCAGCGAGAAGAAGAACAATACCACTGCAAGCGTAATTAGGCTCGGTACTGCCCCTCCGATGTAAACGGGCAACAGCGCAGGCGGAAGTGCCCAGGCAATGGCTACTATCATACTTTTTGCGAGGGGAATTTCTTTCAGTCTCCTGTATTTGAATCCCTTAGGGAAGATGGGTGTGCTGTAAATCAACCCTGATATGAGGGGTATTGCCGAGATAAGAAGCACACTCAATCCATAAAGACCAGAAAGGACGAGGGCAAGCACATATGCGCCGATTGCTGAAGCGAAGAGCAGATGTTCATACCTCTTTGTGAAGGCAAACCGGTGAGAATGATTGATGGCATCCTCGCTCTCATCGGTTTTCCTGTTCAGGTTGTATACCGAAAAGGTGATCAGCATCCCAAGTGCAAGCACCACGGGGTTGAAAGCGACATTATGCAGGACACTGGAGATGAAGGCCATTGCCCCCGCAGCAAAAGAGAGGTAGATTGAGCTATAAACCAGGTACTCGATGAAAACACCGGGATCAAGGTCAAAAGTGTATACCGGATGGCTGTGTTCAAACATAGATTATTCTTCATGACTAGAATAAACATACATTCCCATGATGAAAAGTACGCAAAAAGGTTAATATTAATCTGAACGATTAATCAAATTACAGGAAGAGCGCCAGCCCCAGCCTGGGGATACACCAAAGATATTGTGTAATTATCCCTTTTCCGATATGAGATATATATTTTTGCCCGGCAAAGGCTCTTTTTTGGGGAGATTGGGCTCAAATAACTGAAAAAACACAGGGAAACATACATCATACCTCAATTTCAGACCTCGTGATCGTGAAATGCCACCCGAATGCAACTGATGCAAAATGTTCCCGGGAAAAGATATCCAGGACTAGTATTGAGAAATGATTATAAGGTAAATTCCACTGCATTACTTTTATAATACTGATACAGCTTCTGCCCCCATGTAACGGCTGCTGGGTCTGCTGAGAACAAATCGGTGGTGGTGTCATAGGTGACTCCATCACTCTTGTAAAGACCAAGCGAGATCTGCTTATCGGTGACCGTCAATCCCAGCCTGGGCATTTCATCGAGAATGAAAATCTTGCTCGTGGTATGGCTTGCAAGTTCGTGAATTTTATCGAAATGGGGAGATTGTAGGATCTGTCCGATAAGGTCTTTTCCTATCAGTGTTTCCACATATACACCTTCCCTGATTCGTTTGAGTACAGCATCGGTATGGGCTGGGCTTGAGATAGGGGAGAGGATGTAGATCTCTTTTGAATCCTGTATCATCCTGAGAAAATTGAAGTACACATTGAAGATATCAACATTCGTATCAAGAATGATATCGGAATTGTACAATTCTCCGAGATTCACGAAAAAATCTTCAGGGATTGCTTCTGAGTAATGCTGATCCCAGAAATTGTTGTGCTTTTTTGTGACTGATTTGAAAAGGATAATATCCTTGATCTTTTTTGTGAGGATCTTTCCCACGGGAGTCAGGTGGTATTCGTAGTCAGAGATTGCCATAAAATTACTCGATTCCAGCTTTCGGATCTTTGGAATCAGTGCCTGGGATGAGCTTCCGGTAATATCTCTGAGCTGCGAAAGGGTTTTTGTTCCATCACCAAGTGCAAGAAGGATCTGGATCTGGAGTCTCGACCGAAAGAGGGCCTGGATATCCCCCATGATACGGGTATACTGATCAACTTCTTTTGCTCTCAAACCATGATTTGGGGGCAGTCCGGTGAATGCAATGTTCGAACTATACATCGTCCGGCTCTGTTCAAACATAACTTGTTCTTCGAGGGTGAAATAAACATAAATTCCTATGGCGAAGAATCGCCAAAGAGATGAATGTTAATCGTAGCAGTTAATGTCCCTGCTTAAAAGGGCTATTCCCTTCACAGGGAACAGAGGAGCTGAAATATCCCTTCCTATACGATATAGCTTTGCATGGCATTGAACAATAAGAGCACTGTCAATCTCACATCCCGCGGGTAGTTTCGCGAAAAGGGATAAGGTGATGTACATATCAACTTATGAAAAATGCGCTATCAGGCCACATATTCTTTGCAAGGGATATTCGGACAAATGAAAGATCGGGTTGCCAAGATGAACCATCAGTATTTCAATTCGGTTGCCATATTCCGGTAATAGTGATACACCATATGCCCCCAGCTGACAGCTCTTGGATCTGTGGAATACAGGTCGGTTGTGGTATCATACGTGATGCCGTCATTCTTGAAAAGGCCGAGTGAGATATGGTTCTCTGTAACCGTAAGACCCAGTTTTGGCATCTCTTCCAAAACGAGTATTTTACTTTTCGTATGACTGGCTAGTTCATAGATTTTATCGAACAGTGGTGATTGCGAGAGGTGTGCGATAAGGTCTTTTCCCACCAGTGTTTCCACATAGGCACCTTCATTAATCCGTTTCAGAACTGCATCGATGTGGGCAGGGCTTGAGATAGGTGAAAGGATATAGATCTCTTCCGATTCCTGTATAATCTTAAGAAAATTGAAATAAACATTGAATATTTCGACATTGGTATCGGTGACAATTTCTGAACTGTACAGGTCACCGACAGAAGAGAAATACTCATCTGGTATCGATTGCGTGTAATGCTGGTCCCAGAATTTTTTATGTTTCTTGATCACTGATTTGAAAAGGATGATATCCTGGATTTTTTTGGTGAAGATCCTCCCTATGGGGGTTAGGTTGTACTGGTAATTGGCTATCGTTATGAAATTGCTTGTCTCAAGTTTTCGTATCTTCGGGATGAGAGCCTGCGAGGAACTTCCTGTTATTTCACGGAGTTGTGCAAGGGTCTTTGTACCATCCATGAGGGCTATTAAAATCTGGATCTGAAGTCGCGAGCGGAAAAGTGCCTGGATATCTCCCATCATACGAGTGAACTCGTCTACTGCCATTCTGTGTCACCCACACTAACCTGCCTGCCGGAAAATGTCATTTCAGGGATGACCTCCGCAATGCGTGTTCCCCCGTTTCTGATGGCGAATGACAAATTCTCATCAGTGCCATTAATCAATGAGATTAATCTTCATCTATACGATTAACCTTCCTTAAGGTACCATGTAATCGTATATAATACCTATCGAATCACTTATCCGGCGCTCCCATTCAGGGCTCAAAGATATCTATCAACTGACCATGATCTGGATGGCACCAGGATACCTGCCCATAATGGCAAACACGATCGCCCTGCCCACCCATAACCTCCCCCCGATGAATTCCCTCAGGTCCGACAACTCCCCAAGAGCTTGTAACGCCTCAAGTGCCGTAGCATCAGCCAGCATGAAGCTGTCAGTGACCGTTGAATCAAAGTAAAAAAGAATGGGGAGTTTGAGGCGGTAGCGGAGAGGTTCAGGAAGTCTCTCCCAGAGAACCCGGATCGTATTTCTATCAAAAGCATACTCTCTGCCACCACGGGTGACCGATGCAGGATGTAGTTCCCTGACAAGGTCTGAAAGTCTCCTTCGATCAGCAACGACGCCATCATTTATTTTCCCCATCTCGAGAGCCATCCATCTCATGAGAACGGATTCATCTGACACGGGTGGGCCAAAGGTCATACTCATTTAGTATTCTGGTTTTTTTGGTAAGTAATCTATTCCCACCGGCAGAATTTTTTACGTAAAACAGCAACAGCACATTACCCGGTTCAACCTCCTTGACACAACAAGGAGAAGTCTACCAGAGACGGATATCTGGTGAACAGCAATGGAGGGACACCTCGTAAAGAATCGGGGGATGACCCATTATCATGACCATACCATTGGCAAAAAACCTCCTCATCACCGGCAGTCCCGGGATTGGCAAGACCACGATCCTGGTATGGCTGGCAAGAGCCTTGTCAGATCATCGACTCGCCGGCTTTGTCACCCATGAGATCAGGAAGAATGGTATCAGGCAGGGATTCCTTCTTGTCAGCTGTTCAGGGAAGAAGCGTATTCTTGCCCATACTGATATCCATAGCCCGGTTCGGGTGGGAAAGTATCGAATCGACCTGGAAGGATTCGAGTGTTTTCTGGAGGAGATACACCTGGAGGAAAACGATCCGAATCTTGTGATTATCGATGAAATAGGGAAAATGGAATGCTTTTCACCTCGTTTCAGGGAACTGGTGCTCTCTCTCCTTGCCTCCGAACGCCCTGTTATTGCCACCATAGCGAAGAGAGGTATTCCCTTCATGGAAACGATCAAAATGAGACCTGATGTGAAACTGATTGAGATAACAACCTGACTTCGCCAGAAGAAGGATGAGAAGGTAGTGTTTAGAGAATTTGATGCCAGAAAACACAACCTTCTCATTAGGCAATATAGCGTTAATCGATAAAATTGATTTGGAGACTACCTTCTTTGAATCAGTTCTTGGAGGGATTGGCGGTCGGAGCAGATCGTTCATACCGTCCGTAAAACTTCTCATCAGCAACAAGCTCAATCAATCAGTATCCATCAACAAGATCCTGGATTTTACGCCGGATGAACTCCTTGGGACCTTAGGATTTACGGATAAAATCTCAGATCGGAGTTTGTATAGGGTTTTGGAACGGCTTGGCGAGAGACAACCGATTGTCCTTGACCAATTTCAGCGATGGATCTGCCATCAGGATCTCGTTGATCCAACCCAGTTCGTGGACTTCAGTTCGAGTTATTTCGAGGGGAAAAAATGTCCTCTCGGTGAACTTGGATATTCCCGGGACAACCAGCCAGGAAAACTCCAGTTCACGTTTGGGATCAGTGTTGGCCTCAACAACATACCGACGATGTTGACCATCCAGAGAGGAAATGTTCAGGATAAGAAGCACATGCGATCGCTGATTCGGTTATGTTCGCGAGTCCTGCCAGAGGGAAGTCTCCTGGTGTTTGACTGTGGCGGGAATACCCAGGATAACAAACGAAGGATCCGTGATCTGAACTTCCATTATCTGACCCTGAAGGCAAAGAAGAAAGGACCATACCGGAACGAGATAGCGATTTACCATACCAGGAAAGAAAGCCGAGTTACCTTTCTTTCCAACAACCGGGTCTATTCATGCGTCAAATCCAGGGATGGCGAAGAGGTGCGGTACATCTTTTTCTCCGAGGATCTCGCAGACGACCAGTTAACGAAGAAAGCAAGGAAACTTGAGAAGGAGCTCAAGAAGGGAAAGATCCTTTCGAAGAAAGTTGAACAGGGAAAAGATCTCGGCCAGTATATCGCTCCTGATGGCTGGATCGTCGCCCGGGGTCATCTCCAGAAGATTCTCGGTGAAATCCCGAATCCCTATGTCACTGGTCTTGAAGGATTCTTTATCCTTGAATCAAGTGTCGATGATGACGCCGAGAAGATCCTGACCGCTTACAAGAACCGGGACCGGGCAGAGAAGTTCATCCGGGATCTGAAAGAAGGTGCCGAGATGCGACCTATCCGGCACTGGTCCAAACATGCGGTGATCGGGTATGTTTTGATTGTATTCCTCACGAAAGTCCTGGTCAGTTTGACACAACTTTTCTGCAATAATCCCGTCGTGAAAAATCTGAAGGTCCTCAAAAATTATCTCACGAATTTGACACTTACGATCATATACCCCTCTTTTGGGTATCCTATCAAGATCATTTCCAACTTCTCCCCAGAATTACGCCCAATTCTTGGAGATTTTATCAAGAGATATGGTAATTTGGAGGCTCCTAATCGTTGGTAATATTGAACTGGCGAATTGCATTTAGGCGCACTGATTAGTGGTGACTATATGAAAGTGGCGAAGTTAGGGATAAAAATGGAATCGACAATTACAACGGATCCAAAACTGCCCGAAGAATGAGGAAAAAAGATTTCAGGGGACCTATCAATCGATTCAATCGGCGATGTCCACCTCACTGATTGATTACCCCATCACTATTCCTCCATCGGGGTAAATTACCAGCGTACCATCCAGTATTTTTATACCACTGCTCCTGTCGGCATCTTTCACGAGCCAGGTAGTATCGCCACTGCCCCCAATTGTTGCCAGACCGGCAGAAGTAATACCTGTGTTGCTCCGGAACCAAAGAGCGCTGCCTGGAGGAATCATGAGCTGCTGGTTTGGGAGGAGCATAACATCGGAGACGACCGTGTATGGACCGTTCAAAAGAACAGTCTTCCCCGGGTTTCCGTTGTACATATCGCCACCGAGCTGTTCAAAGCCAAACGGGTGAAAGATATAGTCGGTCGAAAAAGGCTCACTCCATCCAAAGCGATTCGCATGGTATCCGGCCGGATGCATGAACCAATCCCCGCTCACCCAGTTATCCCCATCATCTTTATCATCCCAATCCCACGGTATGGAGGCAGCATCATCGTCCCCGTCATCCCCATCAAAGTTTTTTCCAAACCCGGTGACATTAAAATTGAAGCGTCGGTAATCCGCCATGTTATCAAAGAGGTGTCCTGAGCCGCAACAATTCTTCCGCTGCTCCCACATCTCCGATGCAATCGAGAGGAGGTCATACCCTACATGGGAATATCCGACATCATCCGGATCTTCGGCTATCCCTGTGTAATAATAGTATACACTGGGCCAGTCGCCCGTGTCTTCATTTGAAAGCCCGTGTCCTCCCCCTTGCACATAGACCCTGGGATGCACACCTGGATAGGTGGTATCCAGTTCAATCGTTCCATCGATATCATCTTCATCGTTGATAATTCCTGTCTCGCCAGGTGGAATGTACTGGTAGAAATGCCAGTGTGCCTGGAGCTGAACCATACGGAGATCCCCATAGGCAGTTCCATCTTTCCGCACACAGAGCACGATGCCTTCGAGATCATTCTCGTGGGAAAAGTCATGACAGTAATAATCATCAGCCGGATGGAACAGAGCATACCAGATAAAGTAATGGGTATTTGTCTCCATCAAGGCGTAATAGACATAAGCGGGGAGAGGCCTTTCTTTTTCGTAAATTGGAGGGAACTCATTTATTCTTTCTCCCAGGTTATCCCAATTGTTTGCTCCGATATAGTCTCCATCATAATCAATACGGGTGATATAGTCCCCAAACCGGGTACAGCCAACATCCTGGATGATCACTGGTGAATAATACCGTGCCAGATCAACGTATGATGCAGGATAAGCTCCGCCAAGGACATCATTGTATTCCTTTTGACCAAATAATTCTGTTCGGCCATCGATCTGGTTTATTCCCTCCCCGGAATTTATTTTAATGCACTCCCCCTCATCACACACGGAATGATTCTCAAATTCCTCCGAGGTAATCAATGAACTATCCTCTTCAGGAATGCCCCCTCCAATCTCATTCCGATTCAGGCCATTGCTGGGGGCGGGTACTGCGGTCACGAATCCGAAGAGCGAAATAAGAATAAGAAGAAAAATGATGCATCTCTTCATTTTACAATCTCCTAGAATAGACTGAGCCCTCCATTCTTTCCAATGTTAAGCATTCCAGTGGATGATAAGAAAATATAATTTCCCATATTTACATCCCCCTCGCTGGCTAAAATCTGAGTATGGCGATTAAAGGATCCGCGATAAGGTTTTGGATACGTCCCAGTCTTCAATTCTATGCGGGAACCATTCCATGCTAGAGAAAAAGCTTCACTTATATTATTCAAGGGATGTTCTGGAGTACCATCCTTGTTCTCTCCGTTGTAAGATGCATCGATGTAAATCGTATTGGAATAATGGGAAACGTATATATCGTCATGTAAAGCTGGGTCCACATCAAGTAATACAACATGAAGTTGCCCATACGCTCCCCCGGTCTCATCTGTTGATTTTTGATCCAGATCCCAGATGGTAAGTCCTTCTGGCTCTTCATATTTACTCCATCCAGGGTGGAATTCGTAATTAAAATACCCATATCCATTCGTCGAATGTTCCACCAATCGGCCTGTTCTGGTATCAAAAACACTTATCCCATCGTTTGTACTGTGCCCATCATACATCCCTGCTGATACGTACAAGAGGTCTCCGCTCTCTGAAAATACTCCCCCCTGAGTATAAGGAATTGGAATGGGAATGCCATATTCATCAAGGAAAGGGATAGTATGAGGAATACCTTCTCCTAACTCAATCGTTCCAGTTTCTACAAATAGAGGCCAATTAAAAGTATAATTATAATAATGATCAACATCAGAATTTTGGGATCCGTCGTGCCAGTTATTTGCTGTGAAGATATTTCCGTATTTATCAACTGCAAACCAAGGTGCATCGGATTGGTAAGCAGGGAAAATAGCTTCACCGGCAAATGAAAGATCACGGGTATTCAACAGAATCAGCCCACAATGCCCTGCTCCCTCCATTGGGAGGAGCAGATATCCGTTCTCCTGGTACTGATAATAAGCGGGACTGCCAATGTGATTGTATCCGCGATTAAATAAATTGTCTTCGGAGGGGATAGGTGGACGATGGATCACACCTGGATCTCCATTCTCAAATGTCTCCAAATTGTAGTGTAATGGAACTTTCCATACTTCGTATCTTGTTGTGATATACCAATTATTTTCATCATGGGTCAATCCTTGCACTTCGTCGCTCCAATGGCTCTCATCATCATCAGGGTAATTGCCCCGCATTAGATAGTATCCTTCATATGGTTCTGGCCATATTTGAGCTGAGACGGGTAAATGACCTATCACTCCGACTCCAATAATACAAATGAATATAATAAGGCTAGTGAGGGTGGCCCGCCTGTTTTTCATTCTTGCGATAGTGTCACGATCAAAATACCCATAACACTTCATGCCAGCCATGGATCGTCACCTCCTACTGCAACGTCACCAGAACCAGGATTTGCCCTCTCTCTCCGGCAGGCAATGACTCCATCGCTTTCCCAAGAATTGCTCCCTGTGCCCTCTGGTAATCTTTTACCACCATGGCGTATCCGGGAGTAGGGGATGTGGTGAGAAGATCACCTGGCTCAATCGCTCCATAGGATGTGTCAACGTAACAATACACTCGCCCGGCCAGTGCGACATAGTGATCATATCGATCAATACCGACCTTGACAGCCGAATCTAACCCTCCTGCGCCGGAAACAATTCCAGCGACCTTGCGATCATAGGATTCAGTACTGATGGTAAGATTTCCCGGATCGTCCGGGTTAATCACAAGTACCGTTCCAGGCTCGATGGATTCCTTCACCGTAACATTGAATCCTTCAGCATAGTCCAGCCCTTCACCCAGTCGCATCACAGGTGTCCCCGTGGTTCTGCTTTGGATCTCCACATTTCCCTTAAAGACGGCTGCAAATCCGCTACCTGAAGTCGTTGTGAAGTAACCCCCGGTCTTCCCATATCCTTCCACTCCCACATACTGATCACTCGAGCCGTATACTCCGATGCTACGTAGTCCACTGGTCTTACTATAAATTCCGTAACTATCGTTTCCAGAGGTTCGCGTGTACACACTATGGCTGTTATTTCCTATACTCTCAGCACGAATTGCCGCACTGTCTATGCCTCGAGTAGTGACCCGAACACCCTGGCTGTAATTGTCAGAGGTATCAACAAGGATCCCAGGATTATACTTATGTTGGGTATTCACCTCTAAACCTGGTTGGAGGTTGTTCCAGTCAGTTCCACCAATATTAGATGTGAAGAAACCCCCGGGTTTCCCATATCCATATACACCCACATACTGTTTACTGGACCCAAAAACGCCAACCGCCTGTTCACTGGTTCCTATGATCCCTGCACTATTGAGACCGGTGCTCATCGCTTCAAGCCCCGTACTGTAGTCCCCGCTAGCCAAGATACGAACTCCATAGTTGTACGGGAAGCTGGTGGTTACATTGACACCCGCGTGTGGAGCACTGCCCGTCCCTGCTCCATTGGTGGAAAAGTAACCCCCTGTCTTTCCGATCCCCATCACTCCTGTGTCTTGGTCGCTGCTACTGTAAATCCCGGGGCTCCTTACTCCCGATGCCCTTCCATAGACACCTGGACTGTCATTACCGAAAGTGCGAAATCTGAGTGCAGGGTTATAGTTAAACGTTGTCTGGGCTTCAACTCCCGATATGAGCCCTGACCAGGACGTGCTGGTCCCTCCCTGGGTTGTGGTAAACATTCCTCCCGTTTTCCCTCTGCCATAGACACCAGTTCCCGATCCACTGTCTCCTACCAGTGCTCCTCCAGAGGAGACATTAGCATATACCCCTATACCCGAGTAATCATTGACAACCTTAAGCCCATAATCAACTCCAGATCCTTTGATAATCGCACCTGGTCTTAGTGATAGTGCATAGGGTACAGCTCTCAGCTCCTGCCGTGGACTCATCTCAGGATTTGGAGCTACGCTCACCCCTATCCAGAGGGCACGGCCGTCAAAGAACGTTGCATCGAATGTTACGGGAGTGGTAAACTGGCCATTCGTGCAGCTGACCGATTGCGTGCTTGTTGCCAGTGCTGTTCCTCCGCTTGCCACCTCATAGAGTTTGAAGGTTATGCTGTATGTACCAGTGAGAGGATTACCGCTGGTATCGGTCAATATCCCCTGATAGGTGATATCTTTGGTAACGGTTGCCGCTGTGCCGATACTGACCATGGCATACAGGAAAGCCAGGGTAATAATTCCATATCTGAAAATTTTTTTCATAATGCAAGGGATGTCTCTCGACAAAAAATAAATGTTATCATCATTTCAATCACGGCGGGTGATTTTGCCAAACCGCATCTCAATACCCCAGAAAGGAGATACTACTATGATAGAAGATTTGGGGATCCAAGGTACATGAGGAAACGAAAGGGATTTACGCTGGATCCTTGATCGATTGGATCCTTTCGGTTCAGTGCGAGGTTTCTAATGTTGTAGCTATAAGAAAGAAACACCATTGGTCTGGGGTCCAGGAAGTACATACTATGCCCCTACCTAAAAAAAATTAAAAAAAATCATCAGGATTTTACCACTCAAACCGGGCTCCGTACCCAGCGATGGTGAAAATCGTGGTCTGACTTGAATAATCACTGTCGATATAAACCGCCATGCTCAACCCACGATTGAAGGTATAATACTTACCCAGGTCAACGACGAGGACCTGATAGGTCCCACCTGTCTTTTGCTTAATAGTATAGGTAATTGGTTTGACCTTTGTGTTTCCATTGTAAACATCAATCCCTTTGATGCCTACACCCAGGGTTCCAGTAGAATAGGCATCAGTTGAATAAACCAATGCAAGGTACCTGACAGCTGGTTGAATGCCACCGGTTATTTTTTCATAACTGGGAATAGGTGTATGGATAAAGCAATTTCTCGTAGAAAAATTTCCAGTCGAATACAGTTTGGTGACATGCCCCCATCCTATATCCGTTACCTGAGAAACATCAGGATCTGGAAGTTCTGTTTCTGCGTTTGTACCATGGACAAAGATGGTTTGATAATTTGAATAAGCTCCACCGTTCACGACAGGGCTTTGTATCTCACCAGAGTAATCTGCTGACGTCTCTGACATTGCCGGCGCTGCTAAGATCAACAGAGCGAGAGCTCCGACTAAAACTATCATGATACGTTCCAAAGTATGCACCTCAATTCAACGATACAAACCCATAGCCAGGGTGTGCAATCTGGAAACGGAGATTATGTGAAGACTTCAGCAATGGTAGTGTTCAGATTCAAGCCCAACCCCATCTATCTTTTGTATCTCATATGCTGCTCGAATCCACAGGATAAAAAATTTCGAATTGTCACAAACCAAAGTGCAAAACAATGAGTCATGCTTGGAATCGGGAACGGAGATTTCGGGGGTCTATCAGGTTTCTCTCAATCCATGAGATGCATCTCATACTATACTGACACCCATGAAACGTTCGCTGATATTTCCAATCTTTCAGACCAGGATTGGTTGGAGGCGTCTCCGGAGAGTATTCATAATTCCCCGTCTGCAAACGGTAGGATGCAGCGAATCATGCTATCCGCACAAAACCTGGAGTGGTCCTAAAAAAGGTATAAATGATCCAATACCGAGCAATGAATAGACACAGATAGGGGGGTTGTCACGGTGGTATTTGCGCGCCGCAACCTTTTCTCGTGTTTTGTTAGGGCGTGAATGGAATGGATCGAGAGACTCAGCTTCTCATAGGTGCCCTGATGGTGTTTCTTCTGGGAGGTATTGCGACAGCAGCAATCGTGACCCAGAACATCACCTACCAGGGAGTATTGACGGACAGCAGCGGGAACCCGCTGAATGGGAATTACCAGATGACGTTCCGGCTCTATGAGGTCGTATCAGGAGGAAGTCCATTAGGCACTTCCGGACCGGTGAGTGTGACGGTCACCAACGGGCTCTTCACCAGTCCGGTGACATTCGATTCGCAGTACTATGACGGTCGTGCCCTCTGGATTGGGATAGCGGTAGGGAGTGACCCTGAGATGACGCCCCGGCAGGAACTGCGGCCGGTGCCATATGCCCTCTCGCTCAGGCCGGGACCGGCCACCTTTACCACGAACGGGGCAGGGACGAGCAGTGCCCCCAAAGCGGGGGTCAATGTCACCACGAGCTTCCCGTACAACAATGGAGTTCGAATCCTGACCAGCGGAGATAACAGCATGGGCATCCAAGCGAAAAGTACCGGTCTGCATAGTGTCGGTGTTGAAGGGCTCAGTATCCAGGGGATAGGTGTATTCGGTTCCAGTGCAGAAGATGTTGGAGTAACAGGAATAGGGAAGAACGGCGGGTACTTTACGACAAATACCGCCGGAACAAGCACTACTCCCAATGCGGGGGTTAATGTCTCCACGAGCTTTCCGTACAGCTATGGAGTTCGAATCCTGACCAGCGGAGATAACAGCATGGGCATCCAAGCGAAAAGTACCGGTCTGCATGGCGTCGGCGTTGAAGGGCTCAGTATCCAGGGGATAGGCGTATTCGGTTCCAGCTCAGAGGATATAGGAGTAAAAGGAATAGGAAAGACCGGAGGGTACTTTACCACAAATACGGAGGGAACCACCTATTCTGAAAAATATGGACTTATCGTTGACAATGTCTACAATCACAATACCGGCATTCTCTCACACACACTCGGTAGTTGGAGCCCTGGTATTTATACATCAACGGCAGGGCCTGATAGTGAGGGGATATCTACCTATACCGGCGGAGACAATAGTCATGGTGTGTTTATCAAAACATGGGGTAACAACAGTGTGGGCCTTTATTCATGGAGTTCGAAAAGTGGTGGTGTTGTTGGGGTGGGGACTATTGGCGGGTGGTTTTCATCTCACACCAGTGGTGCTGATTGGAATAACCTCAATCCAGGTGTGAAGGTAGAGACCACCCATATGTATAATCCGGGCATCCAGGTGGATACATCGGGCAATTACAGCCAGGGTATCAGGGTTTCAACTGCGGGCCTCAACAGTGCTGGAATCCGGGTCGGAACGACAGGAGAGGAGAGTTATGGGGCCTATGTCCTGAGCGACAAGGCCAGTGCGATCTATGCCGATACCCAAAGGACCGACCAGAAATATGGCCTCTATACGCCAGACTATATCTATGCCAAAGGCACCCAGTATCCCGCAGTTGATGTTGCGGAGTACTTCCCGGTACAAGGTTCACCAGAACCCGGCACGGTGATGATCATCGGACCGGAGGGGGTCATCGAGGTGTCGACTCTCGCGTATGATACCCGTGTCATGGGAATTGTCTCGACAGATCCGGCTGTCTCGCTCGGTGCAAAAGACACCGGGAACCCGGGAGAAGTGCCGATCGCGGTCGCCGGCAGGGTGCCCTGCAAGGTCGATGCATCAAATGGCCCAATCCATCCCGGCGATCTGCTGACCACCTCCCCTACTCCAGGCCATGCGATGAAGGCGATCGATCCGAAAATCGGGACGCTTCTTGGTAAGGCACTTGGTTCGCTGGAAAGCGGTACCGGGACAATCGAGGTGCTGGTGACCCTGCAGTAAAAAACGAGATATGATTTCTTGAAAGGAATCCGGAGCACAATCCATTATGGGTGAAATCTTTCAAGGAGTGGCACCTGGCAATAGTCTCATAAAAGATTTTGTTCAAAGAATGATTGAGATATGCCATTTCTCGCCCTCAGCTAACGGTAGGTTACAACCAGTGATACTATCCGGAAAAAACCCGATGTGGTCCTTAAAAAAGGTATAAATGATCCAATAACCGAGCAATGAATAGACACAGATAGGGGGGTTGTTACGGTGGTATTTGCGCCGCAACCTTTTCTCG
>Ga0302250_1001464_pt1 | contig 17607 bp, 13 predicted proteins | sample AAG_RA_Asp_MG_FD_193536 | JGI IMG/M metagenome (GOLD analysis project Ga0302250, IMG submission 193536) | Enriched activated sludge microbial communities from anaerobic digester in WTTP, New Holstein, Wisconsin, United States - AAG_RA_Asp | ecosystem: Engineered > Bioreactor > Anaerobic >... | reverse complement strand
ACCGGGGATTGGGTTGTGGCCCCGCCCGTGGGGGCGGGCCTTGTGGCCGCCCCGGGGCTGGCGGCGGGCGATGGGGCGGGGGCAAGCCCCGCCCCTACCGGGGATTGGGTTGTGGCCCCGCCCGTGGGGGCGGGCCTTGTGGCCGCCCCGGGGCCGGCGGCGGGCGATGGGGCGGGGGCAAGCCCCGCCCCTACCGGGGATTGGGTTGTGGCGCCGCCCGTGGGGGCGGGCCTTGTGGCCGCCCCGGGGCCGGCGGCGGGCGATGGGGCGGGGGCAAGCCCCGCCCCTACCGGGGATTGGGTTGTGGCCCCGCCCGTGGGGGCGGCCGCAAAGGCAGCCGCGACCCCGTGGACCATCCCCTTACCTGAGGAATGCGATCGGAACCCGACGTTGGGACAGGTTATCGGAGCGTTCAAATCGTTGGTGTTTGCCGTGTATCTGGATTGGCTTCAGGCCAACGATCCCGCACGTCTTGCCAAGTTCTGGCAGCGGAACTACTTTGAGCATATTATTCGGGAGGACGGGGAACTCGAGGCAATTCGCTGGTACATCCATGACAACCCAGTACGGTGGGATTGGGACCGGGATAACCCAAACAACCTACGACACTTGCCCCCGCCCAGGCGTGTCGAGGACTACCTGACAGATATCCAGGACTGGCTCAGTGGTTTGAAGGCATCATCCTGACACGAGGGGCGACTCTTGTCCGCCCTTACCCCGCCGCGCAGCACCGCACAACCTCCCGATGCACGGCCACCTCTTGCAGAAACTGCCGTCGCAGCCCCTCGTCCTTGATCCGGCCGGCCCGCTCGTGCAGCAGCCGGGAGGCGGCCTGGAACACCTCGCCGGCGCGCGGGTCGCCGGCCGCCTGCAGCACCCGGCCGCAGGTGAGGTAGATACGGAGCGGCTCTTCGGTCCCTTCCAGCGTGGTCGCTTCCAGGCCGCGCCAGACCTCCTCGACCCATCTGCGGGCCTGCTCCAGGTCCCCCCGCGCCAGGGCGACGCGGGCCAGGCCGGCCTGCGCCTCCAGCGCCAGGTCCTGCTGCCCGGTCTGCCGGCGGAGGTGCAGCGATTGGCGGTAGGCCGCCTCGGCCTCGTCGACCTGCCCCAGCCCCAGCAGCGCGTGGCCCATCCGGATCCAGACAAACCCCTCGATAAAGGGATCGCCGAGCCGTTGGATGATCGGCAGCGCCTGCCGGCTGTACGCCAGGGACCCGGCATCGTCGCCCATGTGGTGGTGGAGCATGGCCATGTCCGACAGCCCCTCCCCCTCGCCCTGCTGGGCGCCGATCTGCCGCCGGATCTGGAGGGCCTCGGCGAAATGCCGCTGCGCCGCCGCATAGTCGCCCAACTGGTCGTAGACGATGCCCAGGTTGTTGAGCGCGCCGCTGGTCCCCTGCACGTCGCCGACCTCGCGGCAGATCCGCAGCGCTTCCTCAAAGGCGGCGCGGGCCTCGTCGTGGTAGCCCTGGCCGTCGATGACGGAGCCGAGGTTGCTCAACGACTTGCTGAGCCCCGGGCGGTTGCCGATCTCGCGGTCGATGACCATGGACTGCTCGTAGCACGCGCGGGCCTCGGCGTGCCGGCCGAGCTTGGCGTAGACGGTGCCCAGGTTGTTGACCGACGCGCTCTCGCCGCGGCGGTTGCCCAGCGCGCGGCAGATCTCGAGCGCCTGCTCGTAATAGGTACGGGCCGCCTCGTAGTCGCCGACGTACCAGCAGACGTTGCCCAGGTTGCGGAGACTGTCGGCCTCCACGGCGCGGATCTGCCGCAGCGCGGCCGGCGGCGCCTGGGCCGCGGCCGGCCGGCCCGCGATCGCCCGGGCCAGCTCCAGCGCGCGCTGCAGCCGGGCGCGCGCGTCGGCGTATTCCCCCTGGCGCCACAGCGCCTGCCCCCACTGCAAGTACCCCTCGGCCTGCAGCTGGGAGACATGCAGGCCGGTGTCCACGCCCACGGGCGCGGCGGACACCGGGACGCCCTCACCCACACCCGCGGCGTCGGCCAGTGTCGCGGCGGCCAGCCGGATGGCTTCCTGGTTCGCGGCCATCGCCGTGGCGAAATCGCCCGTCTCCGCGGCGTAGGCCGCCCGGCGCAGGCCGGCCTCGATCTGCCGGATGGCGGCCAGCGACGCCGCGCCGGCCGGGGCGGCGGCCAGATCCAGCGCCAGCTGTTCCAGCGCCGCCAGGTCCTGCTGCTGCGCCTGGCGATTGCCCTGCAGGCTGTAGACGCGCTCCCGCGCCAGCAGGAGCTCGTAGCGTTCGACCGGCGTGTCTTCCGCGAGGAGGCCGAGGGCCCGCGTAAAGTAGCTGACGGCCTCGGCGTTGGCGAAGCGGGCGGCAGCCTGCTCCCCGGCGCGGCGCAGATAGACGACGGCGCGCGGCGCCTGGCCGGCCAGTTCGAGGTGGTCGGCGATCAGCCCCGTATACTCCTCGACGCGCTCGCCGCCGTACTCGATCAGCCACTCTGCCACCAGCCCGTGATAGAGCCGCCGCACGCGTTTGAGCACGCTCTCGTAGGTGACCTCACGCAGGATGGCGTGCTTAAAGATATATTCGTCGGCGTCGGCAAAGAGCGACGTGGGCCGGGTAAAGACCATCTCCCGCCGCTGCAGCGCCTGCAAGAGCAGCGCGACCTCCTCCGGCTCCCGCCCCTCCACGGCGGCGCTGATGTTGGCGACGGCCAGGTCCCAAAAGATGCGTCCCACCACGGAGGCCCGCTGCAGGATGGCCCGCTCTTCGGCCGGCAGGCTGTCCAGGCGCGATTGCAGCACCCCCACCAGGGTGGGCGGGATGCGCGCGGCGTTCAGGCGGGCCGGCTCTACGCGCCAGCGTTCCGGCTCCTTGACGATCACCCCGTCCTCGATGAGCATCTTGATCAGCTCCTCGATGTAAAAGGGGTTGCCCTCCGCCCCGCTCACCACCAGCTCGTGCAGGGTGGGCGGCACCTGGTCGACCCGCTGCAAGATCTCGGTCACCAGGTCCTCGCTGTCGTGGGGGGTAAGGGGGGCCAGCTGCAGGAGGGTGTGATCCTGGCCCCAGGTGGGGCGCCGCTCGAAGAGGGCCGGCCGGGTGGCGCCCACGATCAGCACGCGCTGATCGGCCAGGCTCTGGGCCAGGTGGGCGATCACGTCCAGCGAGCTGTCGTCGGCCCAGTGGAGGTCTTCGAGCAGGATCAGGACGGGTTCCTCGGCGGCGATGGCCCGAAAGTATTCGCCCAGGTAGATCAGCGCCCGGTCGCGGAGCTGTTGGGCGTCCCCGGCCTCGCCGGGCCGGACGATCCCGCGCAGGTGGGGGCTGGCGCCGAAATCATAGCCCAGCAGCTGCCCGATAAAGTGCGCCTGCATGCCCGGCGGGGACGGCGCCGCCGGGTCGGCGGCCAGGGCGGCCCCCACGCCCCGTTCCATCTTGTCGCGTACCACCTGGACGGGGTCGCTCTCCTGGATCTGGAAGCGAAAGGCGAGCAGGTCCCGGACCAGGGCATAGGGCAGGCCCTGCATCTCCAGGCCGGCCCGCCCTTTATAGTAGCGCACGCGCAGCGGCGCCAGCTCCAGCCACTTTTCAAACTCGTGGAGCAGGCGCGACTTGCCCATGCCGGCCTCGCCGGCCACCGTCAGCCACTGCAGCCGGCCGGCGCGCGCTGCCGCCAGGGCCTGCTGCAGCTGCGCCATCTCCGCCTCCCGCCCGACCATGCGTGTCTCGATCCCTTCCACGCCGCGCGTGCCCATCCGAAAGGCCCGTTCCTTGGCCCGCTGGATCAGGTAGGCCTCGACGGGCTCGCGCTTGCCGCGCAGCTGCTGCGGCCCCAGCGGCTGCACGTCAAAGATGCCGCGCACGTGCCGATAGGTGTCGTGGGAGACGACGATGCTGGCCGCCGGGGCGACCTCTTCCAGGCGGCTGGCCAGGTTGACGGCGTCGCCCATCGCGGTGTACTCGCCCGTGGTGCCGATCTCGCCCAGCAGGACGCGGCCCGTGTTGATGCCGATGTGGGCCTGGAGCAGGATGCCGCGGCGCTGCTCGGCGCTGAACGAGCGCACCTGCTCCTGGATGGCCAGCGCCGCCCGGACGCAGCGCTCGGGGTCGTCCTCGCGCGCGGCCTCCGTGCCCCAGAGGGCCATCACCCCGTCCCCCATGTGCTTGTCGATCCACCCGCCGTGCTCGACGATGGTCTGGTCCAGGCGCTGCCAGAGGTCGTTCATCATCTCGCCGACCTCTTCGGCGTCCATCGTCTCGCTCAGCGCGGTGAAGCCGGAGACGTCGGCAAAGAGGACGGTGGCCTGCTTGCGCTGGCGGTCCGCGGCCGGCGCCGGCGTCAGCGCGGCCAGCTTCTCCCGCAGGGCGGCGACGGAGACGTCGGCGACGTCGTCCCCCAGGATCGCGCGTTGGGACTCGATATAGGCGATGGCCTGTTCCAGCTGGTCGCGCTCGATCATCGCATCCCCCGTAGGATCTGCGCCTGCTGGTCACAGTATACCGCAAATGGGCCCAGAGTTCAAATGGCGGGCCCGCCACCTGGCACTTCTGACTCGCAATCCGGGCCGCGCCGCCGCGGGCAAATGCCCGGGGCCGCCGGGCGAGCGCTCCCGCCTGGCGGCCCCGCATGAGGCCAACGAGAGGGCCGGGGCACCATCGCCCCGGCCCTTTTTCCCCCCTCCCTAGCCCATTCCTTCGGCCCTAGCGCCAAGGGGCCACGGCCCGCGGTGTATCAGGCCGACGGCCGCACGCGGGAAGCGTGCGCACCGCGCCGCCGGCGATCCGCCGGGCCGGCGATGCTAGCGGAACAGCAGCGGCATAAAGACCGCGTACGGCGCCTTTACCGTAACGGGGCCGTGCTGCCCGCGTTCCCCACTCAGGTCGACATCCTCCAACAGATACTCATAGGTCACGCCGGCCGTCACATCGGCGTCGACGAACTCGTAGCCGGCTCCCTGCCCCTGCCCGGGGACCAGGGAGGGGATCAGCGTGTCGTTGACCCGCACCAGGGCCGTCGTGCCTATCTCGCGGCGGTAGAGGTTGAACCCGGCGTTGTCCTCCTCGCTGGCCGTCTCCCACTGCAGCACGATCGCCTGGGCCGCCGGCCGGCCGGTGAAGGAGAGGAGCTTGACGGCGGTGGGGTTCTCGGCCGTGATCGAAAGGACAACTTTGCCGTAGTCAGAGTTGTAGTGGTAGCTGCTCCCGGAAAAGTCATAGATGAGCGGCATCAGGGTCGCCGTTCCGGGGGAGAGGATCTTGACGGTATAGACCATCGTGACCGTGCCGCCGACCTTGCCCCCGGGATAGTTTTGGGGGCCCACGCAGCTGCGATAGGTCGGGCTGGTCCTGTCATTGTTCCAACCGCAGGCATCGGCATAGGTTGTGTTGTTGGTCGACGTGGGACCGGTGTAACTGACGTTCACCGCCAGGATCTGGAACATTGTGTTGGGAAAGTCCACCGTCGTGACCAACTGCTCGTACCCGTTGGGCGCCGTGTCGGCAACGACTGTGTACTGGTAGGTTTCCCCGACATAGACCGTCTGCGGCCCTTGGAGACTGGTGATCGAGTTGCGCGACTGATCGAGCAACTTTTCAATGTACAGCTCGCGGTTGGCCGGCGTGCTCACGGTACCCAACCCGTCGGCGGTCGCCTCGACGTGATAGATTTGGGTCGTGAGGTAGGCCGCTGCGTCGCGGGTGATTCTGATGTTGAAGTAAAAGTCGGCGCAGTTGGCGGGCAGCGGCCCGGTGTTCCCCGGCGGGAGCGCCCCCGTCCCGAACGGCAGGGAGGCGAGCGTGAGGACGGTGCTGCCAACCGGGCTGATATAGGGGTTGAGCGTGCCGTCGCGGATGAACGAGACCGTCACATTGGTGGCCTCCTGGTCGCCGATGTTGCACACGCGCGCGCCCACCTGAAACAGGTCGGGCCCATCTGTAACCTTGTTGCTGTCCAATCCGATGACGTTCCAGGTGATGGGCTGGATGTTGAGGACTGCCGCAGCCCCGGCCGGCCGGGCCAGGCCAAGGAGCCCGCCCCCGAGCACGAGCGCGGCGATCACGATGGCCCAAGCAGCCTTTGAGTACTTCATCTTCTCCTCCGTCCGGCTCCCCATCCAGGGGGCGCAGCGGGTTGGCCAGCGGCGAAAAGCGTCCCCACCTCTACCCAAAGAACCTCTCCTGTTGCCGCCGCACTTCTTCAATACCTTGGTCGTCGCGACCCCTCAGGAGCACGCACTTTTTCGCGGGCCGCTGCTGCAAGACGATGGGGGTGGATCGGTCCCGCGCCCCCCGAAGGCAGTGCCGGGATGACGAATCTCCAGGGTCGGCAGCCACTCGCTCCCGGCACTGCGCGGGAGCGCTCTTTGCTCTGGGAAAAACACAAGCGCCGGAGGTGGGGGCGCGCTGCACCCCTACCTCCGGCGCTCTGTCAGCCGCTATTTGCGGAGGATTGTCGACGTGCTGCAGACGGTATTGCCGGCCGCGTCGGTGGCGATGAGCCGGATCGCGTTGGGCCCGGGTGCCAGCGCCACCTCAAAGGTAAAGCTGCCCGCGGCATCCACTGCCACCGGAGCCCCGTTCATCGTCAGGCCGGCCCCCGGCTCGGTCTGTCCGCCCAGCGTCACGCGCGCCGCCGAGACCTCGTCCCCCGGGAAGCGCGTCAGCCGCAAAATGGGCGGGGTGATGTCGTAGACGATCGTGGCCAGCAGGACCTCTGCGCTGGCATAGCCCGCGTCGTCCAGCGCCACCGCGCGGAGCGGGTAGGCCCCTTCCGCCGGCGCGGTGAACTGGAAGGTAAAGCTCCCGCTGGCGTCGACCGCCGCCCGGCCCACCTCGACGCCGTCCAGATAGATCACCACCGTCTCGCCGGGCGTGCCCCGCCCCACGAGGGTCACCACGCTCTCGCGGGTGGCGTACTGCCCCAGCTCCGAGACGGGCAGCTCCCCCTGCCCGGTGCGCGCCAGCTGGAAAGCCGGGGCCCTCTTGCTGTAGGTGGTGGACACGGCCGCCGAAGGTGCGCCGGCCTTGCCGCGCGCGCTCTGCGCCACGGCGTGGAAGCGGTAGCTGCCAAACCCCGGGGCCGTATAGTCCCACGAAAAGCGCCCGGCAGCGTCCAGGGCGAGCGTCGTCTGCAAGGCATCGTTGACATAGATCTCGACAAGGACCGCCGGGGCCGCCTGCGGCGTGGAGACGACCTGCCCCGCGACGGCGATCTGGGGCTCGTACACGGCTTCCGGGAGGGGGTCCAGCGCCGGCTGCGGCGGCGTCTGCGAGCGCACCACCAGCGGCTGCCCCAGGATGGCGTCCAGCTCCTCGCCGGCCCCCAGACGGGCCTCCTGCTCTTGCATCCGCACCCGCACCGTGCCGGCGTCCGCCGCCAGGAAGGTATGGTCCGCGGCGATGACCGCGACGGCGAACCGCGTGCCCTCCGCCACGGCCGAGACGGCCGGCGTGAGGATCGTCAGGTGCGGGGCGCGGCTGGGCAAAGCATGCACGCTGGCCGCGGCCTGTCCCGCCTCCAGCCGCAACTCGATCTGCCCGCCCGGGGAACGGTCCAGCCGCGCGATCGCGAGCTCGGTCTCCGCCGCCAGCGTCGCGGTGCTGCCCTCGGCAAAGGCAATGTCCGCGGCGGCCCCCGCGCCGGTGCGCATACGATCGCCGGCCGCCAGGCGGGCCGTTTCCCCGGCCGCGAGCGTCACGGTCGAGCTTTCGCGGAACCACAGGATCCGCGTGCGCGTGCGCTGCAGCTCCACCGGCCCGGCCTGCACGTGCAGCGTGGCCAGCTCCGCTTCCCGCGGGTACCACAGCTGGACGGCGGCGAGCGCCAGGAGCACGACCAGGCCGAGGGCCGCGGCCGCATACAGAAAGCCGCGCGCGCCGGCGGCCGCCCGGCGGCCGCCCCGCTTGCGGACCTCGACCAGCGTGCGTTCGAGGATCGCCACCCGGGCGGTCGGGGAGAGCGCCGGGGTCTCGGTATAGGCAGCCCGGAGCAGCCGGGCCAGCTTGTCCTCGTTGGATCCGGGTTCGGTCATACGTCACCCCGTAATTCCGCGTGTTCGCGGAAGGTGGCGCGCGCACGAAGGAGGAGCGACTCGACGGCCCGGATCGACCTTCCGGTAATCTGGGCAATCTCCTGTGTGCTGAGCTCCTCCACGTATTTGAGCAGCAGGACGCTGCGGTAACGATCGGGCAGGGACTCGACAATCTGCCGTACCCAGGCCCGGGTTTCTTCTCGCTGTACCTCTTCCTCGGGCTGGGGAGCGCCGGATAGCGGCATGAACTCTTCCGCCGTGTGGCCCTCCAGCACCTGGCGCCGCCGGCGCGCCCTCCGGTTGCGGTCCGCCGCCTGCCGCCAGGCGATACCGCAGAGCCAGGTAAAGACCGTGCTCTCCTCGCGGAAGCGGCCGGCCGAACGCACGGCAGCCAGAAAGGTATCCTGGAGGACCTCTTCGCCGAGCGAGGGGTCCCCGCCTACCTGGCGGTAGATAAAGGCGTACAGCCGGCCGCTGAACAAGCGGTACAGCTCAGCAGCCGCCTCTTCGTCGCCCTGGGCAACCCTGGCGACCAGTTGCCTTTCTGCCGTCGCGCTGGTGACCATCACAGGTCCTTACATGCTGTTTGTCGTCGTTTCTGCGGCCGAGTACGCAGCCGCCGGCAGCGCCGCACCGCTGCTGCCGCCCCGCCAGGGGCGCGCCATCTGTAGAACCACAATAAACGGCCCGGATCGATCCGCCCGGTCCCCCCAGTTTGCCAGGGGCCCCACCCACGCTGCTGCCCGGGCCCCATTATACCGCAGAATGGCGTGGGTGTCCACAGCGTCCGCGCCGCTTGCGCCCGCCGGCCCGCTGTGCTAAGATAGGCGCGGGCGCATGCGGCCAGGCGCCTTCACAGCTTCTTCACACGGCTCTGTTATACTCCCCGGCGGTATATGGCAGGATCGCACGTGCGACGGCCGCGATTGCCGGGTAGCGCTGGAAGTGGACGTGAGGCCGCGTCCACCCGCGTGTCTGCCTGGGTGCGCGGCGCCGCATCCAGGCCCAGTGACAAGGAGCATATGCATGGCCCCCAAAAAGGTCCCCCTGAGCCGGATCCTGCGCCGCCTTTCGCAGGGCGCCTTCGCCGCCTTTATCCTGATCTCTGCGGCCCGCCACCACCTGGTCACCGACCAGCACCTGGCCTCGCTCGACGCCTACTGCCCCTTTGGCGGGGTCGAGACGCTCTGGCGCTGGCTCACCAGCGGCGGCTATGTCCAGAAGACGCACGGCTCCAACCTGGTCCTCGCGTTGGGGCTGCTGATCGGCACGGTCGTGGCCGGCGGGGCCTTTTGCGGGTGGGTGTGCCCCTTTGGGGCGCTGCAGGAGCTGCTGGCCGCCGTCCGCCGCTGGCTGCGCCTCCCCAAGCTGTCTATCCCCGCCAGGGTCGACCGTTGGCTCCGCTACGGCCGCTATCTGGTCCTGGCCGGCATCCTCTACGCCACGATCAGCACGGCCAAGCTGTGGTTCGCCGACCTGGATCCGTACCGCACCGTCTTTAGCCTGAACTGGCTCTTTGAGCCGAACCTGGCCGAGTCGTGGCCGGCCTACCTGGCGGCCGGCCTGGTCCTGCTCGGCGCCCTGGTTGTCCCGCGGCTGTGGTGCAACTACCTCTGTCCGTTGGGCGGGCTGATCAGCGTGGCGCAGCGCCTCTCGCTGCTGCGCGTCCGCCGGCACCGCGAGGCGTGCATCGACTGCGGCCTGTGTACCCGCGTCTGCCCCGCGCGCCTGCCGGTGGCCAAGAATGTGGACACGACCGCCGATTGTATTGGGTGCCTGGAGTGCGTCGAGGCCTGTCCGGCCGCGGGAGCGCTGGACATCTCCACGGCCTTGCCGCGGCCGGCCGGCGTCCCGGCCGAGGAGCAGCCATGAGCGTCAACAAATACCTGGTGCCGATCCTCCTGATCGCCGTCCTCCTGGGCGCGGTGGGCATCGCCCAGCTCGCCGGCGCCTGGACCACCAGCGGGCGCGACGTCGTCCTGACCGACGCCACGGGCAACCCCGATCCGGCCGGCATCAAGGGCTGGATGACGCTGGAGATGGTGGCCGAAACGTACGGCATCCCCCTGGAGGAACTCTACGCCCGGCTGGGCCTTCCCGCGGATCTCGATCCGCAGACGGAGCTCAAGTCCCTGGAAGCCATCGTCCCCGCTTTCGAGATGGACCAGGTGCGCACGGTGGTGGCCGACTACCTGGCGGGAGCGCCGGCGCCGCAGCCGACCCCGCCGGCCGCCGCGACGCCCATGCCACAGCCGGCCCAGGAGACACCCGCGCCCACCCATGTCCCGGGGACGGGCGACGGCACGGGCGCCGACCGCCCCACCTCCACGCCGCTGCCGGCCGGCCAGTCCCTGTCGGCCGCCGAGATCAAGGGGCGGATGACGCTGCGCGAGGTGGCCGATCTCTGCGGCGTGCCGCTCGACTATCTCTATGAGAAACTGAGCCTCCCCGCCGAAGAGAGCCCGGACAGCGCGCTCAAGGACCTGGCCGGCCGATATGGCCTCGAGGTCGAGACGGTGCGGGCTGTCGTACAGGAGTACCAGGACGCGCACCCGTAGGCGCTCGTCCTGCCCCTTCCCCTACACCTCACCCGCGGCATACTGTTTGAAAGAGCGCCAGGAGCCGCCGCGGCGGCGCCGCGGCCCCGTCCCTACACCTCGCCCGCGGCATACCGTTTGACAAAGGGGATAAAGTGGCGCACCAGGTCCATCTCTAGCAGCTCGTGGGGGTAGCGCCACACATAGGCCTGGTGCTCGCTGGAGAGGCGCACCTCCCCGGCGGCCCAGTCGGCCTCCAGGATCAGGTAGACCACGATCCGCCCCGGCAGTTCGGCCTGGGCCGTGCCCAGGGCGCGCCGCAGCTGGATGGTGAGGGCCGTCTCTTCGCCGGCCTCGCGCTGCGCGACCTGGTCCAGGTCTTCCCCCGGCGTCACCTTGCCGCCCGGCAGCTCCCACTTGCCCGGGTTGCCGCGCGAGCTCGCGGCGCGCTGGATCAGCAGGCACCGGCCGTCGGGGTCGCGGATGACGACCTTGACGGACAGTGTAAATGGCTTCACACCCATGATCCCTCCTCAGATCTCTTCCTCGATATCTTGCTCAAAGGGCTCCTCTTCCGGCGGCTCCTCGGGGAGCTCCTCGTCCTCGATCTCGATCTCTTCGTCGTCCAGGCCCAGGTCCTCTTCCTCCTCGATCTCTTCTTCCTCCTCTTCCTCCTCGAGGAGGTCGGTTTCGAGGGCCTCTTGCCACTGCTGCAGCCCCAGGTCGCGGATATAGGGGCGCACCGCCTCCGCGGGGGAGGCCAGCGGGGGGAAGGAGAGCCGGCCGACGAGGCGGGGGTGCTGGTGGGTCTCGCGGATAAAGACCTTGACGTTGTTCTCGTCGATCTCGGCGATGGCGGCGGCGTAGCGGTTGCCCCCCTGGATGAACTCGGCCAGGCGCCGGCCGATACGGGGGTCCAGCCGGCCGAGGGCGGTGCCATCCTCCGTCTTGACCATCACCATCTGCCCCGCGGCCTCGAGCCGCACGGCCTCGCCGCGGCTCAGCCGCTGCAGCACCGCCTGCGGGGCGAGCCCATAGAGCGGCACGACCGCCGATTTCCCCGATTCGCTGATAAAGAGGTCGGGCAGGATTTGCTCGAACTCTTTTTCCCGGGCGCCCTCGGCCGCGCTCGGCGAGGGCCCCGCGGACAGGAGCGTGGCCAGGCGCTCGCGGTTCTTGCGCGCGATGCGGTTGAACGGCTCTCGCTCCAGGCTCTGGCTGTAGACGGCGTAGGCCTCTTCATAGCGCCGCAGCTCAAGGAGGGCCTTGCCCAGGCGGTTGAGCGCTTCCACATTGTCCGGCTCCCGCTCCACGATCTGCCGGTTCAGCTGTTCGGCTTCCTGCCAGTGGCCTTCGAGGGCCATCTTGACGGCCGCGTCTTCCTGCGCCTTGCGCCATTGGAGCACATTGCGGGTCTCTTCATCGCTCATCTGTCGCTCCTTGCGGTTGTCCGGCTCCGCTCATATCCGGTAGAGGTTCTTCGCGGACGATCGTTCCTTGCAGCGACCAGGCGCCCGTGTGGGAGATGCGCACGCGGGCCATCCGCCCACTCCACGGCTCCTGGTCGTCGAAAAAACACCACTTGCCCTGCGGCGTGCGGCCGCGCCAGCGGCCCTTGTGCCGGCCCTCGACGAGCACGGTGAGCTCCTGGCCGAGGGCGGCGGCGTTCAGCTCGGCGGCGATGCGCTCCTGGAGGGCTTCCAGCTCCCCGCGGCGCTCTTCCTTCACCGCCAGGGGGACGTCGTCGGGCAGGCGCGCCGCCGCCGTCCCTGGCCGGGGCGAGTAGGCAGCGCTGTGGACCACGTCGAAACGCAGCTCTTCCAGCAGCCCGCGGGTGCCCGCGTATTCCTCCGCCGTCTCGCCGGGAAAGCCGACGATCACGTCGGTCGAGATGGCCACCCCGGGGATGGCGGCGCGCATCTGCTCCACGAGCTGTCGATAGGCGGCGACGGTGTAGGGCCGGCCCATGCGCCGCAGCAGCGCGTCGTGGCCGGCCTGTACCGGCAGGCTGATCTCGGGGCAGACCTTGGGCAGCGCCGCGACGGCGGCGATCAGCGCGGCGGACATGTCGCGCGGGTGGGAGGTGAGGAAGCGGATGCGCCACAGGCCGGGGACCTCGTGGACGGTGTGCAGCAGGTCGGCCAGGGTCGGCCGGCCGTCCAGGTCGTGCCCGTAGGCGTCCACATTCTGGCCCAGCAGCGTGACCTCGCGCACGCCCTGCGCGGCCATGCAGCGGGCCTCGGCCACGATCTCGGCCGCCGGCCGGCTGCGTTCGCCCCCGCGCCGCAGCGGGACGATGCAGTAGGTGCAGTGGTTGTCGCACCCATAGGAGATGGGCAGGTAGGCGCTGCAGTCGCTCGCCGCGCCGTCCAGGTGCGGCAGCGCGGCCGTGTCCACCGGCCGCGGGCCGGGAAAGGCCGCCAGGACCTCGTCCAGCGCCGAGGGCGGGAAGAAGGCGTCCACCAGCGGGAAGCGTGCCGGCAGATCGGGCGCCGGTTCGACGCCGACCATGCAGCCCATCAGGGCGATGCGCAGCCCGGGCCGGCGCTGTTTCAGCCCGCGCAGGGACTGCAGCTTGCTCGCCGCCCGCCGTTCGGCGTTGCCGCGCACGCTGCACGTGTTGAGGACGATCAGGTCGGCCTCTTCCTCGGCGGCCGGCTCGTGGCCGGCCAGCCGCAGCGCGGCTGCCAGGCGTGTGGAATCGGCCCGGTTCATCTGGCAGCCCGAGGTCCAAATGGCGTAGCGCATTGGTGTACCGCCCGGCAGGTCCGTTCTCAAGATTCCCTCGGCGTCTACGGCGGCGAAAGAGGAGCGCGCCCGCGCCGTCATATGCGTTCGAAAATCGGCGGAATTATACCGCACCTTGCCCCGGCGCGCAACTGGCGATTGACGAATTGCGGCGCTGGTATTATACTGCCCCGTGGAGTCCGACCCATGAAACGCTGGTATGAACGCGGCCTGTTCCTGGTATTTCTCCTGGCGATCGGGTTGATCGGGATGCTCTCCCGTTCCCTGCCGCCGGCCGACCCGTGGAGCCGGCCGCTGGCGCCGGTCGGGCGGGGCCTGTCGACGCGGGCGTACCTGGCGCGAAGCTATGTGCGCCCGGCCGAGCCCCGCCTGCCGGCCGGCTTCGCCGCCGCCGGCCTCCCCCTGGGTGGGCTGACGCTGGCAGAGGCCTGGGCCCGGCTGGAACAGCAGCGCATCGCGCCGCTGCGGCAGCCGCTGCCGCTGCGGCTGGCCGGCGAGCCGCTGTTGTTCGACGCTTCCGCGGCCGTGCTGCAGATCGACGCCGCCCCGATCCACGAGCGCATGGTGGAGCTCCTCCGCGACTGGCCGCCGCATCCCCGGGCGATCTACCTCGGCTCCGGTCTCGAGCCCGCGGCGGCGGCCCACGAGCATGTGCCGCTGGCCCTGGCGGTGGACGAGGCGGCGGTGCGAGAGGAGTTGGCGGCGCTGGCCGGCCGCTTCCGACAGGACCCCGTCTCGCTCACCACCACGACCCTCACCACCGGCACGGTGCTGGCCGACCTGGGCGTAGACCCCTACTGGATGGACGGGCAGCCGGTGGTGGCCTTTGTCGCCCCCGTCCCGGGCTGGGGCCTGGACGAGGAGGCCGCGCTCGCCGCGATCACGGCGGCGCTGCCGCGCTGGCGGCGGGAGCCGCTCACCCTGACACTCCAGGAGATCGCGCCGCCCGAGCCGGACATGGCGCTCCTGGAAGCGGCCCTGCGCGGCCAGCTGGAGGAGATTCCCGCCGTCGTGGGCATCCTGGTTCACGACCTGCGGACGGGCGGCGAGGTCGCCGTGCATGCCCGGACGGTCTTTTCCGGCGCGAGCGTCATCAAGATCGCCATCCTGCTGCAGGCCTATCGCACGCTGGATGGGCCGCCCGGCGCCGCGGTCGCGCGTGACCTGGAGTCGATGATGATCAACAGCGACAACGCGGCGGCGAACCGCCTCATGGCGGTGGGTGGGGAGGGCGACGCGCCGCGCGGGCTGCAGCGGATGGCGGAGATGCTCCGCCTCCTGGGGCTGCCCGATTCCTTTCTCTGCAACACGTACGACGGGGGGCCGCGCTGGCCGGGGTGCCCGCCGGCCGGCCGGCCGGCCGGCGCCGGCGAGATGGAGACGGACCCCGACGAGGTGCTGCAGACGACGCCGCGCGACATGGGCCTCTTGCTCGTCTACCTCTATGAATGCGCGGCCGGCCGCGGGCCGCTCCTGGAGGAGCTGGCCGGCGAGGTGACGGCGCGTGAATGCCAGGACATGGTCGCCCTGATGCGGCGGAACGCCGACGTGAACCGCCTGGTGTCCGGGGTGCCCGATATCCCCGTGGCCCACAAGAGTGGCTGGATCGACGATATGAAGGCTGACGCCGGGATCGTCTTTTCCCCCGGCGGCGACTATGTCGTCAGCATCTTTATCTGGCAGGAGGGGATCCTCTCCGAGCGCGAGAGCAGCCACTGGATCGCGCGGCTGTCGTGGATTGTGTATTCCTTTTTCAACCCGCTGTAGTGGGGGGCTGGCCCCCCGGCACTCCCCGCCGGGGGGTTGCACCCCGTGCCTGTTTTTTCTTTGCCGGGGGGCTAGCCCCCTGGCACTCCCCGCTGGGGGTACCCCCCGGCGCCTGGCCGACAGTTCCCCTGCGGGGGGCCAGGTCATTCCCGCCGCCCGGGGGTCGCCGCGGGGACTCTTTGCGGGGGGGCCAGCCCCCCCGCACTCCCCCGCTGGGGGTACCCCCCGGCGCCTGGCCGACAGTTCCCCTGCGGGGGGCCAGGTCATTCCCGCCGCCCGGGGGTCGCCGCCGGGACTCTTTGCGGGGGGGCCAGCCCCCCCGCACTCCCCCGCCGGGGGGTTGCACCCCCCGGACCCCCGCATAGGACCTTTTCGTAGAGCCGGCCGAGGGAGTTTGCCACGAGAGCCTCTTCTTCCCTGGGCGCGGGCTGAGAGCAGCTGCAGCACCCGTCTCGGAGCGCAGTCCAACGCTGGCCGTGGCACCGGGGCGGGGGTTCGCTCCGGAAAAGGTTCTATGCGGGGGGTGCCTGCGGGGGGCCGCAGGCCCACCGCAGCGGGGGGGCCGGGGGGCAGAGCCCCCCGGAAAAACCTCCCATATACCGAGGGGATCGGGGGCAGAGCCCCCCGGAAAAGAATCCTTACGGGCCCGGGGGCAGAGCCCCCGGAAAGGCGCCCTAGTGGGGTGCGGGGGCGGAGCCCCCGCGGCCATTGCCGTTGCCGTCGTCGCCGGCCGGCACGCCGGCCGCGCCGGCCAGCACCAGCGCCTCCACCGGGCACTCGCGCAGGTGCGTGCTGAGCATGTGGCCGATGATCAGGTGGGTGTCTTCCACCTGCTCCATGCAGTCCGAGGGGACGATGATGCAGGGGTCGGTCAGCTCCCGGAGCAGCCCGCCGTCGTAGCCGGTGAGCCCGATCACGGTGGCGCCGCGCTGCCGGGCCAGCCGCACGGCCCGGATGACGTTGGGCGAGCGGCCGCTGCCGCTCAGGGCGAGCACGACGTCCTCGGGCTGCAAGAGGTTCTCCAGCTGCGCGGCGAAAATGTTCTCATACCCCGTGTCGTTGGCCCAGGCGGTGGCCAGCGGCACATTGTCCACCAGCGAGATGACGCGGAAGCGGGGCAGGTCCTCGCGGATGGCCGACTTGGAGAGGTCGCAGGCAATGTGTGAGGCGTTGGCGGCGCTGCCGCCGTTGCCCAGCGTAAAGACCTGCACCCCGCGCCGCCGGGCGGCGAGCAGGATCTCGCCGGCGCGATAGATCAGGCCGACGGGCAGCGCGGCGAGGATGGCCTGCATCTGGGTCAGATAGGTGGGGGCGAGTTCCATCGGTGCTCCTTTTGTCTCTACCGCCTGACGTTCAGAATCACTTTGCTGCCATCCGGCTCCAGGTGAAAGGGCAGCTCCCGGCAGCCCTGGAGCGCCTCCCGCAGGCGGGACTGGTCCTCGCGCGGGCAGTAGAGCAGCAGAAAACCGCCGCCGCCGGCCCCGCAGACCTTGCCGCCCAGCGCCCCGGCGCGGCGGGCCGTCTCGTACAGCGCATCGATCGGGCCGGTGGCGATGCCGGCCGCCAGCTGCTGCTTCAGCAGCCACCCCTCGTGCAGCAGGCGGCCCAGGTCGTCCAGCCGGCCGGCCAGCAGCAGCCGCCGGCCCTCCTCCGCCAGCGCCGCCAGGCGGCGCAGCGTCTCGCGGCGGGCCGGGATGTTGTCGCGCTGCGCCGCCAGGATCGTGCGCGCCTCGCGCGTCTGCCCGGTGTAAAAGAGGAGCAGGTTCTGCGACAGCCGGTGCCACACCGTTTCGGGCAGCGTGATCGTCTCGACCTCGACGGCCTCGTCGGGCCGAAAACGCAGGAAGCGCAGCCCGCCGTAGGCGGCGATGTACTGGTCCTGCTTGCCGATCGGCCGGCCGAGCCGCTCGATCTCGACGGCGCAGGCCTGGCGCGCCAGCTCATCGGCCGGCCGCGCGTCGTTGCGGTAGACGTGCATCGCGTTCAGCAGCCCCACCGTCACGGTGCTGGACGAGCCCAGCCCCGTGCCCTCCGACGGGATGTCGGCCATCGTCGCCACCTCCACCCCCCGTTCGATCCCGGTGAGGCGCAGCGCCTCGCGCACCAGGTCGTGCTGCACCTGGTCGACGCCCGCGACCATCTCGGTACGGCTGTAGCCGACGCGGATCAGGTCGTCGAAGCGTGCCTTGATGATGACAAAGATGTACTTGTCGATCGCCGTCGTCAGGACGCCGCCCGCTTCCTGGCGGTAGAAATCGGGGAAATCGGTCCCGCCGCCCAGCAGGCTGACGCGGAGGGGGGTCTGGGTGATGATCACGTCAGTAGGCCCCCGTTCCCCGCAGCACCGCGCCGACCGTCTGGAGGACCAGCTGCAGGTCCAGCCAGATGGTATAGTTGCGGATATAGTGCATGTCCAGGCGCACGCGTTCCTCGTACGCGACGTCGGAGCGGCCCGACACCTGCCACAGCCCGGTCAGGCCGGGCTTGACGGTGAGCAGGTTGTGCTGCCACTTGCCGTAGTGAGGCCACTCCTCGACGGTGATCATCCGCGGCCCG
>Ga0302250_1001463_pt1 | contig 17608 bp, 16 predicted proteins | sample AAG_RA_Asp_MG_FD_193536 | JGI IMG/M metagenome (GOLD analysis project Ga0302250, IMG submission 193536) | Enriched activated sludge microbial communities from anaerobic digester in WTTP, New Holstein, Wisconsin, United States - AAG_RA_Asp | ecosystem: Engineered > Bioreactor > Anaerobic >... | reverse complement strand
TCAAGGCCAGACTGAATAACAGGATAATCAGCAGGGCCAGGCTGTCCCAAAACTTATTACCGATCACTCCGTCTCCCGGTATTTTCTAACCTTATCCAAGGCTGTGTCTCCCAATCGGGGTATTGGGTTCATTGTCCACTACTACAGGCCTCGGCCAGGCCAGCCCGGCATTCAGGCCTGCTGCCGTACCCCAAAGAATTGTCGCGATTAAGCTTACTTTCATGGCGATTCTCTCCAAAGCATCTAAGCTATGGCAAGTATTGCGAATTCACTTTCGGAGTCAAGCATAATCTCTTCTTTTTATTCCCAGCTTCTCAGATCATAGTAGCTTAATCATTACCCATCCTTTACTTACTCAATATCTATTGGCTTGGTAAAGGATGGGTATAGGATGGGATCATTGGAAAGACATGGAGAACTTGCACTTGACAATCCAGCCTTTTGCTCCAGACTGGCCTTCAGATTGAAAAAGAGGTTGTTTTGAAAAAGTTTGTCCATGCCATGCTGATTCTAAGCGCTATCTTCTGTTTTTCTTGCCAGGGAACGAGCCCCAGGAAAGAAGGTGGAATCGTTGTTCTCTCGCCGGAAGTGGCAGAAATCGTTTGTGCTCTGGGCGCAGAAAACCAGATAGCGGCGGTCACCGAGGAGTGCAACTACCCTCCTGGCCTGGCTGCCAAGCAAAAGGTAGGCAACTTCAGCGCTATAAACCGTGAAGCCATAATCGCTCTCAAGCCGGCTCTGGTTTTCTGCAGTTCGCTGGAACAGGAGATGATAGCGGCCGAGCTTGGAAAGCTTGGATTGAAAGTGGAAGTGGTTTACCCAGGCAGTTTGGAAGGTCTGTTCAGCGCAATTGGTCGGATAGGTAGTCTGATCGACAGGCAGACAGAGGCATCAAAGCTGATTGGTACTATGAAAAAAGATATTGAGCTGATCAGGCAGAGCTCAAAGGGTAAGCCTCGGCCAAAAGTATATTTGGAGATCTATCGCAATCCGCTGATGAGCGTTGCTGATTCGTCCTTTGTAGGAGTATTGATCGAAACTGCGGGCGGGGACAATATCTTCAGCAGCCTGGAACGCGATTATGCCCGCGTAAATTCGGAAGCTGTGATAAAGGCCAGGCCGGATGTTATGATTTGCTATTCGCAAGACAGCCTGGAAGGGATTCTGGCCCGCAAGGGCTGGCAGAATATTCCCGCTCTTACAAACCGGGATATCCTCTTTGAGAAAGACCTCAATCCCGATCTGCTGCAACGCGCCACACCCCGTAGCGTATTGGGGATGAAGCAACTAAGGCTTATTTTTGACCGCTGGCAGGCCAGACAATGAAACGCCAAGCCCTATTTCTGCTTTGGTTGCTGTTGAGTGTGGCGATCGTAATGCTCTACCTTGGTCTGGGAACCCCTGACGGCAACATCCTTCTGCAAGTGCGTTTGCCCCGACTGGTACTGACTCTATTTGCCGGAATGGTGCTGGCTGGAATCGGTTCCATCTACCAGTTGATGCTGGCCAATCCGTTGGCCGAACCTTATATTTTGGGGATTTCTTCGGGTTCGGCTTTGGGAAGTATCCTGGCCGGGCTGAGCGGATTTATCCTGTTAATGCCCCTGGGTGGATTTCTGGGAGCGGGTTTAACGATGCTGCTGGTATGGCATTTGGCGCATCAGAATGGACGGTTTGATAAAAGCCGACTGCTGATCGCAGGCGTGATCGCCGGGATGTTCTTCGCTGCCTGTATCTCGCTGCTGATGTATCTGCACCAACAGGATACGGCGCTAATCCTGGGAACCTTGATGGGTAATTTGGGGCGTATTTTTGGGCAGGGTGAATGGTATTTCTTCCTTTTCTTGGTGGGGCTTTCTCTTGCAATTTTGGCGTATCTGTTCTATTGTAGCCATGCCATAGAGATTATGGGAACAGGAGATCTTTATGCCAGCAGTTTGGGCATTGATGTGGTGCAGCTACGCCGCCGGATTTTCATCCTGAGTTCCATCGTGATCGGCATCTGCGTTTCCTATGCAGGAATTATCGGTTTTACGGGTTTGATAGTTCCGCATCTGGTGCGTTTTATCTTTCCCTCAGGACAGAAAAAAATCTATCTGGTTTCCCTTTGGAGTGGTGGTGTATTTCTTCTGGCTTGCGACCTGTTGGCCAAACACCTTCTGACGCTGGAACTTCCCGTGGGAGTGATAACTGCGTTTATTGGCTGTCCGGTTTTTGTGCTGTTGCTTAGAAAGTCCTGAGCCATTTACAACCATGATCAACAGGCGTGGAAATATTTCCACGTCCAGCTAAATCCTTAAATCCCGCTTGGCTTATCAGCGATTCTGCTTAGATTTTATGGGAAAACGTTCAAAGCGTTTGAATTATTAGCTTGACAGCATATCAGGTTGCGCTAATGGTTGTTTATGTTATGTATGAGCATTATTTTCGCCGTTTGAGATCAGCTAAGGGCTGTGATCATTACATGCTAAGGTATATAAACTAATAACAGTGAGGAAAGAATTATGAACGCAAAGTCAGTTCTCTTGATCCTTCTTATAGGGTTGGGGCTTGGTATCGCCCATGCGGCTTACATCAGTCCCGGATGGAACTATGGATATGAGCTTGGTATCGCCCGCGGCGACAATCAGGGCTCTGCAGAAAACCTGGCGCCGATGCTGCGAGGTCATGTGCAACTGCAAATCTTTAAATTTTTATATTTAAGGGGCGGCCTGGGCTATGTTCAGTTGCATGCATCCAAGGACAAATACAATACAAATTCATTGGTAGGCGATTACCGTTTTATTGCCAAGCCTTTTGATCGTAAATGGACTCCGTTTGTGTTTTTGGGAAGCGGCGCTCAGCTCGACATGAGCGAAAAAATCCTGGATTTCATTCCGTTATATCCTTTCGGAGTGGGCGTGCAAACCCCCATCAAACCAGGTATGCTGATGGAGATAACCGCTGCTTACAATCTTACAAACTCAGACGATCTGGATAACATTTCCAGGAAAAACGGCGATGAATTATGGCTTACCGGAAATAAACAGGATGCCTTCTATTCCCTTTCAGTCGGTCTTTCTTACTACAATGCGGGTCCTCAGGAAAGAAAACCTGCTCCCGTTCCCAAGGCCGAACCGATCATCATCCCCGCTCCCAAGCCTACTCCCATCCAGGTTACCCCTCCGCCTCCTCCTCCCAAAGAAGAACCTGCTCAGCCTGATCTGAAGGTTTTGGATAGCGATAGCGACGGCCTGACCGACTACGACGAAATCAACCTCTACAAATCCAATCCCAATAATGCCGATAGCGACGGCGACGGCTTGAACGACTATGTGGAAGTGATGCGCTACAAAACCAATCCCCTGAATCCCGACACCGACGGCGATGGCCTGAGGGACGGCGAAGAAGTGAACACCCATAAAACCGATCCCCTAAAATCCGATACCGATGGCGACGGCTTGAAAGACGGCGAAGAGGTTAATCAATACAAAACCAATCCGCTGAATCCCGACACCGACGGCGATGGCCTGAAGGACGGAGAAGAAGTAAACCAGTATAAAACCAATCCGCTGAATCCCGACACCGACGGCGATGGCCTGAAGGACGGTGAAGAAGTGAGCCAGTATAAGACCAATCCGCTGGATAAAGACACCGACAAAGGAAGCAAGGAAGATGGTAAGGAAGTGGCTGAAAAGTCCGATCCGCTTGATCCTAAGGACGACGTGATGGTGATGACCGAAGGTGCTAAGTTCACCCTGGAAGGAATCCTCTTCGATACCGCCAAAGCCACCATCAAGCCAGCTTCTATTCCGATTCTGGAACAAGCCTTCTCAGCTCTGCAATCCAATCCCACCGTAAAAGTCCGCATAGTTGGCCATACCGATAATGTGGGCTCAGCTGCCAGCAACCTTACCCTTTCCCGCCAGCGCGCCGAATCGGTGATGAATTGGCTGATTAACAAAGGTATCGCTCCGGAACGCCTTAGCGCCACAGGAAGAGGTTTGACCGAACCCCGTGCAACCAATGACACGGCTGAAGGCCGCCAGCTTAACCGTCGTATCGATTTCGAAATAGTGGAACAATAAACTTAAGAACAACCAATATAGATTAACTGGCCGGAGAGAGCAAGCGCTTTCTCCGGCTTTTCTTTGCATTGGGTGTCTGTAAGAGGAGTGTGGCTTGCTTATCACGTTATAAAGCAAACCATTAGACATAGTTTCCCCCTTTTTGCTTGACAGTGAGGCCACCCTGGAAAGTATGACACCCAATAGTGTGCATCTTTAGCTCAGCTGGTAGAGCAACTGACTCTTAATCAGTGGGTCCGGGGTTCGAATCCCCGAAGATGTACCATCTAATTTTATTAGCGGTAATTTGCTCTTTGCTCCGCTTAAAAATGTGCTAAAGTGCGGTTCAATTTATCAGCCGGCTTTAGCGCCGGCTTTTTTTGTAAATAGAAAAACAGGAGATAAATGATGACAGCTCTACATGCGCTAGACAAACCTGACCGGATTGGATATATCTTCACTTCCGAATCCGTATCAGAAGGCCATCCCGACAAGGTTTGCGACCAGATATCGGATGCCGTTCTGGATGCCTATCTGGCCTTTGACCCACGTTCACGCGTGGCTTGTGAAACCCTGGCAACCGAGAACAGGGTTATCCTTTCCGGAGAAATCTCTTCGCAGGCTTCTATCGATGTGGAACCTTTGGTGCGTCAGATTATTCAGAAAATTGGCTACGTGGTGCCGGGAAAAGGCTTTGACACAAATTGCGAGATCACAAACCTGCTGCATAAACAGGAAACCGCCCTGGCCGAAAATACCGGAGCCGGAGATCAAGGACTGATGTTTGGCTATGCCTGTTCACAAACCAAAAAGCTGATGCCGGTTCCGATTGAACTGGCTCACAAACTTCTGCTAAACTTGGCACAAGCCCGTAAAACTGGATCAATCAAAGGCCTGCTACCTGATGCCAAAAGTCAGGTTTCTATGCGCTATATTGGCCGTAAGGCTGTGGATTTGAATACCTTGGTAATCTCCACGCATCACGAACCCTTGGATGATGCTGAGTTCCTGGAGCTGAAGCAGCAAATCCAGCAATTGGTAATAGTACCCAGCCTGGCAGAAATCGAAGATGAAAGCAAGGGCTTTTTTGAAACCAAAAACTGCCATATTATGATAAATCCTCTTGGCATGTGGACAGACGGAGGCCCAGCAGCAGACACCGGGCTTACTGGCCGTAAAATCATCGTGGATACCTATGGCGGTTGGGCTCAGCACGGCGGAGGAGCTTTCTCAGGAAAAGACGCCACCAAGGTAGACCGCAGTGCTGCCTATATGGCCAGGCACATAGCCAAAAGCGTTGTTGCAAGTGGCTTGGCCGCTGAATGCCTGATTCAATTCAGTTTCGTAATCGGAGAGGCAACCCCGGTTTCCGTGATGGTAGACACCTTTGGCAGCGGCAAAGAAAGTGACACCGAAATCCAGAGGATCATAGCTAGAAACTTTGACTTGACAGTTGCCGGCATCATCGATTATCTTGATCTGCGCAAGCCTGTTTACCTTCCCTCTGCCGCTTACGGGCACTTTGGCCGGGACGAATTCAGTTGGGAAAAGGTGAAAAAACTGGTTTGAGCAAAAAGGAAACATGGATTCATTATACGAGATTCTGAAGCAAAACCCCGGCTTTTTTCTGATTGCCGGGCCCTGCGTGGTGGAGGAAAGGGGAATCATGGAGGCCGTGGCCGGCACTCTCAAAGAACTTTGCTGCGAGAGGAGTATTCCCTTGATTTTCAAGGCTTCCTACAAAAAAGCCAACCGCAGCAGCCTCGATTCTTACACGGGGCTGGGCTTGGAAATGGGTCTGGAAACGCTGAAAAACATCGGAAAGCAGTTTGGGCTGCCTTTGCTGACCGACGTGCACGAGTGTTGCGAAGTGGCAGCTGCAGCAGAGATGTGCGACATTCTGCAGATTCCGGCTTTCTTATCCCGTCAAACCGATCTTATCATGGCAGCAGCACAATCTGGCAGAATCGTGAATATCAAGAAAGGCCAGTTCATGGCGCCTGAGGATATGCAATCCGCTGCAATAAAGGCAAGCAGTGCAGGAAACAATCAATTGTTGCTTACCGAAAGGGGTAGCTGTTTTGGTTATCACAACCTGGTTGTGGATTTCCGTTCCTTCGCCGTGATGGAGAGTTTTGGCTGGCCGATTGTTTACGATGTCACCCATTCTTTGCAAAAGCCCTCACAGGGGAAAACTTCTGGCGGAGAGCCTCAATATGCGTCGATGATGGCCAAAGCCGCTCTGGCAACCGGCAAGGTGAAGGGTCTCTTTCTAGAAACCCATCCCGCCCCATCCAAGGCTAAAAGCGACGCAGCCAGCATGCTCCCTCTGGATCAGATGGAAGCTCTGTTGGATGGCTGTTTGCAGGTAATCCAAAGATCAATTTAATAATGATAAATCAGTGTGTTGAGGAGTTATAATGGAGAGAAACTGTATGCTGCGTCCAAATAAAAGAGTCGTTCATTGGAACGAGATCAAGCTGCTGCTTTTCGACTGCGACGGCGTGATTACCGACGGCCGGATAATCTATGGCAATGAGGGACAGGAATTGAAACATTTCCACGGTCACGACGGCATGGGCTTTAACCTTTTGAAGCATACCGACCTGGAATATGGCTTCATCACGGGGCGCAGCTCCGAAGCTCTGGAACGCCGGTGCCGCGACTTAAAAGTAAGCCTGCTTTTCCAGGGGGTGGCCAATAAAATGGAATGCCTGAATGGGATTCTGAAAGACAGGGGGCTGAGTTTCAACAACGTAGTCTTCATGGGTGATGATTGGAATGATGTTCCTGTAATGCGCAAGGTGGCGTTTTCGGCGTCTCCGGCAGACGCTCAGCCTGATGTGGCAAAAATCGCCGACTGGGTTTCCGCTTTCCGGGGTGGGCATGGAGCAGTAAGAGACCTGATAAACTATGTGCTTATTCATAAAGGGATTTATGAGAAAACCGTGCTGGCCTATCTGGATAGCATCTGTTAGCCTGGGTTTATGCCTGCTTGGCTGCCAAAAAGTGGATCTGCAGACTCCTACCGGCGTTTTGGAAAGAGGCTTGCCCGACGAAACAAGCTATAATGTGAGCGTAACGAACTATCTGGAAAATAGATACGAGTATCATTTGGAAGCAGAAAAGATAGAGCGTTTTTCCGATCGCCGCTTGCTGAAAGGATCCAAAGTAACCCTTACAACCTACGATAAAGACAATTTGCAAAACTCAGTTATTAAGGCCGATACCACGATTGTAGACGAAGCCAGGAACCTGATTCTGGCCAGTGGTCATGCCAAAATGACTACTCCCAACGGCAGTTTATCTACTCCAAACATAGCCTGGGACAGAGCTGTGGACGAAATCACGGCTCCAAAACAGGTTTTGCTAACCCGGCAGGGAAACCAGATGCGCGGGCAAAACCTGCGCACCAATAGCAAATTGAGCTTCGTGGAGATGGAACAAGTTTCCGCAGAGGGTCGCCTTACCCAAAAGGAAATTGATTGGTGATACCCAAAGTAAGGATATCCAAAAAGGACTCATACCGCCTTTTCCCGCTTCTTGTCTGGTTGTTGCTGACGGGCTTGGTCTGGGGCGCACCGCAGAAGCAGCCCGATAAATTCCGTTTGGTGCACGCCGACAAGCTGTTTATGAGTAAAACCTACGAAGAGCAGGCCTTGGAACTCAGCGGGAAGGTACATTTTTTTTATGGGGATACCGAATTCAGAAGCGACAGGGCCTTGATCCTGGATGCCAAAAAGATTGCCAGGCTATACGGAAACGTGGTGGTTAGCAATGACAGCCTGATTCTGGTAGCCGATACCTTGGCTTACTACCGGATCCCGGAGATAATGAATGCCGGGGGCAGGGTTACCGCCACCCACAACAACAAACAAGGCGCATACCGCTGGATGAAAAGCGACTATGCCAGCTATGACAAAGCCAGGGACATCCTTACCTGCTGGAGCAGAGTGGTTTCTTACGACAAGCAGGAAAATGCCACCGCCACTTGTGGATATGCCCAGTGGGACCGCAAGCAGGGTTATGCCCTGATGCTGGAAAGCCCGTTTCTTAGCACCGGCAAGGCCGACACCCTGAAGGTAAATGCGGAAAAAATGGAGTATTTCGAAGCCGAGAAAAAGCTGATCGCCACTTTCGGAGTTCAGGTTAGCAGTAATGACTATCTGGCCAACAGCGATTTCCTGATCTACTTCCTGGAAGAAGACAAGGCTGTCTTTACCGGCGAACCGCGCTTCAATTCGGACTATGCCACAGCCACGGCCAACGAATTTCATTTGTTTCTCAACGAGCGCAAACTGGTGCGAGCCGAATTGATAGACTCCTGCCGTGTGGATTTTGCCGCAGAAAAAGGCGAAGAACAAAAGAACCGCGTATGGGCAAACCTGATCAGCATGGATTTCCTGGATGACCAATTGCGAAATTTCGAGGCTGAGGGGCTGGTAAGCTATTTCTATCAGCAGGATGCCAAAGAAAAGCAGGATTTCTTCGTGAACAGCGCAACCGGAGCCTACCTGCAGGCCGCTTTCGATGAGAGCAGCAAGCTGCAATCAATGCAGATGCGAAGCAGCATAAAGGGCAAGTACCTCTTCCGTCAATAGCCTTTTTTTATAGCCATCAATCCCAGCCCCAGTCTGGCAATGCCTTATCCCTCCTTATCTTACCCTGTATTTATTGGACGGGTTTTGGATGGGAACAAGATGAGATCCCCAGGAAGTACCCAAACCCCAAACAGCCCGGTGAAAAAAAGTCTTTACTAAAAAGGCACCTTTTCAAAGATGTGCATAACTCTTGAGTGGAGGAAAAATGCGAAGAATTATCTGGAGCAGCTTCCTGATCATGCTGCTTGTCTGCGGACTCAGCACCCTGCATGCCATGGGTGAAACCATATATGAGATAAAGGTTTCCGGAGCCGAGAATATCGATGAGGCCCTGGTGACTACCGCGCTCAGCCTGCGGGTTGGTGACGCTTTGGATTCCGAAGATGTGGCCAAATCTATCCGCAACCTATACCGGATGGGCATCTTCAGTGATATCCAGGTTGAAACCGAACCATACCGCACCGGCGTTTCCCTGATCGTGAAAGTGGTGGAAAACCCCGTACTCAGCAACATCGAATACATAGGTTTCAAGGCTGTGAAAAGGGATAGGATAGACGAACTGGTGAGCCTCAGGGTGGGAAGCTATTGGAGCGAAGGGGTAAAAAACCAAGCGCTTCGCAAACTGAAGGGCGAATATAATACAAAGGGCTTCAGCAATGCCAGCCTGCAGATTTTTGAATCGCGCCTGGATAAGAACAAGGTCGGTATCAAGATTCAGGTTGACGAAGGTAAGAGGGTATCCATCAAACAGATAACCTTTGTAGGCAATGAGAACTTCGATGATAAAACCCTGCTGAAAAAGATGAAGACCAAGCCAGCCAGTTTTATCCGCTCTGGCCGCTTTGAACAGGAAAAATTCGATAAAGACCTGCAAAACCTCAGCGCCTTCTACAAGAAAAACGGCTATATCGATGTGCAGGTTGGCCCCTATGAACTGCAACAAGTGGGCGATAAGCACATGGAACTGGTGATTACCATCAGCGAAGGTATAAAGTATAACTTTGGCAGCATCCAAATCTCTGGGAACAGCCATTTTACCACCGAAACCTTGATGGAGTCATTCACCCAAAAGAGTGGCGAGCCCTTCGACCAGGAAAAATTTGACAAACAGCTTAGCTCAGTTTATTCAAAATACTTCGACGAAGGATTTATCTACATCGAGATTCAGCCGGATTACCAAAAGCTGGCCGATTCGCTGAACGTTGTCCTGAAAGTTACCGAAAACACCCGTGCCCGAATCCGTCAGATCCACATCACAGGTAATAAAAGAACCAAGGAAAAGGTGATCCGCCGCCAGCTCGAAATCTCTCCCGGCGATTATTTCCGCCAAAGCCAGGTGGTGCGCAGCCAGCAGAATATCTACAATCTGGGCTTTTTCGAGCAGGATATCAAACTAGATTATACTCCGATAAACCAACAAGGCGACGTAGACCTCCAAATCGACGTGCTGGATAAATCCAGCGGCGTTGCCAATGGCGGAGTAGGTTATAACAGCCAGGATAATTTCGTTGGTCAGCTCTCCGTTTCGCAAAACAACCTTTTTGGCAATAACTGGAGCAGCAGCCTGAGTTGGGAATTCGGAGGCAGCACCCAGAACTTTGAATTTGCCTTCACCAATCCCAATCTCTACGATACGGACATGCTGCTGGGAACCAATCTGTACTATACCAAAAAGAGCTGGAGCTCCTTTTTCTATGAGATTTATACTCGTGGTGCCAGCCTCAGAGTTGGCCAATCCTTGCCCTGGATCGATAGAACCCGCGCCGTGGCAGGTTACTCGCTGTATTCCAAAAAATACCGCATTACCAATATGACCTCCATCCTGGCCGATTCCATTGCCAACGCCACCTTGCTGGAACTGAACGAACTGGCCTGGAGATATACCAGCGCGCTTAGTATGACCATCAGCAGAGATACCCGCGACAACGTATTTTTCCCCACCAAGGGCAGCCAGTTTACGCTCTTTTCCGAAGTCGCTGGTGGCCTTTTGGGCGGCGATTTTGATTATTTTAAACAGATTGCCCAGGTAAACTGGTACACCGACACTTGGAAAAAGATCATCCTGCGTACAAAATGGCGTTTCTGCTACGTCACCCCGTTTGGCGGATCAAAAGATGCCCCGCCAGACGAGAAATTCTACCTTGGCGGAACCGGCGCCGACGGCATTCGCGGTTTTGCAGACAGGTCTGTCGGCCCTTCTGGAGGTGGAACCAGGGCGATAATCTTCTCCACGGAGCTTGGCTATCCCATCGGTGGCGATCAGATCATTGGGGTTGGTTTCTTCGATGCAGGAAATAGCTATAACAAATTGCGGGACTTTAATTTTATGAATTTCAAGAAAGGCGTGGGAGCTGGTATCCGCATCCGCAGTCCCTTTGGCCTGATCGGTTTCGATTATGCATACAACCTGAATGAGGGCGGTTGGGAACCGCATCTGCAATTCGGCACCACCTTCTAAATGAAACATAAGCACCTATTCGGGCCGGTAATGTCCCGCCGCTTGGGAATATCTCTCGGCGTGGATCTCGTGCCCTATAAGTATTGCCCTCTGAATTGCGTCTATTGCGAAGTTCAGCGTACTACTCACCTGGTGACCAAGCGGGAAAACTTCTTTTCGGTAGATGAGATTCTGTGCGAACTCGACGGATTTTTAGACGACAAACCTCATTTGGACTACATTACCTTTTCAGGTGCCGGCGAACCTACTCTGAACCTTGATTTGGGGCAAATAGTAACGCATATTAAGGGTAATTATCCGGATTATAAATTGGCTTTATTGACCAATGGCATCCTTTTCGAGGATCCTGGAGTGCGAAAGGAAGTTCTTCTTTGCGACATCGTTTTACCCTCGCTTGATGCGGCTTCGCAAATGGCTTTTGAAAAGATTAACCGGCCTCAAGCCGGGCTCAATGTAGATAGCATGATCGCAGGACTGGAGTTGTTTCGCAGAGAATACCAAGGTAAAATCTGGCTGGAAGTATTTCTGATCGCAGGGATAAACGACAGCGAAACTGAACTGGAGGCTTTGGCCAAGGCTATAAACTTCATTAAACCAGATTTGGTTCAACTGAACAGCCTGGATCGACCTGGCACCGAAGAGTGGGTAAAACCCATGAGCCTAAATGCGCTTAAGCAGATAAAACGCTTTTTTGCCGAGAGGTTGGCCAGCCCCGTGGAGATAATCTCCAAGGTAAAATACCCATGCGTGGACAGCCATCTGGATGAGGAACTGATCCACCTTCTGCATAATACCCTGAAAAGGCGTCCTTCAACAGCAGAAGACCTTTCAGCCATGCTGGATATCCACATCAATGAGATCAGCAAAGTGCTGCGACAATTGCATCTGGAGAAGAAAATCAGCGTGAAACGCGAACCCAGAGGAGTGTTTTACTCATGGATTCATTAGGATTTTGCACCGCCATTATCACCGCTGCCGGAAGTGGCACCAGGTTGCCTGGCTTGCTGAAAAAACAATACCGGGAACTGGGCGGAATCCCTATCCTGATCCGTAGTATTGAACCTTTTATCACATCTGAGAAAATCGACAATCTGATCATCACCGCTCCCGAAGACGATCTCGAGCATACCGAAGCGCTGATCGGTCAATATTTTGAAGATATCGACAAGCCGTATCTGGTGATTCCTGGAGGAATGGAAAGGCAGGATTCGGTGTTTGGTGCGCTGCAAAGCTGCCCCGAAGGAACTCAGTTTGTGGCAGTGCACGATGGAGTACGTCCATTTGTGAGCCAGGAATTGCTGGACGAGCTTTTTTCCCTGGTACAACGCGAAAAGGCTGTGATACCTGCTGCCAAACTGAAACACACCATCAAACATGTTGATGGCGATTATGCCGTTCAAACCATTCCCCGTCAGCAGCTTATCCAGGTTTTTACGCCCCAGGTCTTCAGCTATGAACTGCTGCTGAACGCCTACCTGGAAGCTTATGCAGCCGGATTTACTGGCACGGACGATGCATCCTTGCTGGAACGCTTGGGGATCAAGGTCCGCTATCTGCTGTCCAGCGAGTTCAACCTGAAAGTAACCGATGAAGCCGACCTGTTTTTCGCTTCTCAATTGATAAACAAGAATATGATATAGAGGTTTTTATGCGTTTACCCGTTTCTTCTTTTGTGAATAAGGCTCTCCATAGTCTGAAAGATAAAAAAATCCGTCTCACGCTGCCCATCCCCTTCTTGGGATGTGGAGTGCTGGGTTTGGCACTCCCCAAGGTGACCCTGAATATGGGCCAGTATGCCTCCAAACTGCTAAGAGCCTTGGAATACCGCGGTTATGACAGCACTGGAGCCATCTTTCAAGCGGATAACAAGGAAATTGTTCTTTTGAAGGACGTCGGCGCTCCCAGCACCCTGGTGAAAACCCTGGGCATAGAAAAGCAATGCGGCAAGATCTTCTGCGGACAGGTGCGCTGGGCAACCTTTGGCTTTGTAAACAAGAAAAACGCTCAACCGCATGAGGTAAATTGCAAGCGCCACATCTATGGCGCTCACAATGGCAATATCACCAATACCCGTGAATTGAAGCAATTCCTGAGCAACGAAGGGCACCATATCCAAAGCGACAACGATGGGGAAATGCTGGTGCACAGCGTGGAGCACAATTTTGACATCGAAATGGTCAGAGCGGGGAATCCTACGGATCCAGAGCTCCGCAAGGCCTGTATGCGCCGGGCAATAATCGCTACCGCCGAAAAGATGATAGGCAGCTATGCTGCCGTGATTGTGGATCCGGATACCGAGACTTCCTGGGCTATCAAAGCCGGCAGCAGCCTGTATTTTGGGGTAGGACTTCTGGAGGAACAGCCTTTTTGCCTGGCTTCTTCAGACCTTACTGCGGTCTTGCGTTTCACCAAACAACTGGTCAACCTCAGAGAAGGGGAATTCGTGGAATACACTGCCGACCGCTATCAGGTCTATGCCCAAAAAGAGCTGCGATTCAAACGCCTCAATCAGCCAGACGAGATCTGGCACACAGGGGACAAGATCCCGACCAGGCCTGTTTACTCAAAGCTTCGCGCCGAAGATGTGGAACTGCTTCCTGAATTTGAATACTTCATGGAGCAGGAAATCTATGCCCAAAGCGAATCAACTGGCAAGCTGATCAAGCTCTTCCAGGGTGGATCGAATACCGGTAAACGCATGTTGAGACTAATGGAAAGGGACGGAGTGAAGGAGGATATCCTAAGAGAAATGCAAGCCATTTTGGCAGCAAATTCTCTGGAAGAGAGACAGCAGATTTTCGATAAACTCTGCGATTCAGACCTGCACAGCAAGTTCTTTGCCAGCGCTCAGAGCACTTACCGGGAAATCTTTGACGTGGCGGTGAAAGAGGATTTTGACAAGAAATACTTCTTCTCAAACGAAAAAAACATCTTCCTGGAGCTTATGAACGGCGAATTTGACCTGAAGAAGCTCAGCCTGGCCAAAGCCCTGGATGCGCTGTCTGAAGAGCTGAGTGTAATGGAATTCTCAAAGAGTGTGGATGATTTTTTGCTTCTGGTAAAAAACACAGTCCAAAACAACCGAAACGCCTACACCATTGCTTGTGGAACCAGCTTTCACGCCACCAAAATCGCCGCCCTTTTCTTCAATTCCATCGCTCAGATGGAGATCATCCCGATATTACCAGGTGATTTCAGAGGCGAGTATTCCAACTGCATAAAGGATAATGACCTGATAATCGGAGTGTCGCAATCCGGCGAAACCAAAGACCTGATCGACATTTTCAACGATATCGACTCCGCAAACCTGAATGTACGCAAAGTGGTGCTGGTGAATAACATGAATTCCACCTTGGGCCAGGAAAAGAGCGATGTGGCGATTCCCATTCTCTGCGGGCCGGAGATTGCCGTTCCAGCCACCAAAAGCTTTATGAACCAGATTACCCTTTTCTACTACCTGGCTATCCGCACTGCCGAAATGAAGCTGAAAGAACTGGCTGCAGAGCTAAGCCCTACTGAGCTTAAAAAACAGGAAAATGAGTTGGCACGTCGCTATCAATCTCTGGCAAACATCCCATTCCTGCTGAAAGAAACAGTGGAAAATACCGACGACCTCATCGACAGCATGGCTGCAAAAATCTACATGGAACCATCGCTGCATATTCTGGCCACAAAGATTACCGGCGTGGCCATGGAGGGTGCGTTGAAGATCAGAGAGACAGTTTTGAACCATGCCGAAGGCCGGGAAGCATCGGAATTCAAGCATGGGCCAAATACTATTTTGGGCAAAAACACCGTGTTTGGGGTGAAGCACATCCGCAGCCTGGTGCGCTTCTTTGCCTCCAGCATCGACCGCGTGGACGCCATGGCCAATGAGAAAGGTCTGGAGCACAGCGAATCTCTGGAGATCATGAAGGCAATGGCGGATTATATCTTCAGCCACAATCAACCCTTCAATCTTTCGCCTGATGGAACCAGGGTGTTCAACCAACTGGTGCAGGGCCAGGATTTCTTTGAACCTCTGTATCGCAATTACCCGCTGATCTACATAACCGGCCCCGAAGAACGGGATGTGAACCTGACTATCTCTCAGATCAATACTCATAAAATTCGCGGAGCAAACACCTACGTGATCGCCGAAGAAAACGACAAGCTGTTAAAAAATGCCTCCACGAACCCCAACGAGGGTGGATACTACCATTGGGCATACATAATGCTGCCTAAAACCGGGGACAGCCTGATGACCTGCTTCTCAGCCACCATCGTATTGCAGCTTTTGGCGTTGCGAATGAGCATACGCAAGCTGAAAAAGCTGGATCGCCTGGGAGTGATGGATCACGGCGTGCATCCTGATGTACCCAAAAACGTTTCCAAATCCATTACCGTGGATTGACGCTCATGCTCAGAATCGGACATGGATACGATGTGCATCGTTTGATCGAGGGGCGACCTTTGATCCTGGGAGGAGTACAAATTCCTTTTGAAAAAGGGCTTCTCGGGCATTCGGACGCTGATGTGCTGATCCATAGCATCTGCGATGCGCTATTAGGTGCTCTGGCTCTGGGCGACATCGGACAGCATTATCCAGATACGGACCTGGCCTACAAGAACCTCGATTCGAGAATTCTGCTGCGTAGCTGTGCAGAAATGATAAGGGAAAAAGGCTGGAAACTGCTAAACCTGGATTCCACGATCTGTGCCCAGGAACCAAAGCTAAGACCCTTTATCATGGCCATGCGGATAAACCTGGCGGCTGACCTGAACTGCGATCCGGAGCTGATCTCGGTAAAGGCAACCACGGAAGAAGGCTTGGGCTTTTCCGGGCGGGGAGAAGGGATCAGCGCCACCTGCGTGTTGCTTCTGGAGAATCCAAAGATATGAAAGCATTGGCTGTAATCGGTTATCATCGTACCGGCAAAACAACTTTGGTTACCACATTAATCAGCGAACTGGTTAAACGTGGCCATACTGTGGTGTCGTTCAAAGATATTCACAGCGAGGCTTACAGAGCCGACACAGAGGGGAAAAACACAAATCTGCATCTGCAGGCGGGGAGCCAGGCCGTTTTTGCCAAAGGGCTCTACGATAGCGCCCTGGTTTTTCCCAAGAGCCTGGAACTGAAAGAAGTTATCCCTCTGCTGAAAGCGGATTATTTGATCATCGAAGGCCTCAAAACCGCCCCTGTCCCAAAGCTGGTTTGCGCTGAAAGCACCGAACAACTGGATGAACTGCTGGACGACACCTGCTTTGGCATTTCCGGGCTGATCTCAGACAAGCTGTCCGTTTATGGCAAGCTGCCGGTTTTCTGTTTGCAGAAAAGCCTGAACAACTTGATGGATTATGTGCTGTCCCATGCTTTCGAAATCCTGCCTATCAGCGATCCTGAGTGCTGTAGCGCATGCGGTAAAAGCTGCTATCAAATGGCCGAAGACATAGTGCAGGGTCGTGCCCAGCGTAGCGATTGTATTTTGGATGCTGCGCCTGAACTGCAACTGAAGGTCGGCGGCCAGGAAGTGGTGATCGTACCCTTCGTGCAAAAGCTGCTAAAAGACACGCTTACGGCCTTTGTAGACAACCTGAAGGGCGTAGATAAGGATAGCGAGATTGAACTGAGGATAAAGCGGTGATCGATAGAGACCGCTATTTCAGCCTACGTGATCCAAGCGCTTTTCCGGTCTGGCAGAAAGCCACGGTAGGCATAGCGGGAGCGGGTGGTTTGGGCTCCAATATTGCCATTTCTCTGGCACGAGCTGGAATTGGAACTCTGGTTATCGCAGATTTCGATCTGGTTAGCCTGGAAAACCTTAACCGCCAGCAATTTAACCTTGATCAGGTAGGCAGGCCCAAGGTACACGCCCTGGCGACGAACATCCGGGCTTTCAATCCTTTCATAAACCTGGTTCTGCACCAGCAGAAGGTTAGCCCGGCCAATCTGGAAGAGCTGTTTGGATCTTGCGACCTGTTGCTGGAAGCCTTCGACCAGGCGGGGGAAAAAGAGATGTTGATTGAAACCTGGTGTACCAGATACCCCAAACGGCATCTGATTGCCGCTTCCGGAGTATCAGGCTTTGGCAGAGGTGAGGAGATGAAGATAGAGCACTTTGGTTATCTGCATATCGTAGGGGATGGGCACAGCGAATTACTGGAAGGTATTTCACCCCTTGCCCCGCGAGTGGCAGTGGTGGCAAATCTACAGGCAAATCTGGCCTTGGAGCTATTGGTAAAGAACTATGATTGAAGCGATATTCTACGTGAACGAACATAAACTGCCCTGGAAGGAAGGTCTGGTAGTGCAGGACGCCCTCAGCATGATGAATTATACTTTCAAGATGCTGGTGATCAAACTGAATGGCGATCTGGTAAAGAAGGATGCTTATCTCACAACCCCCATTCCGGAAGGAGCAGACCTCAAGGTAATCCACCTGATCAGCGGGGGCTGATCCCCCAAAGCTAACTCCCCCAAACCAGAAACTCCCATCAATTCCCGCAAATCATCCATCCTT
>Ga0302250_1001462_pt1 | contig 17612 bp, 15 predicted proteins | sample AAG_RA_Asp_MG_FD_193536 | JGI IMG/M metagenome (GOLD analysis project Ga0302250, IMG submission 193536) | Enriched activated sludge microbial communities from anaerobic digester in WTTP, New Holstein, Wisconsin, United States - AAG_RA_Asp | ecosystem: Engineered > Bioreactor > Anaerobic >... | reverse complement strand
GGAAGCCGCAGCCGCCGCAGTTCGCCCCCGGCAGCACCTCGGTCACCTGCCCGATCCGCGGGTCCTCGTCCACCCGGAAGGCCCGGGATGCCGCCGCCAGGACCGACGCGGCCACGGCGCCCACCGCCCCCAAGGTGCCCCCGGCCACCAGGATCCCCTGGATGTCCATTGCGACCCCCTTTTCCCGAACCCGCCTCCCGGAAGCATCCCGGAAACGGCGTCCCGATTCGCGCGATCCCGCCGAACCCCGCGTCAGACCTTCACGATCCCTGAAAATCCCAGGAACGCCAGCGACAGGATCCCGGCCGTCAGCAGCGCGATGGGCATCCCCCGGAAGGCCCGGGGCGTGTCCCGCAGCAGCGCCAGGCGTTCCCGGATGGCCGCGAACAGCACCAGCACCATGCCGAATCCCAGGGCCGATCCCAGGGAGAAGACCAGCGCCTGCATGAAGTCGAACTCCTTCTTGATGGCCAGCAGCGAGGCTCCCAGGACCGCGCAGTTGGTCGTGATGAGCGGCAGGTAGATCCCCAGGGCCTGGAACAGCGACGGCGAGAACTTGCGGATCGCCATCTCGACGAACTGGACCAGGGCCGCGATGACCAGGATGAACAGGATGGTCTGGAGGTACTGGAGGCCCAGGGGCAGCAGCACCGCGCCGTAGAGCAGGAACGTGATCACCGAGGCCAGCACCATCACGAACACCACCGCGGCGGCCATGCCCAGGGCCGAGTCCACCTTGCGGCTGACGCCCAGGAAGGGGCAGATCCCCAGGAACTGGGCCAGCACGAAGTTGTTCACGAACATGGCCCAGAAGACCAGTTGCAGGTAGGCGACGGCGTCCATGATCACCTCCCCTTCCGGGCCTGCATCGCGGCCATCAGGAGCCCCAGGGTCAAAAATCCCCCGGGGGGCAGGATCATCACCAGGGCCGCGTGGGACTGGAAACCCTGGCCGAGCACCGCCACCCCCAGCAATGTCCCGTTGCCCAGCAGTTCCCGGATGGCCCCGAGGGTGGTGATGGCAAGGGTGAAGCCCACGCCCATGCCGAGCCCGTCCAGGGCCGAGCGCCAGACGGAGTTCTTCGAGGCGAAGGCCTCGGCCCGGGCCAGGATGATGCAGTTCACGACGATCAGGGGGATGAAGACCCCCAGGGACCGGTGCAGGTCGGGAAGGAAGCCCTCCATCACCAGGTCCACCATCGTCACGAAGGACGCGATCACGACGATGAAGGCCGGGATCCGGACCGCCGAGGGGATCACCTTGCGAAGCAGGGAGATCACGACGTTGGAGCACGTCAGCACGAAGATCACCGCCGCGCCCATCCCCAGGCCGTTGGCCATCGTGGTGGTCACCGCCAGGGCCGGGCACATCCCCAGCACCATCACCAGCAGGGGGTTTTCGGCCCATAGGCCCTTGCGGAGTTCCTGCACGGCCGTTCTGTCACTCATGGTCGCCTCCCGCGCCCGGACCGGGTTCCGGTTCCGCCCCTCCCCCGGAGGCCGGCGCGGCAGCGTCCCCGCCCGCCGGACCGCCCGCCCGGAGGACGCCCCGGCCCCCGTGTTCCCGGAAGAGCCGGGCCGCCTCGCCGATGGACTCGGCCACCACCCGGGAGGTGATCGTCGCCCCGGTGATGGCGTCCACGGTCCCGCCGTCCTTCTTCACCTTCAGGGGACCCGCCGGCACCTCGAACCCTTCGAACTGCGTTGCGAAGGGCGGTTCCAGGGCCTTGGTCCCGAGACCCGGCGTCTCCTTGTGCTCCAGGAACCGGTAGCCCCGGACCTTCACGGTCCCGGCCGGATCCCCTTCCAGGCCCACCAGGACCTTCACCGGCCCGCCGTAGCCCCGGGGATGGATCACCTGGACCGCGCCCCCGGCCACCCGGCCGCCCTTCCGGGCGGTGTAGACCACCGGAAGGCGGTTGGCCTCCGATTCGGTCGGGGCCGCCGGGTCCGCCGCTCCCACGACTACCCGCTCGTCCGTCGGGACGTTGTCGAACTCCGGCAGCACCGCCTGGAGCGCCTGGATCGTCCGGGCCTTCCGGGAGGCGGCGATGGGCCCCCGGGTGGCCTCGTGGACCGTCGCCAGCAGCCCCGCCGATCCTCCGGCGATCAGCGTCAGCACCACCACGTAGCGAAGTTCCTTCGGCATCAGGCGGCCTCCTTGGCCTTCGGCGCCCGGCGGCCGAATGGCGCCGGGATCCTGCGATCGATCAGCGGAGTCGCCGCGTTCATCAGCAGGATCGCGAAGGACACGCCCTCGGGGTACCCTCCCCAGAGCCGGATCACCGCCGTCAGCAGGCCGCATCCGGCCCCGAAGACCAGTCGTCCTCCGAAGGTCATCGGCGACGTGACCATGTCCGTGGCCATGAAGAAGGCCCCGAGGAACAGTCCCCCGCTGACCAGGTGGAACCAGGGGGTCCCGTACTGCGGGCCGCCCAGGGCCCAGGCCGCCCCGGTCACCAGGGCCACCGTTCCCAGGAACGCCACAGGGATCTCCCAGGTGATCACGCGGCGGACCAGCAGCAGCACCCCCCCGGCCAGCAGCGCCAGGGCCGAGATCTCCCCCAGGGACCCGCCGACCTGCCCCAGGAACAGGTCCATGCTGCTCGCGGAGATCTCCGACAGCCGCCCCTCCTTGAGCAGGCCCAGGGGCGTCGCCCCCGTCATCGCGTCCAGGGAGGCCGTGTCGACGAAGCCCCGGACCCCCGGCCGAAGCCAGGTCGTCATCTGGGCCGGCCAGGCCACCAGCAGGAAGACCCGGGCGGTCAGGGCCGGGTTGAAGAGGTTGGACCCGAGCCCGCCGAAGACGTGCTTCGCCAGGAAGATCGCCACCACCGCCCCCGCCAGGACCATCCACCAGGGGGTCGTCGGCGGCAGGTTCATGGCCAGCAGCAGGCCCGTGACCAGGGCCGAGCCATCCCTCAGGGACCCCGGCGTCTTCAACCACCGCAGGCAGGCCCACTCGACCGCCAGGCAGCCCGCGACGGCCCAGAGGTACACCCGGGCCGCCTCGAGGCCGAAGAACCACAGGGACACCGCCACAGCGGGCAGCAGCGCCAGGACCACCCACCGCATCACCGACGCGATGGAGTCCCGATCCCGGAGATGGGGCGAGGCCGCCACGAACAGGCGGCGATCCTCACCGGGGCTTGGTGTTTCGCTCATGCAACCTCGCTTTCGCGATGCGGAACCACTGGACCAGGAAACGGTCCGCCGGACAGACCCAGGCGCAGGACCCGCACTCCATGCAGTCCCGGACGTGGAGCCGCTCGGCCCCGTCCAGGTCCCCCGCCTCCAGGTGCCACGCGATGATCGCCGGGGCCAGGCCCAGGGGGCAGGCATCGACGCATCGCCCGCAGCGCAGGCAGGGCCCGGGCCACAACTCCTCTTCCGACGGCGCCGGCAGGAACAGGAAGCCCGACGATCCCTTCACCACCGGAACGTCCAGGTCCACCTGGGCGACGCCCATCATCGGCCCTCCCATGACGACCCGTCCCGGCGGGGTCGTGAGGCCCCCGCAGGCATCCAGGAGATCGGCCAGGGGCGTCCCGATCCGGACCCGCAGGTTCCCTGGCGATGCGACGCAGGGACCCGAGATCGTCACGACCCGCTCGGTCAACGGAATCCCCTCCCGGACCGCGCGGCTGACCGCCGCCGCCGTGGCGACGTTCTGCACCACCACGCCCACGTCCATCGGAAGGCCCGGGGGCGCGGGCACCTCCCGGCCCGTCAGGGCCCGGATCAACTGCTTTTCCGCCCCCTGGGGGTACTTCACCCGGCAGGCATGGATCGCGATTCCCTTGTCTCCCGCGAAGGCCGCCGAAAGCCTCTCGATCGCGTCGGGCTTGTTGTCCTCGATGCCCACCAGGACCCGATCCACCTGGAGGACGCGCCGGAGGATGCGCACGCCGTCGGCCACCCGGTCGGTCTCCTCCAGCATCACCCGGTGGTCGCAGGTCAGGTAGGGCTCGCACTCGGCCCCGTTGATCACCAGCGTGTCCACCGGCTTCTCGGGCGGCGGGGCCAGTTTCACGTGGGTGGGGAAGGTCGCGCCTCCCAGGCCCACGATCCCGGCATCGCGGATCCGGTTCCGCAGATCATCGGGGGAGGCCCGGTCCGGGTCGATCGGAGGCATCCGGGCGGGAGGCGGCGGCCAGGGGCTCCCCTCCGGCGCGTCGGCGGGCGGCGCGTCCCGGGCCTCGATCACCACCGCGTCGGTCGTGAACCCCCCGGGATGCCGATGCCTTGCGATGGCGGTGACCTCGCCGGCGATGGACGCGTGGACCGGCGCCGACACGTATCCCGCGGCCTCGGCGACGACCTCCCCCTCGGCGACCCGCTGGCCGACCTTCACGACGGCCTTGGCCGGAGCCCCCAGGTGCTGCCTCAGCGGCAGGATGACCCGGCCCGGCGGCGGCAGCGTCCGGATGGGACTCCGGGCCGTCCGGTCCTTGTGCTCCTCCGGGTGAACGCCTCCTCGAAAGGTCCGTCGCGCCATGCCCCGACCTCCGCTGCCGCCCGACGATCCGGGCCGCCGCGGAAGGGTATCCCAGAACGGCTTTCCGGCCAACCCGGATCACGGACAAAATCGGGTTTTGATCGCCCGGCGGCACCTGGACCCGCACGCGGGCCCCCCAGGGCACATCGGAATCGATCGTTCCGCCTTGCCGTCGGACCCCCGCCCGTGGCATAAGGCCACCAGGAGGTGCGTCATGGCCGATCTCTCGACGTCCTGGATGGGAATTCCCCTTCGCTCCCCCCTGGTGGTCGCCTCGTCGGGACTGACCCGGAGGGTCGAGGACATCCGGGCCTGCGAGGCGGCAGGCGCGGGAGCCGTGGTGATGAAGTCGGTCTTCGAGGAGCAGATCCTGGCCGAACTGCGTTCGATGGGCGTCGGGTCCATCGAGGGACCCGAGCACTCCGAGGGAGACGACTACGTGGCCCGCTACGGCAGGCGCCATGCCATCGACGAGGCCCTCGAGACCCTCCGGAGATGCCGCCGGGAGGTGGGGATTCCCGTCATCGCCAGCATCCACTGCGCCACCGGAGAGGGTTGGGAGGAGTTCGCGATCCGGGCCGCCGAGGCGGGAGCCGCGGCCATCGAACTGAACGTCTTCGTCCCGCCCATGTCCCCGGATCGGGACGGTGCATCCATCGAACAGACCTACTTCGATGTCGCCCGGACCGTCCGCCGGTCCGTGGGCATCCCCGTCGCCCTGAAGATCGCCCCCTTCTTCTCGGGCCTCGCCCGGACCGCGGTGCTGCTCTCCCGGGAGGTCCACGGACTGGTGCTGTTCAACCGCTTCGTGCACCTGGACATCGACCTGGACCGCCTGGAGGTCGTCACGACCCGGGCCTTCAGCCAGCCCGGGGACCTGGAGTCGCCCCTGCGGTGGACCGCCCTGCTGGCGGGCCGGGTCCACTGCGACCTGGCCGTCTCCACGGGGGTCCACGACGGGGAGGGGGCCGCGAAGGCCCTCCTGGCCGGGGCGGCCGCGGTGCAGGTCTGTTCGGCCCTCTACCGCCACGGCGTCGGGCATCTCCAGGCGATGGCCGACGGCTTGATCCGCTTCATGGACCGGCACCATTTCGCCTGCATCGCCGACTTCCGGGGCCGCCTGGCCCAGTCGCACCTGGAGGCCCCCGAGGTCTGGGAACGGGCCCAGTTCATCAAGATCCAGGCCGGCATCGAGTAGCAGCCCGTCCCCGGCATGTCCCGGGATCGAGGGGATCCGCCCGTTCCCGGACGGCGGGGAACGGCCTGCCACGGTCGGCGGTTTCGTTGACAGTCCCGGACCGGCATGACAGGATTTCGCCGATGAAACGGCTTCTGGAACATGTCCGGTATCTGATTCTGATCGGCGTGGCATCGCTGCTGGTCGCCTCCCTGGCCGCCTTTGTCTGGGGAGCGATCAAGACCGTCCTGCTGCTCGGTTCCCTTCTGTCTCTGGAAGAGGGGCAACCGGATCTGACGTTCCAGTTCATCCTGGTCGTGGACTCGATCCTGATCGCCACGACCCTCCTGATCTTCAGCCTGAGCCTCTACGAACTCTTCGTGGGGCCCCTGGACAACGTGCCCGAATGGCTGATCGTCTGCTCCCTCGCGGACCTGAAGGTCAAATTGAGCAGCATGATGGTGCTGATCATGGGGGTCCGTTTCCTCGAAACCCTCCTCCATTCGCCGTCCTCGAACGACCTGCTCCGGAGCGGCATCGCGACCGCCGTGGTCTCCGCCGCGCTGATCGCATACGGAGCCCTGGCGAGACGGGAATGATCCTTCCCTCTCCGGGCGTTCCGGGATAGGCTCCGTCCGGACACAGGAGGCACGCCCCGTGAACCGCAAGGAGATGATCTCTTCGGGCCCGGAGCCTCGCGTGGCATGGCACGCCCTCGAGCGGGAGGAGGTCCTGGCCCGACTCGAGGCCACGACGAACGGCCTCGACCCCCGGGAGGTGCAGGCAAGACTGGCCCTGCACGGCGAGAACGCGCTGCCGACCCGGAAGCCGCCGACGCTCTGGGGCATCTTCCTGCACCAGTTCAAGAGCCCGCTGATCTACATCCTGCTGGCGGCGGCCGCTGTCTCCCTGGCCCTTTCGGAATTCACCGACGCGGCGTTCATCTTCGTCGTGCTGCTGATCAACGCCGTCCTGGGCACCATCCAGGAATGGAACGCCGAACGCAGCGCGGCGGCCCTCCAGGCCATGATCCAGGTCGTGGCCCGGGTGCGGCGGGGGGGGCAGGACAGCGTCGTGCCGGCCCGGCAGCTCGTCCAGGGCGACCTGGTGGTGCTCGAGTCCGGCGACCGCGTTCCGGCGGACCTGAGACTCCTGGAGGTCAACAACCTGACCATCGACGAGTCCTTCCTGACGGGAGAGAACATCGCGCCGACCAAGCACATCGATGTGCTCCCCGAAGAGAGTCCGGTCGGTGACCGGGGGAACATGGCCTTCGCGGGATCGATGGTGATGAGCGGGCGCGGCGTGGGGGTCGTGGTCGCCACGGGCACGGCCACCCAGGTGGGGCAGATCGCATCGACGGTGGCCTTCGCGACCCCGGCCAAGCCGCCCCTTCTGCAACGCATGGAGAAATTCGCCCACCAGATCAGCCTGTTCGTCGGCGGGGCCGTCCTGCTGCTCTCGATGGTCGGCCTGCTGCGGGGGATGGCCCCGATCGAGGTCTTCTTCCTGGCGGTGGCCCTGGCGGTTTCGGCCATCCCCGAGGGCCTCCCGGTGGCCATCACGGTGGCCCTGTCCATCGCCGTGCGACGAATGGCCCACCGCAACGTCATCGTCCGGAAGATGCCGGCGGTCGAGGGTCTCGGGAGCTGCACGTGCATCGCCAGCGACAAGACCGGCACCCTGACCGTGAACCGGCAGACCGTGAAGGCCGTCTCGCTGTTCGGCATCGGCCGTCTTCCGGTCCAGGGCGAGGGACTGGACCCCGCCGGCGCGATCGGCACGGAAGGGGTCCCTCTGCCCGATGCACACCGGGGACTCCTCCGGGAGTTCGCGACCGCCGGGGCGCTGTGCAACGAGGGACACTGGTCCCTCGGCGAGGACGGTCGATGGCAGTCCCGGGGCGATGCGATGGATGTCGCCCTGCTGGTCCTCGCGGCCAAGGCAGGCGTCGATCCCGCGGAACTGCGGGCCGGAATCGAGAAGGTGGGCGAGATCCCGTACGAGTCCGAGCGGAAATACGCCGCGAGTTTCCACCGCGACTCCGGCCGGATCCGGGTCTTCGTCAAGGGTGCCCTGGAAACCGTCCTGGGCTTCTGCGACCGGGTGCGCACCCCCGAGGGGGACATCCCGCTGGACAGGGACGCCGTGGAGCAGGAAGCCCTGGCCCTGGCCGCCGAGGGATACCGCGTGCTCGCGGTGGCGTCGGGAGAGGCCCCGGACGTGCCCTCCTCGCCGGCCCGGGAAGGCGATCTGCCCCGGATGGCCCTGCTGGGACTCGCGGGATTCCTGGATCCGGTCCGCCCGGAGGCCAGGACGGCGGTCGCCCGGTGCCAGGGAGCGGGGATCCGGGTGGTCATGGTCACGGGGGACCATCCCTCCACGGCGTTCGCCATCGCCAGGGACCTGAACATCGCGCAGGACCCGTCGCAGGTCATGACCGGGACGGAACTGGCGGGCATGAAGGGCAGGGGCGACTCGTTGGTCCGGGCCGTGGCTGGGACAAGGGTCTTTGCAAGGGTCTCGCCGATCCAGAAACTCGAGATCGTCGAGGCCCTCATCGCCGAAGGGCACTTCGTCGCGGTGACCGGCGACGGCGTGAACGACGCCCCCGCCCTGAAGAAGGCCAACGTGGGCATTGCCATGGGCTCGGGGACCGACGTGGCCAAGGACACGGCGTCCCTGGTCATCACGGACGACAACTTCGCGTCGATCGAGGCCGGCGTCGAGGAGGGGCGGTTCGCCTACGACAATGTCCGCAAGGTGACCTACCTGCTGATTTCGTGCGGCCTGGCCGAGGTGCTGCTGTTCTTCGCTTCGATCCTCGGGGGGCTGCCGATCCCACTGACCGCGGTGCAGCTGCTCTGGCTCAACCTGGTGACCAACGGCATCCAGGACGTGGCGCTGGCCTTCGAAGGGGGCGAGCCGGGAGCCATGCGGCGCCCGCCGCGGAAACCGGGCGAAGGGATGTTCGACCGGCAGATGATCCTGCAGACGCTGGTCTCCGGTCTCGCGATGGCGGTTCTGTGTCTTGGGGCCTGGTACTGGCTCCTCGGTACCGGGCTGCCGGAGGCCGAGGCGCGAAACCTGCTGCTCCTGCTGTTCGTGTTCTGCCAGAACGTCCACGTCTTCAACTGCCGTTCCGAAACCACCTCGGCATTCCGGGTTCCCATCCGCCGCAACCATCTCCTCTTCTTTGGCGTGATCGCCGCCCAGGGGATCCACCTGCTGGCCATGAGCCTGCCCTCGATGCAGAGGGTCCTGGGAACCACGGCGGTCCGCCTGGACCAGTGGTTTGCGATGCTGGCGCTGGCCTTGGGAATGCTGGTGGTGATGGAGGCGTTCAAGGCCCTGCGGCGGGATCGGAACCGCGGCGTCCAGGGCAAGCCTGCGTGACCGGAGGGGGTCGAGGGGATCCGTTTCTGGAACATCGGAGACGGAACGACCCCTGTCCTGGAGGCAGGGGGAACGTGATCAACGGGGCTTTCTGCTGGAGCGGGAGACGGGATTCGAACCCGCGACGTCAACCTTGGCAAGGTTGCACTCTACCACTGAGTTACTCCCGCCGGGTTTTCAACAGAACCGGAGCGGATTCTAGCCGGCGACCTCTCCGTGTCAAGGGGAAAATGCAGGGGCGCCTTGCCAGCGGCGCCGATTTCCGGTAAGTTCCGCGGCGATGACGGACCCGACGACACCCGATTCCCCCGTTCCCACCTTCGAGGCGCTGGGCCTGGATCCCGCGGTCCTCCAGGGGGTCCGGGACGCGGGCTACACCCATCCCCTGCCGGTCCAGGCCGAGTCCTTTCCCGCTGCCAGGGCGGGACGACACGTGGTGGTGCAGTCCCGCACCGGCAGCGGCAAGACGGCGGCCTTCGTGCTGCCGCTGCTGCACCGGATCGACTTCTCCTGCCGGAAGCCCCAGGTGCTGGTCCTGGCCCCGACCCGGGAACTGGCCCTCCAGGTCCACGAGGAGTTCCAGCGCCTGGGAAGGCACTGCGGGCTGCTGTCGGTCTGCATCTACGGCGGGACCCGCTACCAGGAGCAACTGGACGCCCTGAAGACCGGGGTCCAGGTCGTGGTGGGCACCCCCGGACGGGTGCTGGACCACCAGCGGCGAGGCACCTTCCACACCTCCGACATCGGGGCGCTGGTGCTGGACGAGGCCGACGAGATGCTGTCGGCTGGCTTCTACGAGGACATCCGGAAGGTGCTGGCGGCCCTGCCAAGGCTCCGGCAGGTGCTGCTGTTCAGCGCCACGCTGCCGGAGCACCTGATGCAGTTGATCGGCCGATTCATGCCCGGTGCGGTGCGGCTGGACCTCTCCCAGGACCGGGTGGACGTGGACCGCATCGAGAACGTCGGCTACGCGGTGGACCCGACGGGGAGCAAGCTCCGGACCCTCCTGGCGGTCCTGGAGGCCGAGGATCCCCGGGCGGCCATCGTGTTCTGCAACACCCGGGCGGAAACGGAGCGCGTGACGGCCTACCTGCGCCGCCGGGGATTCGACGCCGCGCTGCTGAACAGCGACCTCAGCCAGACCGACCGGGAGCGGGTGATGGCCCGGATGAAGTCGGGACAGCAGCGCCTGCTGGTGGCGACCGACATCGCGGCCCGGGGCATCGACATCTCGTTCCTGCCCTGCGTGATCCACTTCGACCTGCCCCAGGACGTGCAGCAGTACATCCACCGGACCGGTCGGACGGGGCGGGTGGACCGCATGGGGCGCGCGATCTCCCTGCTGACCATCACCGACACCCAGTCCTTGCGGCGACTGGAGTGGACCTACGGGATTCGCCTGAAGATGCTGGAAACCCCCAGCCGGGAGGAGACGCTGAAGATGCTGGCGGAACGCCGTGTCCGGGAATTGAAGGAGATGATCGAGGCCGGCCGGGTCATCCCCGAGGAGTTCCTGGCGATCGCCCGGGAGATCCTGGAGGATCCCGATGCCCCGCGACTGGTCGCGTCCCTGGTGGATGCCTGGCTGACGCCGGCCTCGGAGGAGCCCCGCCGCCAGGAGCCCCCCGAGCCGCCCCGGCGCGATCCCTCCCCGAAGCCCCGGCACCGCCGCTGATCCGGGGACAGTCCCCTTTTTACCCATCCTTACCTCACGGAAGCAAAGCGGTTTTCGCGGAATGAAAGTTGACTGTCCCCTTTTCAGGGTGCGGCGACCGGAATAGACTCCGGGGCTCGGGAGGGCCTCCATGCGACTGCTCGACGCCCGAACCACCCGGGAACTGGACCGGGAAGCCATCCAGGACCGGGGCATCCCGGGAACGGAACTGATGGAACGGGCGGGAACGGCGGTGGCCGAGGCGGTCCGGGAGGTCGCCCGGCCGGGACGTCCGGTCCTGATCCTCTGCGGCCCGGGCAACAACGGCGGGGACGGCCTGGTGGCGGCGCGCCTGCTGTCTGCCTGGGGCGTCCCGGTCCGGGTGGCCCTGATCGCCCGGAGGAAGGACCTCCAGGGGGATGCCCGGATCCAGATGGAGTCCCTGGAAGGAACTTCCGTCAATGTGCTGGAATGCCCCGACGGTGTGCCCGAGTCCTTCTGGGACCGGGAGGCCGGAGCGGTGGTCGATGCCCTCTTCGGCACCGGGCTGAGCCGCCCCCTGCAGGGCCCTTTCCAGGACGCGGTGGAGCGGTCCTCGGCCCTCCCCTGCCCCCGGATCGCGGTGGATATCCCGTCGGGCGTGGACTCGGACCACGGACGGGTCCCCGGGCCGGCCTTCCAGGCGGACGTCACGGTCACCTTCGAGACCTGCAAGGTGGGGCACTTCGCCTGGCCCGGCCGCTCCCGGTGCGGCACCGTGCGGGTCGCTCCCATCGGGATCCCGGCCGACCTGGTGGCCCGGGCTCCGGGGGTGCTGCTGGTGGGCCCCTCGGAGGCTGCCCAGGCCTTCCCCCCCAGGGATCCCGGGGCCTTCAAGAACCGCTTCGGCCACCTGCTGGTCCTGGGGGGCCTCCGGGGCAAGGTGGGGGCGGTGCTTCTGGCCGGCCGGGCCGCCCTCCGGGCCGGCGCGGGACTGGTCACGCTGGCCGTGGAGACCCGGGCCGCGGACGTCCTGGAAGGCAGGGTCCCGGACCTGATGGTCGAGGTCGCGATGAAGACGTCGGGCGACTGGATCGAGCCGGCGGTGGCCGATTTCCAGGGTCTCCTTCGCTCGTTCGGCGCCGCCGTGGCGGGACCCGGCCTGGGCACCCGACCGGGGACGGCCTCCCTCCTCCGGGAATGCCTGTCTTCCCCGGTGCCCCTGGTGCTGGACGCGGACGCGCTGAACGTGCTGGCCGCCGACCCGGACCTCCGACCGGCAGATCGCTGCGTTGCGACTCCCCACCCCGGAGAGGCCGGCCGCCTGCTCGGCGTCCCCACCGCCACGGTCCAGGAGGACCGCATGGAGGCCGCGGACGCCCTCACCCGTCGCCTGGGTTGCGTCGTGGTCCTGAAGGGGGCATCCTCGGTCGTCGCCGCTCCCGACGGTCGCCGGGCCATCGTCCCCACGGGGGGACCGGGACTGGCGGTCGCCGGGACCGGCGACGTCCTATCGGGAATCCTCGGGGCCCTGCTGGCCCGGGGCATGGACCCCTTCGAGGCGGCCTGCGCCGGATCCTTCCTCCACGGCCGGGCCGGGGACCTGGCCACCGGGGACCTGACCGAGTGGGGAGTCCTGGCATCGGACGTGGTGGACCGGATCCCGGCCGCCATCGCCTCGGCCCGCCGGGAGGCTTCGAGGGAGCAGGAGCCATGACGCGGCCCCGGGCACTGCTGGAGACGATGCGCCCGGCCCAGTGGGTCAAGAACGTCTTCGTGGCGGCCCCGGCCGTCTTCGCCAGGTCCCACAGCCTGGGGCACCCGGAGGTCTTCGCCCGGGCCCTGCTGGCCACCGCCGTCTTCATCCTGCTGTCCGGCGCCGTCTACGTGATGAACGACGTGCTGGATGTCGAAAAGGACCGCCGCCATCCCGTCAAGCGCCATCGGCCCATCGCCTCGGGACGACTCCCGGTGGACCAGGCCGTCGCCGGCGGGCTGATCTGCCTGGCCGCCTCCTGGGCCGCCGGCTACGCCCTGGGCCCGGGATTCCTGCTGACCTCCCTGGCCTACCTGGTGCTGAACGTCGCCTACAGCATGTCCCTGAAGCACGTCGCCTACCTCGACGTCCTCTCCATCGCCCTGGGCTTCCTGCTCCGGGTGCTGGCCGGGTCCTTCGCCATCGGACTGGCCTTCCACGAGGTCTCGGTCTTCCTGCTCCTGTGCACGTTCCTGGTGGCCCTCTACCTGGCCCTGGGCAAGCGTCGCCACGAACTCGTCTCCCTGGGAAACGGGGTGGACGAGTCCTCCCGGCCCGCCCTCCGGCAGTATCGCCTGCACCACCTGGATCTCGCCCTCTCGGTGCTGGCAGGGGTCACCCTGGCGGTCTATGGCCTCTACACCGTGGCGCCCCAGACCCGGGAGTACTTCGGCCATGCCCGCCTGGCCTGGACGATCCCCTTCGTCGCCTTCGGGCTCCTGCGCTTCCTGGTGCTGCTGAAGCGGTCGGGAGAGTCGCGCAGCCCGACCGACGTGATGATCCGGGATCCCTGGTTCCTGGTGAATGGAATCGGGTACGGCGTGACGGCCGCACTCGTGATCTACCTCGCCTGAAAGGGGTGGGAAGGCCATGCGCCGTTGTCGCACGCCTCGAGTCTTCCGGATTCCCCGGGAAATCCTGCTGGTCCTGGCGACCGTCGGAACCGCCTGCGCCTCGGCCCCGAAGACCCAGGCCGACCGGGTCCGGGAAATGCTGGAAGCACTGGCTGAGTCCCACCAGAGGGACCCGGTCTTCGTGGTCCGGTGGAATCCCGTGCCCTGCGAGTGCCCCGAGTGGGAGGTTCGGCTGGAGGGGTCGTGGCATCGCGCCTTCCTGGAGCCTTCCGGCGACCCGGTGGACGCCCTCCGGAAGGAACTCCAGGACCCCGAAGGAAATCCACTGCCCAGGACCGCCCGTGTCCTCGGAAAACTGTCCACGGGCACCCGGGTGTCCCCGAACCGCACCCAGTGCCTGGTGCTGAAGGTCTTCGCGTCCTGCCAGGAGGCGGAATGCGAACCCGCGCCATGAGGAAGCGGCCCCGCCGGAAGGCCGCCGGGAGGACATCATGGACCGACTGATCGAGTGCGTTCCGAACTTCAGCGAGGGCCGGGACCGGGGCATCATCGACGCCATCACCGCCGCGATGGAACGCGCGGGGGCCAAGGTGCTGGACGTCGAGATGGGGGCCGCGGCGAACCGCACCGTGGTGACGCTCGCCGGGACCCCGGAAACGGTCGTCGAGGCGGCGTTCGAGGGGATCCGGACGGCCGCCGAGCGGATCGACATGTCCCGCCATCACGGAGAGCACCCCCGACTGGGAGCCACCGACGTCTGTCCGCTGGTGCCGCTGCGGGGGGTCACCCTGGAGGAGTGCGCGGCCCTCGCCCGGTCCCTCGGGGAGCGGGTGGGCCGGGAACTGGGCATCCCGGTCTTCCTCTACGAGGCCGCCGCCAGCCGCCCGGAACGGGCCAGCCTGGCGGCCATCCGCCAGGGGGAGTACGAGGGTCTGGAGGCCCGGCTGAAGGACCCCGACTGGCAGCCCGACTTCGGCCCGGCCCGCTTCCTGCCCCGGACCGGCGCCGTGGTGATCGGGGCCCGGCCGATCCTGATCGCGTACAACGTCAACCTGAACACCCGGGACCGGACCCTCGCCAGCCGCATCGCCGTCCGCATCCGGGAGGCCGGCGGCATCGCCCGGGGAACGGACGGGGAGCGCCTGCTGGACCCCGAGGGGCGTCCCGTGAAGGTGCCGGGGACCCTCCGGGCGGTCCGGGCCGTCGGGTGGGTGATCGACGAGTACGGCATCGCCCAGGTCAGCGTGAACCTGCTGGACCACCGGGTCACCCCCCTCCACGAGGTCTACGAGGAGGTCCGTCGCCAGGCCGCCGCCCTGGGAGTGATGGTGACCGGCAGCGAGGTGGTGGGACTGCTGCCGCTGGAGGCGCTGCTCGAGGCCGGGAGGCACTTCCTGGAACAGCAGGGCGCATGCCCGGAGGCGCCGGAACCGGAACTGGTCCACATCGCGGTCCGGTCCCTGGGACTCCACGACGCCCGGCCCTTCGATCCCCAGCGCAAGGTGATCGAGTACCGGGTCCGGGAGGGGGACCAGCGGCTCACGGACCTCCCGGTGACGGAGTTCGTGCACCGGGTCTCTGGGGATGCTCCCACCCCGGGAGGAGGATCGGTCGCGGCCCTCTCCGGCGCCCTCGGGTCGGCCCTGGTGGCGATGGTCGGAAACCTGACCTGGCGCAGGCCCGAACGCAAGGAGGATCGGGCTGCCCTGGGCGGGCTCGCCCGGGAGGCCCAGGACCTGAAGGAACGGCTGCTTCGGGGCGTCCACGACGACAGCGCGGCCTTCGACGCCATCCTGGCGGCCCGGCGGCTCCCCCAGGGCACCGACGCCGAGAAGGCCGCCCGAGCCGAGGCGATCCGCCGGGCCGAGCAGCGGGCGGTCGAGGTCCCCTGGGAAACCCTCCAGGCCGCGGCCCGGGTGGCGGAACTGGCCGCCCAGGCCGTCGCCGTGGGCTACGAGCAGTGCCGGTCCGACGCGGGAGCCGCGGCGGCGATGGCCGTCGCGGCGGCCGAGGGGGCGGCCCTGAACGTCCGGATCAACCTGGTGGGCCGGACCGACCCCGAGGCCGAGTCCCTCCGCGGCCAGGCGACGGAAGCCCTGGCCAGGGCCAGGGAGGCCGGACGCTCGGCCCTGTCGGCCCTGGACGCGACCCTCTGATTTCCTTGCAGTCCGTGGTCACAACGCGCGGGTCCGGCCGTCCTCCTCCCGGAGGGCCTCGCCGTTCCCGTCGGTTCCCCTTCCGCCCTCGGTGGTCACGGACCAGGGCCGGGCCAGGAACGCCTCCCCTGCCTCGGGGGACTCCAGGACCAGCCTTCCCCGGAAGGTCAGTTCCAGGCGCGAGGATTCCGCGTCGAAGATCAGCGTGTCCAGCGCCACCGGGACCTCCCGGGCCTCGGTTCCCTCGCCGATCACGACCCGAGGCCGGACCCCGGGCAGATTGAAGGACAGGTACCCGCCGGGGGTCAGGTTCCGGAGCAGGAACACCTCGTCCCCCTCCAGGCGCGGGAAGACCAGGCCGGGAGCGCCGCACTGGAAGAACTCCGGGGCCAGCAGCGGCGGTTCGTAGGTCCGCAGCATCTCGATCGCCTGGGCATCCGCCTGGGGGTCCAGGGCATCGGCCTGGGCCCGCACCAGGTCCCGCACCCTCGGCGCGTCCCAGGGCGGCACCCCGGCATAGGCCGCCCGGGGATACCACGCCCGGCCATAGGGGCTCAGGATCGCCGCCCAGGGAACCGTGTCAGGCGCCCCCATGTCCTGGACCAGCGTCCCAGGCGTCAGCAGCCGCTCCGGGTCCTCGATCTGCGGCAGCGGCAGCCCGTCCAGGCCCTCGGGGGAGTTCTGGACACAGTAGCCCCGCCCGAAGGGATTCGTCGGGCAGGGGATGTCCATCACGGTGTCCGTGCCCGGCACGCGGAACCGCGCGGTGCCTCCGTAGGCCATCGTCGGGGTCACCGGGACCTTGCGCACGGGATCGGGGTCCGTGAAGCGCGGCAGGTCCTCCACCGGCTTCTTCAGCGACGGGTTGGCGGGACCCCGGTACACCGCCTGCCGGGGCCCGAAGATTCGCAGCACCCTGCGGTGGCGCCCGATGCCCACCTCGACGTCGAAGGACGGCACGGCCTTCCCCTCGGGAGCATGGGCGGTGGCCAGCACCACCACGTCCGCCCGGTCCTTCCGGAAGACCAGGTCCGACTCGGCCCGCAGGGGGACCACGGCAGGGTCCTCGCCTTCCCAGGGGACGTCCGCCTCCCGGATCGCCGCCGGTTCCGCATCGGGCCGGGGAATGCGGTCCTCGCCGACCCGGAACGCGGCCTTCGCGATCACCACCCCGAGGGGAGCCCCATCCAGGTCCACCGCACAGAACCGGAAGGTCGTCCAGTCCACCGATTCCTCCGTTCCCGACCTCCCGCGACCGTCAGTTGATGTTCACCACCGACCCCTTGATCGTCATCGACGACGACGACTTGATGTCCGCGGTGGCCGACGACTCCACCTTCATCGCGCTCCCGGACTTGATGGTGGTGGTGCTGGAGGACTGGGTGACCAGCGTCTTGCAGTCGATCTTCACCTCGCCGTTGGGGGCGGAAATCAGCACGTTCCCCTTGGCGCTCTTCACCTCGATCCGCTGGTTCGTCGAGTCGATCAGGACGTAGTTCTCCTGCTTCCGGTCGTAGATCTCGATCTTCTCGGCTCCGCTGGAATGGTCCAGCACGATGAAGTGCCCGTCCCGGGACTTGTGCCCCTTGGCCGCGTTGCCCTTCCCGATCTTGGTCTGCAGCACGATGCGTTCCTTGCCCTCCTCGTCCACGAACTGGATCACGTGCCCGGACCGGCTGAAGAACGTGCGGAAGTTGTTCTTGCCGCCCTGGCTCTTGTTGTCGTGGATGGCCTTGTCCACGGGGCTCCAGAGGGACCCCAGGACGAAGGGGCGCCGCAGGTCGCCGTGCTCGAAGGCGACCAGCACCTCGTCGTCCACCTCGGGAAGGCAGAAGAAGCCCCGGTCCGGCCCGGCCATCGGCGTCGCGATGCGGCACCAGGACGACAGGAAATCCTCCTTGTCCGGGGCGTTGGTGTAGGACCCCTTCTCCCGGACCCAGGGGAACTTCACCTTGACCCGGTAGAGTCCCTCCGGGTCCTTGTTGTCCACGACGATGCCGATGACGACCCCGTAGATCCGGTTGACCGGAGGTGCGGAGGAGACCGGGTCCATGAACGACCTCCTGCATGGCCAGCGACAAGCGGCATGATAGCGTCAGATGGGGACTCTTGTCCATTGCCCCTCCTGTTCCCACCGCCCCTT
>Ga0302250_1001461_pt1 | contig 17627 bp, 10 predicted proteins | sample AAG_RA_Asp_MG_FD_193536 | JGI IMG/M metagenome (GOLD analysis project Ga0302250, IMG submission 193536) | Enriched activated sludge microbial communities from anaerobic digester in WTTP, New Holstein, Wisconsin, United States - AAG_RA_Asp | ecosystem: Engineered > Bioreactor > Anaerobic >... | reverse complement strand
AACTGCACGTTCGACTCCGGGTCGAGCCGGTTTTCGCGCCACAGCTTCCAGGTGTCCTTGGTGCGCTCGCGCACGGCCTTGCCGCGTTCCAGCACCAGCGGGCGATAGCCCATCTGCGCCAGCAGCAGCGCGGCGAAGATCCCGGCCGGACCGAAGCCGACGACCAACGGGCGCGTCTGCAGGTTGGCCGGCGCGCGGGCGACGAAGTGGTAGCTCACATCCGGCGAGGGGCCGATTTTCGGGTCGCCGGAGCATTTCTCGAGCACACGGCGCTCGTCGTCGACATCGACGTCAACGTTGTAGATGAACATCAGCGCGTTCTTCTTGCGCGCGTCGTGGCTGCGCTTGAAGACGGTGAGCCGCCGGATGTCGGTGGCGGCAATGCCCAGGCGCTGCGCAGCGGCGGTGGTGAGGGCTTCCGGCGGGTGGTCGAGCGGCAGGCGCAGTTCGTTGATGCGGATCATGGAGTTCCTGGAGTTCCGCTCTGTTGCCCGTAGGTGGCGAACTTCGCCAATACCGTGGCCATCTCCGTATCATCCAGCAGCACCGGTTCGCCGAGCTGGCAGGCGCGCCAGTATTGCTCGCAGAGGCTTTCGAACTCGACGGCGAGGGCGAACATCTGTTCCAGCGTCTTGCCGAAGACCAGCGAGCCGTGGTTGGCCAGCAGGCAGGCGCAACGTCCCTCCAGCGCCTTCAGCGCGTGGTCGGAGAGCGCCTGCGTGCCGAAGGTGGCGTATTCGGCGCAGCGGATCGAATCGCCGCCGAAGCGCGCGATCATGTAGTGGAAGGCCGGAAGGTCGCGGCGCAGGCAGGCCAGGCTGGTGGCGAACGGCGCGTGCGCGTGCAGGATCGCCCCGGCTTCCGGACGGTTGATGTAGATGTCGTGGTGGAAGCGCCACTCGGTCGACGGCTTGCGGCGACCGTCGGAGGTGCCGTCGAGGCGCATGAAGACGAGGTCCTCGGGGACGAGCACGTCGTAGTCCATGCCGCTCGGGGTGATCAGGTAGCCTTCGACGCCGTTCTGGCGGGTGCGCACGCTCAGGTTGCCGGCAGCCCCGCGGTTGAGGTTGGCGGGCCCCATGCGGCGGGCGGTTTCGATCAGCAGGCGGCGCGTTTCAGGCATGGCTGTTCTCCGGGTAGAGGGTATGCAGTCCGTCGCCGGAGGCCGGGCAGCAACCGCGTTCGGTAATGATCGCGCTGACCAGCCGGGCCGGGGTGACGTCGAAGGCCGGGTTGGCGACGGCGGCATCGGCGGGAATCTGGCGGACCGAGCCCGGCGAGCCGGCCGTGTCGACACCCTGGACGACGCGAAGTTCGTCGCCGTTGCGTTCCTCGATCGGGATGGCGTTGCCGTCGGCACAGGCGAAATCGATCGTCGAGCGCGGCGCGGCGACGTAGAACGGCACGCCGGCTTCGCGCGCCGCCAGCGCCTTGAGATAGGTGCCGATCTTGTTGGCCACGTCGCCGTTGGCCGCGATGCGGTCGGCGCCGACGATTACCGCGTCGACGTCGCCGCGCGCGAGGAGCAGGCCCGCCGCGTTGTCGGCGATCAGCGTGAAGGGCACCCCGTGCTGTTTCAGTTCCCAGGCTGTCAACAGCCCCTGGTTGCGCGGGCGGGTTTCGGAGACCCAGACGCGCACCTCAATGCCTTTGTCGAAGGCCGCATAGATCGGCGCCAGCGCCGTGCCATGGTCGACCGTCGCCAGCCAGCCTGCATTGCAGTGGGTCATCAGGTCGAGTCGGCCCCGCTTTTCCGCGAGCGGGCGCAAGAGCGCCAACCCGTGTTCGCCGATGCGCCGGCATTGCTCGGCGTCTTCATCGGCGATCTTTGCGGCTTCGTGCCAGGCGGCCTCGGCGCGCGAACCGGCCGGCAGATCGGAGAGGCGAGCGTGCATGCGGGCCAGGGCCCAGCGCAGATTGACAGCCGTTGGCCGGGTCGCGGCGAGGGTGGCGATGGCGGTGTCCAGCGTGGCGTCATCGTCGCGACGGGAGAGCGCCAGGGCCAGCCCGTAGGCCGCGGTGACGCCGATCAGCGGCGCGCCGCGCACCTGCATGCTGCGGATGGCGTGGGCCGCATCCTCGAGGCTGGCGAGGCGGGCTTCCCGATACGCATGGGGCAGTGCCGTCTGGTCGATGATGACGACGGAGCCGTGGTCGGGATCGGGGCGGATGGTCCGCGTGGGAACGTTGTTGACTTTCATTGTCGCGGAGGATCAGCCGGCGGCGAGCGTACGCCGTTCGGCCTCGATTTTGGCCATGAAGCGCTGGATCAGGGTTTCGGCGGCGGGCGGCAGGTCGATGAAGCGGCAACCCATGTGCCACAGCGGCTTGCCGGTGCGGCTCTCCATGGCGTTGACGTAACGCACTTCGAGTGTGCAATGCACCATGCCGCTTTCGCGCAGGTCAAGCCAGCAGTTGTCCAGTTTTTCCAGCTGTTCGTACTTGAGCACGGTGGGCATCAGGATGCCGATGCCGCCGACGGAAATGTCGTGCAGCGGCAAGAGTTCCTCCTTCGGCGTGCCGCGGCGGACGCGGCAGGTGAACGGCTTGGTGGTCGGTAACTGCAGGCGGAAGACCTCGCGCCGTTGCAGGCGGAGCAGACGGGTTGGGATTGGCGCGGCAAATGCCGCTTCCCCGTCGATCTTGGCTTCCCGGCATCCCCTGGCCGAAAACTGAATCCGGACACCGTCGACGAACGTGGAAAACGTGCAGCTTTCGGCTTTCAGGAAGGCCTGGTTGATGTCGTTGCTGCCGCCGATGTCGAAATAGAACACGCCATCTTTCATCGAGATGCCCAGCAGAACGGTCAGGAAGCTTTGTCGTCCCTCCTGGAAAATGACCGAGATCCTGTCCCCGCGCTTGACGAGATTCTTGATCAGAAAGCCGATCTCGTGCGGACTGGTCAGCGTACAGCGTTCGATTTCCTCGTCGGAATAGGTGTTGTCCATGGGGCGTAAGGCAGAGGGTTGCAGGCATTGCGTCGAATTTGTGCGCAATGGTAAAGGCGAAGTGGCGATCGCGCTAGGGCGGTGGGCAGAAAACGCTCGCCATTCGCGGCATTTCTTGCCACCCCCTGCGGCTGGTCGTAGAGTAGAGCCAGTCAATACTCTAATTCACGATAGTCAATTTTCATGATCTCTTCCTCCGTTGCCATCGATTCCAAGCTGCCCTGGGTGGGCACGACGATCTTCACCGTGATGTCCAAGCTGGCCACCGACTGCGGGGCGATCAATCTGTCGCAGGGGTTCCCGGATTTCCAGGCCGAGCCGGCCCTGTTCGAGGCGACCCTGCGCGCCATGAACGAAGGACGCAACCAGTACCCGCCGATGGCCGGTATGCCGGAACTGCGTGCGGCGATCGCCGGCAAGGTCGAGTCGCTGTACGGCGTGCGCTACGACGCGGATCAGGAGATCACCGTCACCGCCGGCGCGACGCAGGGGCTGTTCACGGCCATTGCGGCCTTCGTGCGCAGCGGCGACGAAGTCATCGTTTTCGCGCCGTTCTACGACAGCTACGTCCCGTCGATCGAAACCGTCGGCGGCCGGGCGGTCTACGCGCAGTTGCGCTACCCCGACTACAAGCCGGACTGGGCGCAGGTGCGTGCGCTGCTCACCCCGCGTACCCGGATGATCATCGTCAACTCCCCGAACAATCCGACCGGCAGCCTGCTCGACGCGGCGGACCTCGATGCCCTGGCCGAACTGACGCGCAACACCGATATTGTGGTGCTCTCCGACGAAGTTTACGAACACATCGTTTACGACGGTGCGCGCCATGCCAGCGTGGCCGCGCATCCGCAACTGTCCACCCGCAGCATCGTCGTCTCCTCGTTCGGCAAGACCTACCACATCACCGGCTGGAAGATCGGCTACGTGCTGGCCGCGGCCGAGCTGATGACCGAATTCCGCAAGGTGCACCAGTTCAACGTGTTCACGGTCAATACGCCCTGCCAGCTGGGCATTGCCGAGTACATGCGCGATCCGGCGCGCCATCTCGGCCTGGCGGCGTTTTACCAGCACAAGCGCGATTTCTTCCGCGCGCAGTTGCGCGACACGAAGTTCGAACTGCTGCCGTGCCGTGGCACGTATTTCCAGCTGGCGCGCTATGACTCCATCTCCGATCTGCCCGACCGGGAGTTCGCGCAATGGCTGACCCGCGAGGTTGGCGTGGCGGTAATTCCGGTATCGGTGTTTTATCCCTCCGGGCGTGACGATAAGGTGGTTCGTTTCTGTTTCGCCAAGCAGGAGTCAACGCTGGCCGCTGCCGGTGAGCGTCTGCGGCGGCTGTAAGTCTGGTTTGCAGTGGCAGTACGGGTTCGTTGATTCAAACTTTCCAAGGAGACAGCAATGAGCATGATGAAAGAGTTCAAAGAATTTGCCATGAAAGGCAACGTCATGGACCTGGCCGTTGGCGTGATCATCGGCGGGGCCTTCGGCAAGATCGTCGACTCCGTCGTCGGTGACCTGATCATGCCGATCGTCTCGCTGATCATGGGCGGCAAGCTCGATTTCTCCGGGCTGTTCATCGTCCTGGGCAACGTGCCGCCCGGCACGGCGATGACGCTCGATGCGCTCAAGAAGGCGCAGGTGCCGGTGTTCGCCTACGGCAACTTCATCACCATCCTGGTGAACTTCATCATCCTGGCCTTCATCATCTTCATGATGGTCAAGCAGATGAACCGTCTGCGCAAGGCCGAGCCGCCCGCACCGCCGCCGGCCACGCCGGAAGACATCGTTCTGCTGCGCGAGATTCGCGACAGCCTGAAGAAGTAGTCCGCAGGGATCCTTTTCTACGGGCGGGGCGTCGTTGCGGCGCCCCGCTTTTTTGCGCGCGTCAGAGCCTGAAAGACTTTCGAACACCCACCGCGAAGGCGCAAAGGCGCAAAGGTTTCGCAAAGAAAAACTATTGAAAAAAAGGAATTCCTTTGCGTTTCCTTCGCGCCTTTGCGTCTCTGCGGTGGAAGTAAAGGTTTTTTCCCAGACTCTCAGGCAAAGACGAGTGACCACAGCGCCCGCACCGTCTCGATGTTCTTCCGGTACGGCTCGCGCTCGACCTTGGCGCCGCGGATGCCGTCGAGGCGGAAGGTGTGCTGCATGCGCCGGTATTCGCGGTAGATGGTGCGGACCTGCTCGGCGAGATCCTGCGGGATCAGCCCGAGTTCGCCGGCGATGCGCAGCAGGGCGATGTTGCCGAGGTTGCCGCACAGGCGCTCGTGCGCGTGGGCGTGGCCGAGGATCAGGTACTGGACGATGAACTCGACGTCGACGAGGCCGCCGGGGTCCTGCTTGATGTCGAACAGCTCCGTGCTGTTCGAGGCGTGCGTGTCGAGCATGCGCTGGCGCATGGCCAGCACCTCTTCCTTGAGCTTGGCGAGGTCGCGCGGCTGGCGCAGGATTTCGACGCGGATTTCCTCGAAGCGTCGGCCGACCTCCGGGTCGCCGGCGCAATGGCGCGCGCGGGTGAGCGCCTGATGCTCCCAGACCCAGGCCTTCTGCATCTGGTACTCGCGGAAGGCCTCCACGGAGCAGACGAGCAGGCCCGCGTCGCCATTCGGGCGCAGGCGGAAATCGGTGTCGAACAGCGAACCGGCGGAGGTCTGGCTCGACAGCCAGGTGCTCATCCGCTGCACCAGACGGGCGTAAATCTCGCCAACGCCGGGTTCCGGGTCGTCGTGCAGGAAGACGAGGTCGAGGTCGGAGCCGTAGGCCAGTTCCTTGCCGCCGAGCTTGCCGTAGGCGATGACGGCGAACTTTGGCGGGTTCTCCGGATGCGGGTGGCGTTCGCGCAGGCGGTTCCAGCACAGGTCGAGCGTCGTCTGGACGATGATGTCGGCCAGTTGCGTGAGGTGGTCGGCCAGCCGCTCGACCGTCTGCAGCCCGGCGATGTCCTGCGCGAGCAGGCGGAAGACTTGCGCGTGATGCTCCTCGCGCAGCACATCCATCTCGCGTTCGGTGTCGCCAGCCTCGCTGGCCAGCCGGGATGCGAGTTCCTGCCTGAAGGCCTCCCAGTCGGTGGCGACGTCGTACAGCCGCGGATCGATCACTTCGTCGAGGAGGATCGGGTGGCGGGTGAGATACGTCGCGGCCCAGGCCGAGCTGCCGATGATCTCCGCGACTTTCATCAGCGCCTGCGGGTGTTGCTGCAACAGGGCGAGGTAGGCGCCGCGCCGGCTGATCGTCTCGATCAGGTCGAGGCCGCGCTGCCAGGTCGCGTCGGGCGTTTTCGTCGCCGCCGCCGCCTCGATCAGGCGCGGGCCGATGGCATCCAGCCGCTCGCGGATCGAGGCGGCCAGTTGCTGGTATTTGGCGCTCTCCCTGAAAGCGTGCAGCCGTTCGAGCACGGCTTTCGGATGACGGAAGCCGAGGTTGCCGAGCGTTTCCAGCGCGTCATCGTCTTCCCGTTGTTCGAACCAGATTCCGGCCAGGGCGTGCGTGCCTTCCTCGGGGTCGGAGAAGATCTCCTCGAAATGCCGGGCGACGCGCTGGCGATGCCCTTCCAGCACGGCGACCAGCGCCGGCCAGTCGGCGAAGTCCATCGAGCGGGCGATTTGCAGCCGTTCGGCATCGTCGGTGGGCAGCATGTGTGTCTGCGCATCGTTGACGTACTGCAGGCGGTGTTCCAGGCGGCGGAGGAATTCGTAGGCCTCGACCAGTTCCTGTTCGCTGTCGGCCGGGAGCAGTCGCCGTTCGACGAGCAGCGGCAGCACCCTTAGCGTCGGGCGGATCTGCAGCGCGGCGTCGCGGCCGCCGCGGATCAGCTGGAACACCTGCGCCATGAACTCGATCTCGCGGATGCCGCCCGGGCCGAGCTTGATGTGGTCGGCCATGTCCTTGCGCGCGACTTCGCGACGAATCTGCGCGTGCAGGTCGCGCATGGCGTTGATCGCGCCGAAGTCGAGATACTTGCGGAAAATGAATGGGCGGGCGATGCGCTCCAGCGCGGCGACCCACTCGGGTTGCAGGTTGTCGCCGGCGTTCATGACGCGCGCCTTGATCCAGGCGTAGCGCTCCCACTCGCGGCCTTGCGCGATGAAGTAGTTTTCCAGCGAGACGATCGAGCCGACCAGCGGGCCGGAGTCGCCGTTCGGGCGCAGGCGCATGTCCACGCGGAAGACCTGGCCGTCGCCGGTAATCTCGCCGATCGCCGCGATCAGCCGCTTGCCGAGGCGGGTGAAAAAGTCGAAGGCCTCGATCTTCCGGCCGCCGTCCGGCGTGCCGGCCGTCTCGCCGTCCTCGGGGTAGACAAAGATGTAATCGACGTCGGAGGAGACGTTCAGCTCGCGTCCGCCGAGCTTGCCCATCCCGATCACCAGCAGGCGCTGCGGCCGGCCCTGGTGGTCGAGCGGCTCGCCGAACTGGCCGGCGAGCTGGCGGTGCAGGAAGTCGAGCGCGTGGTTGGTGGTGATGTCGGCGAGCCGGGTCATCGTTTCGACCACCTCGGCCAGCGGCGCCTGGCCGCCGAGGTCACGCACCATCAGCGCGGCCATGACGCGCTGGCGCAGTTGGCGCAGGACGCGCTTCAGGCTGTCCTCGCTGTCGATGACCGCCCCGGCGAGAAAGTCGCACATGGCCTCGGCGCAGAGTGGCCTGTCGGCGTGCGCTGCCGCCCACTCGACGATCTCCGGGCGTGCGGAAAGAAGTTGGCGCAGAAAGCGGCTGTGGATCAATGCCGGCTGCCAGCCGTTCGGGTAAGCGGGGTCGTGTGGGTCACTCATGTCTATTCAGCCTATTCAGCCGTCTGCCAGGCGGCCCGTCGGGGGGCACGCCAAGGGCGGTTGGGGGTCAAAGCCATTACAATGGCGGCTCCGACGAGTTGACAGGTGCGCATCATTCTAGTGACGTTTCCCGAAATCAGGCAAAGCTTTCCGCACGTGGTCATTCCATGAAGCCTCAAAACGGTTTGCGCGCGGCGCTGTACCACCGCTTCCATTGCCTGCTGCCGCTCGTCGCGCATCCTTTTGCACGTCGGGCGCTGCGGCTCGTCGGGTGGTCGTGCGTGGCGGCGTATTTCGCCCTGGTGGCGGCAATCCTCGCGCTGCGCTACGTGGTTCTGCCGCAGATCGAAACCTATCGCCCGACAATCGAACGCCTGGTGGGCGAAGGGCTGGGCCTGCAGGTCAGCATCGGGCGGGTCGAAGCCAGCTGGGCCGGCATCAACCCGGACCTGACGCTGCACGACGTGCGTGTCGCCGATGCGGAGAATCGCCCGGCCCTCGCCTTCTCGCGCGTCGAGGCGATCATTTCCTGGTGGTCGGTTCCCGCAGCCGACCTGCGCCTGCGCGTGCTGCGGATCGACGAGCCGACCCTGCATCTCCGCCGCGACGCGGCCGGCGCGTATTTCGTCGCCGGCATTCCGCTCGGCGATTCCGGCGAGAAGGGCGGCATGTCATCCTGGGTGCTGGAGCAGCGGCGCATCCGCATCCGCGGCGCGACGCTGGTCTGGGAGGACGATCTGCGCGGGGCGCCGGCGCTGGTCCTCGAAGACGTCAATCTTGCCCTCGACAACGACGGTTCGCGGCACCGCGTCGGGCTGACCGCGCTGCCGCCGGCTGACCTGGCCTCGCGCATCGACGTGCGTGGCGAATTCCGGGGCCGCGATTTCGCGGAGCTCCGCGAATGGACGGGGCAGGCCTACGCTGCGATCGATTATGCCGACCTCGCCGTCTGGAGCCGCTGGGTCGATTACCCGGTGGCTTTGCCGCAGGGGCGCGGCGCGATCCGCGCCTGGATGACGCTGGCGGACGGCGTCGTCCGCGAAATGACGACGGACCTGGCGCTGGAAGATGTCAGCCTGCAGCTTCGCCCCGATCTGCCCGTGCTCGCCCTCGATCGGATGGCCGGGCGGCTGAATCTGCGCCTGCCCTCTGGCGCCGCGGGCTTTGCGGCCAGCGGCAAGCGCGTCACGCTGGAGACGCGAGCAGCCTCGCCGGCGGAGGCCGCGACCTCGCTTCGCATCGAGCCGACCGACTTTCAGGTCGGCTGGCAACGGGATGGGGACGGCAAGGCCGTCGTGGGCAACATCGGCGTGTCCCGCGCCGATCTCGGCGCGCTGGCCAGGCTGGCGGGCTACCTGCCACTGGATGCGGCGTCGCGGCAGATGCTGCTCGACTACGCGCCGGCGGGGCTGGTGACGGGACTGAACGCCCGCTGGCGGGGGGACGCCGAGCGCCTGCAGAGTTATTCGTTGAAAGCCGGCGTCCGCGATCTCGGGATGAAAGCCCGTGGTTACTTCCCGGGGTTTTCCGGGATCACCGGATCGGTGGAGGCCGACGAGAAGGGGGGGCGGGTCGAGTTGAACAGCGGCGCCTCGTCGATCGATTTGCCGTCGGTTTTTCCGGAATCCTTGACCCGTCTCGATTCGCTGGTGGTCAGCGCCGGCTGGAAGGTGGACGACAAGGGCGTCGCGGTCGAACTGGCCAGGGCCGAGTTCAGCGCCCCCGAAGCGGCCGGGTCGGCGCAGGGAACGTACCGCTCCGCGGCCGACGGCCCCGGCGTGATCGACCTGACGGCGGCGCTGACGCGTGCCGATGCCCGTGCCGTGTGGCGCTACATGCCGCACGTGGTCGGTGCCGGCGCGCGCCATTGGCTGCGCGATTCGCTGCTGGCCGGCAAGGCCACCGAGGCGAAGCTGACGCTGAAGGGCGACCTGAAGGACTTCCCCTTCCTCGACAAGCGGCTCGGGCAGTTCCTGGTGACGGTCAAGGCACGCGACACGGTGATCGATTACGCCAAGGGCTGGCCGCGCATCGAGGGCGTGCAGGGCGATTTGCGCTTCGAAGGCAACGGCATGGTGGTCGATGCGCAGAAGGGGCGGATTTTCGGCGCCAGGCTTTCCAGGACGCACGTCGTCATCCCCGATTTCGATGCGCCGGTGTCCACCCTGCATGTCAAGGGTGAAGCCGACGGTCCGACCGCCGAGTTTTTGACATTCATCGACCGGAGCCCGGTGGCCGAGCGGATCGACCGCTTTACCGAGGGGATGGAGGCGCGCGGCAATGGCCATCTCGATATCGACCTGACGATTCCCCTCGATGAGAAGCATCTGGGGGATTCCCGGGTGAAGGGCGCCTATCGCCTGATCGGCAACGAGGTGCTGGTCGATACGGCACTGCCGCCGCTGCGCCAGGTCAACGGCAGCATCCATTTCTCGGGAAGCGACCTGAACGTGCCGGAAATCACCGGTCAGCTGTTCGGCGGGCCGCTGAAGATCCAGGGCGGGCTGCAGAAGGACGGGCGGGTGCTGATCGCGGTCAATGGCTCGGCGGATATCGCCCAGCTGCGCAAGCAGGGCGCGTCGCCCTGGCTGGACAGGTTGTCCGGGGCCACCACCTATCGCGGCGAAATCCGCATCAACAAGCGCAACGCCGACCTGACGATCGAATCGGATCTCGCCGGGCTGGCGTCGACCCTGCCCGAGCCGTTTTCAAAGGCCGCCGGCGAGGCGTTGCCGCTGCGCTTCGAGAAGCGCTTGCTGGCGCAAGCCGCCAGCGGCGATGCGACGGTGCGCGATCAGATCAGCGCATCGCTTGGCCCGAACATCTCGCTGCAACTGATTCGGCGCAGGACGCCCGAAGGTTTCGTCGCCGAAAGAGGCGGGGTCGCGGTCGGCCGGCCGCTGCAGCTTCCGGAAAAGGGCGTCAGTGTCGGCCTGTCGGCCAAACGCCTCGATGTGGATACGTGGCTGGCGTTGTTCGAGTCAGGTGGCGAGGGGCAGGGCAACGCTGCGAACGCCTTCGAACCCGATGCGCTGAGCCTCCAGGCCGGCGAACTGGTGATGCGTGGAATGACCTGGAACGACGTCGATCTGACGGCCACCCGCTCGCCGCGGCAATGGCGCATCGGCCTGAACTCGCGGCAGGCCGCCGGGGATGTCGTCTGGGACGGTGGCGGCGGCGAGGGGAGCGGCCGCCTGGTTGCCCGGTTGAGCCGGCTGGCGTTGGAGCGGTCCACCACTGAAGCGGCCACGAAGCCCGCCGATCCGACGCGCAAGCTGCCGGCGCTGGACATCGTCGCCGACGATTTCTCGGTTCGCCAGCTGCGCTTCGGGCGCCTCGAACTGCGCGCCAGCAACGACGGCGGGGTGTGGAACCTGCGCCGGATCAGCACCTCGAATCCGCACGGCACCTTCACCGGGCAAGGAACGTGGCAGCGCAGCGGCGGCCCCGGCCGGACCCAGCTCGATTTCAGGATGGACAGCAGCGACGTGGGCGAACTGCTCGGCCGCCTCGGTTATCCGGGCACCGTGCGGGCCGGGACCGCCCGCCTGGACGGGAAGCTGGCGTGGAACGGCGGGCCGACGGATATCGATTTCGCGTCGCTGAACGGCGACCTGGGCCTGGAGGCAGGCAAAGGGCAGTTCCTCAAGCTCGATCCCGGCGCGGCGGGCAAGCTGCTCGGGCTGATCAGCCTGCAAAACCTGCCGCGGCGGATCACGCTGGATTTCAAGGACGTCTTCAGCGCGGGCTTCGCCTTCGACAGCATCGCCGGAAAGATGGCCGTGCAAAAGGGAGTGATGCGCACGGATCAACTCGAAATCGCCGGGCCGGCGGCGCGAGTCATCATGCGCGGCGAGGTGGACCTGAAGCGCGAGACGCAGCGCCTGAACGTCAATGTCCTGCCTGAGGTCGGCGACACGGCGGCGCTTGGCGTGGCCATCGTCAATCCGGCCGCCGGCGCGGCGACCTGGCTGGCGAGCAAGCTTTTGAAGAATCCGCTGGGCAACGTATTCGGATACGCCTACCGGATCACCGGCACGTGGGATGATCCCAAAGTAGAAAAACTGTCTTCGGCAGCGGCAACGAGCGACGGAACCCCAAGTCAGCCGGCAACGCCTCAACCTCCTGGAGGAGCTGTACCATGAACCCGAACGACGAAACCGTTTTCCCCGACCTGAAAAATGCGCGGGTTGCCGCGATCCAGATGATCTCGACCACCCGCGTCGAGGAAAACCTGCGCACCGCCGGCACGTTGATCGCCGAGGCGGTGGCGCAGGGCGCACACCTCGTGGCGCTGCCCGAATACTTCCCGATCATGGGCCGGCGCGATGCCGACAAGATCGCCGCGCGCGAAGTCGACGGCAACGGGCCGATCCAGGACTTTCTCGCCGAAACGGCGTGCAAGCACGGGGTCTGGGTTGTCGGCGGATCGCTGCCGCTGGTCGCCAGCGTCGACGACAAGGTGCTGAACACCTGCCTGGTCTTCAACCCGCAGGGTGCGCGGGTGGCCCGCTACGACAAGATCCATCTGTTCGGCTTCCAGAAGGGCGAGGAGCGTTACAACGAAAGCGCGACGATCGAACCCGGTCGGCAGCCGGTGACCTTCGAGACGCCGTTCGGGCGTGTCGGGCTGTCGATCTGCTACGACCTGCGCTTTCCCGAACTCTTCCGCGCGCTCGGCGAGATCGACCTGCTGGTTCTGCCGGCGGCGTTTACCGAAGTGACCGGGCGTGCCCACTGGGAAATCCTGTTGCGTGCCCGGGCCATCGAGAACCAGTGCTACGTGCTGGCGATCGGCCAGGGCGGCGTGCATGAAAACCGGCGCGAGACGCACGGCAACAGCATGCTGATCGACCCGTGGGGCGAGGTGGTCGCGCGCCGCGACAAGGGCGAGGGCGTCGTCATCGGCGAACTCGATCACGCCCGCATTGCCGAAGTGCGTAGCAGCCTGCCGGCGCTGACGCATCGAGTACTCTGAGAGGCTGTGAAGAATTGCCAAACCCCACACCGCAAAGACGCGAAGAACACGAAGGTTACGCAAAGAGATCCATGAAAACGGAAAAAGAGGTTCTTTGCGTAAGCTTTGCCCCTTTGCGTCTTTGCGGTGGATTTTTGTATTTTCAGAACCTCCGGGTTTTTTGAACTGGAAACCACATGACCGCGAAATCGCCATCCCTGCTCTTGCAGGCCAAGAAAACCCTGCTGACCCCGTTCGGCCTGGACGTGCCCGACCTGACCAAGGTCATCGGCCGGATCATGAGCCACGAGGTTGATTACTCCGACCTGTATTTCCAGTACAGCCGGAGCGAAGCCTGGAGCCTGGAGGAGGGCATCGTCAAGTCGGGCAGTTTCAACATCGACGAAGGCGTCGGGGTGCGCGCCGTCAGCGGCGAGAAGACCGCTTTTGCCTACTCCGACGACATCAGCCTGCCCGCCCTCGGCGATGCGGCGTCGGCAGTGCGGGCGATCGCCGCGGCCGGCCAGCACCGGCGGGTGCGCGCCGGGGCGCTGAAGGAACTCAAGGCGGCGCACTCGCTGTACGTGCCGCACGACCCGCTGGCCTCGCTCGATGCCACGGCCAAGGTGCGCCTGCTGGAGCGCCTGGAGAGCTTCGCCCGCGCCGAGGACACCCGCGTCACGCAAGTCATGGCCCACCTCGCCGGCGAGTACGAGGTCGTTCTCGTCGCCGGCAGCGACGGCCGCCTGGCCGCCGACATCCGCCCGCTGGTGCGCGTGTCGATGACGGTGATCGTCGAGGGCGCCGGCGGCAAGCGCGAACAAGGGGCGTCCGGTGGTGGCGGGCGCACCGACTACGGCTTTTTCACCGACGAGGTGCTGCGCGAGTATGCGCGCCAGGCCGTGCATCAGGCCGTGACCAATCTCGACGCGCGGCCGGCGCCGGCCGGACAGATGCCCGTGGTGCTCGGCCCCGGCTGGCCCGGCATCCTGCTGCACGAGGCGGTGGGACACGGGCTGGAGGGCGATTTCAACCGCAAGGGCAGCTCGACCTTCTCCGGGCAGATCGGCAAGCGCGTCGCTTCCAGGGGCGTCACGGTCGTCGACGACGGGACGATTCCCGGCCGGCGCGGCTCGCTGAATATCGACGACGAAGGCAACCCGACGCAGCGCACCGTCCTGATCGAGGACGGCATCCTGCGCGGCTACATGCAGGACAGCCTGAACGCGCGCCTGATGGGTGTGCCGGTGACCGGCAACGCCCGCCGCGAATCGTTCGCCCACCTGCCGCTGCCGCGCATGACCAACACCACGATGCTGGCCGGTGACAAGAGCGTCGAGGAGATCATCAAGTCGGTGAAGAAGGGCATCTACGCGGTCAACTTCGGCGGCGGCCAGGTCGACATCACCAGCGGCAAGTTCGTCTTCTCGATGTCCGAGGCGTACATGATCGAGAACGGCAAGGTGACCTACCCGGTGAAGGGCGCGACGCTGATCGGCAACGGACCGGAGGCGATGAAGAAGGTGAAGATGATCGGCAACGATCTGGCGCTCGATCCCGGCGTCGGCATGTGCGGCAAGGACGGGCAGAGCGTTCCGGTCGGCGTCGGCCAGCCAACGCTGCGCATCGACGGCCTGACGGTTGGCGGGACGGCTTAGGGAAGGGCTGGTTGGTTATTGTTTCGTCATGCCGGCGCAGGCCGGTATCCAGTATCGGAGAGCCATCGTCGGCTGGACCCCGGCCTTCGCCGGGGTGACGGATTCAACGATGAATTCAAACTTTATCTCGTCGAAGCAATAGAGCAGACAGACAAGCAAGCGAGGGAGAATCATGACGCTTCTCAGCAAAGCGAAGACCGATGACGTACGCATCCGCGAAATCAACGAGGTGGCGCCGCCCTCGCACCTGCTGCGCGAGTTTCCGGCCAGCGAGAAGGCAGAGCAGACGACCTTCGAAGCGCGCCAGGCCATCCACCGCATCCTGCACGGTGCCGACGACCGATTGCTGGTGGTGATCGGCCCCTGCTCGGTGCACAACATCGAGGACGCGATGGACTACGCCCGGCACCTGCACCTCCAGGCGCCGCGCTTCGCCGACGAATTGCTGATCGTCATGCGCGTCTATTTCGAGAAGCCGCGCACCACCGTCGGCTGGAAGGGGTTGATCAACGATCCGCGCCTCGACAACAGCTTCCGCATCAACGAGGGCCTGCGTCTGGCGCGGGCGCTGCTTGTCGAGATCAGCGACATGGGCCTGCCGTGCGCGACCGAGTTCCTCGACACGATCACGCCGCAATACACCGCCGACCTGATCGCCTGGGGCGCCATCGGCGCGCGCACCACCGAGTCGCAGGTGCACCGCGAACTCGCCTCCGGCCTGTCGTGCCCGGTCGGCTTCAAGAACGGCACCGACGGCAATGTGCGCATCGCCGTTGACGCCATCCGCGCCGCCCAGTCGCCGCACCACTTCCTCTCGGTGACCAAGGGCGGGCACTCGGCCATCGTCTCGACCAGCGGCAACGAGGATTGCCACGTCATCCTGCGCGGCGGCAAGGAACCCAACTACGACGCCGCGCACGTCGATGCCGCCGCCCGCGAGATCGCCGCGGCGGCGCTGGCCGCGCGGCTGATGATCGACTTCTCGCACGCCAACAGCCAGCGCGACTTCCGCCGCCAGCTCGACGTGGCGCGCGACGTCGCCGCGCAACTCGCCGCCGGCGAGAGCCGCATCATGGGCGCGATGGTCGAATCGCACCTCGTCGAAGGCCGGCAGAACCTCGAACCCGGCAAGCTGCTGGAACGCGGCCAGAGCATCACCGACGCCTGTCTCGGCTGGGAGGATTCACTGGACCTGCTGGAGATTCTTGCCGAAGGGGTGCGCCAGCGTCGGCTGGCGGTGGCGGCAGGCTGAGGCCTGATCTTTTACTGAGATGCCCCGTTTTCGCTGATCGATTTGACAGCCTTCATACCGCAGCAAGAAAGGATCGAAGCGCTGCGGAACCTGATGGCGAAAGCAACCAGGCAAGGGCGCCGCAATTGAGAACGACGGTGGCCCAAAACACAGTTTGAAAAGACTGCTTCTTGGACTTGTGACGGAGCAGTCTTTGAGCGGCTAAGGCGCCGGGCCAGCCGCCGACTAGCGCGAAGAGGTGTAAGGTGCTTTCTTTGGTGCGCCATTGGTCATTTTTTGCGGCGGACTTGTCAAATGCATAGGCAAGGAATGCGACGGCACTGCCCACCAGATAAAGCCACAAGACAGCAAACGGCAACTTGCCAACAGAGGCAGACGCCGCCACAAAGGCTAGAAAGAAGGCGGCCAAAATGAGGGAGATATTGCGCCGCGCAGGTGAAATGTTTGACGGCGCACGCTCACCGACGAATGCGACATTCTCAGCTTGTGATCTGCCCTTTACATCGACCCTGAGTTCATAGGTCACGATTTCATCGCCGACTGGCCTTCTCTGTCGGTTTGCAAATGACTTGATGTGAACGAAGACTTGGTCCCCGCCCCCGTTTGGGTTTATGAATCCAAAGCCTTTGTCGTCTTTCCAGTTTGTTATTTTTCCCTGATAGCGCATAGATAATCTCTTATGGGCCAACGGTTGAAATCACCGGCCTGCGCGGCTTTTTCCGCAGCGAAAATAGTGGTCTGTCCCCGTTTTTCCGTCACCTACGTTTCCCTCCCTCAAAGCACCCCGGCAATACTGGTGACCAAGCATGTCTTGGTTCTGGGCGGCGCCTTATGGCTTCTTCGAGTTCCACAATATTCTTGGCTAGCTGGGCGTCTACTGCGTCAGCGGATAGTTTTGCCTTCCGTTGCCGAAGTTCCTGCAACGTAGCCTTGAGGGAAGCGAGTCGTCGTTTCTCCATGGCTTCTGCGCTGAACGAGTATGTCAGGATTCTCTTCTTGCATGGCGCACATAAACTGACAGCCCCCCTCGTGGTTCTCTCGAACAGCCAAGTGTCTTGCCCTTGCGCGCCACAATTAGCACAAGCTCTTTTTTGCTGTGACTTGGTAGCCGCTTTGTCGAGAATCATTAGCTCTTTTTGAGGGGCGTGGTTGCTGCGTTTGTGTTTCTTCAGTTTTTTTTGAGGCAACTCCATTCCACATTTTGGACACCGAACGATCTCGTTTCTGCGAGCCTTCCTTTGCGCTTTCTCTAATGACTCGGGTGGCGGATTCGAAGCGATCATGTCTGAAGTTTCCCTGCTTACGGATGCCGGTGGTATGGGATTCATTGTCCAGTGTCTAACGTCGAAGGTAAGGGGCGCTGCGCGGAGCTTTATCGCGCAGCGTCCAGCGACCGCAGGGAGCGGCCTTGACCGAATTGTGAGCCGTTATGCTCCGCATTGGGACAAACAAACAGGGACAGACCACGGTTTTATCTGCGGTTTCTTGTGGTTATGAAGTGAATAGCCCCGCAGCATACGAGCCATCTCGTCGCCTGTCCATTGCCCCGGAGGCAGCGTGGCCTGAGTGATCACCGACGGCGTTATGCCGCCGGCACCAGAAAATCCCGCCCGATGCCGTCGCCGAGTTCGTAGATGCGGTCCATGAAGTCGGTGAGGAATTCGTGCAGGCCCTGCTTGAAGATGTCGTCGATGCGCGCGTAGTGGATGTGCGCGTGCAGGATGCCGGCGAGGCGCTCGGTTTCGGCGGACTGGCCGTTCTTGATCGCTTCGAGGACGCGCACCAGGCCTTTGGTGCAGGCGTGCAGCGAGCGCGGCATGTCGAGGCGCAGGATCAACAGGTCGGCGATGCGCGCCGGGGTGATGACGTCGCGATAGACCTTGCGGTAGACCTCGAAGGCTGACAGCGAGCGGAGTACGGCGCCCCAGCGGTAGAAGTCGGTCGTGCCCTCGTCGCCGTTGGTGCGCAGCACGTGGTATTTCACGTCGAGGATGCGCGCGGTGTTGTCGGCGCGTTCGATGAAGCCGCCGAGGCGGATGAAGTTCT
>Ga0302250_1001457_pt1 | contig 17686 bp, 15 predicted proteins | sample AAG_RA_Asp_MG_FD_193536 | JGI IMG/M metagenome (GOLD analysis project Ga0302250, IMG submission 193536) | Enriched activated sludge microbial communities from anaerobic digester in WTTP, New Holstein, Wisconsin, United States - AAG_RA_Asp | ecosystem: Engineered > Bioreactor > Anaerobic >... | reverse complement strand
TGGTGGCCGGGATAGCGACCGCGCAAACCTTTCAGCAAAGGCCGTGCCGCGATAACCTCGCCCACCGAGACCGCATGCAGCCAGATCACAGGTTGCCCGGAGAGCTTCGTTACGGCCTTTTTCGGCAGCCAGCCGAGTCGTTCGGCAAAGGCGCTCTTGCGACCGCGGCTCACCGAACGATACCCGTGATAGGCCAGCACACAGGGCAAGGCGAACCAGGTCAGCAGACGATAGACAAGCAGCAGCATGGGATCAGTCAGCCAGTCTCTGCTGCCTCAGCAGCAGTTCCGCAAGCACCAGTCCGGTCAGATACAGAACGCCCCACGACCAGAGGGTATCGGTCAGAAAATGCCCCCCCTGACTGAGACGGGCGTAACTCATGGCAGCGCCGAACAGCATGCCGCCGACCAGCCAGGCATAGGCTGTTGCCGGTTTACGTGAACGATAGATAAAAAAGGGGGCCATCATATAAAAGGCTGCCGCCGCATGGCCGGAAGGGAATGAGCGGCCGCGCGCGGTGCTGCCCGGCTGCCAGGGCTGCCGGAATTCCCGTTCGCCGCCAAACTGGACCACATCACGGGGGCGGGGGCGGTCCCAGTTGGTTTTGAACAGACTGTTCACCACCAGACCGTTGCCCACGATCAGAAACAGCACCAAAAACAGCCCCGACCGCACCAAATGACGTGCGTGCGCCTTGAAGTAGCCGGCAACAGCAACGGCCAAGCCAATAATCGACAGCAGTAAGGCCTGCTTCCAGTGCAGCCAGTACAAAAATTTCCAGGGCAGTTGGTTGCCGACGGGCCAGCCGCCGTGGCGGTAGAAATGCGAGGCGATGGCAAGGTCAGCACCGGTGGCGCCCAGCAGGCCGGTCACGATCACCAGTAACACCAGCACCATCCACAACTCGGCCCAGAAGCGGTCGCTCATAGTCCTTCAGTCCGTTTCCAACGACGGTGCACCCAGTACCAATCGGTGGGGTGACGCACAATGAACCGTTCAATCTCCGCAGAGTAGCGTTGTACATCAGCCTGTACTGCCTCTTCGCCGCCAACATCGGAAAACACCAGCATCGGCTGAATATCAATCACGTAGCGATCAGCCTCGCGATACATGAAGACCGGCAGCACCGGGACGCCGGTTTTGCGGGCCAGCACCACCGGCACACGCGAAGCCCAGGCCGGTCGACCCAAAAAACTGATCAGGCAGCCTTCTTCCGGCAGCACCGCTTGATCCACCAGCAGGCCGACCACCCCTTTTTTTCTGATGACCGACAGCATGTTCCTGAGAGCGTTGTGCTTGTAGATGATGCTGTTGTCGTAGCTCATCCGCATCCGTTCCACCATCCGGTTCAGATACGGGTTGTTCTGGCGACGGGCAACCACCGACACCGGTACGTTGAACAGCTTGCCAAAGGCCAGTGCCCCCAGCTCCCAGTTGCTGCAATGACCGGTGAGAAAGACCAGCCCCTTGTCCAGGACCCGTGCCGCCTCAAAATGCTCACGACCACGCACGTCAATACGCCCTATCAGTGCCGTGCCCCTGCCGTGGTACAGACGACAGACCTCCAACAATGACCGCCCAATACCGTGAAAGACGGCAGATGCGATGGCAGCCGCATCAGGCAATGGGCAGCTCCACTCGGGTTGCGAACGCATATAGTCCAAGGTGCTGTCGATATTCTGTTCGGCTATCCGCCGACGGCTCGCCAGTATGCGGTGCAGCAACGTTCCTACCGGCGAGGCCAAACGATCGGCCAGGCCCTGCGGAACCAGCGCCACCAACCAGGTGCCGAGGTAAAACAGGCCGGCCTGTAGTAACCAGAGAGTCTTGCGCATCAGGCAGCCACCGGTTCCGGCTGATCGCTGAACTGCAGGGCATGCAAACGACTGTACAGACCACTGCCGGCCACAAGATCGGCGTGGCTGCCGACCTCCAGAATGTTACCCTGCTCCAGCACCACGATCAGATCGGCGTTTTGAACCGTTGACAGGCGATGGGCGATCACAAAGGTAGTACGATTGCGCATCAGGTTTTCAAGGGCCTGCTGCACCATCTTTTCGCTTTCAGTGTCCAGGGCGCTGGTGGCCTCATCCAGTATCAGGATCGGCGCATCCTTGATCAGCGCACGCGCAATGCAGAGTCGCTGCCGCTGGCCGCCGGACAACCGTGCGCCGCGATCGCCGATGTTGGTTGCATAGCCCTCCGGCAACTGCTGGATGAACTCATCGGCAAAGGCCGCCTTTGCGGCTGCCTCCACCTCGGCGTCGCCGGCATCGGGACGGCCGTAACGGATGTTGTTGGCAATCGTGTCGTTAAACAGGGTCGTCTCCTGATCAACCAGGGCGAACTGACGATTGAGTGATGCCAGACTGATATCCCGCAGGTCGTGACCGTCCAGCAGGATCGCCCCCTGGTCAACATCATAAAAACGCATCAAAAGCGCAGCCATCGTCGATTTTCCGCTGCCCGACGGCCCCACCAGGGCCACCATCTGCCCGGGCGCAACAGAAAGGCTTACCCCTTGCAACACCGGTTCATCGCCATAACGAAACGCGACATCCTGAAACACCACGCGACCGCTGACCCTGGTCAGCTCAACCGCGTCCGCCTTATCGACAATGCTGCGCTGGGCGTCCATGGTCTGAAAGACCCGTTCAGCCGCACCGGCCGAACGCTGCATGACGTTATAGGAACTTTGCAGCTTCTTGACCGGGGTGAAGAGCATGATCATGGCGGCAATAAAGGAAAACAGTTCTGCCGGCGTCATCCGACCCGCCATGACCTGACTGCCGCCGACGTAGATCACCGCCGCCACCCCCAGCGAAACAATCAGCTCGGTCACCGGGGTTGCCAGCGACGAGTACTTGATATAGCGCTTGAATTGCTCCAAAAAATTGTGATTTACCTGCTCAAAACGCTCCGATATCTGCTGCTCCAGACCAAAGGCCTTGATCACCTTGATGCCGGAAAAGGTCTCCTGGATGGTGGTACCCAGCCCCCCCATCACATCAAGGCTGCGCCGGGCGGCGTTCTTGATCTTCTTGCCGATCAGTTGGGCCGGATAGATGGTCAGCGGAAACACGATGAACGAAATGGTGGCCAACTGCCAGTTGCGGTAAAAAATAACACCCAGCAGGGCTATCATTGAAATCAGATCGCGGAACAGGCCGGTGACTACCTGGCCCATACCTTCCTGCATGGTGCTGATGTCGTTGATCATGCGCGACATCAGGTCACCGGTGGCCTGGCGGTTGTAAAAGGCCATATCCTGCCGGGTGGTCAATCGGAAAAAATCGTTACGGATATCCTGGATGGCCAACTGGCCCGCCAGCTTGATGGTGACGTCATAAATGTAACGGCTCACCCCCCGCACCAGGAACAGAATGACAACGCCCACCGGCACCAGTAGAAAGATGGTGGTGTCCTTGCCGGCAAAGATCCGTTGCAGCACCGGCTCAACCAGGTAGGCAAAGGCGCCGTCCATGGCCCCCACCACCAGCGAGAACAGGGCCGACAGCAGCAATAACCACCAGTAGGGCAGGAAATACCGCATTGTTCGTTTAAGTACCGGGCTCATGGCTGCCCCACCAGTGCCAGCACCAATGCGGCCATCTTTTGATCCGAACCGCCACCGCCCAGCCGCTCACGGACACCGGATAGCTTCTTTTTCAGCTCATCGGCATACGACGCATCAGACAAGATGCGTCCGATCTCCTGGGCGATCCGTTGCGGCGAGGCATCATCCTGAATCAGCTCCTGGGCCACGGTTTCGCCGGCCACGATGTTGCACAGGCCGATATGATCAACCTTTACCAGCCTGATCGCCAACTGATAGGTCAATGCGGCCAGTTTGTAGATGATCACCAGCGGTGTGCCCACCAGGGCGATCTCCAGGGTAACGGTGCCGGAAACGGCAATCACGGCATCACAGGCCTTGATCAGATCATGAATCCGCTCACGCGTCGTGGTTATGTCCAGCTGATGGCCCGTAAGGTAGGGGGCAAGATCGGCGTCACTGAGGGTTGAGGCCAACGGCAACACGAATTGCACGTCAGGAAACCGGTGTTGCAGCAACTGAGCAGCATCGAGAATCACCGGCAGCAGGCGGCTGACCTCACTGCGTCGACTGCCGGGAAACAGACCGACGATCGGACGTGACGGGTCAAGCCCGAACGAGCTGGCCGCCTCGGCGTGCGAGAGCTCCGTTTTAACCCGATCAGCCATCGGGTGGCCCACAAAGGAGACCGGCACCCCGGCCTTCTCATAGAGCGGCGCCTCAAACGGCAGGATCACCGCCATATGATCCACCAGCTTTTTGATTTTCTTGACCCGCCCCTGTCGCCAGGCCCAGATCTGCGGCGAGATATAGTAGAGCACCTTGACGCCGGCCTGTTTGGCGACCTTGGCCAGGCGCAGGTTGAATCCGGGGTAATCGATCAGGATCAGCAGGTCCGGGGGATTGTTCTGCAGGGTGCGCTTTAGGTGCAAAAAGGCCGGCGCGATCACGTCGAAGTGCTTGAGTACTTCAACCAGACCCACCACCGCCATATCGGCCGAATCGGCCAGGGTTTCTGCGCCCGCCTCCCGCATCCGCTCACCGCCGATGCCAAAAAAACGGAAGGCCGGGTCGATGGCATGCACAGCCCTGATCAGACCGGCGCCATAGATATCGCCTGAGGCCTCGCCGGCAACGATCATGATCCGCTTTGTCGTTTGCACGTCCATTAGGCCTCCAGCGCCTCACGCACCACCGCCACCACCCGATCCACGTCCTGATCAGCCAGTTCAGGGTACATTGGCAACGACAGGCAGCGGGCGGCAACCGACTCAGTCACCGGCAGCGATTGGCCGCAGCACTGCTCGCGGAACACCTGCTGCCGGTGCAGCGGGATCGGATAGTAAATGGCGCCGGCAATCTGGTGGTTGTTCAAGCTGGTCATAATCCTGTCACGATGCTCGCTCAGCAGGGTGTATTGGTGATAGACGTGCAGGCCTTTGCCATCCTCATACGGCAGCTGCACCAGATCGCTCAGCCCTGCTGAATACCGCTGGGCTACCCGCCGGCGTGCCTGGTTGAACTGTTCGACATGCTTGAGCTTAACCCGCAAGATGGCGGCCTGCAGCTCATCCAGGCGGCTGTTCAGACCGATCCGGTCATGGTGGTAGCGCTTTGTGCTGCCATGGTTGCGTAGCGCCCGCAACGACTCGGCATCTTCGGCAGTGGCACAGGTAATCAGGCCGCCATCGCCGCAGCAGCCAAGGTTTTTACTGGGGAAAAAGCTGAAACAGCCAAATGAGCCGATCGTACCGGTCATCGTTCCCTGCGCTGTCGCACCGAAGGATTGGGCGCAGTCCTCAATCAACGTCAGCCGATGACGGGCGCAGATCGCGCTGATGGCGGCCATGTCGGCCGGCTGGCCGAACAGATGCACCGGTAGCACCGCACGGGTAGCCGGCGTAATGGCCTGTTCGATCGAGGCCGGAGCGATGTTAAAGGTGCGGGAATCAATATCCACGAAGATCGGGGTGGCCCCGACCTGGCAGATCGCCTCGGCGGTGGCGATAAAGGTGAAGGCAGTGGTGATGACCTCGTCACCGGGTCCAACGCCGCTGGCCAACAGTGCCAGCTGCAGGGCGTCGGTGCCGGATGCGCAGCTCACCGCATGGGGTGCCCCCAAATATCGGGCAACTTCCTGTTCAAAACTGCTGACATTGGGTCCCAGGATAAACTGGGTACTCTCCAGAACATCCAAAATGGCTCGATCGATCTCAGTCTTCAGCTGGTGATACTGATGCTGCAGGTCAACCATCGGTATCACGCCATCCCCCTGCTCAAGGCTGCATTGATCTTAAGCGCCGTTTCAAGCGCCATCCGCCCGGCGTAACCGTTTACCTGAGGCTCGCTGCCGGTCGTTATCGCCCCCACAAACGAACTGATCTCATCCAGCAGCGGATCGGACTGTCTCAGCTCCTGTTCTACCACCTGCAGCTGGGGCACGGTTGCCGGCTGCTGTTCACCCTGCTGACGGTTGGCAGCCAGCAGCTTTCGATTCTGGAAATCAAGGATCAGGTAGGTATCACGCTGAAAGACGCGCATCTTGCGCTCACTCTTCAGGCTGATCCGACTGGCGGTGACATTGGCCACGCAGCCGTTTGCAAAACCGATCCGGGCATTGGCTATATCTTCTTCAGCCGTAAAGACCGGAGCGCCGATGGCATCGATGCTGACCACCGGCGCCTTAACCAGATGCTGGATCAGCTCGATATCGTGAATCATCAGATCCAGCACCACGTTGACATCGGTCCCGCGCGGGCAGAACGGCGCTACGCGGATTGACTCCACAAACAGCGGCGTATCCACCTTTGCCGCGGCAGCCTGCAGCACCGGATTGAACCGCTCCAGGTGGCCCACCTGCAATACCAGCCGGTGTGCCTCGGCCAGACCGATCAAAACATCGGCCTGGTCAATGGTCGTCGTGATCGGCTTTTCAATCAGCACATGTACGTTGTTCGACAAGAACGCACGGGCGACCTCAAAGTGGTGTCGGGTGGGCACCACCACGCTGACCGCATCCACCTGCCCCAGCAGATCACGGAAGTCGGTAAAGGAGCGACAGCCGCAAGCGGTTGCCACCTCGGCGGCCCGTGCCGGATCGCAATCCGCTACGCCAATCAGCTCAGCTCCCGGCAGTGCTGCATATTTTTGAGCATGAAAGGCGCCCAGGTAGCCAACGCCGATCACCGCCGTCCGCAGTGGCGTCATCCCCGGCAGATGCCCCGCTCCGATTTTTCAATGAAGCTGACCAGCGTATCAACCTCGGCGCAGCCGACGATCTCGGCCTTGAGCTTGGCGAGTGCATCGACCAACTTCAGGTCGGACATAAACAGGATTTTGTAGGCTTTTTTCAGGCTACGGATCACCTCGTCGCTGAAACCCCGCCGCTTGAGGCCGATCAGGTTCAGGCCCCGCAGCTTTGCCTCACGCCTGTCTCCAAAGGACGCGATCATATAGGGCGGCACATCCGACCCGGCCAGGGTGCCGCCACCCAGCATGGCGTAGGACCCGATGCGGACAAACTGATGAATCGCCACCAATCCGCCCAGAATGACATTGTCCTCAACCGTTACATGGCCGGCCAGGGTGGCGGCATTGGCCAACACATTGCCGTTACCCACCCGACAATCATGGGCCACGTGGGAATAGGCCATCAGCAGGTTGTTGTTACCCAGTACCGTCTCGCAGATACCGGTCACAGTGCCGCGATGGACCGTAGCAAACTCGCGAATCGTATTACCGTTACCGATGCGGGTCCAGCACTCCTCACCCCGGTACTTCAGATCCTGGGGTGCCACACCCACTGAGGCCATGTGGAAAATCCGGTTATGCTCACCCAGCTCGGTCCATTTACCGATGACCGCATGGGGGCCGATGCTGGTCCCGTTGCCGATGATGACCTGTTCTTCGATGATGGCGTAGGGACCGATCTCGGCCCCTTCAGCTATCTGGGCCGATGGGTGAATAATTGCCGTCGGATGCACTGCCATAGCTCCCCCTTAGGTTGCTGCTGCAAAGGTAGCCTTTAACGACGCCTCGGTCACCAGTGTCCCGTCCACATACGCCTTGCCGTCAACCCCCCAGATACCGCGCCGGTTCAAAGTGGTGGTGATCTCGATCCGCAGCTGGTCGCCCGGCATGACCGGCTTGCGAAACTTGGCGTTTTCAATGGCGATAAAGTAGCTGACCTTCTTCTGGGTCTCTTCGTCGGAGGCCAGATAGGCCATGATGCCGGCCACCTGGGCCATAGCCTCCACAATAAGCACACCCGGCATCACCGGATGGCCTGGGAAATGCCCCGGAAAAAACGGCTCATTGATGGTTACGTTTTTAATACCCACACAGCGGGTACCATGCTCCAGCTCCACAATCCGATCCACCAGCAGGAACGGATAGCGGTGGGGCAGAATCTTCATAATGGCGTTGACATCCATCGGCAGTGTCGGTTGCATCGCTTACTCCTTTGCCAGCCGAGCCTCGAGCGCGGCAATTTTTTTCTCTAATTCGCTTACTTTTTTACGCATATCCGGCAGCCTGGGTAATACACCCATTACCCGCAGCCAGTCCTTGTGCGGCATGGCCGGCGAACCGCTGTAGTAGCCATTGGGTGCCAAGGCACTGGGCACGCCGGCCTGGGCGCCTACAATCACATTGTCGCCAATGCCGACATGGCCCACCACCCCTACCTGCCCGGCCAGGGTAACGTGGTTACCGATCTTGCTGCTACCGGCAATCCCCACCTGGGAGACAATCATGCAGTCTTCGCCGATCTGGCAGTTGTGGGCCACCTGCACCAGGTTGTCCAGCTTGGTGCCCCGCTTGATCAGGGTCACTTCAAGGGCGGCCCGATCGACCGTACTGTTGGCGCCAATTTCAACGTCATCTTCCAGCACCACAATGCCGATCTGGGGAATAGGATAATAGGAGGGCCCATCGGGAGCATAACCAAAGCCATCGCTGCCGATCACCGCCCCCGGCTGCAGCTTGCAACGCTTACCCAGGCGACAGCGTTCCCGCACCACGGCATTGGCGTGGATCATGCTGTCGTCGCCGATGACGGCCCCGTCGTAGATCACCGCGCCGGGATGGATCACCACCCGGTCACCGATGGTGACGTTGTTACCGACCACCGCGCCGGGATAGATGCTGATACCCTCACCCAGGGTGACATTGGAGCCGATCACCGCCTCAGGCAACACCCCCAGTGGTGGGTGAGCTGCAGTATAAAACAGGGTCAGCAGCTTGGCGAAACCGAGATAGGGGTTGGCCAGCTCAATCACATTGCGACCGTAGGCCTCATTACCCGGCGCCATCAGCACCGCGCCGGCCTTGGTCTCAGCAACCTTGGCGGCATACTTGGGGTTCGCCAGAAAGGTAACCTTGTCCGGTCCGGCCGTTTCCAATGGAGCCAGGCCGTTTACCACCAACGTGGCATCTCCGCGCACGGTGCCGCCAAGGTACTCAGCCAGTTCCTGCAGGGTTTTTGTCTGGATCATGGCACCGATACCCTCAATTATTTTTTCGGATTGCCGGCATTGAAGGCCTTGATTACCTCGTCGGTCAGGTCCGCCTTCTGGTCGGCATACAACATGCCTGTGCCGCGGGCATCAAAGATAATCGTATAGCCATTTTTCTTGCCGTAGTCGTTGACCACCTTGCTCATGGCCTCAATCAGCTTCTTGGTGAACTCGCCGTCCCGGGCCTGCAGGTCTTCCTCGGCATCCTTGGTGAAGCGCTGAAAGTCCTTCAGCTTTTGCTGGTAATCCTTTTCCTTCGCCGCACGGGCTGTCTCGCTTAAGGCCACCCCCTGCTTTTCCAGGTCGCCTTTCAGCTTCTGCAGCTCATCTTGCTTGGCGTTGATCTGATCCTGGTAGCCCTTCAGCCTGCCCTGCAACTGTTGCTTGGCGTCCTTACCGGCCTCTGAGCTGCTCAGGGCCCGCTGCATATCGATATAGCCGAACTTGCTCTCGGCAGCCCAGGCCGCGCCGCTCGTCAGTACCAGCATCATCACCATCATCATCATACGTTTCATGGTCGTTCTCCTCTAGCTCGTGTGTGCTAAAACATACTGCCGATTGCGAATTCAAACCGTCCCGACTTACTCTCGCCGGGATTGGGATTAATCGGGATACCGTACTCCAGCCGCAGCGGCCCCATCGGCGAGGCCCAGCGAATACCGCCGCCGTAGCTCATTAACATCTTGGGTGGCTTGAAACCGCCATCCCAGGCATTACCGTAGTCAAAGAAGGCAACTCCCTTCACGCCAAACTCCGACAACAACGGGAATTTGAGCTCCACGTTACCGAACAGCTCTTTTTCACCGCCGATATAGTTACCAAACTGGTCTCTTTCACCGATGGTTCTGGCCTCATAGCCCCGCAAGGTGCCGATGCCCCCCAGATAGAAGCGCTCATCCAGCGGCACCTTGCCGCCGGCTTCTTGCACGGCCCCCAGCACCAACTTGGTTGAAACCACGAACTTCCACCATAACGGGTAGTAAATGGTATTATCCATTACCTCGCGCACGTACTTGTTGTCTCCGCCCAGACCGGCATACTCCAGCGATAAGGAGTTAACCATACCGGTGGAGGGATCGAAGCGGTAATCGGTGCTGTTGTGGGTGATGCTGGCGTAAATCGCGCTGGTGGTTGACTGGCCAATCGGGTACAGATCGTTACCATACAGATCATGGGCCTGCTTCCAGGCATCAGTGTACTCGTACACATCCTTAACCTCGTACTTGTACATCAGGAAGGTGCCGATATAGTCGCTGATCGGGTAACCGGCCTTGATGTCAAAACCGGTGCGGCGCAGATAATAGTCATCCCATTCCCGCTCAGAACGGTACAGGTCGGCCCCCAGGGTCCACTTGCTGTCCAGGAAGTAGGGGTCGGTCAGGCCGACCGAATAGGTGTTGGAGCTGCCCCCCAGGGAGGCCGAGACGTTAGCCTTAAGCCCCAGCCCCAGGAAGTTTGACTGGGAGACCGAGCCCTGCAGGATCATGCCGTCCAGCGAGCTGTAGCCGCCGCCGATGGTGAACGCGCCGGTGGCCTTTTCCTTCAGATCAACGTTGATGTTCAGCTTTTCGGCGCTGCTGCCCTTGACGCTGGCCACGTTGGCCTCTTCAAAGTAGCCGGTGTTCATCAGGTTCTGTTTGCTGCGCTTGAAGCCGGTGGCACTGTACAGCTCACCCTCCAGAAGTCGCATCTCGCGCCGCACCACCTTATCGCGGGTCTTACTGTTACCGGCGATGGTAATCCGCTCGATATAGACCAGATCGCCCTTCTCAACATCGAAGGTCAGCTCCAGCTGTTTTTTTTCCTGGTCCTGCTTGGTCAGCGGATCGACGTTGTTGAAGGCGTAGCCCTTGTCGGCGGTCATGTCGGTCAGGGTGCCGATATCTTCCCGCAGATTTTTGCGGCTGAACACCTCGCCTACTTCGCTCTTCAGCTTTTTCCTGATCTCTGCCTCAGGGTAGAGGACATCACCGGAGAAGGCAATGGAACCGATCCGGTACTGGTCGCCCTCGGTGATCGAGACCAGCACCTCCAGCGAATCCCGGTCTTCGGACAGTTTGACCTTGGGCTCACCCACCTTGACGTTGATGTAGCCGTTGTTCATGTAGTGGTCGGCAATCAGCAGTGCATCGTTACGCAACACCTCTTCCTTGTAGGTGCCGGCACCGGTCAGCCAGGACATGAACCACTCTTCGCTGGTCTCCATCACCCCCCGCAGCTTGCGGGGAGAAAAGGCTGTGTTGCCTTCAAAACTGATCGTGCTGATCCGGATCTTTTTGCCTTCTGCAATCTGCAGCGTCACCAGATATTCGGTTTCTGAGCGCTGCTCCACCCGGGGCTGCACCTGGACCAGATAATAGCCTTCATCCTGATACTGCTTGGTGAGCTTGAGAACGGCAGCATCCAGATCCTTTTGCGAGAACACGGCGTTGCGCCGGATCGGCAGGCCTTCCAGCAGCTTTTCCTGCTTCAGCGCCTCGTTGCCTTCAAAGCGTACCTCGCGGATGATCGGTTTTTCGACCACCGAAAAAACCAGCACCAGCCCTGCACTGCCCGGTTCGGTGCTGACCTGCACATCACGAAATTGGCCCAGATTAAAGATAGAACGGATGTCGGCGTCGGTGCGGTCGCTGTCGAGTCGCTCACCTGCTTTACTGCTCACGGCGTTCAGTATGGCAGCGGAATCGATGCGCCGGTTGCCCCGCACCACCACCTCGCTGACCGTATCACTTTCAGCGTAAACCGCTTCGCTGTTCATCAGCAGCAGTGCCACCACGGCGATCTTCAGGTACTGATACTTGGTCACACACCCTCCAGGGCAGCGTAGTCAATAATGCCATCCACCAGACGGACAACCCGTCCCATACCGGCGGCCAGACGTTCATTATGGGTTACCACCACCAGCGTAATGCCGGTTTCCTGCTGCAAGCCGGCCAACAGCTCGTGGATCGCCTCGCTGGTCTTCATGTCCAGGTTGCCGGTCGGCTCATCGGCCAGCAGCAGTTCCGGGCCCAGCACCAGGGCCCGGGCAATGGCTACCCGCTGCTGCTCGCCACCGGAAAGCTCGCCAGGGCGATGCCGCAGACGGTGCCCGAGGCCAACCTGCTCCAAAAGTTGCCGGGCCTGGTGCTCTGCAGCCTGACGGGACTGACGGTTGATCAGGGCCGGTAGCAGCACGTTCTCAAGGGCGGTGAACTCCGGTAGCAGGTGATGGAACTGAAACACAAAACCGATGCTGCGGTTTCTGAAATCAGCCAATTGCTGCTCTGAGCGACGAAACAGTTCCTCGCCCCTGTAACTGACTGAGCCGCTGCTGGGACGATCCAGGGCCCCCAGGATGTGCAGCAGGGTACTCTTGCCGGCTCCCGAGGCGCCGATCAGGGCCGTTGTCGTGCCGGCCTTGATCTCCAGATCAATACCACGCAGCACTTCCACCGTGGCGCTGCCCATGCTGTAGCTCTTGCAGAGCCCTTTAAGCGAGATCAGGCTACTCATACCTGAGCGCCTCAGCCGGCAGCATACGCGACGCCTGCCAGGCCGGATACAGGGTTGCCACAAACGAGATCACCACCGCCGTGATCGAGATCATCAGCACATCGGCACCCACCACCTGGGAAGGGAAATGATCCAGGTAGTAGATATCCTTGCTGAAAAAATTCTTGCCGGTCAGCTTTTGTACCAGATCGATGATCAGCTCCAGATTGTGGGCAATCAGCAGGCCGGACAACACACCCAGCACGGTGCCCACGATACCGATGATCAGCCCCTCCAGCACAAAGATCTTCATAATGCTGAGCGAACGGGCCCCCATCGCCTTAAGTATGGCGATATCGCGCGCCTTTTCCATCACCACCATGAACAGGGTCGAGGCGATACCGAAGGCCGCCACCAACACGATCAGGGTCAGAATGATAAACATGACCACCTTTTCGGTCTTAAGCGCAAACAGGATGTTCTTGTTCATCTGCATCCAGTCCCGCGCATACAGCTCGGGGCCGAACTCTCGGTTGATCCGCTGGGCCAGCTCGGTGGTACCGTAGACGTTGGCCACCTTCAACTGCACACCGGTTACGGTGTCACCCAGGTCAAAGAAGCGCTGTGCCTGGCCGAGACTGACATAGGCCAGGCTCGAATCATACTCGAACATGCCGGTATTAAAGATGCCCACCACCCGGAACGGTTTCAGCTTGGGCATCATCCCCAGCGGGGTGATGCTTCCGCTGGGCGAGACCACATTTACCCGGTCTCCCAGGGCAAGATTTAAGTGACGTGCCAGTTCGCGCCCGATCAGGATACCCGGTTCAGTCCCGCTGCCGGGCTGCGGATCAAGCAAGGTCATACCGCCCTGCACCAGTGAGCGAGACAGTCTGGTCACCTCACGGTCGGTCTCCGGTTCGATGCCACGCAGTACCACGCCGGACACATTGCGCCCGGTGGAGAGCATCACCTGGTTGTAGATGAACGGTGTGGCGGCCTGCACACCGGGCAACTGCTTGAGACGCTCCATGGTCCCGCGATAATTCTCCATCGGTGCGCCACTGCGGATTACTACCAGGTGGGCGTTGGTGCCGAGGATCTTCTCTTTCAGATCACGTTCAAAACCGCTCATCACCGCCAGCACCACAATCAGCGCCATAACACCCAGCGCCACCCCGGCGGTTGAGATGAAGGTAATGATCGAGATAAAGGTGGACTTGCGCTTGGCCTTGAGATAGCGCAACCCGATCAGGAGTTCGAACGGCATGGACAAGTCTATTTCGCCTCTTTACGCAGTTGCGGAAACAGGATCACGTCACGAATCGAGGCCGAGTCGGTCAGCAGCATCACCAGACGGTCGATGCCGATCCCTTCGCCGGCCGTCGGGGGCAGGCCGTACTCCAAAGCGCGCACATAATCCTCATCCATGTAGTGTGCCTCTTCATCCCCTTTGTCCTTCTCCGCCACCTGGGCCAGAAAGCGCTCTTTCTGATCCACCGGGTCGTTCAACTCGGAAAAGGCGTTGGCGATCTCGCGGCCGCCGATCATCAGCTCAAAGCGATCAACGATGTACGGATCATGATCGTTCTTGCGGGACAACGGCGAGACCTCGGTGGGATAGGCGGTGACAAAGGTGGGCTGGATCAGCTTATGTTCGGCCACTTCTTCGAAGATTTCCATGATCAGCTTGCCATAGCCGATCTCATCCGGCAGGTCCAGGCCGATACTGCGGGCATAGGCCAGGGCCAGGTCACGATCCTCCAGCTGCTTCTGGTCGATGTCGCCATACTCCAGGATCGCTTCCTTTACCGTTAAGCGCCGCCAGGGACGCTGGAAGCTGATGGCCATATCCTGATAGCTGAAATCCAGTGTGCCCAGCACCTCCTGAGCCACATGGCAAAACAGTTCTTCAGTGAAGTCCATCAGATCCTCGTAGGTGGCGTAGGCCTGATAAAACTCCATCATGGTGAATTCAGGATTGTGGCGAACCGAAATCCCCTCATTACGGAAGTTACGATTGATCTCGAAGACCCGCTCAAAGCCGCCCACCACCAAACGCTTCAGGTACAACTCCGGCGCGATCCGCAGAAACAGCTCCATATCCAGGGCATTGTGGTGGGTAACGAACGGACGGGCCGTGGCGCCGCCGGGGATCGGCTGCATCATCGGGGTCTCGACCTCAAGGAAGTCGCGCGAGCTCATAAACTGGCGGATCAGATTGACAATGCGGGAACGCTTGATAAAGATCTCGCGCACCTCGGGGTTGACGATCAGGTCCACATAGCGCTGGCGATAACGGGTCTCCACATCGGTCAGGCCGTGGAACTTCTCCGGCAGCGGCAGGAGTGATTTAACCAAGAGTCGCACCATACGGGCATGGATCGACAGTTCGCCTTTCTGTGTGCGAAACGGAAAGCCGGCAACGCCGATGATGTCGCCGATGTCAAAGGACTCAAACTGCGCAAAGGCCTCTTCGCTAAGGTCGTCCTTGCGGACATAGACCTGAATCCGCCCACTGCGATCCTGAATCTGGATAAAGGCAGCCTTGCCGAATGAGCGGCGGGCAATGATCCGACCAGCCAGCACGAACTCGACATCCGGGGCGTCGATCTGCTCAACCGAACCGTACTGTTGCACCACATCTGCCGCAGTGTGGGCAGGCTTGAAATCGTTGGGATAAGGGTTAATACCTGCCGTCCAGAGGGCGTTCACCTTACGCCGCCGCTGAAGCAGCAGTTCGCTTAATTCTTCCATGGTCTTCATGTACCTTTCAAAGCTGCAAATAAACCGAAAAAGTAGCCCAGCCAACCGGACGCGTCAAGCTATTCTTCCGTTGTCTCAGCGGGTTTGGCTGTCTTTGCTGAACGCTTAGCCGGCGCCCGCTTGGGCTTGGCAGCGGCCTTTTTCGCGGGAGCTTCAGGCTTGTGCTCTACCACTGTTACCGGTGCGGCCTGGTCGTCGTCAGCAGCAGCTTTTTTCTTGGCTGCAGTACTCCGCGAACGGCGCGGCTTCGACGCCACCGTTTCTGCAGCAGCAACCGCATCAGGCGGCGCTGCAGCATCAGCTTCTGGCTGCGCCTTCTTCGCACGGCTCCTGCCAGCTTTTTTGGCAGGAGTTGCCTCAGCTGGTGAAACCTGCACTTCCGACGGGGACACAGCTGCATCAGCACTGCTGGAAGCTTGTACTTCAGCACCATCAGCGGCAACGCCCTCTTTGGGTGTACCCGACTTTTTACGTGAGCGGGAACGGCGACGTTTCTTTGCCGGTTCAGCCTCGGGGGCGCCGGTTTTGCTCTCCGTCAGCTCCAACTGCTGGTCTTCCGCCGACTCGTCACCGGCATCGTGTTCCTGTTCCGCCGTTTGCAGTGTCTGTTCAGCGCCGGCTGTCTTTTTCTTCTTCTTGCGACGACGTTTCTTTTTGGCGCCACCTTCAGCCGCTGGGGCCGTAGTCACCGCCTCGCCCTGCTCGTCACTGTTCAGTGGCGCCTCGAACGACGTCATCGGCTGGTCGTCCTGCTCACCCTTTTCGCGCTTGATAACCTCAAGCTCCAGTTGGTTCAGCAGGAAGGAGGGCTTGCCCTTGATCGTCACCACGATTTCATAATCGTTTTCAATCTGAGCCAGTTCACGTTTTTTACGATTCAGCAGAAAATAGGCCACCTCCAACGGCAGGCCTCCGCGCACCTCGGCCACCTGGCCCTTGGCGGCAGCCCCATGCACCTTGCGCAGGAACGAAAGCGCCATCGCCTCCACCGACTTGACCCTGCCACGCCCTTCGCAGTGGGGGCATTCCAGGTGGATGGCGTCGTTGATATTCTTGGCAATCCGCTGGCGGGACATCTCCATCATGCCGAACTGTGAAATGCGCCCCAGGTTGACCCTGGCCTTATCCATCTTGAGGGCCTCTTTCAGGGTTCGCTCAACCTCTTTATTGTGCTTGGCTTCGCGCATGTCGATAAAATCGATCACCACCAGGCCGCCCAGGTCGCGGAGCCGTAAATGACGAGCCACCTCGGCGGCAGCCTCCAGGTTGGTCTTATAGGCGGTGTCTTCAACGCCACGCTCACCACTGGATTTACCGGAGTTGACGTCGATCGAGACCAGCGCCTCGGTCGGTTCAATAATCAGCGAACCGCCCGACGGTAACGGCACACGCTTCTCGTACAGCTGGTCGATCTGCTCCTCCAGCTGGTACTTGGAAAAGATCGGTCGCTTCTCCTTGTGCAGCTTGACCAGTTTTTCACAACCCGGCATCAGCTCTTTGAAGAACTCGATGGCCTGCTGATAGGCCGCCTTATCGTCAACCAGGACTTCATCGATATCGTCGGAGAAGTAGTCACGCAGGGTACGCAGGATCACACCTGCATCGTGATATAGTTCAGCGGGCCCCTTGACCTGAGCTGCTTGCCGCTGGATCCGCTCATGCACCCCCACCAGATATTCCAGATCCTTCTTCAGCTCATCAGCCGTACGGCCCACCGCTTCGGTGCGCACAATATAGCCGTAGCCCTCAGGCACCTGCAGGTCGGCCACCAACGCCTTCAGCTCTTTACGTGTCGAGTTGTCCTCGATCTTGCGGGATATGCCGGCCGCGTCATCACCGGGCATGAGCACCATATAGCGACCAGGCAGAGACAGATAGCTGGTCAGGGCCGCCCCCTTCATGTCGCGGGCATCTTTTTCAACCTGCACAATCAGTTCTTGGCCGCGGCGCAGCACCTCCTGTATGCGCGGACGCCGTTTGCGCTCAGTCTCAGGTACATCGTCGCGCCACTGCCAGAAAGCGGGATGCAGATCACCCATCTGAATGAAACCTGGTTTCTTCTGGCCGATATCCACAAAAGCCGCCTGGAGGCCGGGCTCAACCCGCAGCACCACACCTTTGTAGATATTGCCCTTGGTCTGCTCTTTGCCACTGATCTCAATATTCAGCTCCATCAGACGACCTTCCTGCACGATCGCCACCCGGGCCTCTTCGGGATGCATGACGTTAATCAGCATCTTTCTGCTCATAGTTGATTCCTTTCAGACAGCGGGGTACAAATTCGAGGAAGTATACCGTTTGCCGCTGCTAATGCCAAGAAAAAGCAACATACTTCGGTATACACCTTTCCAACGCAAACGCCCCGTCTGGCGTT
>Ga0302250_1001451_pt1 | contig 17759 bp, 19 predicted proteins | sample AAG_RA_Asp_MG_FD_193536 | JGI IMG/M metagenome (GOLD analysis project Ga0302250, IMG submission 193536) | Enriched activated sludge microbial communities from anaerobic digester in WTTP, New Holstein, Wisconsin, United States - AAG_RA_Asp | ecosystem: Engineered > Bioreactor > Anaerobic >... | reverse complement strand
GAAGAGGGACTCGGTGGTCACCATCATCAGCCCGAGCCCGACGGCGGACAGGAAGAAGAGGATCGGCAGGATCGGCGAGTACCAGAGGGGGTCGATCCGGTGGGGCATGATCAGCAGCAGGGATCCCAGGGAGGACTGGTGCAGCGTCGAGAGCATGATCCCGAGGATCACCAGGGGGACCGTCGCCTTCTTCAGCACGTGGTAGATCCGGGACAGCACCGGGTGCTTCGCCAGTTCCAGCACCACCGGCAGGAACTCCAGCAGCAGCACCGTCAGGTAGAGCATCACGCACCAGCCCACCTCGAACAGCGGGGACCTGGGGTTCCAGAAGATGATCAGGTGCCAGATGTGCCAGGGGAGGCCCAGGTCGAAGAGCAGGCCGACCACCACCGCCAGGTAGCCCAGGAAGGCCGTCAGCACCGCGGGACGGAGGATGGGACGGTACTGCTCCAGGTGGAAGACGTAGACCGTGGCCGCGATCACGAAGCCGCCGGCGGCCAGGGCGACCCCGCCCATCACGTCGAAGCCGATCCAGAAGCCCCAGGGCGTCAGGTCCGTCAGGTTCGTGGTGGCGCCCATGCCCCGCCAGAACCGGAACAGGGCGAAGGAGGCCGCCATTCCGACCAGGAACCACAGCAGCGCCTTCACGTTCTTCAGGCGCCGGGTCTGCAGGGGAGTGTTCGTCATCGCTCAGTCCTCCGGTCCGTCGTGGGGGGATTCCGATCCCGGTCGCCCGGCCTCGGGTTTCCTGGCGGCTTCCTCTTCCTTCTGGCGCTGCATCCGCCGGTCGATCACCCACCAGATGCCGGTCATCACCGCACCCATCGTCAGGAACACCGGCGGCACCGCGGTCATCGCGTAGAGCGTCCTCTGCGGCATCGGGCGGTCGTCAAGCCGGTTGCCGAGGGTCAGCATCTCCAGTTCGAAGGGCGCCAGGTAGAGCACGCAGGTTCCCCCGACCTCGGTCTCCCCGAAGACCTTGCCCTGGTAGCGATCCGGGTTCTCCCGGATGCGGCGATGGGCCTCGGCCAGGAGTTCGTCCCGTTCGCCGAAGATGGTGGCCTGGACCGGACAGGCGGCGGTGCAGCCCGGCTGCTGGCCCTGGGAGACCCGCTTCTGGAAGCACATCTGGCACTTGCGGACCAGGGGCACCGGCGACTCCCAGGAGTAGCGCGGGATGCCGAAGGGGCAGGCCATCATGCAGTACCGGCAGCCGAGGCACTTCCTGTCGTCGTAGATGACCGGCCCTTCGGAGGTCTTCTGGAGGGCGCCGACCGGGCAGGCGGAGGCGCAGGCGGGCTGGATGCAGTGCATGCACTGCCGCCGCACGAAGTGGTCCTCCTTCCGGACCACGCTGCACCAGCGTTCCGACGAGAGCCCGTCGTTCAGCAGCCACCGGAAGGGCAGTTGGGGCCCCAGGTCGTTGGCCATGCGGCAGGCGTCCACGCAGCGTTCACACCCGATGCACAGCGTCACGTCGGTCAGGATCGCCTTCATCGCGTCACCTCCTGGGTCCGGGGGGCCGTCCCGGGGCAGGGCGGAGGCATCAGCACGCACCGGGACACCCGGGTGAAGGGAAGCAGCACCAGCAGCAGGTCGGCCGAGAGGAAGTGCAGCAGGGCCGTCGTGTCCGGGGCCAGGGGGCTGCGGCCCGGGTGGGCGACCAGGTAGCCCGTGACGAAGGCCGTCCAGGCCAGCACGAGAGGCGCCCAGTCCACCAGGGACCAGGACCGGCGCACGGACCGGTCCAGCAGGCGCGCGACCAGCAGGGCACCCAGCGTCACCATCGTGATCCGGGTCAGCAGGTCGGTCCACGCCGCCGGGACCGAGGGCCACAGCAGTCCGAGCGACCGGCCCCAGAGGCGGGCATGTCCCAGGTAGAAGAGGGGTACCACGACGACACCGGCCAGGGACGCCCAGACCAGCACCTCGACCCACCAGGGATTGCGCCCCGCACGCGTGACGGGGTCCAGCCAGCGCCGCAGGCCCTGGCCCAGGGCCCGGAAGGGCTTTCTCGGGTCCGCGGCGACGAGGATCATGGCGTTCTGCAGGAACTGGGAGAGGACGCCCAGGATCGCCACCGCCAGGCAGAACCGGAACACCGGTCCCGACAGGAAGGAGAGGAATCCGTCCATCCGCACGCCTCCGCGCAAGTGGGGATCCGCCCGGCGGGACCGGCCGGACCCGACGGACGGCAACGTAAACAAGACAACTCCGGCCGTCAATAGAAAAGTAATGATTCCAACAGGATGAAAATGGTCCGAGAAATTCCGGCAGCGCGGTGCCTGGCGTGGTTCCGAAGGGCCGTCAGTTGACGATGGATTCCATCAGGGCGGTGCCTTCGGTCAGGGGGACCTCGGTGCCGTCCTCGAGGACCAGCACCAGGTCGGGCGTGCCCTCCTGCCGGTAGATGACGGGATTCCCGGCCACGGCCTGGGCGATGGTGCGCTGGGCCCAGGGCAGGCGCTCCAGCACCGCGTCCCGCTCGTGGACCCTCCGGCCGGTGAAGGTCCCCTGGAGGGATCCCCTGGGGAACTTCGCCTCGATGCGGTAGCGCGTGGCGTAGGAGTGCCCCTTCTTCGAGGGATCCCGGGCCTCCTGGTCCGTTTCCAGCGTGAACCGGTCCGTCAGGGCCAGGACCCGGTTCCGGTCGGCGACCAGCAGCCGCAGGATGGGAGCGGACCCGTAGTCCTTCCGCGGGCGGAAGGCCAGCAGGGCCACGGTGTAGTCCTTGTGGAAATAGCGCACGGTCCACCAGTGGGAGGACCACTTGCTGCTCATCTCGGTGTTCACCATGTGGTCCAGGTAGCCGGCCCCCTTCAGGCGCACCCGCTGGCCCCCGACCGACAGGTCCCCCTCGAAGTCCCCCCGGGGCACGTGGAAGAAGGACTGCACGAAGTCCCCGCAGCCGTCGTCCAGGCAGATCCGGCCGCCGTGGAACTTCACCCCGTCGGTCCATCCCCGGAGCCTGCCGTGGAGGCGGAGTTCCGACCCCTCGACCCGGAAGGTGGCGGTCCGGCCCTGGAGGGACAGGGAATGGGGCCCGATGGCCAGGGAGTTCCCGTCGAAATCCTCCCGGTAGTCCTTCTGGTCGTATTCCCAGCCGTAGGGCTTCCCCTGGCCCCCGGGCATCGTCAGGTTCACGCTGACGGCGCTGCGGCCGGAGGTCACCCCGATGTTGCTGTACATGAAGTTGACGTAGAGGACGTGCCCCTCCTCGGATTGGAGGATCATCGTCCAGGACTCGGTGTAGTACTTGGAGTCGTGGGGATGGCGCAGGAAGTCGGTTCGCCCGGTGGGCTGGACGGCGGCCCCGGTCGCCTCGGTCTTCATCCGGGCCCAGCCCGGGGAGGCCAGGACGCAGAGGGCCAGCATGGCCGCGCCGGCGATTCTTGAAAGGGGTCGGTTCATCGTCATGCTCCCGAAGCAGAGGGGGTCAGGGGGCCAGCAGGACCTTCGCCGCCGAGAAGGTCGCCTCGAAGGACCAGGCGGGCTTCCGGTCGGGGCCCACCGTGGTGTCCGGCGGCACCTCGTTGGTCTCCATCAGGACCTGGAGGGTCCCGTAGAGGGGGATCGACACCTTCCCCGCGTCCTCGACCGTGATGGCTCCGTTCAGGCGACCGTCGCCGATCGTGGCCGCGTCGGAGGAGAAGGTCCCCGACAGTCGCAGGGCCTGGACCGGCAGGGTCAGGGTGTCCGTCCCGATGGCCACCGAGATGCTCAGGGACGAGTCCTCTGCGGACTGGAAGCGGGATCGTTCCAGGGCCAGCAGCACCTCCGAGGGGGTTCCCTGGAAGGCCCAGGCGTCCTGGTCCGGGGCGGCGGTCCCCGCCCGGCCGTGCAGGGTTCCCGTCTGCCGGTCGTCCCGGTCCACCACCAGCAGGAGGTTCAACTGCCGCTGGGAAACCTGGTCCGAGACCACCTGGTTCACCAGGGGCAGCAGGTCTTCCGTCAGGGGGCGCCCCAGGGCCAGGGAGTCGAACCGCCAGGCCATGCCGGAGAGGTCGGCCACCTCCAGGTCCGGGACGTCGGAGGTCCCGGTGTCGGTGGGGCCGACGCATCCCGTGGGGCCGGGGTCGGGTTTCGGGTACAGGGGATCGCCCGGAAGGGCTCCCTGGCCCAGGCCCGTGGGGTAGTCGTCCACCAGGCCGCAGGAAATCGCCGCCAGGCACCACGCCAGCAAGATCGCGGAAACCGGACGCATGGAGGCTCCTGATCCAGGCCTGGGCAATGATACGCAACAGAGGGGGCGGCAGAAAGCGGGAAATGACGGGCGTTGGTCGGTTTCCGGCAGGGCGGCCGCTCCCGGGACCGGCAGGCCCCGTTCCCGGAAGAAACCCTTGTCAGGGCCCGGGCGGGTGCACTACCCTTCCTCCATGGACCTGCGCCAGAGCAAGTTCATCCTGCCGAACCTGTTCACCCTGAGCAGCATTCTGCTCGGGATGTGGGCCATCCTGTCGTGCATGTCCGGCACCGACCTGGCCTGCCGCAACGCGGCCCTGGCGATCATCCTGGCCGCCGTGGCAGACGGCATCGACGGCCGGGTGGCCCGGTTGACCCGGACCGAATCCGCCTTCGGGGTGGAGCTGGATTCCCTGGCCGACGTGCTTTCCTTCGGGATGGCTCCGGCGGTGCTGGCCTGGGTCTTCGCCCTGAGGCACCTGGACGGCCACGGGGGATACGTCGGGACCTTCCTGGCCTTCTTCTACGTGGCCTGCGGCGCCCTGCGCCTGGCCCGGTTCAACGTCCAGGCCGCCCGGGCCCGGGGGCCCACGGGATACTTCACCGGGCTTCCCATCCCGGGCGGCGCCGGGATCGTCGCGACCCTCTGCTGGACGCTGGTGGACCTGGAGGTCGGGGAGCCGATCCGGACGGTGCTGGTCGGGACCGGGACGGTGGCGATGGCGCTGCTGATGGTCAGCACGGTGCGCTACCGCAACTTCAAGCACGTCCGGGTCGGGCCCTGGGGCAAGGCCGGGATCCTGGTCGTGTCGGGACTGCTGCTGGTGGCGGTGCTGAAGACCCACACCAGCGCGGTGCTGTTGACGATGGGCCTCCTCTACGTCGTGCTGGGGCCGGCCGAGTGGTTCGGGGCGCTGGTCTGGCGGCTGATGCGGCCGGGCCGGCGACCCAGCCATCCCCGGAAGTGGTGAAGACCCCGCAGGCTCCCTTTTCCGGATGATCCTTCGGAGGGTGTCTCGGCGGGCACCGGCGCGTCGCTCATGTCTTCCTGTCCTGCATGTTCCCGGATTGCAATGCCCGCAGGGCGAGGCGACGCCGCCCGAGCGCGAACGCGAGTTCCATGCGCTCGAGGGGGGTCATGCTGCCGATCCTGGCCGATTCCTCCGCCGCGGACGACTCGGCACAGCGGCTCGGCCGCCCGGCCAGGATCCGGGCCTGTCGCGCCTCTCCCGCCTGCCGGCGCCGTGGCCGCCGCCGGGGCACGAAAGGGACCTCCGCCAGAGGATTTGAGGTTCCACCGGATCCCGGGTCAAAGGACCTCCCGGCCCGGGGCGACGGCCTCGGATCAGGCCACGGAGGCCGCGAAATCGTCGGCCGCGCCCGGGTCCAGGTCGATCCCGGCGGCCCGGGCGCTCTCGACCACCTGGAGCGGGGTCTTCGCGCCGCAGAGGGCCACGAGGTGGTCCCCGCGGGACAGGACCCAGGCGATCGCCGCCTCCAGGCAGGTGATCCCGTGTCGCCGGGCCGCCTGCCGCAGCCGTTCCACCCGGTCGAGGTTGCGGCGGAATTCGGCCCCCCGGAACCGGGGGTCCTGAAGGCGGACATCGCCCGGGTCGAAGCGCCTCGTGGCCTCCATGCGCCCCGACAGGAGCCCCCGGGCCAGGGGCTCGTACACCAGCACCCCCAGGTTCCGTTCCCGGGTCAGGGGCAGCAGTTCCTGCTCGAAGTCCCGCTCCAGCAGGTTGTAGCGGGGCTGGAGGGTTTTCACCGGGCCGGCCTCCAGTGCCCGCCGGAGTTCGTCGGGGGTCGTGTTGGACACGCCCAGTTCCCGGACCTTGCCGGCCCGGCGCACCCGGTCCATCGCGTCGATCGCCCCCTCGATGGGCCAGGCCGGGTCCGGCCAGTGGAGTTGCAAGAGGTCGATCCAGTCGGTCCGGAGGCGCCTCAGGCTCTCCTCCACCTGGGCCTGGATGCCCTCGGGGCTGAAGTCCATCCGGACCAGGCCGGGCCTGGGCTCCACCGGTCCGCACTTGGTCGCCAGGAAGACCTCTCCCCGGACCCCCTGGAGGGCCCGTCCCACCACCTCCTCGGATCGACCCGATCCGTAGATCGGGGCCGTGTCGAAGAGGTTGATCCCCAGGTCCAGCGCCCGGTGGATCGCCTTGATCGAATCCCGGTCGTCGACCCGGCCGAAGTCGGCTCCCCCCATCGCCCAGGTGCCGACGGCCACGGCCGACACCTCCCAGCCCGTCGCTCCCAGGATTCTCCGTTTCATTTCCGTCCCCCTTCCTTGACTCGCCCCTTGGCGGGACCTAGCATTCTAGGCGGTTTTCCCATCGTGTGGGCAAGGGCGATCCCGATCGCCGCCACAGGGCGCCTGGGCGTCGATCACAAGGGGGGAGGACGATGCGACGGATCGGGTTCGTGGTGGCGGTGACGGTCCTGCTGGGAACCGGGGGGGGCCTGGCCCAGGAAGGCGGGGAGCAGCCCCGGGTCGGGCAGGACCGGGAGGCGGCCCAGCAGAAGGCCCGGGAGGGCATGGAGGCCTTCGATGCCGGGCGCTTCGTCGAGGCGGCCCGGCTCTTCGAGGAAGCCCAGACCCTCTTCCAGCACCCCAGCAACCTGTTCAACGCGGCGAAGGCCTGGGAGAAGGCGGCCGAGTACCAGAAGGCGGCCGATGCCTACCGGGCCTACCTGGACCTCTTCGCCGCCCAGAACGACGGGGCCACGCCCCCGGACGGCGAGGACGTCCAGCGGACCATCGACGTGATGCGCCAGAAGGCCTTCCTGGCCCTTCCCGAGGTCACCATCGACTCGGACCCGCCCGGGGCGGACATCTACGTGGACGACCCGGAACGGCTCCTGGGCCAGACCCCCTTCACGACGCACCTGCCCGAGGGGAGCCACAAGGTCTTTCTGCGGAAGGCCGGATACCAGGGATTCGAACGGGAGTTTCTGGTCCGGTCCCGGGAGCCGCTCCGGCTGTCCTTCGCCCTGGAGCGCATCCGGAACGACGGGTTCCTGCGGGTCTTCGTGAACATCCGCAAGGCCCGCATCTATGTGGACGGGAAGGTCGTCGCCGCCTCGCCGTTGGAGGAGCCCCTGAAACTGGAGGCCGGGCGCCACCAGGTGCTGGTGGAGAAGGACGACTACACCCAGAAGGCCGAGGTGGTGGAGATCCGCGCCGGGGCCGTGACGGACGTCCACGCGGAACTGGTGCTGGTGCACAACCCCTTCTCGTGGCGGGGCGGGGTCGGCGTGGCGTCGATGATCCTGGGGGCCGGGGGGCTCGGGGCGGGGTTCTGGCTCCGGTACGAGGCCAACAAGGAATTCAACACCACGAATCGGTTCAAGACCTACCGCACCTGGGCCTACGTCGGGTACGGGGTCGGATCGGGACTGCTGGCGCTGGGCACGGGTCTGATCATCTGGGAGTACACCCGGAAGGCCGTCCGCCCGGAGGACCGCCTGGAGGCCCGGACCACCTGGGCTCCCTTCGCGATCCCGGGCCCCGAGGGGCGATCGGCGGTGCTGGGCGTCTCGGGTTCGTGGTGAGGAGGCGGAAGATGCGTCGGCGAATCGGGTGGACGGCGATCCTGTGGGTCCTTGGGGGGTGCGTCACCGGCGTGAAGCCTCCGGAACCGACCCCTCTGGTCCCCGTCGCGGGCGGGATGTTCCTGTTCGGGAGCACCGAGACCTGCTTCAACATCGGGGAGACCCCGATCCAGTGCAAGGATGCCGAACAGAACCGGGACCCCGCTGGCCTGAAGAAGGCCTGGCCGACCGTGCTGGTGGACCTTCCTGCCTTCCGCATCGAGGAGCACGAGGTCACGAACTTCCAGTACCGGTACTGCGTCGAGATGGGGGCGTGCACCGAGCCGCGGATCACCGGCACCACCGGCGTCGAGGACTACTACGGGAACCCGGATTTCGACGACTACCCCGTCTTCGGGGTCACCCTGGAACAGGCCCGGAAATACTGCGAGTTCCTGGGCCGCCGGCTGCCCACCGAGGTGGAGTGGGAACGGGCGGCCGCCGGTCTCGCGGCCCAGGAGGCCGAAAAGCGCCGATCGGCCATCCGCAACGGGGAGAAGCAGGTCGAGAAGTGCCCGACCGAGTCCCTGAACGTGGCGATGCTGGCCTGCACCGGGGTCCAGCGTCCGAACGCGGTGAAGGCGTCGGCCGACGACTGGGTCCAGGAGAACGGACAATTCATCTGGGACCTCACGGGGAACGTGTCGGAGTGGGTGGACAACCGTTGGCGGGAGGACCTGACCTGTCAGGAGGCCCTTCCCGAATCCTGCGACTGTTTCGCCTGCCTGACGCCCGCCTGCAAGGAGGACTGCTACACCCGGTGCACCGCCTGCGAAACCGCCGGGGAATCGTGCTTCACCCAGTGCTCCTCGGCCGTCTTCGCCCCGAACGGCTTGCCCCGGTGCATCCGGTACACCGGCACCCAGCCGCCGTCGGTGCTCCAGGTCGCCACGGGCACCGAGGTCCCGGTCCGAGGCGGCAACTTCCTGACCAACAGGAACAACATCTGCCGGGCCCGGACCGTCGACCGGAGCCAGAAATGGTCGCTGGAGCAGGTCCGGCCCGACGTGGGCTTCCGGTGCGCCGCTGACGCCGTTCCATGAACAGGGCCCCTGGGCACCGAACGGCCGGGGGAAACCCCTGGGCGGTCGCCGGGACGCTGATCTGCCTGGCGGCGGCCTGCCCGGCCCTTGCCGAATCCGGCCCGGACGTCCTGGCGCCCCTCCGGGACCTGGAGTCCCGGGGAGCCCGGGTGGGGGTCATGGTGCGGCGGGGGGACGCGGTGCTGGCCCGGCACCGGTCCGACGAGACCCGGAACCCCGCCTCGGTCAGCAAGATCTTCACCGGGGCGGCCGCCCTGGCGCGCCTGGGGCCGGACTTCCGGTTCACGACCACCTTCTGGCGCTTTCCGGCGGGCGGGACGGAGGGCGTCGCGATCCGGGCCTCGGGGGACCCCACCCTGACCGGGAAGTCCCTGGAAGCGATGGCCCTCTGCCTGCGCGACCAGGGCCTTCGGAAGGTTTCCCGCCTCCTTCTGGACACGGGGGCGCTGTCGCCCGATGCCACCCCGCCCCGGTTCGACCGGAAGGCCACTCTGGCGCCCTACCGGGCCGGAGCCGCCCCGTGGCAGGTGGATCTGGGGTCGGTCACCCTGACCGTCCGCCCGTCGAGTCCCGGGGAACCGACGAAGGCTTCCCTCTCCACCGGGTCGGACCGCGTGGTCCTCGAGAACCAGTCGGTGACCGCCGGGGGGAAGTCCCCCGGGGCCAGGAAGGAACCCTTCCGGGTCCGGGCCCAGGCCGACGCCGAGGGCCGCCTGGTGATCCGGGTCACCGGGCAACTGTCCCGGAAGGGGGCCCACGTCGAGTCCTTCCGGTTGCCCGATCCCCAGGGGCACGCATTGGGGGCCTTCCGGAAGGCCCTGGCCGACGCCGGGATCCAGGTGGCCGACTCGGCGGAGGCGGGGGCGGTTCCCACCGGAGCCCGGGAGGCCTGCCGGGTCCAGTCCGCTCCCCTGGCCGAGATCCTGGTGCCGATGATCCGGGACAGCCTGAATCCCGTGGCCGAGGCGGTGGTCCGGGAACTGGGCCGGCCGGCCGGCGAGGGGGCAGGTCCCACGGGATTCCTCGACGGGGTGGCGGCCCTGAACCGGTTCCTGCGGGAGCAGGTGGGGATCCCGGAGGACCGGGCCCGTTTCCGGAACGGATCGGGACTCTACGACGCCAACGAGGTGACCCCGGAAGCCACGGTGCACCTGCTTCGGTGGGCGCGCCGCCAGCCCTGGTTCCCCGCCTTCCGGAATGCCCTGGCGGTGGCCGGGGGGGACGAGGGAACGATGCGTCGCCGCCTGAAGGGGAGCCCCCTGGAGGGCCGCGTCCGGGCCAAGACCGGCACGCTGGAGTCGGTGGTGAGCCTGGCCGGATACCTGGAACCGCCCCGGGGGGAACCGGTGGAGTTCGCCTTCCTGGTCGAGGGACCGCCCTGTCCCCCGGAGAAGGGGAGGTGCCCCGCCTGGAACCGGAACGAGGTCCGGAACGCGATGGACCGGGTGCTGATCAACCTGTGGGACACCCTGGTCCCGCCGCCGTCAGCCCCCGACGACCCCCGGTAGGTCCCTCGGGGCCAGGTCGCCGCCCAGTTCCAGCGTGGCGGTTCCCGATGCGTGGAGGTGCCGCCGGCCCGTCCAGGCGGGACCGTCGATCTCGATGCTCGCCGTGGCCCGGTTGCTGTTCGTCACGCGGATGACCCGGCCGTCCGACGACCGGTAGTCCAGGCCCAGGGTCCGGTCCGGGGCCGAATCCAGTTCCCCCCGGAGGGACAGGCCGGCGCCCCGTACCGTGAAGACCCACCTCAGGCCCTCCACCCGGCTCCGGGCCCGCGCCATCTCCAGGGGGCCGTTCAGGCGCCATTCCCGCCCGCCCAGCCGGATCAGCGCCACGGTCACCGGCACCTGCCAGGGCCCCGCCGGGATCCCCCCGTGGACCACCTCCAGGACCCCGTCCGGGTCCTCCTCGAAGCCCGCCACGTGGCCCCAGGCCCATCGGGGCGCGACGCCCTCCCCCCAGTTGTGGCCCTGCATCCCCGGCGCCTGGCGCACCCGGATTTCCCGGGGACCCAGCCGGATGACTCCCGAGAACCGCGTGAAGGCCAGGGGGGACACCACCTTGTTCCGGGGAAAGGGCCAGTGCTGCAGGAAGTCCGCCGGGAGGGCCGTCCAGGTCGGTCCCGAGGAGAAGACGAGGTCCCATCCCAGTTCGCCGGGGATCGGGGCCCCGCTTCCGGACACCAGCCGGGAGACCGTGCCCACGGCCCGTCCCATCGACAGTTCCCCGGGCCCGATCCGCAGGAACAGGCGGTCCCGGGCGATGTCCACCTCCTGCCGGGGAACGATCTGGCAGGCCGCCGCCAGGCCCTCGGGGCCGCTGAAGACCCCCCACAGTCCCCCCCATTCCCCGTCGGGACCCCGGCGCAACGTGTAGCGGGCCCAGAAGGCCCCTTCGCCAGGGAGGTGCAGTTTCAGGAAGAGAGATTCCACGATGGGGCCCGGCCGAAGGAAGCGGATCCGGTTCCACTGCTCGGCGGTCGTCGGAGCCACCGCGAACCTCCGCCCCGGACGTCCCGGGATCATCGCCGATGGATGACCCCGACGTCGTCGATCCAGAAGGTCTGGGGGATGACCTTCCGGATGGCCTCCTTGTGCCGCTTGACCTTCCACTTGCGGTCGATCAGGAGGTTCAGCACGGTGGTCTTCACCCGCTGGGTCTCGTTCTCGTCCAGCAGGCGCTCCACCAGCACGTCGGTCATCTCCTCGGCGTCGCGCTCGGCGAGTCCCTCGAGGGCGTGCACCCGGAGTTCCTCGTTCTCGTCCTGGAGCAGGCCCAGCAGCCGCTCCTTCACCCGCACGTCCTGGAACTCCCGCAGGTTCGATACCAGTTCCACCTTCCGCTCGATGTCCCGGTCGAAGATCGCCTCGGTCCGATCGATGATGTCCAGCAGGTGGGTGACCGCCTGCTCGTCCCCGACGATCTCCCGCAGGGCGCGAGTGGGCCAGAACGGGGAATTCTCCCTCTCCAGGAACTCGAGCAGGGCCGGGATCGAGGTGGGCCCGAGGCGCACCACCTCCTCGAACACCATCTGCTTCTCCTCCTCGTCCCCGATGGTCTGCTCGATCCGGAAGGTGAAGCGCCGCAGCAGCCCGCGCACCGCGTCGGTGGTCCCGATCTCGGCCAGCTGCTTGATGGCCGCCCGGCGATCCTCGGGCTGTCCGTACTTGTTCTCGACCTTTTTCACGAGCCGTGCGATCTGGGGGGGGAGGCCGCCCTTCTGGGCCTCGCCCGATTCCCCCTCTCCCTGGCTTCCGCCCCCGAACAGTCTGCTGAAGAATCCCATGGTCCGGGCCTCCCGATGCGGGGCGGATCATAGCACATCCCGGTCCCCGCCTTCCCGGCTCCCGCCGTCGGCGGGACCCGTTCGCTCCCGGGCAGGGGCGTCGGGCCATCCCAGGGACAGGCCCATCGCCCCGCCGAACAGGGCCATCAGCCAGGGATTCGAGGTCAGGGGGCAGCCCCCGCTCCGGCATCCGACGAACCGGTACCAGGCGAGGCCCGCCAGGATGCCCAGGGCCGCCGACACGGCCAGTCGCACGGGAACCGGAACCCTCTTCAGGAATCCAGGTCTCATGACTCCTCCGGTCCCCGGGATCGAAACGGGGACAAAAAATCTCCGCTATAATGCGGTTTCCCGGCGGGATCGGCAAGTTGCCCTCGGTGGTCCCGGGGTTCCGAAGGGGGCTCCTGCGCTTGACAGGGCGCCGGGGCGGGTTTAGGACAGGGCAGGCGCCGTCCCGCCGGGACGGATGCTTTTCTGGAGGGCAAACGAATGGCTGCGAACGGGACATCGCGCAAGGCCAGGGGCACGGTCTTCGTCCGTCCGGAACTCTGCAAGGGCTGCGACTACTGCATCGAGTTCTGTCCGACCGACTGCCTGGAGTTCAGCCCGAACTTCAATGCGAAGGGCTACCACTACCCGGTCCTCGCCCGGCCCGAGGACTGCACGGGCTGCGGCCTGTGCGGCCTCTACTGTCCGGACTTCGCGATCTTCGGGATGCGGTTCGAGGAGATCGAGGCCATGCGGGAACGGATCCGGGTCCAGGCGCAGAACGAGGGAGGGACCCCGAAATGACGGCGGATCCGAGGGGCGTGCTGACCGGCGTGCATTTCCTGGACGGGGACCATGCGGCCTGCGAGGGGGCCCTGGCGGCGGGATGCCGGTTCGTGGCCGGCTACCCGATCACCCCCTCGACGGAGGTGGTGGAGCGCTTCGCGGCCCGCATCCCGCTGGTGGGGGGCGTCTTCATCCAGATGGAGGACGAACTGGCCGCGTCCATTGCCATCCTGGGGGCCGCCTGGGGCGGGCAGAAGACGATGACGGTGACCTCCGGACCGGGCCTGTCGCTGATGATGGAGCATCTGGGTTTCGCGGCCATCACCGAGACGCCCTGCGTCTTCATCGACGTCCAGCGGGGAGGACCCTCGACGGGACTGCCGACGCTCCCGGCCCAGGCGGACATGATGCAGGTGAAGTGGGGATCCCACGGCGACTACCAGGTGATCGCCCTCTGTCCCTCCTCGCCCCAGGAGTGCTTCGACCTGACCATCCGGGCCTTCAACCTGGCCGAGACCTGGAGGACCCCCGTCTTCGTGATGATGGACGAGGTGGTCGGCCACATGACCGAGAAGGTGGTGATTCCCGAGGCGTCGGCCATCGAGGTGGTGGAACGGCGCTGGACCTCGAAGGGCCCCGGGGAATACCGCCCCTACGAGCCGGGACCCGGCGGGATCCCGGAAATGGTCCGGGCCGGCGACGGCTACCGGATCCACATCACGGGCCTGACCCATGACGAACGGGGATATCCCGCGATGAATCCCCAGCACCAGGACCGCCTGGTGCGGCGGCTCAACGACAAGATCCGGAAGGCCGGGGAGGCCCTGGTGGACGTCAGGGAGGACCAGTGCGAGGGGGCCGAGGTGCTGGTGGTGACCTACGGTATCACCTCGCGGGTGGCCTCGGCGGCGATCCGGATGGCCCGGGAGAAGGGCATCCGGGTCGGGCACGCCCGCCTGGTGATCGCCTGGCCCTTCCCGCGGGACCGCATCCGGGCCCTGGCCTCGGGAGTCCGGGGCGTCGTGGTCCCCGAACTGAACCTGGGGCAGATGGTCCAGGAGGTCGAGCGTTCCGTCCCGAGCGGCGTCCCGGTGCTGCCGGTGGACCATGCCGGGGGCACGGTGCACGACCCCGAGGTGATCCTGCAACGCATCCTGGAGGCAGCCCGATGAGCCAGACGACCCCCCTGGAGGACCCGAACCTGCCGATCCAGCCTCCCCTGGACAACCCGGTGATGTCCTTCCTGCGCCAGGAGCGGATGCCCCACATCTGGTGCCCGGGGTGCGGTATCGGAACCACGGTCAACTGCTTCACCCGGGCCCTGACGGACGCCGGCGTGGGCCTGGATCGCCTGGCCATCGTCAGCGGCATCGGCTGTACCGGGCGGGTGGCGGGCTACCTGAACCTGGACTCGTTCCACACCACCCACGGGCGGGCGATCCCCTTCGCCACCGGCCTGAAACTGGCCCGGCCGGAACTGCAGGTCGTGGTCTATTCCGGGGACGGCGACCTGTTCGCCATCGGCGGGAACCACTTCCTTCACGCCGCCCGCCGGAACCAGGACCTCATGGTGGTCTGCGTGAACAACTTCACCTACGGGATGACCGGGGGGCAGCTGGCGCCCACGACGCCCGAGGGGGCCTCCCAGACGACGGCGCCATTCGGCAACTTCGAGTCCCCGATGAGCCTCCCCTACGTGGCCGAGGCCGCAGGTGCCGTCTTCGTCGCCCGCTGGACGGTGTACCACGTGCGGCACCTGACCCGGACCTTCAAGGAGGCCTTCCAGCGCAAGGGGTTCCGGTTCATCGAGATCCTGGCTCCCTGTCCCACGCTGTTCCTGCGGCGCAACCGCCTGGGGGACGGGGTGGACGGGGTCCGGGTGTACAAAGAGCGATCGGTCATCCGGGACGGGGCCGACACCCGGACGATCGGGCTGGGCATGGACGGGGAGATCGTCGTGGGCACCTTCGTGGACCGGCCCCGGCCCACCTGGATGGAGGCGATGGACTCCTACTACGGGAAGGTGTTCGGGGACCGCTATCGTCCCGTCGGGGGGTGAGACATGGCCAGAGTCGAGATCCGGATCGGGGGCCTGGGAGGGCAGGGGGTGATCCTGTCGGGAATCCTGCTGGGAAGGGCGGCCAGCATTCACGACGGCCGTCATGCGACGCTGATCCAGGCCTTCGGACCCGAGGCCCGGGGAAGCGCGTGCAGCGCCCAGGTGACCATCGACGACGTGCCGGTGGACTATCCCTACGTCCGCCAGCCCGACATCCTGGTGGTGATGTCGCCCGACGCCTACCAGATCTTCGCGAGCCAGGTGAAACCGGGGGGCATCCTGCTCTACGAGGAGGACCTCGTGACCCCCGGCCCGGGACTCCCGGAGGGGGTGCGGTGCTACGGGGTTCCGGCGACCCGGATCGCCGAGGAACTGGGCCGGCGGCTGGTGCTGAACATCGTGATGGTGGGCTTCTTCGTGGGCGTGACCGGGGTGGTTTCCCGGGATGCCGCGGAGCAGGCCCTGATGGCGCTGGTCCCCAAGGGGACGGAGACCCTGAACCGCGAGGCCTTCCTGAAGGGACTCGAGTACGGGCTTGCGACCCGGGGACGCTCGGACGAGGGACGACCGGGAGCCCCCGTGCCGGTTCTGGGGTAGAATGGCGCCTGTCCGGTACCGGGGAGGAGGTGCGGTGGAACACGTCGACAAGCTTCCCTGCGAGGTGCACCTGACGGACGGACGGGTGGTCCTGATCCGGGAGACGACCCTTTCGGACGAGGCGGGCCTGCTGCGGTTCTTCCGGGGCCTGCCGAAGGCGGACCGCCTGTTCCTGCGCAACGACGTGACTCGGCCCGAGGTGGCCCACCGGCTGGTCCGGGACACCGAGCGGATGATCCTCTCCCTGGTGGGGGAGAGCGGCGGCGAGCTCGTCGCCTCGGCCACGCTGGAACGGAGCCGGTACGGCTGGACGGCCCACGTGGCCGAAATCCGTCTCGTGGTGGCCCGGCCGTTCCAGCGCATGGGGCTCGCGAAGGTCATGACCCGCTTCCTGGTCCAGGCGGCGCCGGCGGCAGGGATCGAGAAGGTCTTCATGTCCATCCCCAGCGGCAAGGGGCCGCTGCTGGAGGCGATGAAACGGATGGGGTTCGAGGAGGAGGCGGTGCTGCGCCGCCACGTCAAGGACATCTCCGGGCATCTGCGGGACCTGCACCTGATCTCCAACGACGTGTCGCACGTCTGGCAGGCGGTGGAGGACCTGACCCGGGACTTCAACCCGATGATCGACCACTGAGCCCCGGCCCGGACCGGGTCCCGGCACGAGGGGGACCCGGAAGGGATCGCCCGGGCCCGGCGGTCGGGACGAGGACGAGACGGTGGGAACTCCGAGGCGGGTCCGGGTGGTCGCGGGGGTCATCGAGCGTGAGGGGCGGTACCTGATCACCCAGCGCAGGCCCCATGCCGCCTACGGTCTCCACTGGGAGTTCCCGGGCGGCAAGGTGGAGCCCGGCGAGGAGGACGACCAGGCCCTGCGGCGGGAACTGCACGAGGAACTGGAGGCCCGGGTGGAGGTCGGTGCGCTGCTGGGGCGGAGCCTGCACTCCTACCCGGAGTTCGAACTGGACTTCCGGGTCTATCGTTGCCATCTGCTGGAGGACCGGCTGGTTCCCCGGCAGGTCCATGACATGCGCTGGGTGACGCTGGAAGAGATGGAGGAGTTCCCCTTCCCTCCGGCCGACGAAGGGGCGCTCCGGGAACTGTTGCGGACGGAACCGGGAAAGGAAGGAACGTGATCCGACTGGCCATGTCGAGCAGGGACGCGGCCCGGGTGCTGGGATTCCTGGCGGTCCTCGCGGCCGTTCCGGGGGGCGCCGCCGGGCGGCCCGGATCCCCGGGCGACTGGGTGATGTCGGCGATGACCCAGGAAATGGACCGGAGCCGGCAGCGCCTGCGCCTGGAGGGCTACGACGCGCCCTATTTCCTGGCCTACACGGTCCGGGACCTCGATCGACACTACGTCGCCGGCAAGGCCGGGGCCGTCTTCCAGTCCCAGTCCACCCGGACCCGGAACGCCAGCGTGGACGTCCGGGTCGGGTCCTACGACATGGACAGCAGCGAGGATGCGGACGCCTTCTTCAACCCCCGGCAGAAGTGGACCCCGAACAGCGTCGCCCCGGTGGACGCCTCGATCCCGGCCCTGCGCACGGTGCTATGGCTGCTCACGGACTACCGGTACAAGGCGGCCCTGATGTCCTACCTCCAGGTGAAGGCCCGGGAGGTCAACGATCCGAAGGCCCGGGAGGCCGGGAGCATGACCCGGGAGGATCCCCTGGTGCTGGTGGAGGAGGCGCCCCCTTGGTCCTTCGACCGGAAGCGCTGGGAGGGGGTCGTGCGCCAGGTCGGGGCCATCGCGACCGGCTACCCGGAGATCTTCGATTCCTCGGTGGAGGTCGCGGCCACCCGGCTGACCCGCTGGATGGTCACCAGCGAGGGGGTCCGGGTGCGGACCGTGGACGACTACGTCCAGGTGATGGTCGTGGCCGTGACCCGGGCCGAGGACGGGATGCTGCTCCAGGACACCGCCACCTGGTACGGTCGGAGCACCGCGGAACTGCCGGACCCGAAGGAGGTGGAGTCCCAGGCCCGGGACCTGCTGGAACGGCTCCGGAGACTGCGCACCGCGCCGGTGCTGGAGCCGACGTCGGTGCCGGTCTGGATGTACCCCGAGGCCACGGGCGTCTTCTTCCACGAAACGGTCGGCCATCGCCTGGAAGGCCAGCGCCAGTCGGGCGAGGAGGAGGGGCGGACCTTCAAGGGACAGGTGGGGCAGCGGATCCTGCCCGACTTCGTGGACATCGTGGACGATCCGCTGCTGCAGGCCCAG
>Ga0302250_1001449_pt1 | contig 17763 bp, 19 predicted proteins | sample AAG_RA_Asp_MG_FD_193536 | JGI IMG/M metagenome (GOLD analysis project Ga0302250, IMG submission 193536) | Enriched activated sludge microbial communities from anaerobic digester in WTTP, New Holstein, Wisconsin, United States - AAG_RA_Asp | ecosystem: Engineered > Bioreactor > Anaerobic >... | reverse complement strand
CGTATGAATCCTTAAGTGAGAACCCGCCCAAATTCCCCATCGAGACCTATGTGGACAAATCCGGGGACTGCGACGATAAGAGCCTGCTCCTGGCCGGCCTCCTCTCACGGGAAGGGTACAACGTGTCACTGCTTTCGTTTACGCCGGAAGCGCATATGGCGGTTGGGGTGGCCTGTCCCGGGGGGGAGTACAAGAGAACGGGGTATGCATTCATCGAGACCACAAACCTCTCCTTTGTCGGGGTGCCAACGGACATCTTTGGAGACGATACGCGGCTTTTCTCGGACCCGCTCGTTATCAGGATCGGGGAGGGGAATACACCCTACCAACGCTGCAGCGAGTCCCTGTATCTGAACTCAGTGGTCGATCTGTCTGAACAGAGAGTGACCGAACTTACCGGCTCAATCGATGCCCTGAAGGTCGAGATGGACCAGTATTACCTAAGCCGCGATGCGGGGAATTACAACCAGCGGGTTCCGGTATACAACAATCTGCTGAGGATCCGCCAGATGTATGCAGAAGTGCACAACTACATCCTTGAGCACCAGTATGACCGCAAGGGAACCTGGGTGTATGTGAAGAAGAATCTGCCCGGAGGGTAATTCCAGAGCGGTTATCCGGGCAGATCTTTCAGGCGCAAAAGACGGGGGAAGGGGTATGCCGGAGGCTCACCCATCGTTACACCAGCCGTGGCCAGACGCTCCATTGCTGTGCGGGAATACTGCTCGGAAACATCAATCCCGATAAACCGGCGCCCCAGTTTCCAGGCTGCAAGAGAGGTTGTCCCGGCCCCGTTGAACGGGTCCAGGACAATATCGTTTTTGTAGGAAAACAGTTTCATGAGCCGGCGGGGCAGTTCCTCCGGGAACATGGCCGGATGATCGTAGTCCTTCATCCGTGTCTCCGGAGGAAATGTCCACCTGCCGATAACCCACTCCTTGAATTCTTCAGCAGATATGTCAATGTCTGATTTCTGGCCGGTTTTTTTATGCGATTCTTTGTCAAAGATCTCGATATATTCCCAGGTGTACTTGATGTAGGGCATCGAGGGGGACTTCCAGCTCCCCCATGCGGTATATTTTGCATTGTAATTATTCTTCTCCCAGAGGAGCTCAGCTCTCCAGAGCAAACCAAGACCTGAAAGCTGCTGCGAGATGATGTGGTGAGTGGGGACGTAGTCCGAGAATAAGGGCTGGATATTCACTGCAATCCTTCCGCCGGGTTTAAGGATCCTCTCACATTCTTTCCAGACTCCGTGAAGACTATCGAAAAATTCATTCCATTCGTGGGTATCGTCATGGGGGTCCTGTGCATAGGAATGCCCGAAATTATAGGGTGGAGAAGTGATGATGAGATCGATACTCCGGTCGGGAATACAGGAAAGAACAGCGAGCGCATCACCGCAGATGATGCTGTTGATAAGCGGCTGTATGCCACAGGGTTCGGAAGAATGAAGTGCCCCCTGGGCATCCTTTGATCCTTTGCGGATCTTCGCCTTACCGGCTTTATCCCTGACTTTCTCCCGTCGCATTAATGGTATCCCTATGGAAGTATCATCCCGTGATGAGTAAAATATACCGAATCCCTCCAACGAAATGACAAGGTGAAAAGCGTTTAATGCAGCAATGGACATATTGTCTACGATTACCTTATGCTGGATATCGAAGACCTGCATGTGAAGGTCGGCGACAAGGAAGTGTTGCACGACATCAACCTCCATATCGGAGAGGGTGAAACCCATGTGCTCCTTGGACCCAATGGTTCGGGAAAAACTACCCTCCTGATGACGATCATGGGGTATTCCCAGTACACGATCACGGAGGGTAAGATCATCTTCAAAGGGGAGGATGTGACAAAGATGAAAGCCCATGAGAGGGCAAAGCGCGGAATTGGTATGCTCTTCCAGCGTCCCCCGACCATTTCCGGCCTGAAACTGGGTAAACTCCTCACGGCAATCTCCCAGACCAAAAGCGAGAATATCCCGGAACTTGCCCAGTCCCTGCACATGGACAAGTTCCTTGATCGCGACATCAACAAGGGATTCTCCGGTGGGGAGATCAAGCGCAGCGAAGTGCTGCAGCTGACTATCCAGAACCCGGACTTCATCATGCTCGACGAACCGGAAAGCGGTGTCGATATCGAGAACATCTCATTGATCGGCAATGCAATCGGTTCCCTTCTGGAGAAAGACAAGCGTATTGTCAAGCGCCAGAAGAGCGGACTTGTCATCACCCATACCGGGTATATCCTCGATTACCTGGAAACCGACCGCGGTCACGTGATGTGCGACGGGCAGATCAAGTGCCACGGGAACCCCCGCGAGATCATGAAAGACATCAAGGAAAGAGGATACAGGGAGTGCCTCGAATGCCGCAACCCGTAAAAGTACCCGAGATCTCAAAGGCCGACCGTGACAGGCTTGCACAGACCGGAATCGATCTTTCCCTGCAGAACCGGTGCGGCAGTTATCTCCAGATGGACCAGGAGATCGTCCACTCGGAATGCACCGAACAGGGCATCGAGGTTCTTTCCTACAAGAAAGCAATGGAGAAGTACGACTGGCTGAAGGAGTATGCCTGGAAAGTCGTCTCTCCTGAAAAGGACGACATTACAAAACATGTCGCAGCCCAGAAGGATCCGAAGGGTTACGTGATAATCGCCCACAAGGGATCCAGCAACATCTTCCCGATCCAGGCCTGTCTCTTCCTCGGAAAGGAACAGATCCAGCATGTCCATAATATCATCATAGCCGAGGAAGGCGCCGAGCTCCATATCATCTCCGGTTGCTCAAGCGGAGAAAAGGTCGGCCACGGTGCCGCTCACTACGGGATCTCGGAATTCTATGTCGGTAAAAACGCCAAGATCAGTTTCACGATGATCCACAACTGGAGCGAGCATATCGAGGTCTACCCGCGCAGTGCGTCCGTTGTCGAGGAGAACGGGGTCTTCCTCTCCAACTACGTCTGCATGCAGCCGGTAAAGAAGATCCAGATGTACCCGACGGCAACGCTCAAAGGTGAGAACTCGGTCGCTCGTTTCAGCAGTGTTGTCATATGTCCGAAAGGCTCGTACATGGATCTTGGGTCCAGGGCAATCCTTGAAGGCAAGGGTGCCAGCGCAGAACTGGTGACCCGTGCTATCACCAAGGGTGGAACCATCATCTCCCGCGGCCACATTGCGGGAAAGACTGCGGGTACCCGCGGGCATCTTGAATGCAAGGGTCTCATCCTTAAAGACGGGGTTATCTACGCGATACCCGAGATTGAAGGATCCATTGTCGGGACAGAACTCTCGCACGAGGCCGCTGTCGGAAAGCTCGCCCGCGAGGAGATTGAATACCTCATGTCCCGTGGTCTTGACGAGGATGAAGCTACAGCGACAATTATCCGCGGATTCCTTGATGTCAAGATCTCCGGACTTCCCGAAGCCCTGCAAAAACAGATCGATGCCTCGATCGATGAGGCAGAAAAATCGGGATTCTAAAAACCATTCCCTATGGAAACCTTCCCCCGAGCTGACGAGCGTTCAAGGATGGTGGAGCAGCAGATCCGGGCCCGGGGGATCACGAATCCCCGGGTCCTGGATGCGATGCGGGAGATTCCCCGCCACCTTTTCGTTCCCCCGCCGCATACGTCATCTGCATACATTGACGCTCCGCTCCCTATAGGAAACGGGCAGACTATCTCCCAGCCCTATATCGTTGCCCTCATGACCGATCTTCTCGAACCACGACCTGAAGACCGGGTTTTGGAGATTGGCGCCGGCAGCGGATACCAGGCTGCAATCCTCGCGCGTCTCGTCCGCCAGGTCACAACGATCGAGCGTATTCACGCCGTCGCGGATCTCGCGAGGAAAAACATTGCCAGCCTCGGGCTGAAAAACGTCAGTATTATTGTGGGGGACGGAACAGAAGGATACCGAGAGAATGCTCCCTATGACGGGATTATCATCACTGCGGCCACCCCGCAAATCCCCCCACCCCTTATCGATCAGCTGGATGAAGGTGGGATCCTGGTAGCACCAGTTGGCGGGAGGAATATCCAGGAACTCATAGCCCTGAAAAAACACCATGGCAAAACCGTTCAGTCATCCCATGGAGGGGTCCGGTTCGTCCCCCTTATAGGGGAACATGGATGGACTGATACCTGATGACCATCATTGATATCACCCGATCGCTCGCTGGAGATGCCCTCGTTTATCCGGGTGACACGCCCCCCCGGTTCTCCCAAAGGGATGCCGGCCTGTACCTGATCTCAGAACTCCGGATGAGCAGCCATTCCGGTACGCATATCGATGCTCCCATCCATTACCTGAAAACGGGTGCGACCGTTGATGAGCTGCCCCTTTCGCACCTGGTAGGACCCTGCCGGGTACTGGATGTGTCAGGTGCAGGATCCCTTATCGACGCAGCAGATCTCGAGGGCAGGATCGATGGATGCAAGCGGATCCTGCTCAGGACAGGTTTCTCTCAGTGTTCAACATTCCGGGAGGATTATCCCTCCCTGACTCCGGGTGCAGCACACTATCTTATCTCTCAGGGCTCGCTTTGCGTTGGTATCGATTCCTTCTCCATTGAGCGGTTCGATTGCGACGGTTCGGTTCACCGTAAGCTCCTGGGTTCGGGCTGCCTTATCATCGAACTGCTCGATCTCTCCCGCGTACCTGAAGGAGATTACACCCTTGTTGCTCTGCCACTGAAACTTTCGGGTATCGATGGGGCACCGGCTCGGGTTGTCCTTCTGGATGAGGATGGAGTTGAATGATGGATATTGTTGTTGATGCAGTAAAAAGAATCCAGGACCTTTCGGAACATGGTGGATGCGCGGATGCGGGCGTCGTCCTTGATGTCAATCCCAATGCAAAGATCTGCCAGTTCGAGCAGGGGGCCCCGATGTCTGCCACGTTCGGCGGAAGAAGCGCTGTTTTTACTACTTTCGACCCGATACGGGCGCCAACGAAGATCGCCTTTATGTTCGGGGCACCGCTGGATTCAGTGGCTGTCCGGGGTGCTGCTGTTGCCATTATCAACGTTATCCTCGGGTTTCTCTGCATGTCACGGGTCCTTCATCCCTGTCGTGAGTCGTCCCACGCTGCCTGCCATGACGAAATCCGTCGGGAGCTTGCCGGCAAAAGCCTGTATTGTATCGGGGCAATGGGAAAGAGCGGGCCTTCTGCGTTCGGGCATGTGACGCAGAACCTTTCCGATGCCGATGTGATTATCATCAACGGAGAAGGACTTGTCGCTCAGGATACCGGAGATCTAATTGAAGCAAACCGGCAGCGTTGCAGGGTCATCTGTATCGGGCCTTCGACTGCAGGCATTGCCCGTCTCTATGAACTGGAGCATTGGTGTCCCTACGGGCGCAACTGCCAGGACTGATCATGACGGGTGGGCAGGAATGATTGAACAGGCAAATCCTTTTGGATGAAACCCCTATCTGGTAGTATGCTCTTTGGGTCTTCCGGAATACGGAGACGGTTTGATCAGGCTCTCATAGATACTGTATTCAGGGTCGGGAATGTTCTCGCGGCAGGATCGTCTGAGGTTCTTCTGGGGATGGACACGAGGACAACAAGCTCCCTCCTCTCCCATCTCGTCATATCAGGAATCGTGAGCAATGGGGGCACTGCCCGGATTGCCGGGATCGTCCCGACACCTACTGTCGCGTTCAGTTCCCGTTTTGCCACCTCGGGCTGCATGATAACTGCATCGCATAATCCCGAAGAATATAACGGGATAAAACTTTTCAACCCGGACGGATCGTCATTCACCAGGGCGCAGCAGCAGGGGACAGAGGATGCACTTTCTTCCCTTATGTATGCAGACTGGCAGCATCTCGGAAAGGAGTATGCCGTCGATGCCGGTACGCCACATAAGAAAGCAATCCTTGACAAGATAACCATCGAAAGGCAGGCATCAGTAATTGTCGATTGCGGTAACGGGGCCGGATCAACCTTTACACCCTCTCTCCTGACAGACGCGGGAGTCAGGACCGTTCTCATCAACTGTAATCCATCCGGCAACTTCGCCCGGCCTTCGGAACCCCTTATGGACTATCTTGGGTATCTTGGCGGGATTGTATTGAAAAATAAGGCCTCCTGTGCAGTTGTCCATGACGGGGACGCCGACCGCATGATGGCATTCGACAACGAGGGGAGGTATATCGGGGGAGACCACCTCCTCATGCTCTTTGCCAGATACCTTGATGCTAAACGGGTTGTTACAACAAGCGACGCTTCGATGATCATCGATGAGATTGCTGAAGTCCATAGAACTCCGGTTGGGGATGCATTTGTTTCCGAGGAATTGATCTCCTGGGGAGATTTCGGCGGCGAGCCTTCCGGGGCATGGATCTTCCCGCAGATATCCTTGTGCCCGGATGGCCCGTTTGCGGCGGCCCTTCTTTGCCAGATTGCATCGGAGTGGAACATTGCAGAAGAGATCGATGCGATGCCCCATTACCCGGTCCTGCGTGAATCATTCAAGACCGATGCTGCAAGGGAGATCATGTCCTCCCTTGGGGCACCGAATCCAACTGATGGCATACGGCTCTCTGACGATGACGGGTGGTGCCTTGTCCGTGCAAGCGGTACCGAACCAAAAATACGGGTCACCGCTGAAGGCAGAACCCGGGAGAAGGCAAAGGCCATGCTCGAAAAAGGGAAAACACTCATCCGGCAAGGGAAAACTGCTTAAACATTGTAAGAAGAGCTGTACCTATGGAATGCGTTATCCTCGCTGCTGGGGAAGGAAAACGGATGCGCCCCCTGACGGCGAAACGCCCGAAAGTCATGCTCCCCATCGCAAACCGCCCGATGATGGAGCATCTTGTTATGGCAGCACGGGAGGCCGGGATAACTGATTTTGTCTTTATCGTGGGATATGGCGAGAGGGAGATACGCAGGTATTTTGGTGACGGGACAACACTGGGGATCCATATCGAATATGCCACCCAGCGGCAGCAACGGGGAACCGCGGATGCCGTTGGTGTTGCCCGGAACCATGTAACCGGACCATTCATCGTCCTGAACGGGGACATGGTCCTGAAAAAAGAGGACATCACTGCACTCTGCCACAGGAAACCCACCTGTATGTGCACGACGACTACGGATCATGCTGAAGACTACGGGGTAGTCATGGTCGAGAACGGGCATATTACCTCTCTTGAAGAGAAGTCCAGGCACCCGAAATCGAACCTGATCAACGCAGGGGCGTATCTTTTTTCCCCAGAGATTTTCGATCTTATCGATGCAGTCCGACCCTCGCCACGCGGAGAACTTGAACTGACTGATGCGCTGGCGGTGCTGATTGCTCGAAAGCAGTTGTACTCCCACTCGCTCACCTACTGGATGGATGTCGGCCATCCTTGGGATCTGCTGGAAGCAAACACCTCGTTTCTGGAAACTATCCCGTCAACGAATGAAGGTATCATCGAAGATGGTGTGACCCTGAAAAACACGGTCTTGGTTGGCGAAGGCTCGGTGATAAAAGCCGGCACCTATATCGAGGGGCCCTGCACAATTGGAAAGAACTGCCGGATCGGACCTCATGCCTATATCCGGGGCGCAACCAGTATCGGAGATGATTGTCATATCGGCCATTGTTCCGAACTCAAGAATTCTATCATCATGAACGGAACAAAAATCCCTCACTTCAATTATATCGGTGACTCTATTGTCGGGTCCGGGTGCAATTTTGGTGCCGGCACAAAAATCGCCAATCTTCGTCATGATCATGCAAACGTCCAAGTCTGCGGGAAGGATACCCGCAGGAAAAAATTTGGTGCCGTTATCGGAGACGGGGTGCAATTCGGGATAAACTGTTCTGTCAATGTCGGGACAATGATCGGCAGTGAGGCGCAGTTTGCACCAAATACCGTGATAGAAGGATGTATCGGAGAAAAAACGATTATTCGATAGGTGAATGATGCAGGCAGTAATTCTGGCAGCAGGGGAAGGGAGGCGCGTCCGCCCTTTGACGAAGAACCGGCCAAAGGCGATGATCCCGGTGGCCAACCGGCCGATCATTGAGTACGTCATCGATGCCCTGATAAAAAATGGCATCCGCGATATCATTGTCGTTGTCGGGTACCGTAAAGAGCTGGTGACAAGGTATCTTAATACCCTGGACATTCCTGTTGAAGTTGTTGTCCAGAATAAACAACTGGGAACAGGACATGCGCTCTTGGCCGCTGAACCAAAGATCCAAGACAACTTTATCGTTCTGCCGGGGGACAATTACATCGACCCCGCCTCCATTGCCCGCATCAGGGACCACTCCAATGCAATGCTGGTCAAGGAACATCCCAGTCCCTCGAACTTCGGTGTGGTGATGCTCAGCAACAGTCATGTGACCCAGATCATCGAGAAACCGGCACACGCTCCCAGTTTCCTGGTCAGCACGGGGATCTATTCGCTGACAAAAAAAAATTTTTCCCATATCCGCGAAAACAACCTGACCGATGCTGTTTCCTCGCTGATTGCCAGTGGTGTGAAGATACAGGGGATTCCAGCTGATGACTGGCAGGATGCTATATATCCCTGGGACCTGCTCAAGATGAACCGTCGTTTCCTCCAGAATATTCCGCCGACTCATGATGGATCTATCAGCCGCCATGCGAGCATCCATGGGGCAGTCCAGATTGGGAAAGGGACTACAATCGGTCCCAATACCGTTATCAATGGGCCCGTAGTAATCGGGAATGACTGCAGGATCGGCCCCAATTGTTGCATCCAGCCCAATACCAGCATCGGATCCCGAGTAACTATTGAACCGTTCACTATCGTTGGCGACGCCATTGTCATGGACGATACCACGATAGGGTCTCACTCCCGGGTTATCGATACGATCCTGGGAGAACGGTGCAAGCTTGCCGATCATCTCTCGATCTCAACCATCACCGGGATCCATGATATTGAGGGCAGTCCTACGAGGTCTGAGTTCGGTGCAGTGCTTGGTGACTCTGTTACCAGCGGTCCCTTCACAATCCTGAAAAATACCCTTGTCGGAAATAATGCTATTATTGAAGGCAATAGCAGCCTCTCGTCCCGACAGGTCCAGGATAATTCCCTGGTGATCTGACGTGTGCGGCATTATCGGATATACCGGGAAGAGGGATGCAGCACCGATACTTGTAGAAGGGTTAAAGAAACTCGAATACAGGGGATATGATTCATTCGGGATAGCCACCGCGGATGAGGCTATCTCTGTGGTAAAAAAAGAGGGGCGGATATCGAATCATGCCGGCACTGCCGGAAACCTGAAGGGCAAACGGGGTATCGGGCATACCCGGTGGGCAACCCACGGGGTTCCGAATGATCAAAACGCCCATCCGCACACTGATTGCACAAATCGTATTGCCCTGGTCCATAACGGTATCATTGAAAATTATGCCGAGCTGAAGCGCGAACTGATCCAGCGTGATCACGTGTTCAGATCTGAAACAGATACCGAGGCCATTGTCCACCTTGTTGAAGAGGAGTATGCAAAGAAAAACCACCTCCTGGATGCCGTCAGGACCGCTGTGTCCCGTTTGAAAGGATCCTATGCACTTTTGGTCCTCGCATCCGACAACGAAGAGATTGTTGCCGCAAGGAACGCAAGTCCGCTTGTTATTGGGATCGGAGATGGTGAAACATTCATTGCATCCGATATAACCCCGATGCTTGAGTATACCGAGAGGGTGCTCTTTCTTGAAGATGGCGATATCGCGACCGTGACCCGTGAAAATGTCAGCATCTACCAGAATGGCAAACAAGTCAACCGCCCTGTTGAGTTAATAGACTGGAGTGTCGAGGATGGGAAAAAGGGAGGTTTTGCCCACTACATGCTCAAGGAAATCTTTGAACAGCCACAGGTCTTTTACAACACGATCCGTGGAATCAACGATGCTCCTCTGCCCGATTGTAACCGACTCAGGGATCCTGTCACCGTTGTAGCATGCGGAACATCCTACCATGCGGGCCTCATCTTCAAGTATCTCCTGGAGGAGTGTTGCCAGATCCCGGCCCGCCTGGACTATGCGTCAGAGTTCAGGTATTATCCCCCTCCAGCAAGCGGGCTTGTCATCGGGATCACCCAGTCGGGTGAGACGGCAGATACCCTGATGGCACTACGGCTCGCAAAAGCGCACAACTGCCATACCCTTGCGATCACTAATGTGCTCGGAAGCACGGTGACAAGACTTGCTGATACGACACTCTATATGCGTGCAGGGCCGGAGATCAGCGTTGCTGCAACGAAGTCTTTTATTGCCCAACTGGCAGTATTGATGCAAATCGTCAACAGGTTCCGTGGGAACAGCCAGACCGAAACACTTCTCGAAGCGCATAAGGCAATTGAAGATGCCCTCCTGATGGACTTCTCGGAGACTGTGGGATTATGCGAGAACGCCCAGAGTATCTTTTATGTTGGCAGGGGCCCTTTTTATCCAGTCTCCCTTGAGGGCGCCCTGAAGATGAAAGAGATCTCCTACATTCATGCAGAGGGGTATGCTGCAGGTGAAATCAAGCACGGGCCATTCGCCCTCCTGTCGGAAAAGACACCGGTCATTGCGATTTGTATGCCGGGAGAGACATATGATGTTATGATCTCGAACATCAAGGAGATGAAAGCACGGGGATCACCGGTTATAGGCATAGGCAGATCAGGAGACACGGATCTTCCAGAGATCTGTGATTTGTTTATTCCCCTTAATGTGGCAACCCTCTTTACCCAGATCCTGACTGCAACAGTAGTGCTCCAACTGATTGCCTATCATACTGCAGAAAAACTTGGCCGGGATATCGACCGGCCACGAAACCTGGCGAAGAGCGTGACTGTTGAATGATCGAATACGGAAGAAATATTGTAGGGGAACATGCCCGGATCTTCGAGCCGGTTACCTTGGGTTTTCCATCTTGCCGTTGGCACGGGCACAGTGATTGAAAGACATACGGTCATCGGAGCGATGTCAGTATCCAAAGCATGGTCTTCATTCCCACGAATACCCAGATAGGAGATCATGTTTTCATTGGTCCGAATGCAGTTCTTACTAACGATCGCTATCCGCCAATGGGTATCGGAGGCCTTCCCGCCCAATGGGGGGATATCGTCCTTCCCAACAAGTTTTTGAATACTCGGCCTGTGGAAAGCCGATTGTCATGAGACCCATGCAGGATGTCGAGAAGATCGGTGGCCCCCATATCAGCGTTTACCGGACCCAGGAGGAGTTCATCGGTATTATAAAAGAACTGATGGAAAGCCCCCGCACATTCTCTCTCGATCTTGAAAACCACGGCGGGAAAAAGAAATCCCGTCAGTTTGAAGAAACCCTTAAGGCAATCTCCTGATGCATTCAACCAAATTTATTAATGGTCTCTCCCGAAACCAAGTACGGAAGAAAGGTTGATTCTATGCTCTCCGTTGATCTAAAAAACCGTCTGACCTGGACGATTCTCGCCCTTGTTGCATTTTTTTCCCTTTTTGCCCTCTGGCTCCGCCTCCTTCCCATGCTGAATATGGGAAATGCAGATATCCTTTCCCTGGTAGCCAGCGATGACCCCCTTTATAACCTCCGCCAGGTTGAGTTTCTCCTGGCGAATAATCTCCACTACGGGTGGTTTGAGCCATTGACAAACTACCCGTTCGGGACATCGATTTACTGGGGCCCACTCTTCCCGCTCACCGTGGCCATCGGCTGCCTTATAACAGGTGCATCCACCCGCCCCGAGATCATCCACATCCTTCTCATCGTCCCGCCGCTCATGGGTGCAGCTACCGTTGCCGTCATGTATTATGTCGGCAAGGTGTGTGGCACATGGAAAACGGGGGTGCTTGCATCCGGCTTTACCGCGATTGTTGCCGGTCAGTTTTTTTACCGGTCCATGTACGGGTACGCCGATCACCATATCGCTGAAGTCCTTTTTTCCGTGATATTCTGCCTGTTTTACATGTATTCGATACTTTCCGAGAAGAATACCAGCGTGGATATTCGTGATATTCACTCGTATAAAAGTACCATACTCATCGCAGCGCTTACGGGCATTGCCTATCTGCTCGGCCTCTTTGTGATGCCAACAATGATTCTTTTTGCGATGATCGTCGGTATTTTTATTGTCGTTCAGTTCATCATCGATTCGATCCGCCAGAGAACCAGCGAATACCTGGTTATCATCAATACAGTAGTCTTCAGCATCGCAATCATCGGCCTCCTTCTCTTTGGTTTAAAGGATCCAAGTCTTGGATTATCGACGTATTCACTCGGACATGTTCTGGCGTATCTTGCCCTCATTGGAGGGTCAGTCTTTCTGTACGCACTCCAGAAATACCTGAAATCGCGCCCGTATTACTACTATATCTCTGCTGTTGTTGCTTCTGCAGCACTGGTTGCCATCATATTGCTCTTTGCCAGCCCGCAGCTCTATTCGCTATTCATCTCTGCGCTGTATGCTTTCTTTGGTCAGGCTGCGGTGACAGAAACAGTACAGGAAGCCCGTGGCTGGAGTGTCGATGGGGCGTGGCTGACGTTCAGTTACGGACTTCTCCTCATGGCCGGCGGGATCCTCGTCATGCTCTACAATAATTTCCGCAATGAGCGTCCCGAGCAGGTCTTTGCGATCGTCTGGTCGATCGTGATGCTCTTCTCCACGTGGCAGCACATCCGGTATGAATACTATCTCGCAGTTAACGTGGCGCTGATGTCAGCGGTTTGTGCAGGATTCGTGTTCGAGAAGAGCTGGCCGGACATCAGGAAACGTTTATCAGGCACTGTCCCTCCCGGCTTCACGGATCAGAAATCCAGTGGAGCGGATAGTGAGACACCGGGCAAGCAGAAAAAGCACAAAAAGGCCGGTAAAGTTCCGGCCGCCAGCTCCGGCATACACTTCCTTCCCCTTGCTGCAGCGGTCCTGGTTGTTGGGGCGGCACTCCTCTTCATCTACTCGTCGGTTTCGATTAGTTACACGAATGGATCAAGCCATGGGACAGACATGACTCCTGACTGGAAGGAGTCCGCAGAATGGTTGGTGAACAACACACCAGATACCGGAGTTGGGTATCTTACTGCATATGACAGAGAGACATTCAGTTATCCCGACGAATCATACGGTATCATGTCGTGGTGGGATTACGGGCATATCATCACAACCGTTGGAAAGCGTATCCCCAATGCCAACCCGTTCCAGCAGGGGGTGGCAGGAGGCAATGGTTCTGCTGCCTATTTCATGTCCCAGTCAGAAGACAATGCGAACAGAATCGCTGACTATCTCGGGACACGCTACATTATCACGGATATCGAGATGGACCAGGGAAAATTCTGGGCCATGGCCACCTGGTACAATGCAACAGATGCTGCCGGCCCGTATTACGACATGGTATTTGCGCCCAGCCAGAACGGCGGGTACAACTCGGTCCTCCTCAATAAGCAGCCCTATTACCTCACCATGGTCTCCCGGCTTCACAACTTTGATGGATCGATGTCCGCTCCTTCAGATAAGGTCTATTACATCGTGTATGCGGACTCCAGCATTACCGGACAAAGTATTCCGGTTGTCACTGAAGGCACCTTGATGGATCCTGCATCTGCAGCGCAGAAGGCCGAACAGTACAACAAAAACCCCATGCCGGGGTATCATGCCAAAGTCTACAGTGCCGATCTCCTCGCCCCAATCGATACGGTGCCTGCACTACGCCACTATCGTCTTGTCCATGAATCATCCACCGACGTGGCACCATCAGAAACAATTGACCTGAGATATGTGAAAGTCTTCGAGTACGTTAAAGGTGCTCACATCAAAGGTGAAGGAATTATCGAACTCCCGCTCGTTACCAATACCGGCAGGAGCTTCACCTACCGTCAGGAGAGCGTGAACGGGGAGTTCATTGTTCCCTACTCAACGACCGATAGTCCTTATGACGTGAAAGCCGCAGGAAAGTACAAGATCTCCGGATCCGCACGGGAATTTGATGTTCCGGAATCTGCAGTCATGCAGGGTCTGACCATACTATAACTTCTTTTCTGACCATTCAGCAACTCACGGTCTTGTTAGTATTTCCCAAACTAGGTGCAAAAAACCTTATATCCCACAATACACATTTTCTCGTATGCTTGCAGAAGAGATGGCACTGGGAATGCGGGTACGGTACCCGCGGACCGGCACGGCCGGAAAGGTTCTCCGCATCGAAGAGATCAGGGGTGTCACCTTTGCCGAGCTGGATTCCACGAACCTCCTGTACCGTGTCGATCAACTGATACCGGCAACAGCCACGAACAAGACAGGCACTGCGATCCGTGAGGATGCGAAGAATATCATTGCCCGCGAGCGTGAATACGCGGCAGGCAGCGAATTTCAGGATGCACTCAAGAACATCGACCAGAGTTGTGAGGGCGGGGGATAATACCGTTCATCGCTTTTTCCGGTAAGCAACAAAAACGACAGGTATCGGAATTTTTCGGATCATTCAGGTAATCCATTCTTCCGCTGATGTAATCCTTCAGACTACTTTTTGGAAAAGAGAAACAGGGTGTAATTATTACAATTTGCACGAATCAAGAGAATACGGGTAAAAATCCTCTTAAAATGCACCGGATATCTGCCTTGACTCCACTGGTTACGTATAAGTAGGTTTGGCCTATATACAATAAGGAGGTTCGATTTCATTTGCACGATGTGACAGTTCCCAGTGTGAATATCGGGGTTGTCGGCCATGTTGACCATGGTAAGACAACGCTCGTCAATGCGCTCACCGGGACGTGGACAGATCGCCACAGTGAGGAGGTGAAGCGGGGAATCTCTATCCGGCTTGGGTATGCTGATGCCACATTCTATCGCTGTGAGCGGTGCGAAGGTACCGATGCTTTCTCCATCCGTCCCGAGTGCCCGGTCTGCGGAGGCACGGGGACTCCTTTCCGTTCCATCTCGTTCGTCGATGCACCGGGCCACGAGACCCTCATGGCAACCATGCTCTCGGGTTCCGCGCTGATGGATGGGGCGATGCTTGTCATTGCGGCGAGCGAGAAGTGCCCACAGCCCCAGACCAAGGAGCACCTGATGGCGCTGGAACTGGTCGGGATTAAGAGAATTGTCATCGTCCAGAGCAAGATCGATGTCGTAAGCCAGAAAGAGGCCGTTGATAACTATAACGAGATCAAGAAATTCGTTAAGGGAACCATTGCGGAAGATGCTCCCATCATACCAGTCTCCTCACAGAAAGGGATCAACATGGGAGCTCTCGTGCAGGCGCTTGATGAAGTAATTCCGGAGCCTGAACGCGATCCCGAAGCTGAACCGGTGATGCTGATTGCCCGTTCATTCGATGTGAACAAGCCCGGGTGTAACTGGAAGGACGTGAAAGGCGGTGTTGTCGGGGGGTCTCTTATCCGGGGCATCCTCCGCGCCGATGAGAAAATCGAGATCCGTCCAGGCAGGCAGACGCAGGTCGAAAACCGGATCAAGTGGATCCCCATCACGACGACCGTCACATCAATCAATGCCGGATCGAAGATCGTCGAGACGGCAACCCCCGGCGGACTGCTCGGTGTGGGCACCAGGCTTGACCCTGCACTGACAAAAAGCGATACCCTTGCCGGGCAGGTGCTCGGACGTGAGGGAAAACTCCCCCCGGTCTGGGATAAGATCCGGTGCAGGGTAACCCTCATGGAACGGGTCGTCGGTGCAACGAGCGAGCTTGTCATTGAGCCGCTGAAGCATTCCGAACCTTTGATGCTGTCCGTAGGGACCGCGGTCACTGTCGGTGTTGTTACGAGTACCAAGAAAGACAGTGTCGAAATACAGCTGAAACGACCCGTCTGTGCTGAAATCGGCTCAAGGATCGCTATCAGCCGGCAGGTGGGGGCACGCTGGCGCCTGATCGGGATGGGCATTCTGGGAGAGTAAAGGTTCTCCTTGACGCCAATGCACTGATGATGCCGGCCCAGTTCCAGATCGATCTCTTCGATGAGATCAGGAACCTTCTTGGAGGGTTCGAACCCATCGTACTCGCATCCGTGATGCATGAACTGGACGGGCTTGCACGGGCAAAAGGCCGCAATGGGGCTGCTGCACGCATGGGACTCGTGCTCGGTGAGCGGTGCACGATCGCGGAAAACGCTACCATGCAACCGGTGCCGGTTGATGAGCAGATCATTGATTATGCTGTCCGGAATAACAGTACCGTGGTCACGAATGACCGGGGATTGAGAGAGAAGCTGCTTGAGCGTGGGATTGGTGTGATATCTATGAGAAAACAGAAGAAACTGGAATTATTGCGGAGATGATGAAGGATGTATCACAAACTGATGCTTGAAGACAAGGTCCGGGTCCCTCCCCAGAGACTGGGGGAGAATCTCGAAAAGGTAATCCTTGATGTTCTCCAGGAACAACTTGAGGGAAGCATTGACAAAGAGATCGGGATCTTTATCTGCGTCACGAAAGTGACGGATGTCGGGGAAGGGGAACTCGTCCCTGGTGACGGCGGAGTCTACTACGATGTCAAGTTCGAGGCGCTTGTGCTTCGGCTCGCCCTCCAGGAAGTGATCGAAGGGGTTGTCGTGGAGACCACCAGTTTTGGCGCGTTCGTCAGCCTTGGCCCTATCGATGCCATGCTGCACGTTAGCCAAATCTCTGATGAATACATCAACTACGATGAGAAGAACGCCCGGCTGATCTGCCAGGAGTCAAAGCGCTTTATTGGCGTCGGCGATGTCGTCCGCGTCCGCGTCGTGACATTATCCTTAAACGAGCGCGAGCCCCGTGACAGCAAGATCGGGCTGACGATGCGCCAGGCAGGCCTTGGCACTGCTCTCTGGCTGGAAGAGGAGATGGAGAAAGAAAAGGAAAAGTCCGGACAGTCTTCCGGCTCCGGTAAGGAGAAACCCGCCGAAAAGGTGAAGGGCAGGAGGAAGGAGCATGCCGCCGGCGAATAAGAAGAAGCAGGGAAAAGTCTGTCGTGACTGCCACCGCGTTGTCGATGGCGAGAGCTGCGTTGTCTGTGGCACATCGAACTTAAGCGAAGACTGGTCCGGGTATCTGGTCATCATCGACCCGGAGAATTCCGAAGTGGCAAAGCGCATGAACATCAAACTCCCCGGCCGGTACGCGCTGAAGGTCCGCTGATGCTCACCCTCCCGGAAGAGCACCGTAAGCTCTTCAAGGACCCCTTTGGCGAACTGTATCCCGAGATTACGGATATCCTTCCCCTTCTCTCTCAAAAAACTGTTTTTACTGTCGGGGACGTGGTAACCTATACCCTTCGGAAAGCCGGGATACTACCTGCAGTCGGCATTATTGACGGGTACACGATGCGTTCACCCTGTAACCGGGCGCCTGAAGTACCGGGTGAATCCCTGCGGGTGAAAAATCCGGCAGGTACACTTACCGACGAGCTGGTTGCGGCGATACGGTATGCCGTGGAACACCCTCCCCTCACGATACTTGTTGACGGGGAAGAAGATCTCGCTGTTATTCCGATGGTAATTGCCGCACCGCTCGGATCCATCGTTCTCTACGGACAGCCCGGTGAAGGTGTTGTCCTCCGCACGGTTACACCCGGTGCGCAGGATACGGCACGGGCGTTTCTTGAACGGTTTATCCGTTCAGAGGAATAATCCTGCAACCGTGCAATTCAGGGAGCGGGCACCGCTTTTCAGGAGACTGGCAAAGGTCATGTTTTAAATAACCCGGTTCCCAATAATTACAGGATATCGATGGACTTTGAGATCACCAGCGATAAAAGGAATGAACTTTTATCCAGAAGAGAGGTTCAGTTTACCCTCAAATACGACG
>Ga0302250_1001448_pt1 | contig 17770 bp, 9 predicted proteins | sample AAG_RA_Asp_MG_FD_193536 | JGI IMG/M metagenome (GOLD analysis project Ga0302250, IMG submission 193536) | Enriched activated sludge microbial communities from anaerobic digester in WTTP, New Holstein, Wisconsin, United States - AAG_RA_Asp | ecosystem: Engineered > Bioreactor > Anaerobic >... | reverse complement strand
TGTCGAAGTCGGCCGGGGCGCGTCCCTCCCGGATCCGGAAGAGGCAGCCCGCGGCCTGGACCCGAAGGGCCGAGGCCTGCCGCAACAGCAGGTGGAAGTCGTCCACCCGGCCCGGTGCCGGTGGGGTCGTCAAGGACAACTGGCGGAGAGCCAGCACCGACAACCCCAGGGCCAGGACCATCGCGAACAGCCGCAGCAGAGAGGAACGACCGGCCGCCCTGCCGGGATCGCCCTTCCGCCGTTTCGCCGCCTCGATGGGCGAGAGGGATCGCACGAGACCCGAGGAGTGGAGCGATGCCAGGGCCCTGCCGACCTCGTGGACGCTCTGGCAGGTGGCGAGGGCCAGGTCCTCCACCGATCGGCGTCCATCCACGAAGAAGAACACCTGCCGTTCCGCCGGGGAGACGGGAAGTTCCTCCCAGCGACGGAGTGCCGGATCGTCGCCCGTGCCGGTGCGGATGAAGACCTGGTCCGGTCCGGTGACCACTTGGCGGATGGACGGGGTCTCCTGGTGCCGTCGATGTGCTTCCTTCAGGAGGAACGGAACGGGAAGGCCCAGGTCCCGCCCGGGGGCGCCGGTGAGTTCGTCCTGGACCGGAGTCGCACGCAATCCCCGTTCCAGGAGCAGTCCCAGGATCGTTTCTCGGGCCGTGAACTCCCGGATCGCCGACAGGGTCGCCCGGGAGATCATCCCGGTCTCCAGGGCCGCCGACACCGGGTCCGTTCCGGTCCTCCGGGTGTATTTCCGGAGGCGATCGATCTGACGTTCGTCCAGGATCCCGGCCCGGCGCATCAGGTCCACCATCCGTGCCGGGGAGAACGCGTCGCACTCCAGCCCGGTGACCCGGCCATCCGCCACCTGGATGGTGCCCCGTTCCCCGTCCCCGGTCTCGAAGGCGATGCGTCCCCGCCATCGATGTTGCATCGTCCAATGGAGCGCAGCGAACAGCGGGGGGGTGTTCCCCGGTTCCCGTGGCGCGGGGGCCGACCCGGCTCCGTCGTTGTCCCAGTTCATGGCCGTCCGTGCCTCCACAGGTCGATTCCCGATAGCAGGAAGACCGCAGCCAGAATCAGCGGCGGGAGAACCGGCAGACCTCTTCCGACCCCGGCATAGAACAGGGGATCGATGACGGGGGACGCCGGGACCGCGACCGACAGGAGGGCCCCGGACAGCAGCAGCAGGAGGATCGTCCCGCGAATCGGTCTTCCGTCCAGCACCTGTCCCAGTCCGGGGACCAGCAGGCCGATTCCGAGGCGGAGCCGTCGCTTCAGCCCCGAAAGGGACCGGGATTCACGGGCCATCCGCTCCCCGGGATCGAGGAAGGCCGGCCGGACCTGTTCGAAGAGGCATGTCGGGCAGTAGTCGAATCCGGTTGCGGCGCGGTTGCACGACGGGCAGGAAACCTGGCCGCAGCGGGGACAGCGGGAGGCGAAATGGAGCCGCCCGAGCAGGCCGGTGACGATGACCAGCACCAGCAGTCCCGAAACACCCAGCACCGGAAGAAGGGACGTCGGGACACGTCCCGCCAGCAGGCTCTGGAACGGAATTCCGGAGGCCGGACTCCAGGGGTCCTGTTCCAGGAGGTAGAGGGACCAGGACGGGACGGGAGGCAGCCGGAGTTCCCGCTCCAGCCGGGCTGCCTCCCGACAGGCGTCCACCGGGTTCATCAACGGTTTCCAAGCGGCCACTCGATCCAGTTCGTCTTCCGGCGACGCGGCCATCCAGCCCGCCAGGGCCTCCCTCGCCCCCGCCGTGTCCTCCACCAGTGCCGATGCCAGGGCGATCCCCTCGAGGACCTCGGGCCGTCCCGGCGCCTGCCGAAGTGCCGCCTGGTAGGCGGTCCGGGCGCGGGTGGCCGCCTCGCGATCGGGTTTCCCTGCCTCGCACCCGGCGAGGGCCAGCCGGAGTTCGGTGTGGCCGATCTCGGTGGCGATCAGTCCGTGGGGGTCGGGATGCGCCGCCGAGAGCCGGTCGCGGTTCGCCTCCAGAGTGGCCCGGGAGAAGGGCGCCCGGCGGGCCTCCAGGATGGAACGGGCCAGGGCGGCCCAGGGATCTTCCGGTCGTTCGATGCCGCGGCGCCGGATCCGTTCCTCGGCCCCTGGTGCCGGGACCCCCTGGAGGGTGGACCAGAGGGCGGCTCCGTCCCCCTCGATCGCCCGGTTCGGGAGGATCGTCCAGGCGGCCATCCAGGGGACCAGGGCGACGGACAACAGGGAGAAGGCCGCCCCGACCCGCTCGGCGGGACGGAGGTACGGCGTCAGCAGCACGGTCCAGAGGCAGGCGGTTGGAATCAGTCCCGCTCCCGCGACGACGGGCAGAACCAGGATCACGGCCAGCAGGGATCCCGCCAGGACCCGGTTGGCGCCGCTCCCTACCAGGAAGCGAAGGCCCCGGGATCGGGTGATCTCCAGCAGGGAGAAGGCGCTGGTCGGCGCCCTGGGGAAGAGGTCTCCCACGTCGTGGGAGAGACGCGTGAAGTGGCGGAGGAGGATTCCCAGGGACACCAGCAGCAGGCATCCGGCCAGGGAAAGGAGCAGGTGGAAGGCCAGGCCGCCTGCGACCTCGAGGGCCGCCGCCGGATTCCGCTGGAACGCCTTCAGGGACTCCCCGGCCTGGAGGAACGCCTCGCTGGTTCCCCCGAATCCCTGCCGAAGGGCGAGGAGTCCGCGGTGCCAGTGAAGCCACGGGTCATCCGGGACCAGACGGATCACGCGGTCCAGGATCTCCGCCACGTCCTGTTCCGATGCCGACGTTCCCTTCCCCGCGATCCAGTACCGCACCGCGGCGGACAGGGGAAAGAGGTTCCTCACCCCCAGGGAAACGGCCCGTTCCTCGACGATTCCCAGGGAAATCCGGGCAGCATCGAAATCGCTTCCTTCCAGGGCCTGGAGCAGGTTCGTGACGGGTCGTTCCAGGGAGCGAGAGAGGGGGCACCGTCCTCCGGTCGCCTCGCCAGATCCCGGATCGGCACGGAGGATCGCCGGACACGCCAGGAAGACCGCGCCGAAAATCAGCAGCCTCTTCATGGTGCCGAAGTCTATCTCCGATCGACTCGCATCGAAAGCCCTTGCCTGTTCCGCTGTTTTCGGCGCGAATCGAGGCATCGATTGACCGGCAGGGGCGCTTCTCTAGAATAGGAAACGGCCTTCCGGAAGATCTCGCGATGAGTGGGCTTCGCCATTTCGCCCTTCGAGGATTCCCCGTTGCCGCCGCCTCCATGCTGCTGCTTCTTCCGGGATGTACCCGGACGACGCGGACCTACGACAGCCTCTTCGTGGAGGTCCAGGACCCGGAGTCCCTGGCTCCCTCGGAACTCTTCTTCCGCGTTCTCCAGGGGGAGGGGCCGGAACGGCGGGTCCTGCCCAGGGACGGTGCGTCCGAGACGCGATTCCGATTCGACGTCTCCCGGAAGGACCTCCGGGAGGATCCGTTCCTGGTCCGCCTGGCGGCGGGGGAGCGATTCCAGGGACAGGTCACCGTCGTGGTCCTGGCCCTGGTCAACGGAGAGGCGATCGGGCGGGCCGTGGGATCCGGCGACCTGTCTTCCCGGAGCGTGGTCATCCTGGCCCTGGAGAGGATCGATCCGTCCTGCGATGGGGACCGGGACGGGTTCTCCGACTGCGGGGTCCCCGGGTGCTGCGCCCCCGGAGAGGCCTTCGGGGACTGCGACGACGGCCATGCCGCGGCGACTCCGGTGGGCTTCGAGGACGGCTGCTCCCGGTGCGACTTCCAGGTCGGCGGTGTGCTTCCCGAAGGGGCCATCGACGACGACTGCGACGGGCATCCCGCGGCCTGCCTGGATCAGGACGGCGACCAGAGCCCCGACTGCCTTCCGGCCTGGTGCCGGGAGGAATCCATCGGCTCTCCTGCGTGCCTGGAACTGGCCACACGGATGGACTGCAATCCCGACGATCCCACGGTCTTCCCCGGTGCGACCGAGCGGTGCGAAGGCAAGGACAACGACTGCGACGGACTCACGGACGAGGACCTCGTGATCCGGGACTGGGACGGGGCCCTGCGGGTGGTCGGGGATTCCTGCGGCGCGGGGCGGTGTGCCGGCGGGAAGGTCGTCTGCGACGATCGCACGGGCCTGCCGGTCTGCTCCACTGCGGCACTCCGGATGGCGATCGAGGACTGCTCCTCGCCGGAAGACGACAACTGCAACGGCGTGGCCAACGACCCGATCCTCGACGGATGCTTCGAGGGGGACCTGGACGGGGACGGCGTTCCGGATGAACTGGAGCGCCAGCACTGTCCCGGCAACCCCGACGCTCCCTACGATGCGGGCGTGTTCCCGGAACTGTCCTACGACGGCGCGCCCAGGCACCCGGCACCGGAGCCCTGCTGCCCGGTTCCCGGTGGCGGGAATCCTCCGCCGTCCTGCGACCGGAACTGCGACGGCAAGGTGACCGTCTGCGACGCACAGGACAGGGACGGGGACGGCTATCCCGCCGGCCCAGACACGGACTGCGACGACGAAGACCCAAACGTGCATGCCGGCGCTCCCGAGCGTTGCGGGGACGGGATCGACCAGGACTGCCGGGGCGGGGACCTTCCCTGCGCGGGCTTGTCGGACTCCGACGGGGACGGCTTCACCGCGTCGAACGGCGATTGTGACGACACGGACCCGCTGGTCCACCCCGGCGCTCCGGAACGCTGCAATGGCAGGGACGAGGACTGCGACGGTTACATCGACGATGGGAACCCAGAGGCCCTGTTCGCCTCTTGCGGGAGCGACGTCGGCGAATGCCGGACCGGGCGACAGGTCTGCTTCCACTCGAAGGGCCAGGAAGCCTCGGTGCGATGCCTGGATTCGGCGGATCCGACCCCGGAGACGTGCAACGGCAAGGACGACGACTGCGACGGAAGGACCGACGAGGAGTTCGCGTACGACCAGGGAGTCGGCATCCCCTGCGCCGATCCCGGGGAGGTCGGAAACTGTCCGGGAATGCCCCGGGTCGGACAGGCCTGCTACGGGCGGGGGTCCTGCGGCGACGAGAACGGCGACACGATCCCGGATCGGTACGGCAGCGTCCTGTGCCTGGACGCCACCCATGCCACCTGTTCCACCAACCCGGAAGGATCCGAATCGCGAGCCAGGGCCGAGATCTGCAACGACCGGGACGACGACTGCGACGGGCAGACCGACGAGGACCTGGTCGGAGTGGCCGCGAGCGATTGCCGGAAGACCGGGGTCTGCCTCGTTGGGGCGGCGTTCATTGTGGCCCGCTGCGAGCGGGGATCCTGGCACTGCGACTACTCCCAGGTTCCGGGCTGGGACGGGGACGCCGAGGCCCACTGCGACGGGAAGGACAACGACTGCGACGGGCAGACCGACGAGGACTTCCGGTTCCAGGACGAACAGCATCCGGTCCCCCTGGCGAAGGGCGAGAACTGCGGCAAGGGCGAGTGCAGCGGCGGAAGGGTCGCCTGCACTCCCGACGGGGGCTCCCTCACCTGTTCCACCTATGCCGATGTTCGGAAGCCGGAGTCGTGCGACGGGAAGGACAACGACTGCGATGGGCAGACCGACGAGGATTTCCAGGTCTTCCAGGATCCGTCCGACCCGGCAAGAGGACGGATCCCCTGCACCGGGACCGGGGAATGCGCCCGGGGTCAGGGCTTCCGGGAGTGCCTCGACGGGACGCGGGTCGTCTGCAGCACCGATCCGGGAGGCAGCGGGTCCCTCGCGATTCCCGAGGTCTGCAACAACCGGGACGACGACTGCGACGGGCAGACCGACGAGGACCTGACCGATGTCGATGCCAGCGACTGCCGGAAGGTCGGGGTCTGCGGGGGGGACGGCAAGCGCCACATCCAGGCCCGTTGCGAATCGGGAACCTGGATCTGCGACTACTCCCTGGTTCCGGACTGGGAAGGCAACCGGGAAGTCCACTGCGACGGGAAGGACAACGAATGCGACGGGCAGACCGACGAGGATTTCCAGATGGCCGACTGGGACGGCACCATGAAGGTCCTGGGACAGGCCTGCGGAACCGGCCGGTGCGAACACGGAACCACCGTGTGCAACGGAACGGGGCTTGCCTGTTCCACCGCGGGGCTTGCCACCGCGGAGGTCTGCAACGGCCTGGATGACGACTGCAACGGCCTCGTGGACGAGAACCAGCGATACCAGGGGGGGCTTCCCGGCAGCCCGTGCATCGGGGAAGGGGAGTGCGGCCGGGTCCCCGGAGTGGTCGAGTGCCATCCCGTGGAGCAGCGCCCGGCGTGCAGCACGAATCCGGACGGCAGCGCGTCGCTGGCCGTGCAGGAGACCTGCAACGGCAAGGACGACGATTGCGACGGGATCACCGACGACGGCCTGGGTTCCCTCAGCGTCGATTGTCCCTGCCTCCGGGTGGGCGTCTGCCTCCCTTCCCTCGTGATCGCCCGTTGCATCGAAGGGGAGTGGTCCTGCGACTACCGGAACGTCCCGCTCTACGAAACCCCGGTCGAGCGGAGTTGCGACGCCAAGGACAACGACTGCGACGGGCAGACCGACGAGGACTTCTCGTTCCGCGACTGGAACGGGACCGACCTCTGGGTCGGGCAGGCCTGCGGGACCGGACGCTGCGGGGAGGGGATCGTCCTTTGTCGGCTCGACGGGACCGGCCTCGAGTGTTCCACCGCAGGGCTGGCCCGGAGCGAGACCTGCAACGGCATCGACGACGACTGCGACGGGCTCGTGGACGACGGGGCCGACGCGACCTGCCTCGACGCCCTGGAGTGCACCGAGGACCGCTGTCTGGAAGGGAACTGCAGCCACCCGGTCCGACCCGGGTACTGCCTGATCGACCAGGCGACCTGCGTCCCCGACGGGACGCCGCACCCCCAGAATCCCTGCCTCTGGTGCCAGGCGTCCCGGAACGCCCAGGCCTGGTCGCCCCGTCCGCCGGGATTCGAGTGCGACGCCGACGGAAACGGCTGCACCCTGGGGGATTCCTGTCAGGACGGAACCTGTGTCGCGGGGAGCGACGTGGTCTGCCCGTCCCCCAATCTCCCCTGCAAGAAGGGGGTCTGCATCTCCCGGGGGAGTGCCTCGTACACTTGCGAAGAGCAGCCCGCCAACGTGGGACAACCCTGTTTCGACGGCGATTCCTGCACCTACGCGGACCGGTGCCTCGCGAACGGGACCTGCCGGGGAACCTCCTACTCCTGCGCCGATGGCCGCTACTGCACGCTGGACAGCTGCGACGGCAATGGGGGATGCGTCTACGTGATGCTGGAGGGGACGTGCCTGATCGACGGCGTCTGCCGCAATGACGGGGAAAAGAACCCGGCGGACACCTGCCAGGTCTGCAATCCCGACACGCCCCGCGCCTGGAGTCCCGGGCCGGACCACGTTCCGTGCCAGGACGGAAACCCCTGCACGCTGGGCGACGAGTGCCTGTCGGGCGTCTGTCTTCCCGGGATTCCCAGGTCCTGCGATGACGGCAATTCATGCACCAGCGACCATTGCGACCCCTCCATCACCTCGGGGGATCCCTGTGTCCACGAGGATGCACTGGGCACCTCCTGCAACGACCAGGACTCCTGCTCGTACAATGACCTCTGCCAGGTCGGAGGCGGCTGCCGGGGCACCGCCTTCACCTGCACTCCCATCGCGTCGTGCTACGACTCCCAGTGCCTGGGCCTCCCGCCGCCGAACCACTGCTCCCAGGTGCTGAAGTCGGGGTTCTGCTTCATTGCGAACCAGTGCGTGGCCGACGGGCAGGCCAACGGGACGAAGTTCTGCCAGGTCTGCGACGTGTCCAGGAACCTGAATTCCTGGACCCTGGCTTCCGGTACCTGCTATATCGGCCAGGTCTGCTACCAGGCTGGGGACAGGAACCCCGCCAACTACTGCCAGTCGTGCCAGCCCTCCCTGTCCCAGAGTTCCTGGCGGGCGGTCACCGGAGGGGCCTGCGACGACGGGAAGGACTGCACGGTCAACGACCAGTGCCTGGCGGGATCCTGCCGGGGCACCAGCACCTGCGTGGAGCCGAACCCCGCCTGCACGGCCCCTTCGGGGTGCGTCTGCGAGGGAACGGCGGGGTCCACGGTCTGCGATCCGGCATTGGCGAACCTCTGCGACTCGACCACCGTCACGGGAACGTGCCGCTGCGGGACGAAGGCTGCCTGCACCTCGCCGGCCAGGTGCCTTCCCGTGGGAGGCACCGGGGACTACGACTGCCAGTAGAGCGGACGCCCCAGGATCGCCGCCTTCCAGTCTGTGATGGACGCACCGGGGTGGACGAACCCGCGGGCTCGGAGAAGGGCAGGGGCCGCTGCCGGGAAATGGCCGGGACTACTTGCCGCGCTTGCGTCGCTCGTGGCGCATCTTCTTGCGCATCTTCTCGTACTTGTGCTTCCGCATCTTCTTGCGACGCTTCTTGATCACGCTGCTCATTCGGCCCGATCCTCCTGGTGGAAAGATTCGAGAAGCGGGCGGAAGTGTAAGCGTGCCGGGCGCCATTGTCAACGGGAATCTCGATCGCTATGATGGCCTCCCCGTTGCGGGAGTTCCTTCATGGGGGGTCCCGGAGGACTGCCTCCCTGGGTTCGGGTCCGGCTGCCCGGCGGATCGGTCGCGATGGCCACCCACCGGACGCTGGACCGCGAACGACTCCACACCGTCTGCGAGGAGGCCCGGTGCCCGAACCAGGGGGAGTGCTGGTCCGCGGGCACGGCGACCCTGATGATCCTGGGCGATCGGTGCACCCGGTCCTGCCGCTTCTGCGCGGTGGCCAGCGCCCGGGAGGGACGGCCCCTGGACCCCTCGGAGCCTGCCCGCATCGCCCGCCTGGCGGGTGACTCGGGGCTCCGGTACGTCGTCATCACCTCCGTCGATCGGGACGACCTCCCGGACCTCGGAGCCGGACATTTCCGGGCGGTCCTCGACGCCTTGAAGGCCCTCGAATCCCCGCCGCGCGTCGAACTGCTGATCCCGGACTACCGGGACGACCCGCTGCGCCAGGTGCTGGAAGGTCGTCCCGACGTGCTCGCCCACAACCTGGAAACCACCCGTCGTCTCACCCCGTTGGTGAGGGACCGGAGGGCCTCCTACGACCTGTCCCTCGAAGTGCTGCGCCAGGCGCGGCGACACGACCCCTCCCTGTGGACCAAGTCCTCGCTGATGCTCGGACTGGGAGAATCCCTCGACGAGGTGATCGAGGCGATGGAGGACCTGCGGCGGGTCGGGGTCCGAATCCTGACCCTGGGCCAGTACCTGCGGCCGACGGCCCGGCATCTGCCGGTTTCCCGGTGGTGGACTCCCGAGGAGTTCGCCGACCTGGAGGACCGGGCCCGGAAGATGGGCTTCGAATTCGTGGCCTCCGGCCCCCTGGTCCGGTCGTCCTACCGTGCCGCGGAACTGTTCCTGGAAGGGCGGCTGGCGCGTCCGATCCCCGAAACGGCCTCCTGCGGAGAGAAATTCCCGGGTCAGTAGCCCTTCGCGGCCTTCTCCTTCCCCTTGCCGGTCACGATGGCCACCGAGGCGCTGGCGCCGATCCGGGTCGCCCCGGCGGCGATCATCGCCAGGGCGTCCTCCTGGGTGCGGATTCCCCCGCTGGCCTTCACCTCCAGGGCCTCTCCGACCACCTCCTTCATCAGCGCCACGTCCTCGGCGGTGGCGCCCCCGGGCCCGAACCCGGTGGAGGTCTTCACGAAATGGGCACCGGCCATCTTCGCGAGCGTGCAGGCGATGATCTTCTCGTTGCGGGTCAGGGATCCGGTTTCCAGGATCACCTTCACCTTCCGCGGCGCCGCGGCCTGGACCACCTTGCGGATATCCTCCAGCACCAGGTCGTAGTCCTTCGATTTCAGGGCGCCGAGGTTGATCACCATGTCGATCTCGTCCGCCCCGTTGCGGATCGCCTCCCGGGTCTCGAAGGCCTTCGCCTCGGGGACCATCGCCCCGAGGGGGAAGCCCACGACCGCGACGGTCATCACCGGGGTTCCCTGGAGCAGGGACTTGCAGAAGCGGACGTTCGCGCTGTTCACGCAGACCGAGGCGAATCCGTAGGTCCTGGCCTCCTCGCAGAGGCGTTTCAGTTCCTCCCGGGTGGCATCGGCCTTCAGGAGGGTGTGATCGATGTACCGGGCCAGGTCCCCCCGGACCGCTCCCACCCCCGACGCGGCTCCCAGCCGAACCGCCCCCATGTCCACGATCTTCCTGGCGTCTTCCGGCCGTTTCCGGACGCTGTGCCCGCAGCCGGTGCACTCCGCCGCTCCCCGGCTGCAGGAGTCCCCGCAGCCCGCATCGGGAGCCCCTGCCGCCATCCCGATTCCCTCCCGCCGAAGCCTCTGCACCACGGCCTCGACGATGTCTCGAATCTCCTGGTCCTGTGCCGTGCTCAAGAGTCACCTCCGTCCGTCGCCGGTCCGCGGGTCCTTTTCCGTCAAGTCCACCGAAAAGTCCAGGACCATCCCCGTTCCCGCAGGGGGCGAGTCCTCGCCCTTCCGGGGATTCTTCAGATCGAACCGGGCCGTCCCGGCGATGCCGCCGCCGAAGGACAGATCGAACCGGTCCAGCCGGATCCGCCCTTCCTGGGATACCAGGGGCTCCCGCCCGTCGGGGCACGTCCCGTTCATTGAGAGGCTCACCCGCCCGGCCTCCGGAAGCGGCACCTCGAGACCCGGTGCCTCCCGAACCCGGGCCTCCAGCGCCTCCACGTCCCGGAACTCGACGACGACGAGGTCGGTCCGGTTCGGGTCCCGGAACCCGGCCTGCAGCGTGAGCATTCCGACGTCCGCATCGGGCCGATCCCAGATCAGACGATCCATCTCCATGCGGAAGGGCTCCCAGGTCCGGGGCTTCCCGTCCGCGCAGGGATCGACGGTCAGGGATTCCCCGGTCAACAGTCCATGGCCCGACTCGCAGGCGTACAGGGTGGCGATCCCGATCAGGACGACCGCGATGGGTTTCAACGTGCCACCTCCAGGGAATCCCCGGGAAGCAATCGAAGCATCGCCGAAGCCGAGGCCCCGGACAACGCGACCTCCAGGAATCCCGAGGAGTCCCGGTGCACGGTGATCCCCCTGGAGTCCCCGTACACGCCCTGGATGGCCTGGTGGGACGTGCCATGGCATCGAACCGACAGGGGGGCCCCGTCGGGAAGATCCTTTGGCCAGGCATCGCCCGGGATTGAGGTCAGCACGTTGCCGAACCGATCGACGTGCAGCACCTCCCCTTGCAAGGTCCGACCCTGCCGGGACCAGGAAGGGAAGGGCGGCCGCAGCGGGTCGGAAATTGGGGAACCGATTTCCTCGAAGGAAAGTCTCCCTGAGGCCAGGGCCCCTGCGACGGGAGCGAAGAGGTCCCGTCCATCGAAGGTCCTTCCCCGGGCTCTCGGGGACCGGAAGGAGGGCGGGATCTCCCTCCACTCGGCATCCGGATCCATGGCCCATGCAAGGAGGCCGTTGTCCGGTCCCACGGCGAAGCCCGTGTGATCCCGGACGGCCACCGGCCTGCGGGAGGTGCCCACTCCCGGATCCACGACTGCCAGCAGGACCGTTCCGGCCGGAAACGAATGCCGGGCCTTCTTCAGCAGGAAGGCCCCGGTGCGTACGTTCCCGGGAGGAACCAGGTGGGAGATGTCCACCACGCGAAGACCGGCGGCCTCGGAAAGCAGTGCCCCGTGGACCTCTCCCGCGTATCCGTCCTCCAGTCCGAAGTCCGACAGGAACGCGACGATTCCAGAAGGGGATGCCGTCATCGGGAGGCCTTCTCCTCCCTTGCGATCGTGATCCCCTTCAGGCGAACAGGCCCGGATCCCGCGCCCCGCCGTCCCGGGACCACCGCGGCCAGGCGCTTCAGGATCTCCTCCGGACCGCACTGACCGATCACAGTGACCAGCCCGTCCCGTTCCGGGTCCGGGGCCGTCGAGAGAAGCACCCTGCCGCCGACGCGGTTCGGTCCTGGTGGATCGAAGGCAAGCCTCCCCGGGCGATCGATTCCGACCCCTTTTCGGAGTTCATCGGCCTTCCAGAACCCCGGCCCGATTTCCTCCGATTCGGCCGGACAGTGGAAGTTCCATCCGCGGTTGTCCCGATCCGGACGAAGGGGCTGTTCCCCGAAACAGGGACGATGAACCCACTCTCCCGTCGCGGGATCCCGGTGGGAACGCAGTCCCGTGGCCAGCCCGACGAACGTGGCCACCGCGCCCGGGAGTTCCCGTTCATCCAGCGTGCATCTCAACGTTCCGACATCGGTCTCCAGCAAGGCCACCAGAGGCCCATTGCCCGGGATCGACCGGAAGGTCTCCTCCGGGGTCCGGTCCCGGTTTTCGGGATCCGGCGCCCCGGGGTCCGGTTCCTGGTAGGTCAGGGATGCGCCCGGGTCCCAGACCCAGCCCGTCGGTCGTTCCAGAAAGACCAGCGCCCGGGGCGGGTCCTCCCGGGACTTCATCCAGGCGACGCACCGGCCCTCCTGACAATCGGTCCGAGCGACCTCCCCAGCCAGCAGGGCTCGCAGGTCTTCGATGCGTTGCCCTACCAGCCACGCCTTGGATCGGGAGGGAACGAAGGGGATGAACGGAGCGGTTTCATCCACCCGGGAGAGCCGCTGCAAGGACGCGATCATGTCCGGGATCGCCCGCTCCCCGGGGACCGCAGGAAGGGCAGGGGGAGCGGCGGCCACGGTTCGGGATTCCCCGGCATCCGGTGCCCTGGCGGGAGACGACCGGTCGCATCCGGGAACCACGATGGCGGCAAGGAGCAACAGGAAGGCGGCAAGGCGTTGCATGGCGCAGTCCCCGGGCAAGAGATTTCCGGAGGCGCCCCGAGGCGGCAGCGACCTCAGTTCTGGGGCCCGGGAGGCGGCCCTCCGGCAGCCCGCCGGGGGGATCCCTCGGGTCCTTCCATCACGCAGTTGCCGTCGAAGGAAGCCCCTTTCTGCACGACCAGGGCTGCGGTCTGGATGTTCCCCCGCAGGCGGCCTGGGGCATGGAGTTCCACGGTGGACTTGGCCCGCACGTTGCCGACCAGTTCCCCCTGGAGGACCAGGGTGTCCACGGCGATCTCGGCCTTCACCCGGGCGCCCTCGCCGATGATCAGGGTCCCGTCGGAGAAGATCTCCCCCGAGAACTTGCCGTCGATACGAACGATCCCCTCGAACGTGAGTTTCCCTTCGAACTCGCTGCCTCGCCCCAGGAGGGCGTTCACTTCGCCAGGACGCGCGGAACCCTGCGGGCCGGTGCTCATTCCCTTGACCTCGGTGAGGGGCGTTGCTGCCATTTGGAAGAGGCTCCCAGAAACGGACGGTTGAAGTTCACCAGAAGGATCCCCTCCTGTCAATCCCTCCCGGCCCGGAGAATCGCCGAGGATTCCCTGATCCCTTCCCGACCGAATCATTCTAGAATCGGCCCGGAACGAGGAGGCTGTCATGGCGGTGCGCTGTCCTTTCTGCGGCGACAGGGTGGAAATCGGAGGCCCGGGGGCAAAGGATCAGGTTCCCTGCCCCACCTGCCACGCGATGGTGGATTTCCGCCTGGCGCCCCCCTTCGCAGACGACCCGCAGGCCCCCCCCAGGAAGGACAGGCCTCCGGCCCCGAGGTCCCGGATCCCGGAGGAGGTCCTGGACGGAGCGGGGTCCTATTCCCTGAAGGACGGGGAGTTGCGACACGCCCGGGAAACCGTGTTCTCGCCGGGATCGGGGAAGCCGCCCCCTCCCGCCGAAAAGCCCCAGGCCGTCGCCCCGGGGACCCGGAACGAATCACCGAAGCGACCGGCGCCGGCATCGATCCCGCAGGTGGATGTCCCCGTTCCGCCGAAGGTCGAGGTCCCCGTCGACCACCCCAGGCGCACCTCTTCCGGATCGGAGTTCCACCTGGACACCGGACCGGCCCGCGCTGGGGAAGAGGCGGATTCCAGCACCACGCTGGACCGTCTTTCAGGGTTCCTGGAGCCGGAGGTACCTCGGGAACCGCCTCGGGGGGAACCTCCCAGACAGGCCGGTGGGCCCCCGGAACTGTCCTTCGACGACCTGGAACTGGCCTTCGGAGACCTGGAGGCCCTCGGATCCCAGGCAGACGGGTCCCGGAACACCGCCGCGGGGGATCCGGGGACCACGCTGGACATCGATGCCGTGATGCGGGAGGAATCCTTCAGCGACTCCCTTCCGCCCTGGGAAGCAGGACCCGAGGCCTCCCCGACGACCGGATCGGAGGCCCCCTGGAAGACCGACTTCATCGGTGCTCCGCCGGTGGTCCCACCCGTGGCGGTTCCCTCGGGGCCTTCCCCGTCCCCCCTGGAGACGGTCGCATGGGGCGATGGTGATTTCGGGAGTTCCCTGTTCGACGGGCCGGGAACGGGGGCGTCTCTCCAGGTGGAGATCCCCGCGGCGGCGCCTCCCACGGTGACCGCGGATCCGGCTGCGGCGACGGAGACTCCATCGGCGGCCGGGACGAAGACCGCCGCCGGAGGTTCCAGGAAGGCCGCCGCCAGACGATCGGCCCGGGGGCCGGCGTTCCCGCGGCTGGTTCGGGGAGCCCTCCTGTCGGGACTGCTGCTGGTCCTGGTGGGAGTCATTCTCGGGCAGACCGATTACGGGTACTTCGGGATGAAGGCCATCCTGGGCACCTCGGGAAAGGGATTGAGCGCCCCGGACGACCGGCGTCCCGTCGCAGCGTCCCAGTCGGACGCCGGCGCGGGTCCCCGGTTCGATCGGGTCCAGGTGTACCTGGATTCGATCGTCCGGCTGGAACGGAAGGTCCTGGAGTCGCCGAACGACGTCCAGTTGAGGACGGCGCTGCTGGAGGCCCTGGCGACCCTCCGGGAGCGCTATCCCTCGGCATTCCAGAAGGAGCCGCGATTCGCGGCGAAACTGAAGGACCTGGCCGTCCAGATGAATCCGCAAGGCGTCCTGGGGTTCCGCCTCCGCGTGATCGACCGCATGGCCTCGGGACAGTGGGACGAGGCTGCCTCGCTGGTCGAGGAGGCCCTGAAGGAGACTCCCGGGGAAGCCTCCCTGGAATACCTCGCGGGACGGGCTGCCTACCAGAGGAAACGATACGAGGAGGCCGTCCGGCTCTACGACGAGGTCCTGACTCGGGTTCCCGGGCATCACGCGGCCCTCTGCGGAAAGGCGATGGCCCTCCTGGGCCTGGGGAAACCCGATGCGGCCCGCACGATCTACGAAACGGTCCTGGGTGCCGAACCGGATCACGTCGAGGCCCGTCTGGGCCTCGCGGAGGCGACCCTGGCCCTGGGGGACGTGGAGGGAGCCATCCGGATCGGGGAGGAGGTGCTGGAAAAGGGCCGCCCGGGAGTCGATGACGAGGCCATCTTCGAGGCCCATCGGATGCTCGCGAAAGCGCTGGCCCGAAAGGGCGACGCTGCCGCATCCAACGAACAGTTGCGGGGGGCGCTGGCGATGCGGCCGACCGATCCGGACGTCGCCGAGGAACTGGCGCTGCGCCTCCTGGAGTCCGGCAAGTCCTCCGACGCCCTCGAGGTCATGAGGCCGGCACGGGAAGCGGGAAGGGACAACGAAACCTTCCTTCTGACCTATGCGAAGGTGGCACTGGCCGACTCCAAGGGAGAACTGGCGCAGTCGGCATTGCTGGAAGGGACCGAGAAGCACCCCCGCAATCCCGCCTTCTGGATCCTCCGCGGCAACGCGGCCCTGGAGGGGCGGAAGTTCCAGAGCGCCCAGGCGGCCTTCGAGGCGGCCCTGAAGATCGATTCGGGCAGCGTCGATGCCTGGGTCGGGCTTGCAAGGACCCTGTTCTCCCAGGGAAAGGTCCAGGATTCGGTCGCACGATTGAAGGATGCCATGGAGGCCACCCACGGGCACCCGGTGGTGCTGTTGACGCTGGCCCAGTTCCAGGAGGAGCAGGGGGATCTTTCGGAGGCCGAGAACTCCCTGCGGATGGTCCTTTCCCGGGATGCGGGAAACGTCGCGGCACGGCAGAGACTGGCGATGCTCCTGGTGAGCCAGAAACGGAACGAGGACGCCATCCCCCTTTTCGAGGAACTGGACCAGAAGCGGCAACTGGACCGGGTCGGCATCCTGGGGTACGCCCGGGCCCTGCTGGCGGCCCGCCGGGTCTCCCAGGCCGAAAGCCTGCTGAAGAAGAACAGCGACGAGAACCCCCGGGACCTGGATCTCGCGGCGGAACATGCCAACGCCCTGATGGAGGCCGGGAACCTCCCGGGGGCGGAGCAGGTCCTTCGCCGGAACCTGTCCCAGGTGCCGAATCACGCCCTCAGCCTGTTCTACCTGGGCCAGGTCCTCGCCCGGCGCAATGCCGTGGACGAGGCCGTCCAGACCCTGGAACTGGCGGTCCGTTCCAACACCCGCGATCCCCGCCCACGAATCGCCGTCGCGCGCCTGCTGCTGGCCTTCCGGGGAGAGGAGGGAAGGGCGGCGGCGAAACTGCACCTGGACCAGGTCCTGGGAATGTACGGCCGGAAGGAAGTCCCCCTGGACCAGCAGGATCCCGAGGCCTTCATGATGCACGGGAGGATCCTGTTCGCGGAGCAGAAGTACCAGGCGGCGTTGCGGGACTTCGACGCGGCGTTGGCACTCGCCCCGGTCAGGACCGATCTCCTGGTGGACCACGCCCGCACGCTCTTCGAGATGTCCCGTTATTCCCAGGCAAAGGATTTCCTGCGAAAGGTCCTCGCCTCCTCGCCGAACCACCCCGAGGCCAACTTCCTGATGGCCCGGATCCTTCTCCGGGAAGGGTCGGTCCGGGCCGCCCGGGAGGCCCTGGAGCGGCTGGTGCAGCGGGACCCGAAGTCCTTCCCCGAAGCCTGGCGCATGCTGGGGATGATCTACCGGGACGAGAGCCAGGCGGGACTGGCCCGCAACGCCTTCCAGCAGTATCTGAAACTGGTGGACGATCCCCGGAGCGCCGAGGCGGAAGAGGTCCAGCAGCTCCTCGGCAGGATGCGCTGACCCGGAAGGATTCGCCTCAGAGCAGTTCGTAGGAGTCCTTCCCGACTGCCGTTTCCAGTTCCCTGGCAAAGTCCGGGGAGAAGGACACCGTCCAGGCGGGACCCGCCTCCCACAGAATCCTGCCCAGCCCCTCCAGGCGGACGTCGAAGGACAGTGGAACCGGCCCCGGGTGGCGGCGCACGAGTTCCCGGACGTTCCGGATCCAGTCGGGAACGACCTCCTTGAGATCGACGGCGATCCGGACGCCGTGCACGGCCATCCGCTGGGCCTGTTCCAGCGGGACCACCCGGTTCGCCAGGATCTTGCCCCGTCCCTCGTCCCGATCCACCGAGTAGGTCCCGGTGATCAGCACCGGTTCCCGGAGGTCCGGGATGCCGTCCAGTTCCGCCACGGTCCGCCCGCTGACGAGGCACTCGATCTGCCCGGACTGGTCCTCCAGCGTCGCGATCACGAACCGGTTCCCGGTGTTCCGGGAGACCCGGTCCTTCCGCTCGACCATCAGGCAGGCGAGGTTCACGTTCTCCCCGGCGACGCTCTCGTCCAGGTCCCCGATCAGGGTCAATTCGCGGCTCTGGAGCAGATGGTGGTATCGCGTGAGGGGGTGGCCGCTGGTATAGCAGCCGATGGTCTCCTTCTCGCGGGCCAGGCGCTCCGATTCCGGCCATTCGGGGAGCGGTGGGGGGGAGACGTCCGGGACCGTGGAGCCGGAGGGCATGTCGAACAGGCTGGCCTGGCCCTGGCTCTGTTCCGTACGGAGACGGCTGACCCGGGAAAGCAGGAAGTCCAGTCCCTCCTCCAGGGAACGGCGGGTGTGCCCGAAGGCGTCCAGGGCCCCGGCACGGACGAGGGCCTCCAGGACCCTCTTGTTGACCTTGCGGCCATCGACG
>Ga0302250_1001447_pt1 | contig 17771 bp, 12 predicted proteins | sample AAG_RA_Asp_MG_FD_193536 | JGI IMG/M metagenome (GOLD analysis project Ga0302250, IMG submission 193536) | Enriched activated sludge microbial communities from anaerobic digester in WTTP, New Holstein, Wisconsin, United States - AAG_RA_Asp | ecosystem: Engineered > Bioreactor > Anaerobic >... | reverse complement strand
GCCGACGCAGCAAGCCACCACTCTCCCGGACAGATGTGTCCGCGCTGCAATGCCCCAACCTTTCGTGTCTCAAGAAGGTTCATCGATCTGCTGATCAGCGTCGTCGTACCGCTCCGCCGGTATAGGTGCCGCTCGATGAAATGCGGGTGGGAGGGGAATTTTCGTAACAAGCAACTGGTTGGACTGGACTACGGGAACGATCGGAAATACGAAGATTGCAATTACCACCTCATGGAGTCCTCCCGGATGAGGAACGGCATAAAACCATCGAAATGATTCAGGGATTCTCGAAATGGCTGAAGACTTTTTGGCATCTGTTCTTCTCGTTGAAAACGACCCTGCGGAAGCCCGGCAGATCAAGGACGCTCTTGCCGAGGATAGGGACTTGTCGTTCCGCGTGGATCAGGTGTCCAGCCTTTCAGAGGCCATCGGGCGTCTGCGCACTGGGTCGGTCGATGTCATCTTGCTTGATCTGAACCTTCCTGACGGTCGCGGGGTCGAGGTATTCGATCGGGTATTCGAGGCAGCGCCGGATACCCTGATTCTCGTACTTTCGGAAACGGACAATGACGAAGCCGCGAGAGCCGCGGTGCGGTGTGGCGCGCACGACTATCTTCCGAAAGGAATTGCTGAAGGCTGCTGGCTGTCGCGAGCGCTCCATAACGTGATTGAGCGCAAGGCGGCCCAGTGCGCGCTGCAGAACAGCGAGGCGCGTTTCCGGGCGATCAGCGATGCTTCTCCGCTCGGAATTTTTGTATCCGATGCCCACGGCGAATGTGTTTATACCAACTCGGCCTATCACAAGATATCCGGGCTGACGTTCGATCAGGCTTTGGGTACACGATGGGTTCAGGCGATTCACCCGGAGGATCGTCACCGCGTCCTGGCCGAATGGCAGGATACGGTGCGCGGCGAGGCGCTTTTTCAAACCGAGACGCGCTTTCTGCGCAGCGACGGCAGTGTCGTATGGACACGCCTCAACGCTGTGGCGATCAGCGATGGGGCGATGTATCACGGCCGCGTCCAGATCGTTGAGGACATCACCGAGCGCAAATCGGATGAATTGTTGTTGCGTGCTTCAGAGATGGCCTTGTTCGAGGAAAAGGAGCGTGCCCAGGTCACGCTAAATTCCATCGGGGATGCCGTGCTGAGTACGGATCTGGCGGGCAACCTGACCTTCATGAACCCGGTGGCTGAAGTGATGACCGGCTGGTCGCGCCAGGAGGGGTTGGGACGGCCGCTGGAGGAAGTGTTCAGGATCATCGACGGGAAAACACGTCAAGTGGCGGAGAATCCCGCGCAACGCGCCATCCGGGGAAATCGGGTAGTGGGGCTGGAGAGCAACTGCATCCTCGTTCGCCGGGACGGATTCGAGTCCGCGATCGAGGATTCCTCCTCGCCCATCCACGACCGGACCGGCTACGTTACCGGTGCGGTGATCGTTTTTCACGACGTCAGCGCGGCGCGCGCATTGGCGTTCAAGATGGAACATCTGGCGCAGCACGATTTCCTGACCGGGTTGGCGAACCGGATGCTGCTGACCGAACGTCTCTCCCAGGCGATCGGGTTGGCCAACCGGCACGGAAAGCAGGTTGCGCTGCTGTTTTTGGATGTGGATTTTTTCAAGAGCATCAATGATTCGCTGGGGCATGCCGTCGGCGACTTGTTGCTGAAGTCTGTCGCGGATCGCCTGTCGGCGAATGTTCGTACCACCGACACGGTATGCCGTCTGGGCGGTGACGAGTTTGTCATCCTTCTTTCCGAAATCGAGCATCCGCAGGATGCCGCCTTGATCGCGGAAAAATTGCTTGCGGATTTTGTTCATCCTCAGTTGCTTTATGGTCTGGAGCTTCATGTCGGCTTGAGCATCGGCATCAGCATTTTCCCGCAAGATGGAAGCGACGCGGATGCCCTGATACAAAGCGCGGATGCGGCGATGTATCGGGCCAAATCAGGCGGACGAGAAAATTATCAGTTCTTCAAGGCCGCAGCGAACGGCGATGCCGCGCTGCACTCGCTCAGCGAAGCCAGGCAGCGCAGAGTCCTGCAACAGGAACGGCCCAAAGGCGAACCGAGTGATACTACTGCTCGGTAGGGCCGTCATGCTGGCCAGTTCGTCAAAAACGCAAGTTTCCGGCCCCGAAAATACCGATCAGTCCGATAGCGATCAAGTAGATGGCGACAATGTAGTTGAGCAAGCGAGGCACCATGAGAATAAGAATGCCGGCGAGCAGCGATATCAAGGGGGCAAGAGTCAGGTGAATGTTCATGAGAGACCTCTTTTGTTGGGTTGCTCCGGCATGTTCTGCCAGTGTGGTTGGAGAAGATGAGTATCCGCAACTTCATGATGAATTCTGTGCGCCATCGAACTGAGGTTCCGTCTGTTTTTCGTTTGCCGGAGGATTGCTTACAACAGCAGATAGCGTTCGTTATGTGCGCAAGCAGACAGATGCGTACCTGTGACTGAATGATAGTACGCACGACAGAACTCTCTTTCGCATCAAGCCTCGATCAGCGGATAGAAGCCGACGGCGCGACGAGCCTGTCCTGAAAGATCACCATGTCGAGAAATATCGTACGCTACCTGTCGGTTGCCATTCGGTTGGCAATGGTTTGCCTGCCCACGTTGTCGATTGCTCAGCAATCGGATTGCCGGTCTATCGTCAGCGATACCGAACGGTTGGCCTGCTACGACAGCAAGGCGCCGCCCAAGGACGCCATGCCTGCGGGAGCCGATGCTCCGGATTCCGTCAGTCCGAAGGACAGACTGGCGACGTTTGCGTCAGACGAAAACAACCGGCAGCGCAGCCAGGGGGCTGCCCTCACTGATAGCTGGGAGCTGAGCCCGGCCAGCAGGCGCGGCGTCTTTGCGCTGCGTCCGTACAAACCGATGCATATCTTGCCCGTCAGCTACACGGATAACATCAACAAGACGCCCTCATCCTCGGCATCCGGTCATTCCGCCGGTTCGCGGAGCGATCTGGATTCGGTCGAGGCCCGGTTTCAGTTCAGCGCGAAAACCAAGGTCGCCGAAAACCTGATCGGCGGCAACGGTGATTTGTGGCTGGGCTATACCCAGTCCTCACGCTGGCAGATGTACAACGACGAGCTTTCGCGTCCGTTCAGGGAGACCAACTATGAACCCGAGGCCATGCTTGTTTTTCGCACCGACTACGGCGTGTTTGGTTTCAAGGGGGTGATGGCCAGCATCGGTATCAATCACCAGTCGAATGGACGTGGCCAGCCGTTATCGCGCGACTGGAACCGGATCGTTGCCCAGTTCGGCTTCGAGCGCGAGGACTGGATCGTGATGTTGCGCCCCTGGTGGCGTTTGCCCGAGAGCGATAACTCCGACGACAACCCGGGGATCGAGAACTACATCGGACGCGGTGAAATTAGCGTGGCGCGCAAGTGGCAAGGTCACGTTTTCTCCCTGCAGGCCCGTCACAGCCTGCTCGGCGGAGAAAAGTCCCGCGGCTCGGCACAAGCGGCCTGGTCGTTCCCGATTGCCGGCGATCTCAAAGGCTATGTGCAGGTGTTTTCCGGTTACGGTGAAAGCCTGATCGACTTCAATAATCGCCAGACCGTAATCGGTTTTGGACTTTCGGTCGTGGATTGGTTTTAGTGGTCTGCTTCATAAAGATGGCTTGCCATCAAAAGAGGGGGGATATGCATCTCATGCTGATTCTGGGTGTCGTCTTTGCCATCGGCGCCGTTGTTTTTGCCTTGCAGAATAATGTTTCTGTCATCGTTTCGATCGCCCTGTGGCAATTCGAGGGATCGCTGGCGTTGGTCTTGCTTCTGGCGCTTGGGTTGGGAGTGCTTATTGCCGGTTTGATGTCGTCGCCCACCGTGATTCGTGGGCAGTGGGTCGCGTCGCGGCTGCACCGCCAGGTCAATGAACTGGAGGAGAAGCTTGATCAGCAACTGCTCCGCAACAACGAGCTTGCCGCTGAACTGTCGAAACTCTCGTCTGCCTCTGCAATGCGGGAGCAGGTTGAGGAGAGGCCTTATGTCGGATTCCGGGAAATGCTTGCCGGCGATGACGATGTAAAGCGTTCACCCCCTCCTTAGGCGTTACCGGATACTCGCCCTCCCTCATCATTCCGGCCACCGGTTGCCGAAAGTGAGTACACTCGTTTGTGTTTCGCGGTAAACGCTGTTGAAGGGCGACTGCCAGAATGCTCCCGCTGGGCTACAACACTCAGTAACGGGGTGCTCAAAGAGAGGAGGCGGGCTTGGCTTCCGAAAACCTTGATTCGTGCTTTCCACATGAATCCTTGGCAACTCTGTGGATAAGCGCTGGATAAACCGTGCAAATTGATGCTTGATCAGGGTTTTTTACAAACGCTCAAATAATGTGCAAACATTAGAAAGGTACTTGATGTGCTGCGTCACACACAGTCGGTACTTGGATTTGCGATTTTGCGAACTTTCGTCAATACACGTGGTTGTGTTGGCTATTCGTGCTGTGGCCAGAAAGAAAACAGCTAGATGTCCTGCTCGTGGAGACGTCGGGCGATCGCGACTGGTTTGCGCACGTATTTCACGTCAGATTGTGCGTTCCCGCACGGAAACCGCGGCCCGGATGCGCTCATGATGACTCATGACTCGGATCCTGAGTAGCCTATGAAAGAGAGACGTAATGACCAAAGAGATCGCGGACGCCTTCGGGCTGCAGCCGGATTCACTTGAGCGGGTTGTGGACGATGACCTTCTGGACAAGCAGGCACCTTGTCAATCGTGCGAGGGTTGGGCGAAGAAATATGCTGAACTTGAGGCTGTTCTTTCTGCACGCAATGAATCAAACGGACAGAGTAGCCGTGCTGAGTTCGCTCAAGGGGAATATCGGGATTTCTGTGTGTAGTTCCGTTCGAAAAATCGTCAGTGACACGACGACGAACGGAAGCATTTCTCCGGGGGTCTTCAAGTCGGAAGGGGGCGTTGTCGCCGGAATTCATTTTACTTGCGCCGACGCTCAGTCTTCCGATGAGGATGAGCAGCGGATTATCGGGGGGGGGGTATGCTGGTAAAAATGACCTCAAGTACGTCGGGGGAACTGATCATGTTCGCAGAACATGCGCACCCACTGTTCGAAGCAATGGGCAAGGTCGGCTCCGCACGCGGCGTGTTTTCGAAAGAGCAGTTGCCCGGCGCCATCGCCGCGCTGAGGCGTGTCGTTGATGAAGAAAAGCAAGCTGCCACGCGTGGCGACGAAGAACTGCCGGAGGAGACGAATGTGGGCGACGGAGACGAAGCAAAGGAACCGGAAGAATTGGTGGCTCTCGGGCAACGTGCCGTGCCATTGATTCGATTGATGGAATGGACGTTGAAGGAAGAGGGGTTCGTCCTCTGGGAAGCGCCAAACGATTTCTGATCTGATGTCAGGTCCTTCTACCCCTGAAATGCGACGCTTCTCCGCTGCGTTATTGTGTCTTTATGTTCGACAGTGTACAGATGCTTCACACCAACCCGGAAAGCCGTGCGATTTTTTTGCTGTTCATCGTCGTCGGACTCGCTCTCGGCTGGATACTGCTGTCTTTTTACGGGGCGATCATGTGGGGGGCGATTATTGCCCTGATCTTCAGCCCGTTGCACCGCCAGCCGCTTGAGGCATCTGCATCAACGACGCACACTGGCGGCGCTGCTGACGTTGCTGGTCGTGCTGGTCATCATCGTTCTCCCGTTTGCGCTCATCACCGCGTCGCTGGCACACGAAGCGGGGTTGATCTACGAGCAGCTTGAATCGGGAGAGTTGAAGCCGGAGCGCTATTTTATCGGGGTGTTCAATGCGCTGCCTGACTGGATATCCGCGTGGTTCGGCCGCTTCGGATTGATCAATTTTTCCACCCTGCAGCGGCGATTGTCTGTCGTGCTGACCCAGGCCGGCCAGTTCTTCGCAAAGCAGGCATTGAGCATCGGTCAGATCACTTTCGATTTTGTCGTCCAGTTGCTCATCACCTTGTACCTCATGTTCTTCCTGATTCGAGATGGCGACGAGGTCGTGGCTGCCATGCTGCGAACCATTCCGCTTTCAGCCTCGCACAAGCAGGCGTTGCTCGAAACCTTTGTTGCCGTTGTCCGGGCGACGGTCAAGGGCAACCTCGTGGTCGCGGTTATCCAGGGGGCATTGGGAGGCTTGGCCTTCTGGCTTCTTGGCGTTTCCGGCGCCTTGTTGTGGGCGGTACTAATGATGTTCCTGTCGCTGGTGCCGGTAGTCGGTTCCGTGTTGGTGTGGCTACCGGTGGCGATCTACTTACTCGTAACCGGCGAGCTCTGGCACGGCATTGCGCTGACTGTTTTCGGCGTACTGGTCATTGGCTTGGTGGATAACCTGCTGCGGCCGCTCCTGGTGGGCAGGGATACGCGCATGCCCGACTACGTGGTGATGATCACGACCCTCGGCGGTATGGCAGTGCTGGGTATCAACGGTTTTGTTCTCGGCCCGGTGATTGCCGCGCTCTTCTTCGCCGTGTGGCGTATCTATGCCATGGCGAGCTCGGGCGACGCGCCATCGATCGAGTCGGACTTGCCACAATGAGGCATATCGCTTCGATTAGCCTGAGATTCGCTCGCGCAGGGGCTTCATCACGTAATTGTCGACAGGGACCGTTCCGTTTTCTCCCGCTGTGCCGTGCAACAGGGAGTCGATGTCCTTTTCAGCCTGGAGCCAGTCTCCGAGTTCATCGCCGGGAGCAAAGCCGCGCCGCATGGCGATAAAGAAGGCGGCTTCCTCGATCATGTGATGAACGCCGAAACCGACGTCTTCGGCGATCATTTGTTCGTACTCGTAATTGCCCACCGGCCGGTTTCCGGATTCTCTTCGGGCTTTGATCTTGAGTTTATTGCTCATCCTTCTGGAATTGAAATCGTCGCTGTCGCCGTCGTCGTCAAGGTCTTGCCGTCGGGCATGCTTTCTTTCAGGGTGGTGCTGAAACTCTTTTCTGGTATTCATCTTTATCTCTCGATAACGCGGTTGTTCAGGGAGAGGCTGTCAGGGAATTGACTGCCTCGAACGTGTGACCGTACTCGGCGAAGCAAGGTGGCTCTGTGCGTTAGCCCACAAAGGACATCTATTCCGTCGGCTTGTTGTTTATGTTCGTTACCGTACCGACGATCGTCGCCTGCATGGCTAGGCTCTGCTCGCTCGGGTTTCACCACTTCGCGTGGAGAAAATGCCCTGTTCAATCACTTTAGGAGAATCGATCATGAAACAAGTTGGCAAAATTCTTACCGCAGTGTTCCTGGCTCTCACTCTCGTGTCGTTTATGGGCTGCGCGTCCTCGTCGAAGCAGGAAAGCACAGGCCAGTATATGGACGACACTGTTATTACAGCCAAGGTGAAGGCGGCCATTTTCGATGAGCCCACGCTGAAATCTGCGGAAATCAACGTCGAGACCTACAAGGGCGTGGTTCAGTTGAGCGGCTTCGTCAGTTCTCAGGCCGCCATCAACAAGGCTGTGCAAGTGACACGTGCCATCAGTGGCGTGGTATCGGTCAAGAACGACATGCGGATCAAGTGAGCGATGCTTGATCATGGGCGCTGTCGGGTGGATTGCCCGACAGCGGTCAGGCCGTGAATTCGTTGCGATTCGTCGCAATCATCAGGTGATGCCCTTGCTCCTTGAAAGGAGCTCTTGAATTGATCCTCTCTGCGTATCTCTCTGGATATCGGAACGTTCTGAAAACGTTGTTTCGCGGCACCCGTTGGTCACAAGCTCCCGCCGAAGAAGAAGCTCCGCTTCGTTCCGAGTTGTTCAGCGCAGACCAAATGGAGCAGCACGGAAAGGCACTGGCGGCAACGCACGTAATTTCTCCGGGGTATGCGCCGGATCAGTTGCTGGCTCGTCTTGCGGCGAACGAAAGCGTGTTGTTCAGGGTTCGTGCGCTATTGACAGATGTCGTGTCGGCCAAGCGCCGGATCACGCCGGCCGGTGAATGGCTTCTCGACAACTTCTACCTCATCGGGGAGCAGGTTCGCACGGCCAGGCGACATTTGCCGAAAGGCTACAGCCGCGAGCTTCCTCGCTTGGCCAACGTGGCATCGGCATCTGCCGGTCGACCGCGTGTTTACGATATTGCTCTGGAAATCGTCTCGCATGGTGACGGCCGTGTTGACATCGAAGTCCTCAGCCGTTTTCTGGCGTCCTACCAGTCCGTAGCCCCCCTCAATCTCGGCGAGTTGTGGGCGATGCCCATCATGCTGCGCCTGGCCGTCATCGAGAATCTCCGCCGAGTCGCCGTGCGTATTGCCGCCGACTGGAACGACAGGCATCTGGCCGAGTCCTGGGCAGACCAGATGACCGGGATCGCCGAGAAGGATCCGAAAAGCCTGATCCTGGTTGTTGCAGACATGGCGCGCTCGAATCCCCCCATGGTCAGCGCCTTCGTCGCCGAACTTGTGCGCCGTCTGCAGGGGCGGGGGCCGGCACTTACCCTCCCGCTGACCTGGGTCGAGCAGCATCTCGCCGAAACGGGGCAGACCATCGAGCAGCTGGTGCAGCTGGAAATCCAGCAGCAGGCCGCCGATCAGGTATCCATCAGCAACAGCATCGGCAGCCTCCGGGTTCTCGGTGCGACCGACTGGCGCGACTTTGTCGAGAGCATGAGCATTGTCGAGCAAACGCTGCTCGAGGATCCGGGAGACGTTTATGGGAGGATGGATTTCGGCACCCGAGATCGCTACCGCCATGCCGTCGAAAGGATGGCAAAAACCTCACTTTGGTCAGAAATCGACGTGGCGCGCAAGGCCGTCCAGCTGGCCCAAGCGGGCGCGGCCGCGGATGTTTGTGGCGAGGATTCCACGCGGGCGGGGCATGTCGGCTTCTACCTGGTCGACAAGGGGGTACCGGAGCTTGAACGGGTGGCCGGCGTTCGTCTTTCAGGCCTGCAGTCCCTTCAGCGGTCGGCGGCGCGGGTTTCGCTGGCCCTGTATCTGGGTTCCATCGCGCTCATCACGATATTGGGCACCGGGTGGCTCCTGGCTCAGGTAAGGATCGGCCCAGTGTCGCCCGAGGAGTTCTACACGGTGTTGTCGGTGCTCGGTGTTCTGGCGCTGTTGGCCGTGAGCCAGTTGGCAGTCGCCTTGGTTAACTGGGCGGCGACCCTGCTAGTGACACCGACTGCGCTGCCAAAAATTGATTTTTGCGCAGGCATTCCGCCGCAGTCACGCACGCTGGTGGTGATTCCGACAATGCTTTCCAGCGCCCAAGGGGTGGAGAATCTTGCCGAGGCGCTGGAGGTCAGATTTCTGGCCAATCGCGACGAGCGCCTGCATTTCGCCTTGTTGACCGACTTTCCCGATGCACGTGAGGAGTTCCTTTCGGAAGATGAACCGTTGGTGCAGCTCGCCCGTACGCGAATCGAGGAACTGAATGCGAAATACCGCGACGGCGAGGATCAGAGCTGGGACGACATCTTCTTTCTGTTCCACCGCCCGCGCCGATGGAACCCCCAGGAAAAGATCTGGATGGGCTACGAGCGCAAGCGCGGAAAGCTGGCCGACCTCAACGCGCTGCTGCGCGGCGGCAGCGGAGACGCGTTCTCGCTGGTCGTCGGCGACACCGCGGTGCTGACCAGCGTGAAGTACGTCATTACCCTCGATACGGATACCCAGTTGCCGCGGGACGCCGCCAGGCAGTTCGTCGGCGCCATGGCGCACCCGCTGAATCGCCCGGTTTACGATGAAGCGAAACGGCGCGTCGTCGCCGGCTACGGCATCCTGCAGCCGCGCGTGGCGATCAGCTTGCCGGGAAGCAACCGTTCGCACTTTGCCCGGCTGTACGGCGGGGATTCCGGCATTGACCCCTATACGCGTGTCGTGTCCGATGTCTATCAGGATGTTTTCGGCGAAGGTTCGTTTATCGGCAAGGGTATCTATGATGTCGACGCCTTCGAGCAAGCCTTGGGTGGGCGTTTCCCCGAGAACCTGATCCTTAGCCATGACCTTCTGGAGGGGTGTTACGCGCGTGCCGGACTGTTGAGCGATGTGGATCTGTACGAGGACTATCCGGCGCGCTACGCCGCCGACGTGGCTCGCCGCTACCGCTGGATTCGCGGTGACTGGCAACTCGCCGGGTGGCTGTTGCGGCGTGTTCCGGGCAGTAGCGAAAGGGCTCCGGGCGATGCCGGCCAGGGATGTCCCGTCACGCGCCGGAAAAACCCGCTCTCGGCCCTATCGCAGTGGAAGTTGTTCGATAACCTGCGGCGCAGCCTTGTTCCCGCGGCATTGTTTTTGCTGTTGCTGCTGGGCTGGACGCTTCTGTCGTCGGCCTGGTTCTGGTCCCTGGTCGTCCTCGGCATCCTGCTGATTCCCTCCTTGTGCGCCTTGTCCCTTGAGTTGATACGCAAGCCGGACGAAGTCCTGGTGCGGCAGCACCTGGCCGCCGTTGCGCAAACCGCTTGGCGTCGGTTCACGCAAACGGTGTTCGAACTCGCTTGTCTGCCGTATGAAGCGTTCTTCAGTCTTGATGCCATCGTACGTACCGCCGGGCGGATGCTATTTACCCGCCAACGTCTGCTCGAATGGAATCCATCGAGTGAGGCGGATCTGGAAAGCGGTCGCAAGACGGCCGGGCGCGGCAATGGCGAATTCCATGAACTTGCCGCCTCTTTCGGCTCCATGTGGGTGGCCCCGGCTGTCGCCGGTGCGGCAGTGATCCATCTTCTTGCCTCGCGGCCGGCGGTATTGGGCGTGGCGGCGCCGATGCTGCTCCTGTGGCTGGCTTCACCGCTTATCGCGTGGTGGATCAGCCGCCCGCTGGTTCGGCGCAAGGCAACTCTGAGTGCCGAACAGATGCTCTTCCTGCGCGCGCTATCAAGGCGCATCTGGGCGTTTTTCGAGCACGTCGTCGGCGCCGACGACCACTGGCTGCCGCCCGACAACCTGCAGGAATACCGGATTGCCACCGTCGCGCATCGAACCTCGCCGACCAACATTGGCCTGGCGCTGCTGGCGAATCTTTCCGCCTACGACTTCGGCTACATCCCGGCCGGACAACTGCTGCGCAGAACGACCAACACGCTGGGTACGATGGATCGGCTTGAGCGTTACCGGGGGCATTTTTACAACTGGTATGACACACAGACGCTGCAGCCGTTGCATCCGCTCTACGTGTCGACGGTGGATAGCGGCAACCTGGCCGGCCATCTGCTGACCTTGCGCGCCGGGTTGCTCGCGCTGGCCGATGAAAGGATTGTTGTTAGCGCGCGCCTGTTTGGCGGTCTGCGCGATACTTTCGGGATTCTTGAGCAGGCCGTGCTGGAAGATGGTGTCCATGACCTGGTTGTGGCGGCCTCCATCGCCGAGTTTCACAATGGACTGGAAGCCGCCGCATCGGCCCCCGCCGGCACACTCGCCACATTGCGCTCGACCCTTGCCCCTCTGGCGCGTGTTGCTGGCGCGATTGCTCTCCGTGTCGCGGGCCGGGTAGAGGTCAGCGATGCCGCCCGCCCGGCGAGAGGATGGGAAGAAACGGAGTTGACGACAAACGAAGCCCGCGAATGGGCTCAGGCGCTTGACCGGCAGTGCCGCGAGGCAGTGGATGAGCTGGCGTTTTTCTCCGTTAACGTCGAGGTCGAAACTTTTGACTCCATCCCGACCCTGCGTGAACTGGCCCGGGCCGGCAGCGCGTCCGCCCGCAGCAGGATGACCGAGATCGATCACCTGGCCTCGCAGTGCTCTGCCTTCGCGGGCATGGACTACAGCTTCCTGTTCGACGCGTCGCGGCACCTGCTGAACATCGGCTACAACGTGTCCGAGAGCCGCGCCGATTCGGGCTATTACGACCTGCTTGCCTCCGAAGTGCGCTTGTGCGCCTTCGTGGCCATTGCCCAGCGGCAGCTGCCGCAGGAGAGCTGGTTCGTGCTCGGGCGCCTGCTCACCGGCACGAACGCGGAACCGGTTCTCCTGTCCTGGAGCGGTTCGATGTTCGAGTACTTGATGCCGCTCCTGGTCATGCCGACCTACGACAACACGCTGCTCGACCAGACCTGCAAGGCGGCCGTGGCCCGGCAGATCGAGTACGGGAACCAGCGTGGCGTCCCGTGGGGGATATCGGAATCCGGGTACAACACGGTCGATGCGCATTTCAACTACCAGTACCGCGCCTTCGGCGTGCCGGGCCTGGGGCTGATGCGCGGGCTGGCTGATGATTTGGTGGTTGCGCCCTATGCTTCGGTGCTCGCGCTGATGGTGGCGCCGGAGGAAGCCTGTCTGAATCTGGAGCGGCTGGCCTCCGAGGGGTTCATGCGCCGGTTCGGCTTCTACGAAGCGATCGACTACACGCCGGCGCGGCAGCGACGCCGGCAGGCCCGCGCGGTGGTCCGGTCGTTCATGGCGCATCACCAGGGCATGAGCCTGCTGGCCCTGGCCTACTTGCTCCTGGATCGGCCGATGCAGCGCCGCTTCGAGTCCGACCCTCTACTCAAAGCCGTGATGCCGCTGCTCCAGGAGCGCATCCCCAAGGCCACCGCGCTGTTCTCGCACACCGATCAACTTTCGGAGGTGAGCTCGATGCCGGCTGAGGCGGAAACGCCGATTCGCGTATTCAGCAGCCCCGATACGCCGATACCGGAAGTCCAGTTGCTGTCGAACGGGCGCTACCACGTGATGATCACCAACGCGGGCGGTGGCTACAGCCGCTGGAGGGATCTGGCCGTCACGCGCTGGCGCGAAGACGGTACCTGCGATAACTGGGGAACGTTCTGCTACCTGCGCGAGATCGGCGGTGGAAGAAGCGGTGCCAGCGTGGGCAAGCCGTGGTCGACGGCATATCAGCCGACACTCAAGAAACCGGAAAGCTACGAAGCCATCTTCTCCGAAGGGCGCGCCGAGTTTCGCCGCCGTGACGCCGTCGTCGGCGAAAGTGCCGGCAGCGGCTACTTCGAGACTCATACCGATATCGTCGTGTCTCCCGAGGACGATATCGAGTTGCGGCGCATGCGTATCACCAACCGCTCGCGGCTGCGCCGGGAGATCGAGATCACCAGTTACGCCGAGGTGGTCATTGCGCCGACGGCGTCCGATGAGCTGCATCCGGCCTTCAGCAATCTCTTCGTGCAGACCGAGATCCTGCCCGAGCGGCATGCCATCTTCTGCACGCGCCGACCGCGTTCCCAGGACGAGCCGACCCCGTGGATGCTGCACCTGATGACCGTGCATGGCGCCGAGGTCGACAAGGTGTCCTACGAAACCGATCGGCTGCGTTTCGTCGGTCGCGGCCGCAGCAGCGCCGCGCCGCTGGCGATGAGCGATTCCGGCGTACTTTCGGGGGCCGAGGGTTCGGTCCTCGATCCGGTTGTCGCTATCCGTTACGTGTTGATACTCGATCCGGATCAGACGGCCAGCATCGATCTGGTGACGGGGATGGCCGAAACCCGGGAGCTGGCGGTGGGGCTGGTCGACAAGTACCAGGACCGGCATCTTGCCGACCGTGTTTTCGACCTGGCCTGGACTCACAGCCAGGTGGTGCTGCGGCAGCTCAATGCAAACGAGGCCGAGGCGCAACTGTATGCCCGCCTGGCTGGCTCGGTGATCTTTGCCAATGCCGGTTTGCGTGCCGATGCCGCCGTGCTGATCAAGAATCGCCGCGGGCAATCGGGCCTGTGGGGATACGCCATTTCCGGCGATCTGCCGATCGTGCTGCTGCAGATCGGCGATGCGGCCAATATCGATCTGGTGCGCCAGTTGGTCCAGGCCCACGCCTACTGGCGCCTCCGTGGGCTGGCGGTCGATCTGGTGATCTGGAACGAAGATCACGCCGGTTACCGGCAACGCCTGCAGGAACAGATCATTGGACTCATCTCCTCGGGTGTCGAGGCGAGTGTGATCGACCGGCCGGGTGGCATTTTCGTGCGCCCGGCGGAGCAGATCTCGACCGAGGACCGCATCCTGTTCCAGTCAGTGGCGCGTGCGGTCATCACCGACAGCCAGGGATCGCTGGAGGAACAGCTTGACGCCCGCCGCCTGGTCGAGCCGCGCATGCCACAGTTTGTACCCAGCCGGACACGGCGCTTCCGGGGGGCTTTCGAGCGCGCGTCGCCCACGGCCCTGGCGGAGCGCGATCTACTCCTGTTCAACGGGCTCGGCGGATTCGCCCCGGACGGGCGCGAATACGTCATTACCCTGGCTCCCGGGCAGACGACGCCGGCCCCGTGGGTCAATGTCCTGACCAATCCCCAGTTCGGCACGATCGTTTCGGAGAATGGCTCCGCCTACACATGGGCTGAAAACGCCCACGAATTCCGCCTCAGCCCCTGGCGTAACGACCCGGTGAGCGATGCCGGCGGCGAAGCCATGTACGTGCGCGATGAGGAAACCGGGGAGTTCTGGTCGCCGACCCCCTGGCCGGCGCACGCGGAGGTGGCTTACGTCATCCGCCACGGTTTCGGCTACAGCGTTTTCGAGACGAAATCGGCAGGGATTCATTCGGAGCTTTGGGTGTATGTGGCGCTGGATGCTGCCGTCAAATTCTCGGTGCTGAAGGTGCGCAACGAATCGGGCCGGCAGCGCAAGCTGTCCGCCACGGGGTACGTCGAATGGGTGCTGGGCGATCTGCGCGCGAAATCGGCGATGCATGTCGCCACCGAAATCGATGCGCGCAGCGGTGCGCTCTGCGCACGCAATCAGTACAGCCCCGAATTCTCCGATCGGCAGGCCTTTTACGATGTGGATGAACCGAAACGGAAGCTGACCGGCGACCGCACGGAATTCATCGGCCGCAACGGAAGCCTGCGCAACCCGGCCGCCATGCATCGGTCGCGTCTGTCCGGCAAGGTCGGCGCGGGACTCGATCCGTGCGCGGCGATCCAGGTCAGTTTTGACCTGCCGGACGGGCAGGAACGCGAAATCGTGTTCCGGCTCGGTGTCGGGCTCAACGTCGACGATACGGCCAGGCTGGTACAGCGCTTTCGCGGCGCCGTGGCCGCACGCGGCGCGCTCGAAGCCGTACGCCAGCACTGGCGGCACACGCTGGGCGCGGTGCAGGTGGAAACCCCCGATCCGGCGCTGGATATGCTGGCCAACGGCTGGCTGGTCTATCAGACGATGGCCAGCAGGCTCTGGGCGCGTAGCGGCTTTTACCAGTCGGGAGGTGCCTTCGGCTTCCGCGACCAGTTGCAGGACGCGATGGCGCTGATTCATGCCGATCCGGGGCTGGTGCGCGCGCATCTCCTGCTGTGCGCGAGCCGGCAGTTCCTGGAGGGCGACGTCCAGCACTGGTGGCATCCGCCGTCCGGTCGCGGCGTGCGCACCCGTTGTTCAGACGACTACCTGTGGCTGCCGCTGGCCGTCAGCCGCTACGTGCTGAGTACCGGCGATACCGGCGTGTTGGACGAGACTGCGCATTTCCTGGAAGGCCGCCCGGTCAATCCGGAGGACGACTCGTACTACGATCTTCCGGCGCGTTCAGGCGAGGAGGTGACGCTGTACCGGCACTGCGAACGGGCCATACGGCACGGGCTGCAATTCGGAGTCCACGGCCTACCGCTGATCGGGTCCGGGGACTGGAACGATGGCATGGATCGGGTCGGCATCGGCGGCAAGGGGGAAAGCGTCTGGCTGGGATTCTTCCTGTGCGACGTACTCCGGCAGTTTGCCGAGGTGGCGCGCGGATACGGCGACCTGTCCTTTGCCGAAATCTGCCAGAACGAGGGCTCTCGGTTGAGTGGGAGCATCGAGCAGTACGCCTGGGACGGATCGTGGTACCGCCGCGCCTACTTCGATGACGGCACGCCGCTTGGTTCGGCGAGCAATGCGGAATGCCGGATCGACTCGATCTCGCAAAGCTGGTCCGTCCTCTCCGGGGCCGGTGAAGTAGGCAGAACACGCATGGCCATGCAGGCCGTCGACGACCATCTCGTGCGCCGCAAGGACGCGCTGGTGCAACTGCTCGACCCGCCATTTGACGGCTCCATTCTCGATCCAGGCTACATCCGCGGCTATGTGCCGGGCGTGCGCGAAAACGGGGGGCAATACACCCATGCGGCGGTGTGGGCGGCGATGGCCTTTGCCGCGCTGGGTGAGAACGGGCGCGCCTGGGAAGTGCTGCGCATGATCAATCCGGTGAACCACGCGCTCTCAGCGGAAGGGGTAGATGTCTACAAGGTGGAACCTTACGTTCTCGCCGCAGACGTCTATGCCGTTGCGCCGCACACCGGGCGCGGAGGCTGGAGCTGGTACACGGGGTCGGCGGGCTGGATGTACCGTCTTGTCGTCGAATCGCTGCTGGGCCTGCGACGGACGGGAGATGTCCTCCATCTCGTGCCGTGCCTTCCTGTCGACTGGCCGAATTTCAGGATTAACTATCGCTATCGGGAAACGATGTATCGCATCGATGTCTCGCAAACGCCAATCGGGCCAGTCTCAGTGACGCTTGATGGGGCCGATCAACCGGGCTTGAGCATTCCTCTGGTGAACGACCGGCTGGAGCATGTGGTGAAAATTGCAATGAGGCCGTAACCGAATCCTTTTGTTCGTTAGCGCACAGAGGCGAGGCTTTGTTTGCGGGATACTTTTTACAGATGTTCGTCGTGCCTATCCGAACCCCGAAGTTGCTATACGAACCAGGAGAAAGTCTCATGTCAAAGTCAAAAAAGCCCAACAAGGAAGCCAAGAAACATCCACTACTGACGCCAAAAGAAAAGAAAGCGGCCAAGCTGGTGAAGAAACACGCTGGAGATATAGTTCCTCTTTTGGAGCGTGGTACCTAAGTTTGAACTACGAATCTTTGCGTCCAGCGCAATCTGAAGATGGACTTTGCGTTGTGGAGTCGGTCGGCAGCGATGCAACCGATCGAGCGCGAATATGGAATCACGTTGCATGTGCGCTCTGTCGGCAAGTTTCTCGCTCGCTCCAATTTCCGGTCCAGTCACCAGCGTCACTCTGGCGTGACGAATGAAAAATTACATCTCCATTTTCCGCAATCGATATTTCAGACTTGGTGGCGATCTTTGCCTGCAATTCATGCACGATGGAAGCCGCATCGTCTACAGATTCGCATGCCCACCTTTTCTCCGAGAAAAATAGCGGGGGTGGATTTCCGATTTTTAACCATCGAGCCTCTACGATAACTGTTGCCCTGGAGAGCAGGTCGTATCGTAGTAACTCATCTGCGAGATCACGCACGAAATCGCGGGTAAGTCCTGATGTGGAGGTGGCCTCCAATTGCCTCAGGGTCGTCGCTGTTTCGTGACGTAGTTCCATGAGTCGTGCTCCCAGTCCTTCTCTTTTGGATTTCGTCTGTTGTTTGCGTGAAGGAGTGTACCGTTTGTCGGAATTTGGTGGTGTGCGGCCTACTTCGTTTTTTCGATCCGGTGGGGGGGTTGCTAACCATTCTGCGAGTTGGAAAATGTCAACGCACTTACGGCTACCAACAACCTTCGGGTTAAAAGGAAGCCGCCCTCGGGTAATCAAATGGGAGAGCGCCTTCTCCGATTTTCCGAGTACTGCAGCGACTTGGGATGAATAGAGGACCAGCTGCCCCGGGTATAGGGACTGTAGATGCTGAAGAACTTGTTGGGCATCCATATGCCGAGTCGACCTAGAAAAATAAAGCCCACTAAAAACCCACCAGAAGGTGGGTTTCAGTGGGTTTCCCCGGGGTATAATGGGGATTCTTTGTCAACGTAACTTATTGATTTTATTGTTGGCGGAGACGGAGGGATTCGAACCCTCGATACAGGTTTATGCCCGTATGCTCCCTTAGCAGGGGAGTGCCTTCGACCTCTCGGCCACGTCTCCGGAAGGGCGCGATGATAGCCTTTCCGAACCT
>Ga0302250_1001445_pt1 | contig 17789 bp, 13 predicted proteins | sample AAG_RA_Asp_MG_FD_193536 | JGI IMG/M metagenome (GOLD analysis project Ga0302250, IMG submission 193536) | Enriched activated sludge microbial communities from anaerobic digester in WTTP, New Holstein, Wisconsin, United States - AAG_RA_Asp | ecosystem: Engineered > Bioreactor > Anaerobic >... | reverse complement strand
AGCCAGCGGAGTCATTGCAGGAGCCGCCTACGGTATGGTCAAAACCAGCCAGTCACTGGCTGAATACGAAAACGGCAAGGTGCGTTTCGCAGTCCCTGCCGTAATACCAAGCGTTGTTGAGCACCCTGCAACCAAACAGACAAACATAACCTGGAGCACAAACCTTTTCAGCGGAAAATTCGAGTAAACATTACTGAAAAGGAGCCCAGTTCGCCATAAATAGCTACATCCTCCCTTTTACCCGTCATGCATCCATCATGGCGGGTCTTTTTTTGTCTGGAGTACCGCGCAACGTAGCAGGTCGCTCTCCACAGTAGTTTGTAAAGTTCTGCTAAGGGCTAGGAAACCTTTCAACCGCCTCCTCCGCCTGACTGATCACACTGCCGGCGCTGAGCGTCATCAAGGTGCGCATGGGCACACCGGCGCTGTCCAGCATCCTGGCCGTCCAGGTATTGCAGGTGTTGGTCATGTAATAATGCCCCTCTCCGCTGAAGAAGTAGCTGGTATCGTAAAGCCCTTTTCTCAGCACCACCGGCTTGCCGCCATCCGGTCTGCGGAAAGATGCGGCTAGCGACTGCTGCAGGCGGGAGAGCCCTTCACGGGAAAGCCTGACACCGACCACCTTGCTTTTGGGAAAAGCATGGGCCGGGCTGACCGGCACACTGACCACATGCACCACCGTCGAATTGATCCAGAACATGGCCTTCAGCGCCAGTCCTACCGTAACGCCCTCTGACTGATAAAAATCCGCCTCTCCCCAGCCGATCTCGTAATAGGCGGTTTTGCCGAAGACATCCTTGAGGAATGCAAGCTCACGCCCCAGGCTGTCTGCCGGGATGACTATGCCGGTATGCCAGCCATGGCTGACCACATAGACCGTCACCACTTCATCGGCATTGGCAGGCAGATAGCGCCACTGCTTGAACGATGCACAGCAGACAAACAGCTGCGCGCACGCCAGCGTCAGGGCCAGTCCCAGCAGCAACAGCCTGCAGCGGCTTTTTACCCATGTATATGCTTTTCCTAAGATCATCAGTTGGCCTTACTTGAGTCTCAAAACTATTCACGCGGATAAACATCTGATAACGTCTGATTACAATCTGATTCCAGCATAGCAAGGTTCAATCCGCCTTTATCCGAAGTTATCTGATTGGATCCGCGTTAAACATTATTAGTTTTCCATCCGCACAGCGCTCACCCACGGCTCAAACCGCTTCCCATACACCAGCGTTACACGATAACGCGACTGCTTGGGGTCTGTTTCCTTGGCGCCTTCGTAATAGACCGGGCTGCGGTACTTGCTGCTCCTTTTCTGCAGTGCCGCCAGCGGCGTCTGCATGTCACCCGGCACATGGATGGAGTCCGTCAGGATACGTGAAATGGAACCGTAATATCTGGCCGGCTCTTTGACCACACCCTTTTCCTTGACCGGGTAGCGGTAGTTCAGCCGCACCAGTGCAGGAGTGATGATGTAACGGCTGCGATCGGTATAACGCTGCCTGAGCGCTTCTGGGTTGCGCCCCACATCCACGGCCAGCAGCCGGGAGGCATTGGCCTTATTCCAGACAAGCCGCTTTTGTGCGCTCTCCAGGGTCTTGGCTGTAACCTTGCCGCTTTCCACCTCGGACTGCATTTTTTCCAGTTTCTGACGTTCATCGGCCAGCCAGGCCTGCCAAGCCGCTCCGTCATATTCCAGCACCACATAGGCCTTGCTTTCCTGGCCGCTGCGATATCTCCGTCCCGCCCCTTCATCGGCATCCGTCATGGCGCTCAGATCATATCCCAACTCTTCGAGCCGTTTGCGATCAAACCATTCGCTGCGGTCTGCCATGCGGTTCCAGTTCAGGCTCAAACTAACCCGGCTGTTCTCGTCGTGCGCATACCCCACATGCAGTTCACGCTCCGTCAGTTCTACCGTAGCCTCCGGCGTACCGGAACGGTTATACTGCACGCCGCCCAGCACCACGGCATTGGCAATGACAACCAGCAGCATCGCTGCATAGATCCCGTAGCGTCTCATGACAGCACCTCCTTGATGCGTCCCCGCGCCCTTTTAAGCACCATCAGGATCAGCACCGCAATGCCGCCCAGCAGCAGGAAGAACAGGTACTTAGGCATCCATTTCCACCACCAGTCAAACAGCTTGGTATAAAGGAAGATCACGAAAAATGTGCTACCCAGATTAGTCACACCGGGCCAGGCGCGCCTGATCCCCAGCCAGATGGCCGCGCCTGACAAGGCAAACCCGGCAATCTGGTAAACATACTCGATATGCCTGGTCTGCCAGGGGAGATAACTGCCGCCGCCCCAGTGGGAAAGGATCAGGATAGCCAAAAGCGCCGCCAGCAGGCCGTAAACGCGATAGATGTTGGCAAACTCTGCCTGGATTTTATGAGGGATGAACGCGGCGGCAAACACCAGCAGCCCGGCAACGATAAAATTCTCCGGCCGCTCCCCGAACGACAGCCAGTACAGCCCGCACCAGGTCCCCATGGTTGCGGCCAGATACCCCATCAGACAGGAGATGCCCGCCACCAGCAGCAGCTTCAGCCGGTAGGTATATGCCAGCAGCAGTGCAAAAGCGCCCCAGACCAGAAAGGCATTTTGACTGGGGGTAATACAGAAGATCTGTCCCAGCATGCTCAGGTCCAGCACAAAGGCGGTAAAGGCCACCAGACTGATCAGCGAATTAAAATAGAGAGTCTTCTCACGGCGTGCAGCAAACTCGGCCCCAGCTGCCAGAATTAAAGGCGCGGCGATCAGTATGGCCACCTGGCCCCAGGTGGACAGCAGCCCCCAGAAGCGGTAGAAAAAGAAAAACACCGCCGCCGAGAGCGCCAGCGCCCCCAGGAAGGACACCGCCCGCATCCCCAGCGACATCTGCCTGGCAGCGCTGCTGACGTCAATATCAAACTCGCCGGTCAGCTCTTCCAGCACACGGCCGTGATATGCACCGATCCGTGCCCGCGCCTCATCATTCAGACGCACCACACCATGCTGCTCCAGCAGCGCCAGTTCACTGTTGAATGATCTGATCTGCTCCGCCCGCCTCTGCGCCTCGGCCTTGCTGGCTGGGCGTTTAACTTCATCGGCTGTCACTGCATCCGCTTGCATAATCGCTCCTTGTGCTTATGCTTCAATTGGACACACTACGCTTCGCCCAACCTACGAGATTGCTGAATCATTCTGTAGACAAACAGCATACCGTTAATATGCAGACCAAGAAACACTGTCGTTATTGCTAAACCAATAACGGCATCCCATTCGGAGTGTCCTGGAACTAGCGACATAAAAAAGGCATCCATACGTTGATTTGTAACCCCAAGTAACGGAAGAAACATTAAACTCCATGGCAAGCCAACAATTGCACCCACGATTAACACGATATAAAACAGTTCTCCTATATTTGTAGCTATGGCAATCAACAAAGAGATAACAAAAGGCCCACTTAGAAAAAATCCATGTAGAAACCGTTTTCCAAACATTTTTAATAACAGAACAAGTTCATTGGTCATTTTCAGCCCCCTAAACGATAAGAAGTTTACAGATTAAGCTAAATCTACTTCATACGGTTTCCAACAATTCCTACTACCCCACCGCCGACATGGCGATATCCTTCAACCCCTTCAAATCCAGTTTGCCGGTGCCCAGCACAGGCAAGGCATCTACGGCGATATAGCTGTCACGCCCCGGCTTCCACAGGTTGGGCAGGCTGCTCTCCAACATGAGCTTATGCAGGGTTTCGGCATCGGTGGCATCTTTCGCGTAAATCACCATCAGCCGCTCACCCTTCTTGTCGTCCGGCACCGAGGTGACCGCCAGCACTCCGGTCTGCCCCATACGGTTATGCAGCTCGTCCTCCACTACGCCGTGCGGCACCATTTCTCCGCCGATCTTGCTGAAGCGCGAGAGCCGGTCGGTGATGCGGATAAAACCGTCATCGTCCATTACGCCGATGTCGCCGGTGGAATACCAGCCATCCTTGACCACCTCGGCAGTCTTTTCATCGCGCCCCAGGTAGCCGAGCATCACATTGGGCCCGCGCACCAGCATCAGCCCCGGCTCGCCCGGCTTCAGCACAGCGCCGCTGTCCGGATCGACCACCCGAATGGCCACGCCGGGAATGGGATGTCCCACGCTGCCTTCCTTGGAACCGTGCTGCGCTACACCATCAATCTTCACATCGGGGATGCTCAGGGTGATGACCGGCGACAGTTCGGTTGCGCCATACCCTTCCATGGGGCGCACGCCGAATTTTTCCTCAAAGGCATCTGCCACCTTTGCCTTAAGCTTTTCCGCGCCAGTAATGACCAGCCGCAGGGTGGCGAAGTCCTCTTTCTTTGCCCGGCGCAGGTAGGCCAGCAAGAATGTGGGCGTGGCCAGCAGCAGGGTGGATTTGTTTTCCCTGGCCATCTGGGCGATCTTTTCGCCATCCATGGGGTTGTTGTGATAAACCGCCGAAAAGCCGCTGACAAGCGGGAACCAGATCGTGGCAGTAAAACCGAGGGAATGAAAGAACGGCAGGGCCGAGCAGATGTTGTCGTTCAGATCCACCCGGAAGACCATGCGCAGCGCCTCCACATTGGACATGATATTGTGGTGGGTCAGCATGACCCCTTTAGGATCGCCGGTGCTGCCGGAGGAGAAGATCACCGTAGCCACGCTGTCGGCGGTGAAACCGTCGGAACAGCCCAGCAGGGAGACTGGCAGCAGCCGCGCCTTCAGCAGCGCGATGAACTTGTCGAAGCCGCTGATGGTCGGCATGATATCTTCCAGCAGCACCAGACCATCCAGCGACGCCAGAGCCGGCATCTTTTCCAAAAACGCCTTGGAAGTCACAATGGCGGTCATGTTGCACTGGCTTATGATTGAGCGCAGCGCAGGCTCAGATAATGTGTAGTTCAGATTGACCGGCACCCTGCCCAGCAGTGACAACGCCAGATTAGCCAGCGTGCCGCCCACGGTCGGCGGCAGCAGGAGCCCGACATAGGTGGCCTTGCCGACTCTATCCTTCAGTTTCCCCTTGAGCGCCAGTGCCCCGGCCAGCGTCCTGCCGTAGGTCAGCGCCTTGCCGGACGAGTCCGCCACAGCCCGACGCTTCCAGTTTTCCCTGGCCGATTCGGCAAAATATTGCCACAGCGGCTTGCGGCGGGATTTGCGTTCCTCAAAATAATCGCAGGAAAGCTCCATCACCGCCTGACGCACCTCAATAGCGGTGCTGGTAGCCGGCATCGGCTTGCCGAAGTGTATGCAGACCCGGTAAGGCGCCAGCGCCGGAGGCCTGGAGAGCAAATGCCCGTGGGCATAGCTGAGGATGCTGCCCCAGGCGCCGCCGATATAAACCGGTATCACCGGATAACCGCTGTCCCGGACAATACGCTCGAAACCGCCGCGAAACTCACGCAGCATACCGTTGCGGGTGATGGCCCCCTCGGCAAAGATGCAGACCATGTAGCCGTCATCCATAGCCGCACGGGCACGGCGGATAAATTCCAGCATCTCCTTTTTGCCGTCCCTGGAAGAAACCGGGATCACCCCCATCAGCTTGAACAGCCTGTTCAGCAGCGGGGTATTGTAGATGCGGCGTTCCATGACAAAACGGATGCGGCGCTGGTTGGTGGCCAGCAGCAGCAGTGCATCCACCCAGGTAACATGGTTGGGGATCAGCAGGGCCGGGCCCTGCACAGGCAGGTGTTCCTGACCGATGATGCGGATGCGGTAGAAGATGTGCATGGTCACCAGGGCGATGAAACGCAGCAGAAAATCCGGCAGGGTCAGCAGGGAAATCAGGGTCAGCAGCAGCGTGGTGGCCCCCACCAGACTGAATCCCTGTGCGGCGCTGAGCCCCATGGGAACGCAGAAGACCCAGGTAAGCCCGGAGGCCAGCAGCACCGCACACCAACTGATGAAGGTGGATGCGGCCAGCACCTCACCGCGCTTGGCCGGTTCGGCCCGGAACTGGATAAATGTCTGCAGCGGCAGCATGAACAGACCAGCGGAAAATCCGAACAGGGTGATGATGGCCAGACAGGTGAACAGCTCCGCAGGTGCGGCATGCAGCATGAAAGGCGCAATGGCCAGACCGGCCGCCCCGATAGGCACAATGCCGAACTCCACATCGCGCCCGGACAGGCGCGCCGCCACCAGCGAGCCAAGGCCGATGCCCAGCGCCGCAGCCAGAAACAGGTAACCGCTCTGCGATTCGCTCATGCCCAGGCGTTCCATGCCGAAACGGATCAGGTTCAACTGGGCGAAGGCCGCCACAAACATGAACCAGGCCAGCCCGATGATGGTCAGCACCAGGTAGCGGTCATGACGTATGGACCTCAGCGTCCTGAAAATCTCCGTGGGCAGCAGGGCAACATGGCGGCGGCTGTCGGAAGCTGCCGTAGCAGACATGCGGCGGGAGGCCAGATAACCGCCGACAGCCACAGCCAGGCAGACGCAGACGGCCAGCCAGATCCTGCCATCCAACACATCCGCCAGCAGCGAGGCCAGCGCCGTACCCAGGATGATCGCCATGAACGAGAAGGATTCGATCAGACCGTTGGCCTTTGACAGACCGCCCGGCGCGGCATATTCGGGGATGATGCCGTATTTGGCCGGGGCGAAGAAGGCGCTGTGGGCCGCCATCAAAAATACTACGACGTAAAGCGCCTGATTTAACCCGGCCAGGAAAGCTCCTACCGCCAGCAATGTGACAACAACCTCCGCCAGCTTGACTATACGGATCACCTGTGATTTGGGGAATCGGTCGGCCAGGCAGCCGGCCGGGGCGGCAAACAGCAGGAACGGCAACACAAAGGCCGCGCCAGCCAGTGCGGAAACCGTTCCAGCACTCTGGGGGCCATAGATGCCGATCAGGTAATAGATGATCAGCAGCTTGAGGATGTTGTCGTTGAGCGCCCCCAAGAACTGGGTAGCATTCAGCCAGGTAAGGCTTTTGGTGCTGGTTGTGGTCATGCTCGGTCTCCGTCGTAGTGTCAAATGCTGCGTTATCGCTAACACACCCTGCTTTTACATGGTTTTTGAATAAATCAAGGTTCTATGCCTGTTCATTGCACGTTTCTCTGTCTCAGTCTGGTTAAGTGCAACATGCACATCCATATACAGATTGACAGTCCGGTCATTTACCTCAACAACAATTACCGGGTAGTGGGAACTATCATGATCAACCCGCTTCGGGTCTTCGGTATGTCGCACAATTCTGTCCTTAAAAATCTCATCCAGATCCAGGACTATTGAATGCTGTGCGCCGTCCAGCGAACGCCATTTCACCGCAAGCGGGCCTTCAAAGGCATCGAAATAACCTTTGGGCCCCATGTACGCACTTGGTAAGCCCTTGTCAGCATCTGGGTGTTTAGCCGGGCACATTCCGGTTACTGTTTTAAATAGTTTCTTACTTAGTACACGATCATGTATATATCTGTTGCGATAGATCACCTGCATATCATCGGCACTGAAACAACTTGTGGACAAATTAAACTTATCGAATTTCAGTGGCTGGGGCGTTGACGACATAGTTGCGCAGCCTGTTTGTAAAGCGGCAACGAGCAAAAACATTGCCATTACAAATATGTGCAAAGGCTTACTAATTACTGATCTGGGATTTGCAGCATTGTTCTCTTCCATGACAACTCCCTGCCTTTTTAGTCATATAGTCAGTATTTCTGTCTTTTCAGAACGTACAGGTTAAACCCTTCTCCCTTGAGGGAGAAGGTGGCCGCAGGCCGGATGAGGGGCCGAATTTTCTATAATTCCAGCACATTCCCCCTTACCCCACCCCTCTCCCTCAGGAGAGGGAGCATTCAGCCTCTGCAAAGGGAACTTCACGCCGTGCCCAAACACATCGCTGTTGCGTTGCAATCAGCTCGGCGCTTCTTTCCAGCATCCCCTGCGTCATCCCCAATGCCTCTTTCAAGGCCACATCACGGTCCCATGGGTTTCTTTCGGCCAGAATTCTGAACAACCTGAACGGCGAAATACGGTAGGCATGAAACCATGGCGAGGTAATGCCGGTATTCAGGATCGGCATGTCCGTGCCATAGAGCAGGCGGCCATGCAGGTGCCGCTGTCCAAGCACCTTGTTCATATGCCCAAGCCGGTTGGCCTGGGTAAGCGCCGATATATCAGCATACAGGTTGTCAAACTCCCTGCTCAGCCTCAGAAAGCGCTTGAAATTATCTTCTCCGGCGTTTTTGCCGTTGCTGGCCGCATGGGCCGCTATCACCGTTACTCCCAGCGAAAGCGGCAGGCGCAGACGCTCAGGGTCGGCCAGTTCATTGCGTGCCCAGGTGAAAGACTCTTCGTTGCCCGTGTGGGTCAACAGCGGCAGTCCCAGTTCTTTTAAACGCCGGTAAAACGGTATCAGCCTGCTGTCCGCCGGGTCGATGAACTGAATGGATGGCAGCCATTTCACCAGCACGGCGCCGTCTGCCGCAGCCTTGTCCAGACGCTGCAGCGCATCCGGCCGATAGGGGTTGATGCTGGCCCCGAACAGCAGATTGGGATAACGCTTCAATTCCCTGGCTAGGAACTCGTTGGGGATATACATCTCGGTGCGCTGGCGGTCAAGCTGGCCATCACTGCCGATAATGCCGTCCATGGCCAGTACAACAGCGCTGGATACGCGGCGCGACTTGGCCAGGCTCTCGGAGAGCCTGCGCAGCACCAGGGCATCACCTTCACGCTTCAGTTGTGCCTCGGTCACGCCAAAAGCACGCAGGAATATGCGGTATCTGATACTGCGCCGCATGCCCTGGGAGATGAAACAACCGCTGCCGCCGGCTCCGATACCGGCGGTATGGCAGTGAATATCAACAATTTTCCTGCCGGATTCAGCACTTGCCGCCTGCCGGCAGCATATGCACACACCGAACAGTATTGCCGCAGCAGCAAAATAATACCACATGACACATCCCCCATTTGAGTTTTACAAATCTCTTTACAGGGTTCGTGCCACTTTCATTTATCATCAAAACATACTGTTATGATTAGTCAATTTGTACAGCAAGACATAATTGCGCCAAGCCACACAAAGCAAGCTTGACATTATTTGCATATGGACTATACATTTAAAGCATGAGCCAACAAAAAACAACACAAATTAAAGATTGGTCATTTTTCGAGAAGGTCGCCAAAGCAGCATTTGCTAACCCCTTTGGCAAAACGCGCGACGACCTGGACATGGAAATCGGCGGCACATCACCCGGCACCCCGCCCGAGGAGATACTCAATGCCGTGATTGCGCGGATTTCCGACAGGATCAGCACCATGCAGCGCGAAGGCAGCGCCAATCTACGGGAACACAGTGAGGAAAGACGTGAGGTGCTACAGTCGGTGTTTCTGTTCCATGTCTTCCACCGTTACGCCGACCGGTTCGACGGCCTGATCCAGACGCAGATGCGGGACGATGACAGCCTGACACGGGTCAGCTTTGCCCAGGAGGCCCTGAAAGAGCTGACCGAGTTCGGACTGAGCGAGCAGGAAGCGGCGCGTTTTTTCGCCATCTTCTACCAGCTGCGCCGCGCCTACTATTTCATCAAAAACGGCCTGGTGGGCAACTCACCCTCCATGATCGAACTGCGCAAGCACCTGTGGGGATGCGTCTTTACCCACGATTCACGCTGGTACGAATCCCGCCTGTGGAACCGCATGGAGGATTTCTCCGTGCTGCTGCTGGGCGAAACCGGCACCGGCAAGGGGGCTGCCGCCGCCGCCATCGGGCGCTCCGGATTCATCCCCTTTGACGCCTCGCGCAGCCGCTTTACCGCCAGCTTTACCCGCAATTTTCTGGCCACCAACTTGTCACAGTTCTCCGAAGGGGTACTGGAATCGGAACTGTTCGGCCACAAGAAGGGCGCTTTCACCGGCGCCATAGAAAGCCACGAGGGGTTGTTCAGCCGCTGTGCCCCCAATGGCGTTATCTTCCTGGATGAGATCGGCGATATCGGCATCCCGGTGCAGATCAAGCTGCTCAACGTGCTGCAGGACCGTATCTATTCTCCGGTCGGCAGCCACGAGATCAAGCGTTTCAGCGGCCGGGTCATAGCCGCCACCAATCGTTCTCTGGACGAGCTGCGCCACAACGGCAAATTCCGTGACGACCTGTATTACCGCCTTTGTTCAGACACCATCAGCATGCCTACGCTGCGCCAGCGGCTACAGGAATCCCCACAGGAGCTGGATCTGCTGCTGGAGAGCATACTCAGACGCATGGCCGACGCATGCAGCGAAAGGGAACTGCAGTTGATCAAAAAGGCTATCCGTCGGGAAACGGGACCCGCCTACCACTGGCCGGGCAATGTGCGCGAACTTGAGCAGGCAGTCAAACGGATCATCCTGACCGGACACTACCAAGGCAGTAAGCCGCTGACAGCAGACGAAAGCGAGCTGGACGCGCTGACCAGAAGCCTTAAGGAAGGCACCGTCACGGCCGAGCAATTGCTGGCAAACTACTGTTATCAACTTTATCGCCAGTTCGGCACCTACGAGGAGGTTTCCCGACGGACCCAACTGGACCGCAGGACAGCCAAGAAGTATGTCCAGCTGGGCGAGGGGTAAAGGCGCGTCACGCGGATAAAATCTGATAAATTCAGATCAGAATTCAGATTCATGGCATGTCAAATCATAATTGCCGCCTGAACAAACTCAAGCGCTTTAATCAGACTTTGATCAGACGCGATCCGAATTTGATCCGCGATGAACCTGGCTCTCCATCTTTTCTTTGCAAATTGCAGGTAATTACAGCTATAAATACCACTCTTAATAACAATATGGAGGCCGTATAAATGTCTGAATTCAACAATGTAACCGTAGTAAAAGAAGCCAACATCTACTTCGACGGCAAGGTCGCCAGCCACACCGTCCTGTTCCCGGATGGCAGCAAGAAGACCCTGGGCATCATGCAGGCCGGCGAATACGAATTCTCCACCGGCGCAGCCGAGATCATGGAGATCCTCTCCGGCGAACTGGAATGGCAGCTGAAGGGTGAGAGCGAGTGGAAGAAGATTGTCGGCGGTCAGTCCTTCAACGTACCGGCCAACTCGGCATTTCTGATGAAAGTGCCGGTGGTGACTGACTACTGCTGCTATTATATCTCTTAGGAACGGTCTTTTTGACTCCTGGCGGCGTAAGTCGTCGGGAGTGATTGTGCGGCACCCCCCTCACCCCTGCCCCTCTCCCTCATGGCGAGGGGTAACAAAACACCCTGTTCAAAAACAGTCCCTTCTCCCTAGAGGGAGAAGGTGCCCCGAAGGGGCGGATGAGGGGATGAATTTCCTCAAGGAAGAGCATGGTCGTATGGGAGATGGCCTCCGCACACTGTAACCCATAACTCTTGTTTCTCAACATTTTGCACACCCCATCTCTGACATGAAGATGCAAAACGAACATCAAACCATTACCGGACGTTTCGCCCCCTCCCCTACCGGTCTTCTACACACCGGTTCGCTGGTGGCAGCCGCCGGCAGCTGGCTGATGGCCAGAAGCATGGGCGGCCGCTGGCTGCTGCGCATGGATGACCTGGATACGCCGCGCCTGCGACCGGAAACCGAGGCAGACATCCTCAGAACCCTGGAGGCCTTCGGGCTGTTCTGGGATGGGGAAATCAGCCGCCAAAGCCGTAATCTGGAGCGCTACGCCGAGGCATTTGAACAGCTGAAAGCCAAAAGACTGATCTACCCATGCGGCTGTTCCCGCAAGGAGATCGCCCAGGCCGCCTCCGCCCCCCACCCGGATGACGACTGCCTGCACTACCCAGGCACCTGCCGCAAAGGCATCAAAGAAGGGTCTACCACACGTTCATGGCGGCTGAAAGTCGAGGATCGGGATTTCTGCTTCGAAGATCTGCGTTGCGGCCGCATCTGCCAGAACCTGGCCAGAAGCTGCGGCGATTTTGTGCTGCGCCGGGCCGACGGCGTCTTTTCGTACCAGCTGGCAGTGGTGATCGATGACCAGATCACCGGCGTCAACCAGGTGGTGCGCGGCGCCGACCTGCTTTCTTCCACTCCGCGCCAGATTTACATCCAGCAGCAACTGGGACTGCCCCAACCGCAATACTGCCACCTGCCGCTGGTAACAGGCGCCAACGGGGCAAAACTCAGCAAACGGGACAACCTTATCTCCGCACAACCTGGCGGGAGCAAAGGAAAGGAAAACCTGATCCTGTTCGGGATATTGGAGTTTCTCGGACAGAAACCGCCCGCCGGGCTTGTGGGGGCGGATTGTAGTGAACTGCTGGAATGGGGTATCAAGCACTTCGACGCCGGACTCATGCCGGCACAAAACAGGGAACTACATCTTCCAAACAAATAGAGCCGCAATTGCTTGCGGCTCTATTTACATCAAAAATACCTCTATTAAGTTTCCGATTCAGAAAGAGGGGATTTTTTCTTCTGACAAGGAAATTGAGGGTTTGCGCGGAGGCCCCTCACCCGGCCTTTGGCCACCCTCTCCCTCATGGAGAGGGTAAACTGTGTTCCTTCTCCCTCTGGGAGAAGGTTAGGATGAGGGCAGGTACGCCGCACAAGCAAAGCCGAAGATTGACATAGCCAGAGGGGAAAAGCACCCTTTCCGAACGGAAACTATTTGTACTCCGGATGCGACCAGTTGCTCATACTGGTCTCTTTCCAGACCGTCACAATATTGCGGGCAATCTCCTGCCCGCGGTCAGCATAGTGGGTATGCAGCAAGTGATGGGATTTTTCCGACAAGGGTGCTTCCAGATATTTTTCGTACAGTTTTTTGATCAGCGGGTTATTGTGTGACTGGCGCACCCGGCTGGTGCGGTCGATGCTGTAAAGCGCCTCGCAGCGTGCCTTGATCGACTCACGGTAGGATTTCTTGGCGCGGGTCTGGCCACCCCCACCCATGCAGCCGCTGGGACAGGCCATCACCTCGATGAAGTGATAATCCGCCTGGCCGGCCAGCACCGCCTCGGCCACCTGTCTGGCCCCCTTGATGCCGTGGGCCACTGCCACCTTTACCTCGCCCAGTTCACCCCCCAGATCGATGCGGGCCTCTCTGACACGCTTCATGCCGCGCACCTCAGCCAGGTCAATCCCTGGAAGTTCCTTTCCGGTAACAACGTAATGCACTGTCCTTAAAGCAGCCTCCATCACGCCGCCGGTAGCGCCGAAAATAGCGGCTGCACCGGAATAAGCCCCCATGAAGGGGTCATCAAAACTGTGACCGGCATCCTCCAACTGAGTCAGGTCAATCCCCTCCCGTTTCAGCAACCGGGCAAACTCACGGGTGGTCAGGACCACATCCACCGCTTTGATACCGTCATGTTCAAATTCAGGCCGCTTCGCCTCCCCTTTCTTGGCAGTGCAGGGCATGATGGAGACCACCCGCATACGGGCCGGTTCCACGTTCATGTTTTTGGCCAGATAACTTTTGGCTATCGCCCCCAGGCACTGTTGCGGCGACTGGGTGGTGGAGATATTGGGCAGCAGATGCGGATAGTTCTTTTCGGCAAAATTGACCCAGCCGGGACAGCAGGAGGTAAACATGGGCAGCTTGCCGCCTTTCTGCAGACGCTGCAGCAGCTCAGTGCCCTCTTCCATGATCACCAGGTCGGCAGAGAAGTTGGTATCCAGCACCACGTCGGCGCCCAGTTTCTTCATGCCGGCTATCATCTGCCCCTCAACGATGGTCCCCTGCGGCAGGCCGAACTCCTCGCCCAGGGCAACCCGGGTAGCAGGGGCAAACTGGAACACCGTGACAATCTCCGGGTCGTAGAGGTAATCAATGACCTGCTCGATATCATCTACCTCGGCCAGGGCGCCCACCGGACAGACCAGGATACACTGGCCGCAGGAAACGCAGCTGGAATTACCCAGCGGCAGGGTATTGCGCACGCATATCTCACCCTGCAGGCCACTGTTGCGGTAGACCAGCGCATCCACCCCCTGCACCTCACGGCAGACCGCGACACAGCGCATACAGCGAATACACTTGTCCATCTCGCGCTTGACCGCTGGTGAGGATGTGTCGCGGGTGCGTTTGCTGAAAAATTCAGGATAATGAAAACGGGTCTTGTCCAGACCGACAAACTGAGCTACATCCTGCAGTTCGCAGTTGCCGTGGCGGCTACAGACAGCACAATCCTGATTGTGGTCGGCCAGGATCAGCTCTACCTGGCGACGCTGCATGGCGCGCGCCCTGGGGCTGCGGGTAAACACCTCGATGCCGTCCTCCATGGGGGTGTTGCAGGATGTGACCATATATGTTTTTTCGTTACCCTTGCGGCGGATCTCCACCATGCAGACACGGCAGGTGGCCGGCGCGTGGTTCAGATCCTGCATCTCGCACAGGGTCGGCACAAAATGCCCGGCCCGGCGAGCGGCACTGAGAATGGTCTCGTTTTCAGCAAACTCTACGGTATTTCCGTTGATGACGCCTTGCAGCATTTCAAGCACCCCTTAACGTTCTGTGATGATGGAATAAATACGGTAACAACGCATGCAGCGCTCTGCCTCATGATAGGCATCTTCCAGCGAGATCGGTTTTTCCACTTCGTCGAAGATAGCCCTGCGCTGCTGAGGATCAAGTTCTTCCACCTCCACGCGGTAGCTGTTAAGCACCGGTATCTCCACCCAGTCACTGTTCATCTTTTCAAATGTATTGACCAGATCACGCATCCGCTTCAACGGATAAAATCTGGTCCTGCCATAAGTCAGATAATCGCTGATATTCCTGGATGCCTTGAGCCCATGGGCCATGGCCTGGATCAGTGTGGCCGGCCCGGTGGCACAGTCGCCGCCGGCAAAAACACCCTTGCTGGATGTTTTAAGTGTCAGCGGATCCACATCGATCTCGCCCCAGCGCCCCAGCTTAAGGGCATCACCTGCCGAGATGGACCTGGCATCAACCTGCTGTCCGATGGCTGAAATGACCACATCAAACGGCTGTATCTTTTCGCTCCCTTCAAGGGGGTAGATGCTGGGGTTGCCCCGCTCGTCCGGCTCGCCTTTCTTCATGCGGATTAGTTCCATGCCACGGACCATGCCGTTCTCGGAGATTATACGCTTGGGATGGGTCAAAAAGTGGAATACCACCCCTTCGTGCATGGCGTCTTCCACCTCCTTGCGGTCAGCCGGCATATCATCCAGTTCACGGCGGTAGATGATATGCACCTCGGCAGCCCCCAGCCTCAGGGCTGTACGGGCACAGTCCATGGCGGTATTGCCGCCGCCGACCACAGCAACGATCTTGCCGGACAGGGTCGGAGCAGACTGCTGTTGGCAAAGACGGCTGGCATCCAGCAGAAACTTGACACCAGTTTCATAACCGGCCAACTCCTCATCTTCTCCGGGAATACCGATCAATTTGCCGGTATGAGTGCCGATAGCCAGGAATACCGCCTTGTATCCCCGGCTGAACAGCTCTTGAATCGTAAAATCACGTCCCAGGCGCTGGTTGTAGAAGATATGCCCCCCCAGACTTTCAACAATGCCGGCCTCTTTGTGAAGGATCTCCTTGGGCAACCGGTATTCCGGAATCCCCTGGTCAGCCATGCCGCCAGGACGATCACGGGTCTCGAACACATCCACCGGAAAGCCTTCCAGCAGCAGGTTGTAGGCCGCCGTCAGACCGGCAGGCCCAGCTCCGATCACCGCCACCTTCAGTTCGGCCGGTTTGTGGGCATTGACCATCTCCGGCGAAAACCACTTTTCCGCCACTACATCGCGGTATTCAGAGACAAAGCGCTTAAGCACCCGGATACCCACCGGGGCATCCACCTGCCTGCGGCGGCAGGCCATTTCGCAGAAACTTACGCAAACCCGACCGCAAGTGCCGACCAGCGGGTACTTTTGCAGGATGACCCCTAGCGAACTGGTAAAACGGCCATCCTTGATGTAGTCGATATATCGGGGAATATCCAGCTTGATCGGGCAGGCTTCGATGCAGGGGGCGGTCACGTAGGTATGTCCAGGTTGCCGAGGAGCCGGGCCAGCAGCTTTGGTCGAAGCGATATTCTCCGTCAACTCGTCGCGAAAATGCTTCAGCACTTCCAGCAGCGGCCACATGGCCGTCTGTCCCAGTCCACACATGGATGTGCTCTGCATATGCTCGGCCTGTTCCTGCAATTCATCCAGGGTACGCGTATCGCCCCCACCTTTGACGAGGTCGTGTAGCAACGAACTGATAATGCGTGTTCCAACCCTGCAGGGGGTACACTTGCCGCAGGACTCGTTGGCCGCAACTTCCACATATTGCAGTATGGCATCCAGCAGATTGACACCCTGTTCAAAGACAAAAAAGCCTTTGCCGGAAAAAAAGGCCTTGATCTGGTTGCCAGGATGCAGCTCATCGAAATCCTTGAACTGCTGATCCTCCTCAATCTCAAAAAGGCTGCGGCCGCGGTTGTCGATGATTGAGCCGTTCCAGCTCCCGTACAGAATTCTTGCCATAGTTACCTCAAACCTGTTTTATCTTAAAAGCGGCTATTACCTCACGCGGCGTCGCAACGACGCAACGGTATTCAAATGCCCAAAAAATCCACATCTATCAAACCAGAACAACTGTGCCGACAAAAGACCGTCTTACGTATCATGCGTGGATATAACGCTTCTGACAATCAGCCTTCCCAACCGTTACGGCGAATCTTCTCATACTGCAGACGGCTGGCCGGAACCGGCGCCGGAGTTTCCGCAGGATGGCCGATACCGATGATTGACTCTACCTTGACATGCTCCGGTATGCCCAACAGCTGCTGCACATACTGCTCGGCTGAACTGCCTTGATCATGTCGCCGATTCCTGATCTGGGCCCAGCAGCTGCCCAGCCCGAGAAAACAGGCCGCATATTGCAGGGTAATGGCGGCAATGGAACAATCCTCCACCCACACATCCGATTTATTACTGTCGGCACAGACAACCACCGCCAGCGAAGCATTGGCGATGAATTCGGAGCCATGCTCCTTGGCCCTGGAAAGCTTCGCAATCATTTCGCTGTCGTCAACCACAACAAACTCCCAAGGGTTGTTGCCACGCGAAGATGGGGCCCGCAACAACGCTTCCATCAACAGCTCAACAGTTTCAGCGCTGACTTTTGCCTTTTTGAATCGCCTGACACTGCGGCGTCTACGCAATAATTCGATCATCTTCGCCCCCAGATTCAAAATGTTCGCATGTTATAAACCATTACCCACCGGATTGACAACAAGCAAAAAGCCCCCATTAAATGAGGGCTTAAAGCAGGCAATCAATGTGTGCCGCTAAACATGTGTACTCTGTTCACGCTATCAGACGGGTTCTACCCGCACCACCCTGCAGACAGCAGCAAAGTCTTCATCTCCGTAACCTTTGCTGACCGCCTCCTTGAACAGCTCGTTGCTGGTGGCAGTGGCATACAGGGTCTGGCCGCACTCTTCCCCCATGCGCAGCGCCAGCCGCAAGTCTTTCTGCATGTGCTTGAGCGGGAATGCTGCCGGGTATTGATTTTTAGCTACAATGGCAGGGCCTTTCAGACGGAACATGGGGTTGCTCATCGCCCCGGCATCCAGGACATCCAAAAGCTGTGCAGGACTTAGCCCGCTGCGTTCGGCCAGCGCCACCCCCTCGGCCAGCGCGGTCATCATCCCGCCCATGACCAGATTGTTGGCCAGTTTCATCCGGGCGCCGTTACCCACATCCCCCAGGTACAACATCTTTTTACCCAATTTTTCAAATGCCGGCATAGCCTTGTCATACAAGGCACGGTCACCGGCGGCCATGATAATCAGCTGACCGTCTTCGGCCGGCTTGCGGCTGCCTGCCACCGGCGCCTCCAGAAACATGGCC
>Ga0302250_1001443_pt1 | contig 17813 bp, 22 predicted proteins | sample AAG_RA_Asp_MG_FD_193536 | JGI IMG/M metagenome (GOLD analysis project Ga0302250, IMG submission 193536) | Enriched activated sludge microbial communities from anaerobic digester in WTTP, New Holstein, Wisconsin, United States - AAG_RA_Asp | ecosystem: Engineered > Bioreactor > Anaerobic >... | reverse complement strand
TAAGACGGAGCTTCAGCTTCGCAAACTTTACTACTGTTATGTGCGGATATGGTGAAATTGGTAGACACGCCAGACTTAGGATCTGGTGCCGAGAGGCGTGGGAGTTCGAGTCTCTTTATCCGCACCATCCCTTAAATAGGGAACTTCAAACAATTTTTCCTCTAGTTTATCTTTCTTGTTTATTTTTTGGGTACGTCATAGGGTACGGTTTTAGAATTTACTTTTACTGTCACTAAAATAATTTTCAAGCTTTTTATTATCCAAATACAGTTGCTCTAAACTCATTTTTTCTTTTATAATATTCCAATCAATGATATATTCAGCGATATCTACATCATTTAGTATATAAGAATTATCGATCAAAGAAAACAAATATGCGAGTAGGCTTCGATGATGTCCTTGAACAATAATGAATCGTTTTTTACCGAAGTATTCAAATGCATAATATTCTATTTTTTCTTGTAGTGTCATATTATTTGACTCAAAAGCAAAGTTTGGATTTTGCATTTTTAGGTATTGCAATAACCGAATAAATTCCCTTTTTTGGTAAAAAAAAATATCTTTAAATGATTTATTACAAAAGTGTGGATGACTGGATGTAGCTATAATCTCAGAAGGCATAATATTTTTCTGATATTCAATATGCTTAATAGTTCCAAGTGGATATTTTGATCGGTTCTCTATAATTTTTGATAAAGAAAGAGAACCAAAATTTTCTTCTTGATAGTCAAACAGTACCTTCGTATCTAAATTATTTTTCTGAATATACTGTAAGATAAAATCATAGATTTCTTCTGCTTCATATTGTAGAATATCTTGTATTTTCATGATGCTGTATTATCTAAGATACTTTTACATTTTTCACATTGAAAAAAAGCAACCCCTTTATACAAACCATGTGAAGCAACTTTGTGAATGTACTTACCTTCTTTGCACACCTTACAAATATTATCAATAATGTAAGGACAATTCTTAGTGTCTTCACAATGCAAATACCTATTGTCTTTTGAATAAACAATCTTTTTGTTACAAACAGGACATTTAGTTGTTTTCATGATTTTTCAATTTTTGCTATTTCTTTTTTTAATGCCTCCAAATCTATCACAAATCGTGAAGTACCGATTTCAGGATCATAATCGATTACATCAATTACACGGCGATAAATATCTTTAATATCAAGAGGAGAATTATATTTGTACAGATTAAATTGTATACAAAACCATAAAGCAAGATCTGCATATTGAGGTTGAAACCTTAAACATTGCCTTACAAGTGATATAAAGTTTGTTTCATGTAGACTAAAAAGCACTTCTTGATAATTGGCATACTTGGGATATTTTTCTCTAAATGCAGTTATAAAAACTCCTAACGAAGAAGATTTAATTTTGCGTTTTTCTAGCCCCTGTTCAAGCACAAATATATCATAGTAATTAATAATCTGTTGAGATACACTATCTACTGTAAAATCTTCACAACTCTCAAATTTTCCTTTACTGAAAACTAATGCAAGATATACAAGTCCTTCACTATTTTTTATAAGATCACTATATAAATGTTGATAATAGTCATCTAAAGTCTCACTTGACGGCAAATAGCTATCATTCTCTTCATCGTTCGGAATATAACCCAAAAACTCGTCAGGTTCATTTTGACCATATTCTTCATAAAGTTTACGATACTCTTCTTGTGAATAAACCTCTACGAATTTTTTAACAGCATTTAAAACATTTACAAATTCAGCAGCTTGTACAGAATAATTTTGAATATTTGAAAACTCAAGTTTTTCGATTGTACCAAATTCTAAAAATTCTTCGAAATCTTCTTTTGTAAAATATTTTTCAATTAATCTAATTATAGGTCGTTCTTGTTTTTTCCATGCATAATAGGTTGTTGCATTAAAATCAAATAAAGCTGCCATTACTTCTTTATGTATCATAAGTATTCCTTCAATATTTAAAGTTAATTATAGCTAAAAATATCAATATACAACTTTTTATAAAAAAATAACACAATATGTTGTTATATCAAACAATATTTTATCTTAGATTAAGTTGTTATAAACTACTATTTCATTATATTAATTAAATAAAGTTGTTATAAACAACTATAAAGGTTTATAAGATGGAACAAAAAATTGCAATAATTAACGAAAATACAATAAATATAATCTTAGAGCAACAACAAAAGATACTACAACTTTTACAAGGTAAGAGCAAAAATATGGAATCAACTACTTATTGTAGTGTAAGAGAAGCGGCAAAAATTTTATGTGTCTCAGAACAAAAAGTGCGACAAATGGTAGATGATGGGAAATTAAAAAAGAAAGAAAATATGGGAAGAGCTATTCGTATTTATAGATCAAGCTTGATTTAAGGATAACAAAATGAAAAAAAAAATAGAAAAATTACAAGATAAAAAAACATCTGACAAAAATAATATGAGCTTAGAAGAAATTGCAAAAATACTAGGACATAATGACAGAAAAAATACCATAGAGAGATATCGAAAAAAATATCTAGAAACTATCTAAAAACAAGAACTATCACCATTTATTTTTAAAAATTTAAAGATTGAAAAAAACACAAAGGGATAACTATGTCCAAAAAAAGGCAAAAAAATGGCTGAAAGACGTATGTTTGCAAAATCAATTATTGACAGTGATGCATTTATGGATATGCCTATTTCATCGCAGTGTCTATATTTTCATCTTAGTATCAGAGCCGATGATGACGGGTTTGTCAATAATCCAAAAAAAATAGCAAAAATGATTAATTCAAGCGATGATGATATGCGTATCTTATTAGCAAAAAAGTTCATTATAACTTTTGACAGCGGTGTAATTGTTGTAACACATTGGCAAGTACATAACTATATTCAAAGCGATCGCTATAAACCAAGCCTTTGCCATGAAGAAAAGGCTCTTTTAGGTCTTACTGAAAATAAAGTATACACTTTGGATACAACATGTATACAAGTTGGATACACAGGTAAGGTTAGAATAGAGAAAAAAGAAAATTATATAAAAGAAAAAAAACCTACAAAATCAAAAAATTCACCATCTTCTTCTTTTAAAAAATCAAAGCCAGATCAAATCTTTGAAACAGAAGACGCAATTATCGCAATCCACAAGCGTTTAAAAACAGTAGTAAAAGGTTGAGCCATGAAAAAAGCAACTGAACGATACCAAGAATGCTCAAAACGCGAACAGCAACAAATCCAAAAACTGTTTTTCATGTTTGAGCGAAAGAAGGTCAAAAATATGGACAAGCTGTTTCAAATCGCCAAAGGCTTGATTAAAGAACAGCGCGCATATCTACAAGCACATTCAGGAGAGTTTTTTAAAAAAAGGAGAGAAGAACAATGCTAACCAAATTAATGATTATATTCATCCTTATTGCTTTTCGCATTCACGCACATGCAGAGGATAGTAATACAACGGTAACCTTCTTAGCAGAAAAGCCAGATCCTAATTCCAACACTTATATCGTGAATATGAAAGATCCATACATTGCCAAATTAAAGGATATCAATCTTGAAAATGGAGAAATTAAATACAAAATCTTCCACAAGAATGCTGAATCTGAGGTTGTGGGCTTCTACGCATACGAAAACAATATTGTAAAAAATTTAAGTAACGTAGACCAAAATGCAATCGACAGTACCGTTCAATCCCTTATTCCTCAAGACGCTCAATTCAAAGAAGTCCAAGAGATCACAAAAGATGAAGATGACTTGGATCTTGCCCAATTCCTCGTTTCAGTTTTCATGTTAGATGCAGATCGCATCAATATTGATCAAACGCTTCTCAACAATAAAATCACGCTCCAAAGTCCTTATAAAAGAGCTTTTAATGAAGATATCTTGGATGAGAGGTCACTTTTATTTTATGTAAAATTCTTTGTAAAGATTGATCCGTGGTTATTGGATCTAAATTCATTTATTTTCTTTCTGTTTGTGCCTTATGTCATTATCGCTTTTATCATCAAAAAAGGAATCAACACAATTGATAAAACGGACAACGACAGTGTGATTGAACGTACACTCGTTGCCGTTGTCATTTTATATTTATTTTATTTTTCTACAACGTCTAATCAAGTAAGCCGTACGCATTATCAATCATTTTTTACAGAGTTCATTCAACAAAGCTTAGAGCTATCGACAAACTTTACTAATACCTTTAGCTCATCTTTTCTGAGCTATCAAGCAAGAAATAGCGGAAAACTTGACAAACAAGAGCTTACACAGATCATTACAGATTCATCAAAAAATCAAGCCATGTTGCCTTACTATACATGGTGGTTTAATGCCTGTAAAAATGCTTATGAAACGAATATTTTTACGAGGAAAGATGAGGGATTTATTTTCCCAAAAAATTTGGAAACCAATCACCTTGGATCAACATGGTCAGAACGATCCACACAGAAAGACACAAGTGTTTTACTCATCACAAGCTTGGAGTTTTGCCACAACATTGAAGAAAAAGTCAAGTTTTTAACAGAAAAACAAGCTACAAATGCCAAGCTCATCACAGATTACCAAGAATCTACGAGCGATAAGCTCAATGAAAAACAGCTTTTTCTTCTGGAAAAAATGCAAATGCAAAATGTTCATGACTTTGGCTTTATCTCAGCCCCATTGATCGCTTCTAATAACATGTTTTCAGAGAATCTCAATATGTTTCAACGTACGCAAAAATCTCGAAATGAGATTGAAACAGCGATCACGCAAAATGACAAAAATGCAGGATTGGAGAAAGGCGTTATTGCAGATTCCATCGTAGCAGATGCCATCGGAATACTTCCTTACATGCTTGTACCCGGAGCAGATAGTATTAAAAAAACGGTCACAGACACATTAGGCGCAGTATCATCGAAGTTTGAAAAACTTCCTTTTGTCGGTAGTTTTGCTACCGCCGCAAAGCAAGCAGTAGGGATTGGTACAACAATATTTTTACTGAAATATACGATTTTGTATTTACCGATTATTGCATTGATGCTAGCTTCATTTTTGGTCATCGTTTACTATCTCATATCTGTCATTATTTACCTAAACCTTTCACCGTTTGTTGCCGCATGGGCGTTTGCTAAAGGGCAAAATGATGCATTAAAATCATTTTTTATTAAAGGAGTTACCCTTGGTATAAAGCCTATTACTTTAGTTATTTCGATTGTCATTTCAGTAATTGGTTTAGATCTCGTCAAAGCCTTGAATTTACTCATCATAGAAAAACAATTCAATAATTTCTTTGCCATTACCATGACTCAAAATACACTCTCCACCGCTTATGCGTTTTCCGATGATGGATTGCTATTCATAAAAGGTTTTATTGGCATCGTTATCTCCGTTGTCGCTTCAATCATCGTTTTTTACATTGTTCTTAACGGCTCAGATGTAATTGCACGAATTCTTGGAATTGATGAAAGAACGAGCAGTGATACCCAAAATACTATCGGTAATCAAGTAGACCAAAAAACTTCACGTTTTTCAAAAATGTAAATTTATAAAAAAGGAGAAATCATGTTACAAGTTAAACAAGCCCTACAGAGTATCGGCTACGGGATTATAGGTGCGCTTATTGCGCAAGTATCGTTTAATGCAATCTCAAAAGAGAGACAGGAACAGGCTCTCACAAAACCTATCTTACTAAAAGAGTTAAGCCAAAAGGAGATCGATAGTATTACCAATGATGTTCACATGGCACCCGTTAAATCTAAAGAGCAAAACAGCTCATTTAAACCATACATTGTATCTCCAGTTCCTGTTTATGACAATAACGAAACAGAGGTACAACAATGAAAACAGAAGAGATAAAAGATCTTAGAGAGCTTCTAGGCACTATCGAGTTCGCAAATGCTAAATTGGAGCAATCCGTAGAAAAACTTGAGCAATTCAAAGATATCGAAAAACTCGTTCCTATTTTAGAAAATTTGCACGGAATTGATTTGAGTGAGCATCTCTCGAAAATCAATTTCGCCAAAATCGGTGAAGAGGTGTTCGCAGGTGTTAGACAAAGCATCAATGCTCAAAATACGATCATCACAAACTCGGTAAATGCACTTGAGAAAAAAAGCAAAGATCTGAACATCCTAGTGCAAGATCTTCAAGAGTTGGATGCGCTTTCAGAAAGCCTGCAAACGCTCAAAAAGAGCATCAATGGCTTCGATATCAAGATGATTGCAGGAAGCCTCATTTTAGGTTTAGGAATGGGCACTATAGGCGGTTACGTTTATAGTGCATACATTCAACCCAAGCCATTCGAAAAGCTTTTATCAAAGCGTGCCTACACAATTGAAGAAAGCAATGGTTTCAAAGATATCTTAGTGATCACGGCACCGTTTCAAAGCGGGAACGCCAAAGATGGATCCACATGGGTTTCTTTCACGTATCCACAACAACAAACCAATCAAAAGGATCAAAAATGACCAAAAAACTTCATCAAAAATATCTTGAGTTTTTCAAAAAAAACTTTAGTTATATCGAAATCGTTGATTTTAACAGTATGAAAATTAGAGGTGAATATTACCGTATTCAGCGTTGCAACCTTCATTTTATCGCTGATGCGATAATTGAAACAGATCATTTGCAAACGGTTTCATTTCAAACTATTTTAGAACTATCAAAGGCACTTAAAACAGCAAATTTAACTCTCTTACAAACGTTTTACAGTGTCAAAGTCAAGTCACAAAAAGCTATCGCTCTTTTCATTGAGCTTACCAAAAATCCAAATGCCAATAGAGAAGCGCAATTTCAAGAAGAGTTACAAGCGGCGGCATAACATGAAAACGTTAGAGCAATTTTGCAAACAAAATGAACCGAAACGTCGAAAAAGTAAACTAGATGTGTACTACGAAGAAATCACTGAACTCTACGACAGAGGTTATCAAATTGAGCAGATCCAAGACTTTCTCAAAAGTCAAAAGATCGACATATCGGTTCGAGGTATACGCAAATACCTACAAAGTAGAAAAACTATACAGGTTAAAACGGTGCATGGTGCTCAAATTAATAATGAGCCAACAACACGCTCAAGCGTTACGCAGAGCTTTATCGATAAATACAAATAAAAAGGATTCAAAATGGCTATTCATGTACTCTTAAACACCAAAGGCGGTGTAGGTAAATCAACCCTTTCATGGCACGTTATGCCTGCACTATTTACAAAACTTGGTAAAAGTTTCAAAATTTTTGAGATCGATAATAACAACGTTACTAATGTTTTTCATCAAAGCACCATTATCAAAGACAATACCCAGACGGTAAAGACTTCCGATAAAAATATTGCGGCGGAAATTATCTTTCAAACCATGACAAGTAATGATGAACTTATTGTCGATGCAGGCGGCGGTGATGATGCACTTAAGGTCATTGAGATCGTAAAATCTATTGGTGAGGCAAAAATCAATTGGTTTATTCCGCTAAATCGAAATCTTGCACAGCTAAAAAATGCGCTCAATACCTATGATCAAATCAATGATCTACAAAATACCTATTTTATCTTAAATGGCTATACCTCACTAGAGGATATCACGGATGAATTTTTATTTTACTTTGGTAATACCAACATGAACATTGAAGGCATCCGTGATCAACTGAAAATTCAAAGAGAGTTTGCCATCCCCTTTTCCAACTATTTTGAAATTGCTGAAATGCAAAATCTCACTATCGCAGATCTTGCCAAGATCTCCCAAGAGCTTACAAAAGAAGAAGCCAAAGCACTATTTTTTGAAAAATTCAAAGACGATAAACAAGCGTTTTTTAGAGCGTGGTGCGATTATAAAAACTCCGAAGATGCCGCGCAGGTTTTAGAGCAGATTTTCACCGATTTCTTGCCTTTTTTCGACAATGGAACTCAAACGGAACCAACCAGAGCTAAATTGCACAAAAGAGGTACTTTGTAGCACATCACGGAACCCAAAGGGCATCTTTTGGGAACCAAAGAACTCGTTTAAGAGTTTACACCTGAACGCCCAAACGTTCCGTTTGGGCAAGGCGTTAAGAAAATTGTTCTAAAAAAGGAAAAAAATAGCATGTTATCTATCTCCACTGTCAGCATTGAACAAGCATCTACCTATTACAGCAAAGATAATTACTACACCAAAGAGCGTGGTGAGTTTTTTGGTAAAGCGATAGAAAACCTACACTTTACCAAAGAGCTTACCCATGAAAATTTTATTCATATGCTCAACGGTGAGAATGGCAATAATGAATCTCTTAGAAGAGCCAATCAAACAGGTAAAGAGCGTGCAGGGATGGATCACACCTTTACAGCTCCAAAAAAGCTTTCCATCGCACTAGAGCTGGCAGAAGCTAAAGGCAATCAAGAATTAGCAGAGATAATTCGAAAAGCACATGATCAAGCCGTCAATGCAACACTGGCACACATCGAAGGAAATTACATCTATACCCGTGTACGAGAATCTAAAGGCGCTGATCGTGTTTTGGTAAAAACTGACAACATGGTTGCTGCTAAGTTCGAGCATGACAGTACGAGGGAACTAGACCCTTTGCTTCATACCCATTGTGTGATTGGCAATCTTACACAATTACCTGATGGCTCATGGCAAGCCATTTCCAATGAAGAGCTTTTCAATCATAAAATGCTCAATGGTCAATACTACCGATCTGAGCTTGCAAAAAATCTCAAAGAACTCGGATTCGATTTAGAAATGACCGATGCAAAAACCATGCTTTTTGATATCAAAGGCATTGATCAATCATTGCACGATGAATTTTCCAAGCGTTCTGCACAAATCAAAGAACTTTTACCAAAACTAAGAGAGCAATACCCAAAAGCAAGCGAAGCTGAACTCAAGCAATACGCCGCACTGGAGAGCCGTAAATCCAAAAAAGAGGTCAATCGTGATGAAGTGCGTCAAGAGAACCTAGAACGCGCCTCAAAGCTCACCGATGTGGATCAGCTTCTTAGCTCACTCCAAAAGCCATCCATTGAACACGAAATCAATCCGCAAGAATTTATTCAAAAGGCGGCGGAGATCCTTACCGAACAAGAGAGCGTTATCAATAAAGAAGATCTGTTTAAAGTCTCCATGACACTTAGCCTTGGCGAAGTAGGTGCTAAAGAGCTATTACAGGAGATTGACAAAGCCACTCTCATCAAAATCGATGAAAACCGTTTCACTACGCAAGAGATATACGATATCGAACACGACATTATCGAACTGGCAAATGCTTCAAAAAACACCAAAGAAAAGTTACTCAAAACGGAAATTACCCTTGATGCATCGATGACCGATGATCAAAGCAAAGCCTTAACACATATTCTCTCTTCTCAAGATATGGTGATCGGCATCCAAGGCGATGCAGGTACAGGTAAAACCTATATGCTCAAACAACTCAAAGAGCTATTAAACGATAAAAATATTGAATTACAAGGACTAGCCTATACAGGAAGTGCGGTAGATAAATTGCAAGAAGAATCAGGCATCGCCTCTCAGACCTTGCACTCTTTTTTTGCTTCTCAAGCTAAAGAGAATGATGTTCCAAAAGAAAAGGTTTATATCGTGGATGAAGCATCGATGATCGGGAGCCGACATATGCATCAGCTCATCCAAAAAGCCAAAGAACAAAATGCACGTATTGTCTTAATCGGGGATACCAAACAGTTTCAAGCGATCAGTGCCGGTGCTATTTTTGAGCAATTACAACAACGAGGCATGAAAACGGTCACAATGGAAGAGTCTCTTCGCCAAAAGACTCAAAATCTCAAAGAGTGTGTACAGTTCATTAAGAACAAAGAGACTGATAAAGCGTTTGAAGTCTTGGAAAAAGAGAGTTTTGTGGAGCAAAAAGATGATCTCGTAGGATCGGCATTACAATCGTTCAAAGAAGATCCTAATGCACTCCTTATTGTTTCAAAAAATGCACTTCGCACACGCATCAATGATGCCATACGAGCGCATAAAATCTTAAAAAACGAAATCAGCGATACACAAAGCATACAGGTAAAAGAGTCCATCAATTTAACAGCGCAAGAGAAGCTTTTTATCAACACCTATCACAAAGATCATATTGTCTTCGTCAATGAGTCCAAAAACGGTTTAAAGGCAGGATCTGAGGCAAGCATTGAATCCATTAGTCCAGAGACACATGAAATCACGTTACGGTTCAAAGATGATTCCATAAAAACCATCGATATCTCAAAATGCGGCGATCAATTATCACTCTTTACATGTAAAGATAAATCATTGGGCGTTGGCGATACCATCGCCTTTACCAAAAACGATAAAAAATTGAATGTCAAAAATGGCAATATCGGTACCATTCAATCTTTGGATCAAGAAGGCAATGTGACGATTGATCTACAAGGTAAAACGGTTCATTTTAATCTCAAACAATACAACTATTTGGATCACGGTTATGCCGTAACCGACTTCAAAGCCCAAGGTGCCACGGCAGATAATGTGGTCATTATCGCCGATTCAAAAATGGCACATATCAAAAGCTTTTATACCCAAGTCACCCGTGCCAAATACAAAGTCAAAGTCATTACAGACAACATTGAACAGCTTAAACAAAATGTGACACGAAACCCAACCAAAAGCACCACATTAGATCATAGTGATACTGCACTCGATCAAGCAAGAACACTTTTAAAAGCGTCTCAGCGCACTCGTATTGAAAAACTACTCGCCCACATCAAAGAATACCATCAAATACTCAAGGAGAAGCTACATGAACGAATTAAACACCATTTTGTTACAAGAGATCAGCAATCAGAACATGATCATGATCGAACAGCAGAAAACGATCTCGGAACTCTTACTCGAAATAGCGCAGATGCTGAGCCCAAAAGAGCAGGAGTTGAATCCGAACGAACCAACGTTGAAAGAGTTGATGATGGAAGCCTTGCAGAGGCTAACCAATATCGAAAACAGCCTGCACAAATAAATCATGAAGATGAAATGGAGCGATAACATGAAAATTCAAATGGAAACAGCACATAAAACAAACAATGAAAAAGAGGATGAAAGTCTCTTGGATGATCTTTGTAAAGATCTTTTGGAAAACGGTATTGAATCTATCATTGAAAACGGCATGATCTCGTTAAAAATGCCACTGGAGCTTTTTATGGAATTGGGGCTTGATGCTTTCTTAGGAAAGGAGATAGAACGATGAGTACAGGTGTTATTGTCATTCTATCTATCCTAGGGTTCATAACGGCTTTTATGCTTTATCCACGAAGGAAAGAAGTACATGGTTTTATCTACGAAAATTATCCCTTGTCACGTTTTGCGTGGGGTAGCGGTGCCAATCCAAAAAAACTGATCAAGGGTTATATTTGGACGCCATATTTTAAACTCAAGATACTTTTTAACAAAGCATCCAATACGGTTTTTTTAGATGAGTTTCGTTTTTTACAGGAATTTGCCAATGAATCGATGATGAATAGCTTTTTTAGAAAAAGAGCTGAATCTGTAAAGATCTCTTTATCCGCGCTACAGCTTACACAAGCAGTGCTTGTTGTTGGTAAAATGGGATCAGGTAAAACGATGTTTTATAATAATCTCTTCGTACAGCTTTTTTATGCTCGCATGCTTTTGCATGAAATGAAACAAGATACGATTCAAACACTTTATATACCTCGCAAAGATATTATTCTTTGTCCTTACGATGAACGAAGCCATCTTTGGGATGTCATGAGTGAAGATGAAGGCATCATCCAAACATTCTTTTTAGAGTACATGAATGCTGTTATTGGTGAAAAGACTGATTACTTTAAATCGGCAGCGCAAAAACGGTTCAATGATGTGGCATTACAGGTAAAAACTTCGTATAAAAATGCAACGTCTGCTCAAAAATGGCTTTTATTTATTAAGTTACTTAGAGATATGTTTGATGAGATCGAATCTTCCACGCAAAAATCTCAAAAAGATGTCCAAGCAACGATGGAGCAAATCCTAGAGCCTTTAGAGATCATGGCATATCAAATGCAAGATCCAAATCAAAAGAGCTTTACAATCAAGGAATTTTTTAAAAGAAAAAATCAATCAAAACTTATCTTATCCAATATCGCAGAATATGATAAAGCACTCAAGCCACTCTTCGGTGCTTTTATTGCCTGCTTTACGCAAATTCATGTTTCAATGCCTGATACAACCACAGATTTCACACTCTACGCCTTAGATGAATACCTCAATTTCGTTCAGAACATGGATGAATCCACACGTAAGCGTATTCATACACTGATACGTTCCAAGGGCGGTATATTGGTAGGCGGTGTACAGTATTTGCCAATCAATGATAAAAAGCTCTTAGAAGAACTTACAAGCTCCGCTTTTGCATGGCTTTATTTTTCAACGATTCAGCCTGAAACAGCTGATTTTTTTATCAATAGTGTCAAAGATACTGAATACAGTTATGAAGAGCGCAATGAAAATTACGCTGACGGTAAAAAGAGCGTTTCATGGCAAACCAAAAAAGAATCAACATACCTTCTAAATTCTCACATTCTCAACGGTCTAGGCGAAGATTTTTCGCACATCACTTTTATCCCTCAAAAACAAGTGCTTTACAAAGGGTACACACCTGTAGTGGAACTCACCAAACGTCATGAGGGTTTCATCAAAAAAGATCTCTCAGGTTTTTATGAGCTCAAATACAAATCTCACAAAAAGATAGATCCAAACACGTTAAAAGTCGAAGATATGTTTGCACGCTCCATGAGCAAGCTTGAAAAATTCAAGCTTTTCAAACGCTATGAGTCTTCTCAAAACAAAGAGACCTTTGCGAAAGAAAACAATATGCAAGATGTCAATTTCGAACTCTTTTTCAAAGAGTTCATTCCTGATGAGATGATCATCCAAAGCAAGATGAAACTCTTGAGCCTACAAGAGCGTTTCGATCTTGCAGGCAAATGGAATTCCATCCCTAAAGAAAACAGCGAAGCACAGTTGGCATTTATCGAACAAAACCAACTCTATGGTGCCTTACCTGATATCTTTAATTTCACCACTACCCAACTTCAAAAAATCAATTTCTAATACAAGGAATATACGATGCAACTCTCCTATGATCAAATCAAAGCACTTCAAAAACAAACCGCAGATGAATTACATGTCAGCGATCCTGCACCCGTCTTGCAAGCGTTGAATATTGATTTTCAGCCTGTTGGCAATGATAGTTATAAACTCAAAGTCCGTTCTGAAAATCATGCCTCAGCCTATATCACCATTCGCCAAGGAATATGGAAATTCAAAGACTTTGGAACGAATAAGAACGGTACAATCGAAAACGTGGTCATGGAAGCCACTGGAAGAGATTATAAATCAGCATTGCAATTTTGCTTAGATACGCTTAATATCCCCAATAGGCTTGAAGAAGCGATTCATCACAACAAAATGGATCACTCACTCAGCCAAGAGGAGCAAGAGCGTATCCAAATCATGAAAATGCAGAATAGTCAAAGGGAAAAAAGCGTACCTGTTTCACGGGTACTTGATACAAAAGAGATCAGCAGTTATGCACCTGCTGTTGAATACCTTGCAAGCCGAGGTATTCACAAAATACCGCCACAATTCAAACTGATCAATGGGGAATACTATACCAAAGAGGGTATTGCAAAAAGAGCGTTTGGTGTGGGAATTCTTACACAAGGCAATGGAGCAGATATCCACTTTTTAAAGCTTATCGGTGATTTAAAAAGTATGAGTTTTGGGAATAAGGATATTTCATTGTTTCTGAATGAAAATTCAAAAAAAGTGGCAGTATTCGAATCAAAAATGGATTATGCCGCGGCATATCAGCAAATCGATCTATCACAGGTCAATGTTATCATTGCCAATACCACAAGCAACGCTCATAAAATTGCTGAGTTTTTAAAAGATAAAGAGTATGAGAACATCACGTTTTTCAACCAGAATGATCAGGCAGGTGTCGAATTCTTAAATACTATTGTTCATGAAGCCAACATACAGCAATACAGCTCACTTCAATATCACGAGGATGAAAAGGGGATGGATGTAAATGATTTGGTACTTGAAAATAAAGAGATTTTTTGTAGACTACAATCTCATCAAGATGATTATAAAATAGATTACCATAGTGAGCTAATCCATTCGCATAATATATAGCATTATTGTTTGTTTATAGTATAATTTTTAGCATCAGTGTTATTCCTCAGTTTAGAATATATGGAGCTTTAAATGAAAAAAACAAAAATAAATCCCTATGAAATTCATTACATTAAAGTTGAAAGTGTGAATACAAATAATTCTGTTATTGGCTCGATCTCAACACGTGGAAAACGTGTAAATGGTAGTACATATACACTACATAATTCAATAGTTGGTGCAGATAATAAACTCTATAAATATTCTCAAAAAAACGGTAGTTATCCTTTTAAAGTTGATGATATAATGATTTTGATGTGTTCAAAAGACGATACTGATGGTATGTATAATATAAACTCTTTTGTTAATTTAACCAATGGAACACGAAAAATTGAAAGCAAATTTGGAAGTGTTATTATTGCATGTATCGTTTCTATTATATTTATTTTCTCTGCCTTAGGGGGGTAAAATAACAATTGGATATTTATTTTTTTTATTGATATGGATTCCACTTTGGACTTATTTTCCTCTTTTTGTTTACAAATCATCGTATAAAACACATAAAAGTGTCATAGATATTCTTTTATCAACGCAGGAAGTAAAAACTGATTTAGAAGTTAGAAATTGTTTAGTCAAACATAATGGGCAAATTGTCATAGCTAATAATATTAGCTAGAGGGTAAAAATGACAGAAAATATGTTAAGAAACTATATACGATGTTTTAACTCAAGCTCTTTACGTCAATACTAGATATATTTTGTTTCATTCCTATTAAATTACATGATACATAACTTTTATACAGTATAATTTTAAAAAACTAATTGGTTGCAAATATGCCTATATACGATTATTCTGGAAATTTAGAATTAAAATTTTGTAACATTCATAAGCAAATTGACTATTTTAAAGATTCAAACTTTGCAAATCCAGATCATAATGTTACTTGGGCTGATCCTATTGGAACAGTTATGTTAAAAGCCCATAGTGAATTATATAAAGTTCCTTTAGATAAAATCCCAACAAATGGCTATATCACTAAAATGATGACACAAGGTATTGATTCACAATCTAGTAGTTATAGCACGTACACTCCAATTGCTCTTATTCAAGGAAGATTTCATACAGAAAAAATAAGAGATTCATTGACTGCCACTATTATGAAAAACTTTGCTGGACTATCACCTATTAATCAAGATGATCTGAAAAAATATCTTAACCACATGTTTAGTGAGCTAATGAATAACGTATCTGATCATTCGCATAGTGATATTGGTGGATATGCCATGGCACAATATTATCCTCAGCATAAAAAAGTTCAATTTGCAATTGCGGATAAAGGCTGTGGTTTTTTAGAAAATATCCAAGCAAAATATCCTAATATAACAACAGAAGAGGATGCGATTTTAAAAGCAATGGAAAGAGCAGTTACGGCATCTAAAAATATTGTGTATGGTCAAACTCGTAATATGGGGTATGGATTGTATACCCTAGAAACGATTTTAAATGCAACGCATGGAAAGATGATCATTATTTCTAATGATAAAATGATGAAACTTGAAAATGGCAAAAAATCTGTCTTGGATCTATCAACAAATTGGGAAGGTGTTGTTGTTGCTTTTGAATTTCTAGAAGAACATACAGAATATGAATTTGAAACTATCCAAAGAAGATGGCTAGAAGAAGGAAGTGAAGAAGAGGAAGAAGATTTCTTCCTCTAAAATTTAAGCAGATATTTTTCTACTTTCTCGAATAACAAGATTTAGCAGTGACTTAATTTCAGCATTGTCATTATTGAGCATCAATTTGTTTTTAATAAAATCAACACCATATGCACGAACAACTATTCCAACTATTTCATCCGCAAAAGAATGCGAAATCCCGCTCATACCTGTGAAATCAAGCGTTACATTGATACCCTTTTCTAAATTCTCTCTAAGAGTTTCTCTGATATTTACTCCACTATCTCTTGAGCCAGCATAATCGAATCCACCAATCTCATTTTTAATATTAATAACCATGTCGACTCCTTTCATCAAATACATTACAATAAAAACAAAAACTTTGTCTTTATATCGTCCGATATCATTATTAGTGCACGGATTATATCAGAAAAATTATTATATTATCTATGTAATATGCAAGATAACAATTACACGTAAGTATCTAAATTAAATTTATACTTTTTTTTACTTTTCATCCATATATTTGTTAAGCACTTTATCTGCTGTTTGGGTGCTTGTTTTAGCATATCTCTTTGTTATAGTGACACTACTATGCCCAAATACTTTTCCAACAGCTTCTAGTGTTTCCCCTAAATTAATCATCGTATTGCCGAGTAAATGTCTTGTATCATGAATACGCATTTTTTTACCAATTCCCGATAATTTTAAAACTTTCTTCCAATGCCCTCGAAATGTATCGTCGGTTACATGAGGAGTTTTTTCACCCTCGAAAATAAAACCATATTTTCTAGTACCATACTCTACTAAAAATGCCTCTAAAGGTTCAATCAAAGGGTATTCTTGTCTCTTTCTATTTTTAGAATATTGAACAATAATATAGTATGTTTTTTGATCAAAATCGATATTTTCCCATCGTAGTGTCAACGCTTCATTTAACCTACGTCCAAAATATAAAAAGAGCATAATCCCTTTATACTTTTCAATCTCATAGCTCTGTATAGCTTTGTATAGGTCTTTGCGTTTTTCATCAGTTAAGTTAAAATCCATCGTGTTATCAAAAGCAGGTAAAGAAATTTTACTTGCAGGGTTTGTTACAACAATCCCTAGATCAATTGCATAGTTATAAACAGGGCGTAAAAGTTGTTGAATAGTTTGCGCAGTACGAGGTTTTTTCCCTTGTCTTAAAATGCTATTCACAATATTTTGCATATCAGAAGTGTAGATTTTATCGATTGCCAATTCTCCTATTGAAGAACGAATCCATTTGTCATAAGTTTTTGTCATTGAATAAACATTTTTTTCAGATAAAGAGTCTTTCCTTAGCTCAATATAGTCAGCCCAAAGCTCATTCAATGACTTAAAATTTTTCTTCCTAATTTGCCCGTTTTCTTCAAGCTCTTCTTTAAGTTCAATACGTGCAACCATTGCTTTTTTGACTGCATTCAACCCTGTTATATCATGAAATTTTAATGTCTTTTTGACGGTTTTTGATCGATGCCAAAATTTTACAACAATCGATAAGGGTTGATTATCTAGCTTCTTTAGTTCAGGTTTACCGATAATGTCCGTATCGAACAAATTATCTTTATCGACAAGATACAAACCGCTTGTATCAAATCCTGCTATAATAATTTTTTTGATAACGTCATTGAGTGGCATTATAATCCTTTGTACAGGGTACGTTTAGGGTACGGTGTAAGATATAAAACAATATCAAATCATACCATATAGATTTTATAAAATCCCCTAAAATACGAGAGAATATAACAAGATATAAAACCATATAAGATGCTTGTATCAGACTTAGGATCTGGTGCCGAGAGGCGTGGGAGTTCGAGTCTCTTTATCCGCACCATCCCTATTTTAGGGACTTTTAAATAAAAATCAAAAATTACTTTCACTGCTAAAATCTCAAAAGTACACATTAGGGTACACATTTTAAATTATCAAATATGTATAAGTCATATTTTCGAATCGATGTTTTATTAGAATTCATGTAAAATAACAATCTAGTTTGAAATAAATATAGGTAAATTTGATGGCAATACATCTTGATAATAA
>Ga0302250_1001441_pt1 | contig 17826 bp, 8 predicted proteins | sample AAG_RA_Asp_MG_FD_193536 | JGI IMG/M metagenome (GOLD analysis project Ga0302250, IMG submission 193536) | Enriched activated sludge microbial communities from anaerobic digester in WTTP, New Holstein, Wisconsin, United States - AAG_RA_Asp | ecosystem: Engineered > Bioreactor > Anaerobic >... | reverse complement strand
AGCGCCCGCAGGGCGTCCTCGGCCCGGCCGGCGCCGGGGGAACCGTCCGGGTGGCGGCGGCGCCAGTCGCGCGAAGGCGTGCTGGGCCGGACCGGTCCGGCCGACGGGCGGGGCGGGGCGGGGGGCGCGGCGGCCGGAGCGGCTCGCCGGCGGCGGAACACAGGTGACGGATTGGCAGCTCATGATGCGTACCTCCTTATCGTGAAATGCTGACTTCGTTGGCGGCCGGCTCGGACGCTCCGTCAGGGGCGTCCTCAAAGGCTATGCGGTACGGCTCGGCGGAATCGAAAGGAATATTTAGGAATATTTCTTGACAGCTCCAGTTGCTTCGTGGATAATTCACGCATGGGTACAATACATTGAATATTTTAACTTCTTTGTTCATCATGTAAGTCATTCTATCAGTTTCTGACCGGTTTGTCAAGTAAAATATTCCAAATATTCCTTTATGCAAGATCACGAAACGAAAGTTCGCCTGCAGGAATATTGATTTGATTGACATGGTGCTGAATGAATTGATACGATGAAGTCGACACTTGTAAACTAAAAAACTGATATCAAAGTATTAAAATTAATTCGATATCAATGCCGGACTGGAGGAGCGATGGCCAAACGGAATGAAATAGTCGGAAATATTCCTAACGGTCAGACCCTGGGCGAGTGGATCCGCGCGGCGCGGCTCGGTTCGGAGTTCCCCACCCAGGTGGCGTTCGCCGCCGCGCTCGGTCTGAAGCAGGCGCACCTGTCCAAGCTGGAACGGGGCGACCTGCGCCCCAGCCGGGAGGTGCTGAACCGGATCGCCCGGCTCACCCAACGCGCCTTGGGAGACCGGCAGGCGGTGCTGGAGCTCGACGGCCTGCGCCTGGCCGCCCCGGCGCTCCAGGCCGCCGGCGCCGTGGCCGGCCTCGTCGTCCGCGTCCCCGGCGCCGACGCCATCCTGCTGCGCCACGTGCGCGCCGCCTTCGAAGAGATCGCCGACCGCCTCGCCCCGGGCCGGTCGCTGCCGGAGATCGAGCCGCTGCTGGATCCGGTGGCGCAGTTCTATTCCCACCTGTCGCCGGAGCAAATCCGGCAGATGGAAGCGTGCCGGTTGCCGGAGGATGTGTTCGTCAAGGCGTTTCCAAATCGCGACTCGGCCATCCTTGACGTGGGATGCGGCGGGGGGCACAACGCGGCTCTGTTGAAGCGTCTCGGCTACCGCGTGCAGGGAGTGGATGCCGTTCCGGCGATGATCGCTCAAGCCAACCGGCGATATCCCGACCTGAAGGGACGTTTGGATGTGGGTCGGTTGCCGGGCCTGCGTAAGGCGGTCAAGGAACGATTCGATGGGGTGGTCTGCGCCAACGTCCTTCAGGAGCTGCCCCAGGCGGAGCTGCTCCCGGCCGTGGGCGAACTGGCCGACTACTTGAAACCGGGTGGGCGGCTGGTGCTGTCGGTGCCCGAGAAGCCGGAACAGTCTGCCGATCAGGTCTTCCCACAGTCTTTCGAGATCCCGGAAGACGACCTGAGGTGTTTGTTGAAATATAACGGCATGGAGTTGGTCGCGAGGCAGGAGCTGGATTCGCAGTCAGGCCGCTCCAGCCTGTTGATATCCCGAAAGGCCGCCTGAGGGCCCGCCCATAAGGAGAAGGACGCTGATCGACAACACCGCCCTGTTCCACGAGCTCCTCGCCGCCGGCCGGCTGCCGCTGCGCCGGGGGGCCATCTTCGACCGCCCGGCGGCGCCCAAGGGGCCCGCCTTCGACTTCGGCCGGGTGGAGGGGATGCTCCTGGGGCTGGCCGTGGGCGACGCCCTGGGCGTCCCCACCGAGAGCATGCTCCCCGCCGCGCGCCGCGCCCGGCACGGCGAGATCCGCGGCTACCTCCCCCACCCGGCCCTGGGCGAGCGCCGCGGCTTCCCCTCCGACGACACCCAGCTCGCCTTCTGGACCCTGGAGCAGCTCGTCGCGGACGGCGGCCTGGTCCCGGAGCGCCTGGCCGACCGCTTCACCCGCGAGCGCATCTTCGGCATCGGCGACTCGGTGCGCCAGTTCCTCGGCAACGCCGCGGCCGGCCGGCCGTGGACCGAGTGCGGCCCCGCCTCGGCGGGCAACGGCGCCCTCATGCGCATCGCCCCGGTGCTCGTCCCCCACCTGCGCGGCGGCGGCGCCGCGCTCTGGGCGGACGCGGCCCTGGCCGCCCTGGTCACCCACAACGACGCCGCGTCGCTCGCCGCCTGCGTGGCCTTCGTGGACATGCTCTGGGAGCTGCTGGACCTGGCGGCGCCGCCGGAGCCGGCGTGGTGGGTCGACCGCTTCGTCGCCGCCGTCGCCGACCTGGAGGCAGGCGCGGGCTACCGGCCGCGCGGGGGCCGGTTCGCCGGCTCCGCCGGGCCGGCGTGGCGCTACGTCGCGGAGCGGGTGCGGTGGGCCTGGGACGCGAAGCTCGCGGTGCGCGAGGCCTGCGACGCCTGGTACTCCGGGGCGTACCTCCTGGAGACGCTCCCCAGCGTCCTCTACATTCTCATGCGCCACGGCCACGACCCGCAGGCGGCGATCGTCCGCGCCGTGAACGACACCTGGGACAACGACACCGTCGCCGCCATCGTGGGCGCCGCCGTGGGCGCCCTCCACGGCCGCGCCGCCCTCCCGGCGCCCTGGCTCCGGGACCTGTCGGGCCGCACCGCCGCCGCCGACGACGGCCGCATCTTCGACCTCCTCTCCTCCGCCCGCGCCCTCTTCTGTCCCACCCCCTCCTGATCCATCGAGTGTCTGGAACTCTTTGGTATCCCATGCCTCGATCTCAGGTCCCAGAACCCAGGTCCCAGGTCCCATCAACGATCAACCATCAACCATCAACACTCTCTGTGTCCCCTGCGCTCTCCGTGGTGAATTTGTCCTCGTCCCCAGGTCCCAGGTCCCAAAACCCAGGTCCCAGGTCCCAGGTCCCATCAACGATCAACCATAACCATCAACCCACAACCCTCAACAATACGCGAATTCGGCCGGCCCTACTGCCGGCAATTCTTCTTCTATGAGCACGACCGGGCGGTGGTGGATCCCGGCGCGTTCGCCGAGCTCTACCGCGGCCCGATCCAGGCCGTGGCGGGCGAGGCGGTGGAAGAATTCGAGTACAGTGAAGAGTAAGATCTGAAACGAGAGAGGCGTACACGACGCGGGAGCGGCGGTCCGGAGCACCTTGAGACCGATTGGCCGGCGGATCGTTCCGGAATCACGGAGGAACGCCAGCCGAAGAGCGAGCTGCGCGTGGACCGCCTGTGCGATTACTACGCCTTCTGCATCCGGGGGAACGCCCTGTCCGCGCTGGCGCCGCTGATGCCCATCTAGCTGGCCCGTAGCCCCGCCGCCTGAACACACGCTGCGGAGCGACCGGTATCAGTCGATAGTTGAGCAGGCGCGCCATCGGTCGCGCCGGAACGGTGCATCGCCCCGCAGCAGCCGGAGTTGCCGCTGGAAAGAACCGCCATGCGGGCCGGTTGTTCGCGGTTGGAACGCCGCGCATTCTGTCACACAAATATCGGAAGTGTGATTCCGGTCACGAGACTGGCTGCTTCAGCTTGCGATATTCCTTTTTCGCAGGTATGCTGAAAAGGGCAGGAGAAATAGGTAGTGGCTTTTTCCCGAGACCGGGGAACAGGGGGCGCCTTCGATTTCCAGCGGACATCTTCCGCCAGGCGGGTCTTCCTCTATCGGAACGCCTCCGCGAGACGCACGTGGACGACAATCGCGATGACCGGTTCCTTCACTACCGTGAACACTCGGTGGATTACATGCTCCATCAATTGGGTAACCTGGTCCGGCTTTCATTCCTGGTCAGCGCCTCCTGGTTTGAAATGTCATGCCGGAGGCGCTAATCCAAAGTTCAAATCGTTTCTGGCCAGCATGCTTACAAAGCGTGTCAGTGAGAGCAAGTTAATAAGTGATGAAAATCAGTAAAAAGAGCAACAGTGTCATCGGAAAAATATTTGGCAGATCAAAGGCAGTGGTGATGGATTACTGATTTCCATGCGCGCCATATCAGGCTTCGCTGACTTCCGCGCAGATGCATTCAGGTGCAGGCGGTTGAAGCCATGTTCTGGCTTGAGGATGGGCAATGGCAAAGTACTGTCCCAATTGTAATGACGTGTATGATGAATCAAGCGCGATTTGTGACCAATGCGGCCGCGTCTTGGTGCAATATTCAGACACCCAGTTGAATATTTTCCGGCCCGAATTGGTGTCTCAAGTCTCTGTGAGTTCTGGCCGGATATCTCCGGAGATTTATGAAAGCCCGGGGTCTCTGACCGCGCTGCGAATTGCTGAGCGCATTCCGATTCTGCCCAAACTGATAGGAGCGTATCTCGATTGGTGGGAAACACCCCAGACTGAGGCACAACTTCTTGGAAACGGGATCGAAGTCACCCCTAATCATTTGGAGGAAGTACACGCCTGCCTAGTGGCGCATTCAAAATCTTATAGAATTCCTGTTCCCAGGCTTTTCATCAGCTATCGGAATCCTTTGAATGGGGATATCGGTTACCACGCATTCACAATTGGCACCCAGAAAAGACCGGTTATTGTACTCACATCCTCGCTCTTCGATGACTTCACTCCACGGGAATTGAGCTTCGTTCTTGCCCATGAATGTGGGCATATCTGCAGCAATCATGTTGTTCTGCAATCCGTGGGGCATCTCATCCACTCTGTGATCGCAGGCGTTCTCATTTTCCGGTTACCGTTCGTCAAGTTCTGCACTGGCGCCATCCAGGCTCCCCTCCTGGCTTGGATGCGGGAGGCGGAATATTCTGCGGATCTCGCTAGTTTGCTTTGTACTCGAGATATTGAAGGTTCCTGCATGGCCATGACGCATCTGAGCGTAGGGTCAAAAAAAATCTTGGAGTCGCTGGATTTTAGAGAATATCTGGCTCAGAATGCTGAATTATCTTCCTTTCAAGCCCGTTGGTACAATATTTTTCACAACACGCACCCGTATTTGGTGTCCAGAGTTGTAAAACTTCTTGAATACTACAAGGCAAACAGATTGATGACATACTCAGATCGCTTCATCATCCAAGAGAAACAGCCGCGCCAGCTGCAGGCGGTCGCAACGCCGGTTAGCCAATCCAAGGATACCCGAACGATTTGTCCTCGTTGCGGTATGGCCGTTTCAGATCAGGGTCAGTGCGCATTTTGTGATTTGGCGTAACGAAATTGACCAGTGAAGGAGAGCGAAATGGGTCAAGGATCGACAACCGATTCTGCTGACATCAGCCAACATGCCAAAGTCTGCCTCAATTGTCAGGCGTGGGTATTCAAGCACGAGATTCAATGCGCCAATTGTCAGGGGACTACGTTTACAGAAGATTTGAATCATTTCATCACCCAAGCTGAAAAAAAAGAAAGAACAACAAGTTACTGGGTTTGGGGAGGGATTATTGGTGGAGGAATACTTGCATTCGTCTTGCTTCCATTTACTTTTCTCGTGTCTGGCGGAGTGTATGTCGCCGTCCTCAGATTGCTCACCAAAGCGATTGAAGCAGGAGAGAAGAGAATCGAGAAGCAACGCGAGCGTACACAACAGTTGCGGCAGCTTTTTGAAGCGGAATTGTATCGAAAACAATATGAGCTTGCCTGCAAGCAGGCCGAACACGCCAGACACGTCGAACAGTTGATTGCCAGGGGGCTGGTTTCCATTATTCAGGGCAATTTGGTCGATGCTGAAAATTCACTCTCAGAATCGTTGCGGGAGGGAAGTCCTCATTTCATTGCTCCGTTAGCACTCGGCTTATTATCGATCAAAGCAGGGCGTGTTGATGAGGGAATAGGGCTGCTTGAAGATGCCCGAATGAAACTCAATGGAGCTGAATATGACATGATTCTGCTCCATGCATACAAAGCATGTGAGAAGATATCGCTGAATGGCATCCAATGGTTGACTAGCGAGACGAACTTTGAAAAATTGAACTGGAGGGATGCGTGCTGGATTGCGGACCAGCTTGTTGCTAAAGGGGACGCCCACTCGGCGCGACGGATATACCTTGGTATCTTAAAATGTTGCGTGCCAGATCTGGATCAGGAGTCCATCTTCAGACTGGAATGCGGGGTGATCGCCACAAGCGCCCTTATAGAAAAGGGGCCACCATCCAGTCTTGGAAAATGGTTTGTTGCGCATCGTCAGCGACAGGCTGCCGTTATGATTTCCGCGCAGATCTTGAAGAAGTTTGCAATCCGCGGGGATGAATATTTTGATATCTTTAAAGCTGCCTGGCAAATTCAGCCGAACAATCCGTATGTTATCGAAGCACTCCTGGACATTTACTCCTCCAGACAGGATTTCTCCAACGCCAAAGCTGTCATCGATGCAAGTGTTGTGCACATCTCGACCGTTCCAAATTTGCTCTATAAATCAGCGCTATTGTTGTTCATGAATCAGGAATATGATCGTGGAATCAGCTTGCTGCAAGCAATCAAATCGATTCCGGATTGGAAGCAGTCAGTGGATGCTGACAAAATGCAGCTAGCTTTGAGCAACGGGTTTTTCCGCAGAGGGATGTTGGATCTGGCCGTGGAGTGCATCGGCGAAATCCAGGACGCTCCATGCCGCATCTCGGAGTATTACCGGCTGGGTAGTATTGCGCTTCAGAAAGCAAGACAAGATGTCGCCCTGAAGGCATTTACCGAGGTTTATCGTCTGAATGCGGGGTACAAAGATGTTTCGGCTCAGATCGATCGATTGAGAGGAAACTAAAATGTCTGAATCAAACACCCAGCAACCCGATCTTCAACTTGTATCGTCTGAGGCAGACACGAGTCTGGAGGCGGTAAACACCCGTTTCTGGAACTGGCTACATTACAATCTGAACATTTTTCTTCCGATAGTTGAAGCGAGCCATGATGAGCAAGCTTTGAAATATGCCAAATTCTTAGAAGAGTACCAGACACCTTCAACTGAATTAGAAGAAGGCAAGATAGGAATGTTGTTGGCGCCGTTCTGTACTAAATGCGGGAAGGTGCGGATGTCTTTTGTCGGCGCATGTCCCGGCTGTAATGAAACTATTAACAGAGATTCCTGACTGAACGGAAACGCATGATAAGGTGATACCTAGATCAGATTGCTCCATTTTTCGGGCGTGCTGGTTAATATCTGATTATAAAACGAGCCGGCATAGTCGAAGCGAAACTGCATCGACCGGAATATAGGGAATACATGGAGCTTCCAAAATGACGGGAACATCCTCGATGATCTCAGGTGAAAATTCCCGAATGGCTCTGAAAATTCAAAATTTGATCAACTGTGGAGCGCAGCAGTTCGGGAAATGGGGCAGCTTGGCGACTCTCGCCCTTGACAAAACGTCAGAGAGCAAGTACAAACAATCTGAACCAAGAGCTGTAGAATTTTTACCCGGCAGATGAACCCTGTCGGATATGAATTTTTTGACTATTGACGATCTTTCAACAGGGGGTGTTCATGGCTGACCACTGCATCTATTGCAATTCCTCGTCGTATGGTTCGTGTACCCGCAGCCCGCACCGCATTCACGAGCACGTGGGGGACGAGAAACACTGTGTATTCTGCGGCTCGTCGAGCTACGGCTCGTGCACCCGCAGTCCCATCGGCATCCACAAGCACGGCCACGGCGCCAACAAGTGCGTCTACTGCGGCTCCACATCTCTCGGATCCTGCACCCGCAGCCCGCACAAGCGGCATGAGAGATAGCGGGGAGTGAAAACAATTTGAAAATCCGGTCGTTGAAGCACTCGACCTGCAGTGCCTTCGGGATGAACACTCATCTCTTCAGAAGAGATGCATCACACTCGGATCTCGAGCGTCAAGATTCGTTTCAAGTGTCTGAAATTGTAAGTTTACGCAGCTGAAAGATGTCGAAAATTTTAACTTTCCCAATAGGAGTAAAGTCATGAGTATCGAAAATCAAGTTGCCGATATCGTGCTGAAAGCTGGCTCCTTGCCTGGCTTCCGGGTTCACCCCCAGGAAACATACTCTCTGATTAGTACAAAATACGGCTTATCCAACATTTCCACACCTCGAGATTTGTACCAGATTCATAGTGACAGATTAAAATTCATCGCGGATGAGCTCATCAGCTCAGAGAAGAAAAAACTGGCCATGATAGGTTTCGCGACCGGCCTGCCGGGAGGAGTGGTGGGTATTACCGCCGGTACGGTGGTCGATTTATCGGCTTATATTCGAACCGCCTTTGTGCTTTCGCAGCGAGTGGCTCATGTGTACGGAGTGATCCCGAACCCGTACGTGGATGAAATCGAATCGGATCCGGAGCTGTACTTCGAATCCGCCAAGGAAGCCATTTTTAAATCTGTGTTAATAGGGCTGGGGGCCGGTTTGGGTGGTAAGCTAGTCACCGAAGTATCCCAGACTGTGGCGAAAAATGTGGCCAAAACTATCGTGCGGAAACCGATTCAAGAGGTGGCCATTACCCAATTAGCTAAACAGATCGGCAAGGTTGTCGGCAAAAACTTCACCAAGCAGGGAATATCCAAAGTAGCCGGGAAAGCGATCCCGATATTGGGTGGTGTGGTAGGCGCGTCAATTAACTGGGCCGCCATGCGGATGATGGGTAACCGGCTGATCAATGAACTTTCGACAGAACACCAACGCCTGCGCGCAGAGTTCAATCCCAAAGAAGAAACGAATATTGTTCCGCAGCATTCGAGCTTGGAAGAATTCAAGCTGACGAATGAAGCGGCTCAAATCGAAGAGGCAGCGTTGGCCGCCATCATCAATATGGCGTTGATCGACGGAAAAATCGATCCTGCCGAACAGGATCTGATTCTGGGCATGATCTCCATGTGCTCTCTGGATCCTTCTCGAAAGGAAGCGCTGATTGATCGGTTGGATTCATCCGTTCGAAAGCCCATTGATCTCTCGGTGTTCGAGAAATCGCCAACCGAAAAGATCTCTTTGATGATTGGGTTGGTGAATATTATCCGGGCAGACGTCAAGGTCTGCGCCGAGGAGCGGATCTTCCTTCGCAGTATCGGCCGTGAGCTGAACATTCCGGAGGAAGAGATGAAGGAGCTTCTGGCAATGCTGGACCATTCCGCGTCCGATGAATCGATCGGGGTGTAGCGGATACGGCGGCATGATCCAGCCGCAGTTCTGTTGCCAAGTCATGACGGGGTGGTTATCATTGTCTTTGAGACTCCGAGCGTATAAACCGAACCCGGGCACGGCCAGTTGGGTGGAGACAGAATAAGGGATACCTTTAATTTTCAAGGGATGCGGTTCTCGATACGTCCCGAAGCAGCGGTGCCCGCGACGAATCGTAACCGCCGGCCCCGGCCGATGGAAGCTTCAGCCGGCTCGGATTCTGCTCGCGAGGTGTGGGTGTTCCGATGATCGCAAACCATGAACCGCCGTTTCCCCGGCCTGGCCTTTTCGCCACAGTGCGGAACCGGCGGGGGGTGATCGCCGCCGTGGAGCCGTACGACGGCCCGGAGGGACGGCTGCACCTGGTGGACATCGAATACAAGGACGACCAGCACCCGGCCGCCGACCGTCTGCTATGGGAGCTGGAGCCGTGCCGGACCCTGCTGGAGCCCACGGCCCTCCCCGACCCGCACTGCGGCGCGCCCATGCCCGCCGCCGACTTCGACGCGCTGCTGCGCGCCGCGCGCTGGGGTGCCGCGCGGCCCTACATCGACCCCGACGGCGAGGGGCCGCTGGAGCGCCTGCCCATCCAGAGCCCGTTCCACGGCGCCGTGCTGGGTGAGGACTTCCAGCTCGTGCCGCTGCTCAAGGCGCTGCAGATGCCCCGGGTCAACCTCCTCGTCGCCGACGACGTGGGCCTGGGCAAGACCGTCGAGGCGGGGCTGATCCTGACGGAGCTGCTCCTGCGCCGCCGCATCCAACGGGTGCTCGTCCTGACCCCGGCCTCGCTCCGCCTGCAGTGGCGCGACGAGATGTGGGACAAGTTCGCGCTCCCCTTCGACCTCGTGGACCGCGCCGAGACCCACGCCCTGCGCCGGCGCCTGGGCCTGGACGCCAACCCGTGGCGCGCCTCCAGCCGCATCATCGCCTCCTACCACTACCTGCGCCAGGACGATGTGCTGGATCAGTTCCTGTCGGCCTGCCGGACACCGGACGACTCGCCCCACCTGCCGTGGGACCTGCTCGTCGTCGACGAGTGCCACAACCTGATGCCGTCGGCGTTCGGCGACGACAGCGACCTGTGCCGGATGCTGCGTCTGGTGGCGCCCCAGTTCGAGCACCGCCTCTTTCTGAGCGCCACACCCCACAACGGCCACACCCGGTGCTACACGGGGCTGCTGGAGATCCTCGACCCGGTGCGCTTCAGCCAGACCGACGAACTGAGGCCGGCCGAGCGCGAGCGCGCCCAGCAGGTGGTCATCCGACGGCTCAAGCGCGACATCAACGCCTGCACCGCGCCGCCCCGCTTCTGCACCCGACACGAGCCCCGCGCCCTGGTGCTGACGCTCGCCCCGGCGGAGGCTGCGCTCGGCGCCGCCTTCGCCGCCTTCCGGGCGGAGATCCGCCGCTCCCTGGCCGGCGGCTCTCGCGCCGGGCGCCGGGCCGGCAGCTTCGCCGTGGAGATCCTGGGCAAGCGCCTCCTGAGCTGCCCCACCGCCTTCGCCGAGTCGTGGCGGCGCTGTCGGGAGGGCCTCGACGCGACGGAAGCCGCCGACGAGACGGACGTCGACACCGCCCGCCGCACCGTGGAGCGGGAGACGGGCGACGACCGCGAAGCCCAGTCCCGCGAGGCCACCGCCGCCGGCGTCGTGGGCGCCTGGCTCCAGCGCGTCGCCGAACCGCTGCGCGACGAGATCAAGAGGATCGACCGGGCCGTCGCCGGGCTGGGCCTGGATCCGGCGCGGGGCGCCGTCGGCGCGCAGGACCCGTCGGCCGACGCCCGCCTGGAGAGGCTGTTCGCGCTGGTGGACGAGCTGCTCGGCCCCGGCGCCTGGCAGGACGACGAGCGCCTCGTCGTGTTCACCGAGTACAAGACGACGCTCGACTACGTCACCCGCCGCCTGCGGGAGCGCCATCCGCCCGAGCGCATCCTGAACCTGTTCGGGGGCATGGACGAAGCCGAGCGCGACCTGATCAAGCAGGCGTTCAACGACCCCGCCCACGCCGTGCGCATCCTGGTGGCCACCGACGCCGCCGCCGAGGGGCTCAACCTCCAGCGCACCGCCCGCTACCTGCTCCACTACGACTGCCCCTGGAACCCGTCGCGGCTGGAGCAGCGCAACGGCCGGCTGGACCGCCACGGCCAGGCGCGCGACGTGACGGTGTTCCACTTCGTGAGCGACCAGGACCAGGACCTTCGCTTCCTCGACCACGTGATCCGCAAGGCCCATGACATCCGCGAGGACCTGGGCTCGGCCAACGAGCTGTTCGACGAGGCGGCCCACCGCCGCCTCGTGGACGGCGAGGACGCCGCCGCCGTCCAGGCAGAGTTGGACCGCCGCATCGACGCCGCGCGGGGCCGCGCGGCGCTGGACGCCGACGGCACGGTGCTCGCCGCCGGTCCGGGCGGGGAGGCGGCGAGCCGGCAGCTCGACGCCCTGGCGGCCGAGCTGGACCTGGAACCGGCGGCGCTCCGCGACACCCTCGAGACGGCCATGGCCGTCCGCGCCGGCCGGCCCCAGCTCGACGGCGCGACACCCGACGGGACCAGCCGGCTGCTGCACGCCGATTTGCCCGGCTGGAGCGACGTCGTGGACGAGTCGCTCCGGCGGCCCACCCCCGGCGGGCAGCTCGGTCCGGTGGTCCGGCTGGCCTTCAGCCCAGAGCCGCTGATGGAGGACGTGGGCGAGCGGCGCGTGTTCTCGCCGCGGCCGGACGTGCAGCTACAGCACCTCTCCCACCCCATGATGCAGCGGGCACTCGCGGTGCTCACCCGCTGCCGCTACCCCGGCACCGGCGAGCAGGTGTCCGGCTGGACGGTGCGCCGGGGCGGCGTCCCCGCGGGCGCCGACGCGCTGGTGCTGCTCAGCGTCGAGGAGCTGGCGGTCAACGAGCTGCGGGAGGCGTTCCACCACTGGGTGAGGACGCTCGCCTTCCCGGTTCAAAACGGCCGTCTCGGCTCGCCGCTCCCCCACGTCCCGGCGCGGCAGCGGGCGGCCGGCACAGCGGCCGTCGATGACGCCACCCGCGACCGGGCCCGCGACCTGCTGGACGATATTATGGATTCCCTCAAGGAGCACCTGGCGGCGCACGCCCGGCAGCTCACGGAGCAGCTCCGCCGGGAGCTGGAGCGGGCCGGCGCCGAGGCCCGCCAGAACGAGGACGCGCGCTACCGCAGCCGCCTGGGCGAAGTCTCGGCCCTGATCCAGGAGAACACCCTGGCGAAGCTGCAGCGCGAGATCGACCAGCTCAAGGCCGAACGGCGGCGGGGCTTCCTGTTCGACGCCGAGGCCCGCCTCGACGAGATCGACCGCTCCATCGAGGAAAAGCAGGCGGAGCTCGACCGGCGGACGAAACACTACGAGGCGGTGCGGGACCAATTGGAGCGGGAACGCCGTCGCATCCGGGAGCGCCTGCTGCCCAAGCGGCACGCGCTGGCGGGTTCGGCCCAGGTCTTCCCCGTAACCCTGGAGGTGCGCCTTCCGGGAGGTGCGTCGTGAACGGCGTCGCCTTTCCCGGCTGGGACCGGCTGCGCCACGGCGGCCTGCTGCTGGACCCGGCGCGCCTGCGGCAGCTGGCGTCTGCCGAGCCGGTACCTCTCCCGACCCACCTGGAGCAGGAGTTCCGTCGCCGGGCCGGCGCGCTGGCCGACGGCGGCACCGGCGCCGCCGACTTCGCCGTGTTCGTGCTCAAGCGGGTGTGCGGCTTCGACCGGGGAGACGGCACCTGGCTGCTCGGCCCGTCGGTGGGCGCCGAGTGGAGCCGCCGGGCGGTCACGGGCGAGGCGGTCCGGCCGCGGGCCCTCTGGCGGGGGCTGCGCGGCGCCATCCTGCCGATGTTCTTCGACGCCGAGCCGCGCCTCGGCGTGGGCCGCGGGCGCCGGGCGGTCAGCGGCGCGCTGCAGTGGCTCCGCGCCGGGAGCGAGCGGCTGGCCCTGCTCACCAACGGCCGCCAGTGGCGGCTGCTGTTCGCCGGCCTCGACTTCGACGCCTGGTGCGAGTGGGACGCCGACCTCTGGTTCGAGGAGGGCGCCGTCGCCCCGCCGGTGCAGGCGCTGCGCACCCTCGTCCAGCCGGACCTCTGGACGCCGCCGGCGCCGGGCGAGCCCGCCCCCCTGCTGGCCGCCATCCTCGAGAGCCGCAAGGGGCAGGCGGAGCTGTCGGCGGTGCTGGGCGAGCGGGTGCGCGAGGCGGTGGAAGTGCTGGTGCAGGCCCACGGCGAAGCGCTCCGCGCCCGCGGCGACGGTCTCGACCCGGCCGACATCTACCGCGCCGCCGTGCGCGTGGTGATGCGCCTGGTGGTGGTGCTCTTCGCCGAGTCGCGCGAGCTGCTGCCGCGGGACAACGCCCTCTATCACGGCGCCTACGGCCTGTCGGGCCTCCTCGAGGAGCTGGAGCGCGGCGCGGCGCGGGGCGGTGGTCGCCTGGCCCGCTCCTGGAGCGCCTGGCCGCGCCTGCTGGCCCTGGCCCGGCTGGTCCACGGCGGCTCGCACCATCCGGCCCTCCCCGTCCCGGCCTACGGCGGCGAGCTGTTCGCGCCGGGCGACCCGGACGCCGCCGACGGCGTGTCGCGGGCTCTGCACGTGTTCGAGACCGCCTGCTTCGAGCGCGAGGCGCTGCCCGACCGCGACGTGCTGCGCCTCCTGACCCTCATCACCCGCACCCGGGTGAAGATCCGGCAGGGCCGCGCCAGCACCTGGGTGCCGGCGCCGGTGGACTTTTCGGACCTGTCCAGCGAGTACATCGGCATCCTCTACGAGGGGCTGCTGGACTTCGAGCTCAAGACCGCCCCCGCCGGCGACCCGGTGGTGTTCCTGGCGGTGGGCAGCCAGCCGGCACTGCCGCTGTCGCGCCTCGAGGCGATGGAAGGCCGGGCGCTGAAGGAACTGTTCGAAAAGCTCAAGGACACTTCCAGCGGTGATGAGGAGTCCGAGGAATCCGGCGCCGACGCAGACGCCGAAGCCGGCGATGACGAAACCGCCGAGGGAACCGGCGAGGATGCGGCGGACGAGGCGGCGGCGGAGGAACCCGCCGGCGACGAGGCGGAACCGGCCGCCGGTCCCGCGGCCGATGCCGGCGACGTCCGGCACGCCACCCGCACGCGCGCCGAGACGTGGGCCCGGCGTGCCGTCGAGGCGGCGGGGCTGGTCCGCCGCCCCCGGAGCCGGCTGACGCCCGAGCGCCAGCTCGCCCAAGAGGCGGCCCTCGCCCGCAAGGCCCGCCAGCTCGTGAGCCGCGTGGTCCTGCCCGGCGAGTGGTACCTGGTGCGCTGGGGCGGCACCCGCAAGGGCGCCGGCACGTTCTACACCCGGCCCGGCCTGGCCGTGCCCACCGTCCACCGGACGCTCCGTCCGCTGGCCTACGCGCCGCCCGCCGGAGAAGGCGGCGCACCCGACGCGGACACCCCGCCGTCGGCCTGGGTGCCGCGGCCGCCCGAGGAGATCCTGGCCCTGGCGGTCTGCGACCCGGCGTGCGGCTCCGGCTCCTTCCTCGTGGCGGCGCTGCGCTTCCTGACCGAGGCGCTGTACCGGTCGCTCTTCCACCACGGCCGGATCCGGGCGGACGGCGAGCGCGCCGTGGCGCGCCTGCTCGCGGGCGCCGGCGCCGGCGGGGAGTCGCTCGGCGAGGAGCTGCTCCCGTGCCCCCCCGACGACCCGGCGTTCGAGTCCCGCTTCAAGGCGGTGCTGCGCCGCCACGTGGTGGAGCGCTGCCTCTACGGCGTGGACCTCGACCCCGTGGCGGTGGAGCTCTGCCGCCTGGCGCTCTGGGTCGAGACCATGGACCGGACGCTCCCCTTCTCCTTCCTGGACCACAAGGTCAGGTGCGGCAACAGCCTGGTGGGCGCCTGGTTCGACCAGTTCCCGCACTACCCGGTGATGGCCTGGAAGAACCGCGAGGGCGGCGATAAAAACCACACCCACGGGGTGCACTTCGAGCAGGAAGCACGCACGAAGGCCATCAAGGAATTCGTCAAGAAAGTACTCGCGCCGGACCTCGTCGCGACCATCACCGGCCAGAAGGCGCTGCCCGGGCTGGCGCCGGCGGCGGTGGCCGCGGCCCACGGCGACCTCCGGGGGCTGCTGGCCCGGCTGCACGAGCTCCCCGTCCACGACAGCGCCGAGCGCGCGCGCCTCTACGGCGAGGAGCTGCTGGGCTCGCCGGCCTACCGCGCCCTCAAGGACGCCCTGGACCTCTGGTGCGCCTGCTGGTTCTGGCCCGCCGACGCGCTGGACCGCGCGCCCCTCCCCTCCGCCTTCGCCGCGCCGCCCGAGGCCACCCGGGCCGTGGCCCGCGGCGTCGCCGCCGCCAAGCGGTTCTTCCACTGGGAGCTGGAGTTCCCCGACGTGTTTTCCGAACCGGGGTCGGGCTTCGACGCCATCCTGGGCAACCCGCCCTGGGACACGGCCAAGCCCAACTCCAAGGAGTTCTTCTCCAACATCGATCCCCTGTACCGCAGCTACGGGAAACAGGAGGCGCTGCGCTACCAGGCGGGTTACTTCCAGAATGACGACGTGGAGCGTGCCTGGCTGGACTACAATGCCGACTTCCGCGCCCAGTCCAACTTCGTGGGTTACGCCGCCAGCGCCTTTGGGGACCCTGCGGAGAATGAAGGCCAGGACCGGTTCTCCATCAGCCGGAGCCCGTCCCAGAACGAGGAACTCCACGACCGCTGGCGCTCGGAGCGGGCCGGGAGCCGGGGATTTGCCGACCGGCGCCACCCGTTCCGCCACCAGGGCTCGGCCGACCTGAACCTGTACAAGCTCTTCCTGGAGCAGGCGCACGCCCTGCTGCGCAACGGCGGCCGGCTGGGCCTCATCGTCCCGTCGGGTCTATACTCGGACCACGGCACGGGCGCGCTGCGAAAACTGTTCCTGGACGAGTGCCGCTGGGAGTGGCTGTTCGGGTTCGAGAACCGGGAAGGTATTTTCGCGATCCATCGGTCGTTCAAGTTCAACCCCGTCATCGTCCAGAAGGGCGGCCGCACGGAGGCCATCCGCACCGCCTTCACGCGGCGCAAGCTCGAGGATTGGGAACACGCCGAGGGGCTGGCCACGCCTTACTCCCGCGCGCAGGTGGCGCGCTTCAGCCCCCGCTCCCTGGCCATCCTGGAGATCCAGTCGGCCCGCGACCTGGAGATCCTGGAGAAAATCTACGCCAACTCCGTGCTCCTGGGCGACGAGGGACCGGACGGGTGGGGAATCAAGTACGCCACCGAATTCCACATGACCAACGACTCTAAACTCTTCCCGCCGCGGCCGTGGTGGGAGGAGCGCGGCTATCGCCCCGACGAGTACAGCCGCTGGCTCAAGGGCGACTGGCGGCCTATCGCCGAGCTGTGGGCGGAACTGGGCGTGGACCCGGCCCGGCCGCGCCCGGTGGAGGTGGAGCTGGACGAGTGGCTGTTCGAAACCGGGGTCTCGCCGGAGGAGCGTGCCGCCCGGGCGCAGTTCGTCCACGGGCACTGGCTCAAGCCCGGCGACGTGCAGCGCACCGAGTGGACGCTTCGCTGCGCCCAACCCCCTTACGATACCTTACCCATCCCCCGCGCCGAGATCCCCGCCGGCATCATTCTCTCCCGCGCCGCCGACGCATGGATCCGGGAAGACCGCATCGAAGACACCGCCCTGCCGCTCTACGAAGGCCGCATGATCGGCCAGTTCGATTTCAGCCAGAAGGGGTGGGTGAGTGGGAAGGGAAGAGGGGCTATTTGGAGGGAAATCCGATGGGATGAAAAATCCATTGAACCGCAATACTTAATGGCCTTTACCAACTGTCAAATCCAAAATGTACTCGGTCCCAAGCTACCATTGATGAATATTAGCAGCGCCACGAACGCAAGATCAGCGATAGCTGCTTTTTCTCTTGATCTGCCTTGTAGTCACTCTCTAAATGCTATTAGATCGGACGATACTTTAAGATTATTAACATTGACGATGATATTAAACTCATTTGTTCTTGACGCTCAGATCAGGTCGAGACTGAGCGGATTAAACTTAAGCTTCTTTGTCTTAAATGAAATTGCAACCATTCAACCCTCTGATTCAATTTTGTTTTTGTTAAACAAACTAGGATTATCTTTATCCATTGCAAACAATATATTTTCTTGGATTTGGGTGAGGATATTTCATAATCGGCAAGATGATTTTTCTCAGTGGCGAATGAATTGGTCAGTTTCTGTCAGTGAGAGAATTCTGCACAGAACAAAATTAGATTCTTTGATTGCATTGTTGTCGAGTCTGGAGTCGAAAGATCTCGATTGGATTCTTCGTCAATGTGATTTATCTCTGTGTCAACTGTCTGATTCAATCAGCAAAAACTCTCTTCAACCTAATTGTTTTTGGCGTGTCGACAAAGATAAAGATCCCGAATTGCGACACACAGTTCTAACCCTGGTGGCATTCCATGATCTCGAACAGAAGATCCGTGCCGCTGGCGGGGACCGCGAAAAGGGCATCGAAGCGTTCTTGAATCAGAACGACGGCGAAGGGTGGATGCTGCCCGAGACGCTGTGCTTGGCGGATTACGGCCTCGGCCATGACGAGCGGGCGAAGCAGCCGCAGCCGGTGGCCAGCCGACTCGGGCCCCGGTTCTATGACTGGCAGCTCGTGCAGACGGCGGAAGAATCCTGGGCCGAGTGCCACCGCCACGCCCGGAACCTCCTGGGCGAGGAGGGGTACCGGCGCCTCCTGGAGGAGATCCGGAATCCGATGTCCCGCGGCG
>Ga0302250_1001439_pt1 | contig 17832 bp, 11 predicted proteins | sample AAG_RA_Asp_MG_FD_193536 | JGI IMG/M metagenome (GOLD analysis project Ga0302250, IMG submission 193536) | Enriched activated sludge microbial communities from anaerobic digester in WTTP, New Holstein, Wisconsin, United States - AAG_RA_Asp | ecosystem: Engineered > Bioreactor > Anaerobic >... | reverse complement strand
CACGGGTTACCCGGGTAACCTGCAGGGACGGGACCACAAAGGATATCGAATTCCGGTACACCAGCCTGCAATCGTTTGGTTTCTGGACGATGACTGATATCTCGGAACGCCTGCGTGCGGAAGAACAGCGCGAGACCCTGATCCGGGAACTCGAACGAAAGAATGCAGAACTTGAACGGATCATGCACACCCTTTCGCATGATGTCAAAGGACCGCTCATCACCATAAGGAGTTTCGCAAGTCTTCTGGAGAATGATTCGCAGAGCGAAAACTTCGACATCCTGAAGCGGGACATCCAGCGGATCACAAGCGCAGCGGATACCATGCAGGCACTCTTAAGCGATGTGCTCGAGTTCTCGCGTGTCGGAAGAGCGATCCGTCATCCGTCACTAGTTTCCTTTGAAACGATTGCAAAGGAGGCTGCGGGTCTCCTTGAAGGACTGCTGTCAGAGCGTTGCGTTACGGTTGAGATCGATTCCGGACTGCCCGGGGTCCGGGTTGACCGGGTACGGATCCGTGAGCTGCTGGTAAGCCTGATCGAGAACGCTGCCAAGTTCTCCGGAAACCAGCCGGATCCCCGGATCTGGATCGGTGCTGACACGGGAGGGCCGGACCCGGTCTTTTTTGTCAGGGACAATGGCAGCGGGATTGATCCACGGTACCTTACACGGATCTTCAATCTTTTTGAAAAACTGGACCCTGTGATCCCCGGGACCGGCATCGGCCTTCCGATCGCAAAGCGGATCATCGAGATGCACGGCGGGAGGATCTGGGCGGAATCGGAAGGCACGGGAAAAGGGACGACAATCCGGTTCACCCTGCCTATGAGGGATGATATTCCCGGTACAGGATGACATTTGCGGCCTTTTCGGCCCAGAAGTCCGGGGCTGATTCCCATCCTCAAACGTAACTATTCTGTACTCTCCGGTTATTCTCAGCGCAATACCGCCGGATTCGTCAGGTACCTCAATAGCGCGGTTTCCCGGAAAACCCTCCCCTAAAAAAGCCGAAACTCTCCGGTCGATGAACGTAAAAAAAGGGGAACCGGAGCCTTCTGCGGGCCCGGATTGCCCTTGTCCCCAAAAAAGGGGGTGGTGCCCCCCATGCAGGAAAACTGCGAACTCACAGGTCGTTCTCCGACGGAGGACTCCCCGGGGGATGTGGTTCCCCCTGACGGTTCCCGCCAAGGGCAGCAATGCCTGATAACCCGGGCCTTTCGATCAGGATCGGCATCCCGTCGGCTCTTATCTCGACAAGCCGGTCATCGAGCACCCGGAAGTACTCCCAGGTCTTCCACGGTGTGAGGAGCCAGAGCTCGCGCCCCGTAACGGACGTGAGAGGGATGCGCCGCAAAAAATGGACATCTGCTTTATACTTCGCGGCGCAGTCCTCCGGGCACAGGATGTGCATGGGGGTTCGCCGGATGCGGACAAAGATCCCGTGAGCAAATCGGAGAACAGGACGAAATCGGTGCGGGACTCTTTGAGCAGGTCGCGATCCATGACCTGCCCGCGTGATACAGCATTCTTCGTGGCCTGCCGGATCGCGACGAGAGGCGGAGGTCCGCGGGTCATCGCGTATTCCACCTGTTGCAGGAGGTCTCCGGCCAATCGGCTCTCCAGAAAACCTGCACGCGCCGGACATTTTCGATCCGCAATTCACCCTGCCCGGGCCGGCCTCCGGGTTCATTGATCCACAGGCCGGGATCCTCGATGTGGACCATGCGATTGTCGCGGAATGAATCCTGCTGCCGGATACGCGGGCGGAAAAAAGCCCGGAACGATCTGTCAGGTGAATGAGAGCGATCCACAGAGCCGGGATTTGGTACATTCCGGAAAGCGCGGCCCCACATTTTCCGGCTCGTTTCCTGTGATGTCTGCGGAGAAGTTCCAGGAAGCCCGGTATTCCGGAGAACGTTGCGCACCGGCCGGAACAGGAGGTTTTTATCGGGAAGATGCTGCTCTCTGCCCTGCAACGTGGGGATATTCCCGGGATCCGCTGAAGATCTCCCGGTGCCCAAAAGACAGGGATTATCCCCGCCGGCCGGACCTGGTGCTGCGTCATTGTCTGGATTGTGTGCATGCATGATAGTACCTCGCAGGAAATATCGCGATACGCAGATAACTTGAGGAAACTGTGCGCAGGGTCACACGGGTGATCACACCAAAAGCCACCGCACCCGGTGCCTTTTGCATCTCCCTCCCAAGAACCCGCCGGGCTCCCGTTTTCCCGTGCCGCAATCCCATAATCCGGGACCGTGGGGCACGTGATGATAACCGGTATGATATCTTTACATATATATTCAAGCGATATTTCTGGATTGTTGCATTATCTTTTTTATTCTATGAAACATTTTCGCAGGAAAGTTACTGTTTTCAAGCAGGCTGCCGGGTGCTGCCGGGACCGGACAACGGTTCAATAAAAAAATGCGGTAACGAAAGGAAATGCGGTCGTTCCGGCACAAGGAAAATCCCTGAAAATCCGACAGGGCGGGATTGCTTCCTCCGCGCTGTTACGGCCCGAACAATCCGGGCCACCCAAAATACTAATACAAGTGAGATAAAAGAGAAAACTTTATGCCTGATATGTCCGGGACGCCCTTCCATATCCTTCTTGTTGAGGACAACGAGGACCATGCTGAACTGGTCATCCGCGGGATGCGGGACCAGCAGGTGGCAAACTCCATCCACCATGTCTCGGATGGCGAGAAGGCTCTTGACTATCTCTTCAACAGGGGCCCTTACAGCGATAATACAGAACATCCCCGGCCCAACCTCGTCCTCCTGGACCTCCGGCTCCCCCGCGTCGACGGGATCGATGTTTTGAGAACCATCAAGTCAACCCCGGAGTTCCTCCGCATACCGGTTGTCGTCCTCACCAGTTCCGAAGCGGAGAGCGATATTGCCCAGTCATATGACTACCATGCAAACAGCTACATCGTCAAACCCCTGGATTTCAAATCCTTCACGCGGCTGATGAAAGATCTCGGGTCTTACTGGATGAGCTGGAACGCAAAACCGGCTAGGGACTGACCATCAGGAGGAGACGGGTACGGCACCACCGGAATCCAAAGAGGCATCAGATCGCATCGTCCACATCCTGATCGTCGAGGACGACCGCGACCATATCGAACTCATCCTCCAGGCATTCCGGCAGGATCCCGGGCAGTTCCGCATCGATACTGCGGCAACCCTCAAAAAGGCGCGGGAGGTTATCGCGCACGAATGCTCTGACCTGATCATCGCGGACTGGAACCTTCCCGACGGCAGGGGGATTGACATCATCAGCCGGGAGGATGGCAGGGTTACCACCCCGGTAATTGTCATGACCGGATATGGGGACGAGCGCCTGGCCGTCGAGATCATGAAGTCCGGCGCCGTTGATTATATCGTCAAGTCGGCAACGGTGTTCGAGGACCTCCCGAACATCTCGCGGAGGGCGATCCGGTTCTGGGAGAACATCCAGGAGAGAGTGCGGGCCGAGCATGCCGAACAGGAGACACAGAAACGCCTGGGCGACATCCTTGCTTTCCTCCCGGATCCGGTACTGGCGATCGATACAACAGGCACCGTGATCGCCTGGAACAATGCCATGGAAAACCTGACGGGGGTTCCTGCAGCGGATATGCTGGGGAAGGGCGATCATGAGTACAGCATCCCCTTCTACGGTGAGAGAAGACCGCTCCTGATCGACCTTGTTCTCGAACCCGATACCGAGATCCTGAACCGGTATCCGTTTGTCCAGCGCGATGGTGACCGCATAATGTCCGAAACATTTGTTGCAGGAATCTACGGTGGCAAAGGCGCATATCTCTGGGGGACTGCCACTCACCTGTATGATACTTCGGGAAACCGCGTCGGTGCGATTGAGGTGATCCGGGACATCACCGAGCGGAAAAAGACCGAGGAGATCGTCCGGGCAAGCGAGGGGAAATTCCGCTCGCTGGTTGAGGAGGTGCCTGATTTCATTCTGGTGCACCGCAACGGAAAACTCCTGTTCGTAAACCGGGCTGCGTCCGAGAGCACAGGGTATGTCCATGAGGATCTCATCGGGAGATCCATGCTGGACTTCATCGTGCCAGAAGACCGGGAACGTGTTGTCACCTCGATAGAAAAACGGCTGAAGGGTGAGCCTCTGATCCCCTATGAGGTCAGGATACTGACAAGCACCGGCCAGGAACGGCAGGTGATTGTACGGGGCAACCTGATCGAATTCGAAGGGAGTCCTGCCTCACTGAATGTCCTGACTGATGTCACGGAGATGCGGAAGAGTGAGAAGCAACTCCTCTTAAAGAACATCGTATTTGAAGCGTCGATCACTGCCAACAGCATTTCTGATATCGAAGGCATCATGACCGATGTAAACCCGGCATTTTTAGCCATCTGGGGATACCGGGACAAGAAGGAGGTCATTGGAAAACCTTTCGGGCATTTCTTCACCGAGGGGGATGCGGCGTCAGAGGTTCTGAAAACACTGGATACATCCGGGCGCTGGAGCGGCGAGCTCGTTGCACGGCGAGCCGATGGTTCAACCTTTATCGCGTTTGGCACGGCGACACAGACCATTGACGATAAAGGAAACAAGATTGGGTACCAGTCAACCTGTCTCGATGTCAGCGAACAGAAACAGGCCGAAGCTGCCCTGCAGAAAAGCGAGGCAAAATTCCGGGACCTCTTCAACACCATGAGCAGCGGCGTGGTCATCTATGAACCGGTATCCGAAGGACAGGACTTCATCATCCGCGATATCAACCGCGCCGTAGAGTGGATTGAGAACGTCCGAAAGGAAAATGTTGTCGGCAAAAGCGTGCTTTCGGTCTTCCCGGGTGTTGTGGAGTTCGGTCTTTTTGCAGTCTTCCAGCGTGTTGCAGAAACCGGATATGCGGAGGCATTTCCCGTTTCACTATACAAGGACAACCGGATCTCCGGGTGGCGGGACAACTACGTGTACCGGCTCGAATCCGGAGAGATTGTCGCAATTTACGAGGATGTAACTGAGAAGAAGCAGGCAGAAGAGGCAGTCCGGCAAAACGAGACGCGGTTCTCGGCCCTGATCCAGAACTCCTCGGATATCATCCGTGTTCTCGACCGCGAGGGAAAAATCACTTATGAATCAGATTCTGCTGAACGGATACTCGGATACCCCAGGGGATCCCTCATCGGAAAGGACCCCATGGATTACATCCATCCCGATGATCGCGAACTGGTGAGACAGGATCTCCAGGGTGTTTTCGACCAGACAAATTCAGGCATTCCTACCGAGTTCCGGATCCGGAAAGCTGACGGGGGATACATCTGGGTCGAAGCCAGAGCAAATAACCTGCTCGACGTTCCCGGCGTGAACGGGATCGTTGTCACCACCCGGCTGATCCAGCAGAGGAAGGAGGCAGAGGATGCCATTCGTGAAAGCGAACAGCGTCTCCGCCTTGCCCTCGAGGGCGCCGATGTCGGGTTCTGGGACTGGCACCTCCCCTCGGGCACAGCTGTCTTCAGCGACCGGTACTACACCATGCTCGGGTACGAGCCCCGGGAGTTTCCGGCAACCATCGATACCTGGACTGCGCTGTTGCACCCGGATGACAAAAAGAGGGTTGTCGCGGATCTGGAACGGCAGATCCGGGAAGGTGAATCCCAGCTGGAGATCGAGTACCGGATCCGCATAAAAGATGGCAGCTGGCTCTGGATCCTTGGGAGAGGGAAAGTTGTTGAAAAGGATGAGAACGGTATCCCGATCCGGATAACCGGTGTCAATATCGATATTACGAACCGGCGACTGCTTGAGTCCGAGGTCCGGTCCCTGAATGTCGTCCTGGAGCAGCGGGTGAAGGACCGGACCGAGGCGCTCTCGAAGGCAAACGAGGCGCTTGAGGAAGAGAACATGCAGCGGCTGGATGCCGAAGGGAAGCTCAAGGAATCTCTCAATGAGAAGACGATGCTCTTAAAGGAGATCCACCACCGGGTGAAGAACAACCTCCAGATCATCGTGAGTCTCTTGAACCTCCAGTCACGGTATGTGAAGGATGAAAGCGTCCTTGCCACGATCCGCGAGAGCCAGAACCGGGTCAAGGCAATGGCCCTTGTCCACGAAAAACTCTACCGGGCAGAGGACATCGCGCACATCGACCTCAACGACTATATCCGGTTCCTGGGAACCGGCCTCTCGCAGTTCTATGATGCAAAGAGCCGGGGGATACGGTTCAGTCTTGAATCCCCCGATGTCCGTGTCGATATCAATACGGCCATCCCACTCGGGCTCATCCTCAATGAGCTGATATCGAACGCATTCAAGTACGCTTTTCCCAAGGGAAAGTCCGGGGAAGTATTTGTCAGCGTTACGCGTGAAGAGAAGACACTCACCGTGATTGTCCGCGACGACGGGGCGGGGATTCCCGAAGACTTTGACTGGAAGAACACGCAGTCGCTGGGGCTCCGGCTGGTCAACTCCCTCGTGGACCAGCTCGATGGCACCATTGAACTCGACCGCTCGAAAGGGACACGGTTCACGATGGTTTTGCACGAGAAGGGGTGAAGAACAGACATGACAAAGACAGTCCTATGAAACGGTATGGAAGGCAGAGGAACATGACGCGGAATGTATTCTTTATATTCACGATCCTTTCCCTCACGCTCCTTGTGGGAGCGATACTGGTTGCAGGATGTTCAGGCACGGGGCAGGAAAAGAACAGCAGCTCCGGAAAGGTCTGGCATGTCGGGGTCTTGAGCGGCATGGCATTTTTTGCCGATACGGAAGACGGTTTCCGCGAGAAGATGGCCGAACTGGGATATACCGAAGGGAAAAACATAGTCTACGATTCCCGGAAAATGGTTGGTTTTGACCAGCCGGCATACCAGTCAGCCTTACAAGAATTCCGGGACAACAAGGTTGACCTGGTCCTTGTCTTCCCCACGGAAGCATCGCAGGAGGCAAAAGCCGCCATGAAAGGAACCGGCATCCCCGTGGTATTTGCCAATGTCTTCACGGAAGAGACCGGCCTTATCGAGAGCGTACGGCAGCCCGGCGGGGATATCACGGGTGTGCGCTGGGGAGGTCCTGACTTAGCCCTCCAGCGGTACGAGGTCATGCGCGAACTGGCGCCGGGCGCAAAGCGTATGCTCATTCCTTACCAGAGGGGATATCCCACAACCACAAGCCAGCTTATTGCACTGCGAACCGCAGCGTCCGCCGACGGCATCACGCTGGTTGAGATCCCTGTGGACAATGCAACCGAGCTTGAGGCGGAACTCAACAAACAGGCTGCATCCATTACTGGCAAAGACACGGCCATTTTAGCCATTGCCGAGCCGCTCTTCGTGACACCAAACAGTTTTGCCGTTATCGGCGAATTCGCGGATGCGCATGCCATCCCGGCAGGGGGCCCGTCCATGTCCGTTAATGGCCATGAGACGGTCTTTGGCCTGACACCCCGGAGTGTCCCGCAGGGCAGGCAGGCAGCAATCCTGGCAGACAAAATCTTCCGGGGTACACCAGCAGGCGGGATCCCGGTGGTCACCGCTGAGAACTATTTCCAGCTGAATTACCGGCAGGCGCAACAACTCGGCCTTCCGGTCAGCGAAGGCCTGCTGAGCAGGGCAGACAAGATCCTCCGTTGAGACGAAGGGCAAGCCATGAAAATCTGTGGTGTGATGAACACGATTTCGATGCAGGATCCATCCATCGGAGCGGGGTGTCCCGTAGTCATGGTTTATCACCCGTATGATCAGGATGAACGAGTGAGACGAACACGGAGATGACACCGATGCCACCACAGACCCCCTCGGATAAAAAGAAGTTCCGCAGCCTTACGGTAACGCTGGCAATCGCGTTTGTTGCCATGAGCCTCGCCATCGTCCTCATCACCACCGGCCTCCAGGGTTTTTCCAATTACCAGAACCAGCAGAGGACCATATCCTACGAGCAGAAACTCATTGCCCAGGGCGCAGCCGACACCGTGAAAAATATGGTCACTGACAGGATGGACAAACTCCGGGAGACCGCATACCTGTCAAGCATCGCGACTTCGCCGCCGGAGCAGCAGAAGGCAACCCTGGATAAACTCCTGCACTTCGATCCGGCATTCCGTCAGGTCATCCTGTTCAATGCCACGGGAGAGGAACTGGCACGGTCATCCCGGGTCTCGCGGGCCGAATCAAACCAGATTTCAGAACCGGTCAGGGCGGATATCTTTGCACGGGCAGTTCAGGGAGAAACCTTCATCGGGTCGGCCTATATCGATGAAAAATCCAGCGAGCCGATGGTGGTCATGGCAGTACCGGTCATGGATATCTTCGGGGATTACAAGGGGGTCCTGGCTGCTGAGGTGAACCTGAAGTTCATGTGGGACCTTGTCGGGAACCTGAAGATTGGCGAGGGGGGTACTGCATATGTCGTGGATGGACAGGGGAACCTCATCGCCTATAGAGATATCAGCCGGATCCTCAAAGGAGAGAATGTTCTTGGCCTTGAGGATGTCCGCCGGTTTGTGAGTGGCAGGGATACGGTATACGATGCAGAAGTGACACAGGGCATGGAAGGAGATGCTGTAATTGCCAATTATGTCTCATTGGGAGAACCGGACTGGGCGGTTGTCGTTGAGATGCCGGTGGATGAGGTCTACCGGGAGTTCAATAAAGGATTGTACCGCACTATCATCATCCTGCTCGCAAGCCTCGTCTTAGCGTCCATTGCCGGCATCCTCCTATCACGGTTCATCACAAAACCCCTGATCCTCCTCCGTGATGCCACCCGCGAGATCAGCAAGGGCAACCTGGATACGCGGGTTGAGATCTCTTCGATGAACGAGATCGGGGAGCTTGCGGACTCATTCAACAGGATGACTGCGGACCTGGTCCAGACAACGGTTTCCCGGGATTATTTCGACGATATCTTAAAGAGCATGTTCGACATGCTGATTGTCTTGGAGCCGGATGCCACCATCCAGTCCGTGAACCGGCGGACCTGCGATGTGCTGGGATACCGGTCGGATGAACTGGTCGGCCGTTCGTTCTCCCATCTCCTCTCGCCCGACAGTCCCCGTCCGGACGGTGCAGCGACCGGCATGCTGCCCGGGACACGGGCAGTTACGGAAATCGAGCGGACCTTTATGACGAAGGGGGGCCGGAAGATTCCCATCATCCTTTCCTCATCCGTTATGCATGACAGCACCGGGGCCGTCCGCGCGATTGTCTGCGTTGCGCACGATATGACCGAGCGCAAGAAGGTCGAGGAGGAACTCCGGGAGTCCCGGCAACTCTTCATGGACATTATCAGTTTCCTCCCGGACCCCACGTTTGTTATTGACAAAACCGGTACCGTGCTGGCATGGAACCGGGCGCTCGAAGTGATGAGCGGAGTGCCTGCAGAAGAGATCATCGGAATGGGCAATTATGAATACAGCCTCTGGGCATATGGCAGGCGGCGGCCGCTTCTCATCGATCTTGTCCTGGACCCTGACAAGGACTCGGCCCGGCTGGATTATTCGGATATCCACTGGGTCGGCCGGACCGTGACCGCCCAGACTGTCATTACAAAGGCAGACGGCCGGAAGATCCCCATCTCGCTTGTCACGTCCCCCTTGATCGACTCTCAAGGAAACACCGTCGGTGCGATTGAGTCACTGCGGGACATAACCTCGGTTAAGAAAGCAGAGGCTGACCTTGCACGCCTGAATGCCGGTCTTGAAAAGATCGTGAAGGAGCGGACAAAAGCTCTCGAAGAGGAAGTTGAAGTCCGGAAACAGGCAGAGGCTGCCATACGGTTATCCCTTGACGAGAAGGTGCTGCTCCTGCGGGAGGTCCACCACCGGGTTAACAACAACCTCCAGATCATCATCAGCTTAACGAAGCTCCAGCTGCGGACACTTGAAGATCCGGGAATGAAGCAGGCCTTAAGCGATATGCAGAGCCGTGTCCGGGCAATGGCGATTGTCCACGAGAAACTCTACCAGACAGAGGACCTCTCCTCGATCGATATTGCGGATTATACCCAATATCTCGTCACCCAGATCTTCGGTCATTACAAAGTCGATCGGCAGAAGGTTGCCCTCAACATTGATATTGGGAAGATCCTCCTGAACATCGATACGGCAATTCCTCTCGGGCTCATCCTCAACGAACTAGTGGGGAACGCCATCAAGTATGCGTTCCCTGACGGGAGGAAGGGTGAGCTTACTATCCGGATGACAGAAGAAGGAGAGATCCTGACAGTCGTTGTCCAGGATAACGGGATCGGCATCTCTTCGGATATCGACTGGCAGAACACGCCGTCCCTGGGCCTCCGGCTTGTCGGAAACCTTGTTGACCAGCTCTTTGGGACGATCGAGCTCGACCGCTCATCCGGTACGAAGTTCACGATGGTACTCCATGAGAAGAAATAAGGAATTTCCACCATGACAATTCTCCGGGTGCAGGGAATCGGTATGGCCGAACGGCGGTGGCAGGCACTGGTTCTGGCAGCATCGGCCGTAGTCATCGTCATTACTGCGTGGTGCCTGGCAAATGGCATCACGATCATCTTCATGCACCTGTACTACATTCCCATCACCCTCCTTGCCTACCACTATCGGAAGAAAGGGATTGCTGGTGCAGTCCTGCTGAGCGGGATATATTGCGCCCTCGTCATCGGTTCCGGGGCCGGTGCCACTGAGGCAGCAGGGGCACTCATCCGGGCCTGCCTGTTCGTAGCCGTTGCAGCCCTCATCGCATTCCTTTCCGAGGCTGTCGCCCAATCCCGGGACAACCTGAAGGAGGCCGGGGATATCCGGCAGGGCATCATCCAGAATGCCAATGTCTGGCTGATGGTGCTCGACAAGAATGGCGTCATCCGTGAATGGAACCGGGCTGCCGAAGAGATCAGCGGCCACCCTGCCGGAGAAGTCATCGGCAAAAACACGATCTGGAAACAACTGTACCCCGATAGCGGATACCGGAAGGAGATCACCAGAACGATCGCCGGCATCATTGAAAAAAATGATTACCTGGAAAATTTCCGGACCACCATTTCGTGCCGTGACGGGTCGACAAAGACCATTCTCTGGAATACGAAGATGCTCCCCCCGGAAAGCAATGAACAGGTTCAGTTCATCGCCGTGGGGGTGGACATCACGGAGCGCACCCGGGCCGAGGACGCGCTGCGGGTGAGCGAGGAGAAGATCCTCCTTTTACTGAATTCGGCAGCAGAGGGCGTGTACGGGATCGATATGAACGGCAACTGCACGTTCTGCAATGCTGCCTGCCTCAGGATCCTTGGGTACTCCGACGAAAAGGAACTGCTCGGCAGGAACATGCACTGGCAGATCCATGGGAAACATGCAGACGGTTCCCTGTTTCCGGCTGAAGAGTGCCGGATCTTCCAGGCATTCAGGAGAGGAGAAGGCACGCATGTCGACGATGAGGTGCTCTGGCGTGCCGACGGGACCTCGTTTCCTGTCGAATACTGGTCTTACCCCCAGCGCTCCTATGGTGAGGTCGTTGGAGCCGTGGTCACGTTTTTCGATATCACGGAAAGGAAACGGATCGAGAATGCGCTGCGGGAGAGCGAACAGAAATACCGCACGCTCTTTGATAACATGCTCGAAGGGTTTGCCTACTGTCGCATGATCTACGATAGGGTGGGCCGGCCTTCGGATTGGGTGTACCTTTCCGTCAACCGTGCATTCGGGCAGTTGACGGGGCTCTATGGCATCGAAGGGAAGCGGGTGCTCGAAGCGATACCCGATATCCGAAACCTCACACCGGAACTCTTCGACATGTACGGGCGTGTTGCACTGACGGGCGTTCCGGAAACGTTCGAGATCGATTTCAAGCCCCTGAAGCGGTGGCTGAAAGTCTCTGCATTCAGCCCGGAGAAGGATTACTTCGTTGCGGTCTTCGAAGACATCACCGAGCGGAAGGCGAGCCAGGAGCGGATCGAGGCGCTGCTCCGGGTCCAAGAGGAGCAGCTCCGTATCATCAACGCCAGCCCGGCGGTTTCCTTTCTCTGGAAAGCCACGGAGGGGTGGCCGGTAGTAAGTGTAAGTGAGAATATCTCCCGGTTCGGGTACGTCCCGGATGACTTTACCTCAGGCCGGATCGCTTTCCCTTCCATAATCCATCCTGACGACCGTGAACGTGTGGCGAGAGAGGTCGCGTACAACAGCAACCACCAGATCAACGACTTCATCCAGGAATACCGTATCTTCGACAAGAACCACGGCCTGCACTGGATCTCAGATTATACCCATATCCGGAAGGACACGGCAGGCGGTATCACCCACTACGAGGGGATTGTTCTTGACATAACCCACCAGAAGCAGGCAGAGGAAGCACTCCGGGAGACCAACAGTTACTTAAACAGCCTCTTCGACTATGCCAACGCCCCGATCATCGTCTGGGACCCGAAGTTCCGGATCACCCGGTTCAACCACGCATTCGAGCGCCTGACCGAGAGGACCGAGAACGAAGTGTTGGGAGAACACCTCTCGATCCTGTTTCCGGAATCCTATCGCCAGTCATCCCTCGACCGGGTCCGGTCAACGCTTACCGGGGTAAGGATGGAGACTGCCGAGATCCCGGTTATCACAAAATCCGGGGAGGTCCGGACCGTTCTCTGGAACTCGGCCACCATCTTTGACGATGACGGGAAGACGGCCGTTGCCACCATAGCACAGGGACAGGACATCACCATCCGGAAGAAGGCACTCAGGGAGCTGGAGCAGCTGAACGCCAATCTTGAGAAAATTGTCGATGAGAGGACCCATGCCCTGAACGAGGAGATCCGGCAGCGCCGGCAGGCAGAGGATACAATTCGTGCTTCCCTTGACGAGAAAGTACTCCTCCTCCGCGAGATCCACCACCGGGTAAACAACAACCTTCAGATTATCATCAGTCTCATAAAACTCCAGATGCGGACCGTAGAAGACCCGGAGATGAAGCAGGTCCTTTCCGAGATGAGGAACCGGGTGCAGGCTATGTCCCTTGTCCATGAAAAACTCTACCTGTCTAAAAGCCTCTCTTCCATCGACATCTCCGACTATACGCGGTTCCTGGCAACCCAGCTCTTTGCATTCTATGGCGTGGACCACCGCAGGGTCGCGCTTGCAACAGACATGGAAAAGATCCTGCTGGATATCGAGACAGCCATCCCGCTCGGGCTCATTGTAAACGAACTGGTCTCCAATGCCCTCAGGCATGCCTTCCCGGACACTCGCACCGGTACGATCACGATCAGCAGCCATCCCGAAGGAGACCAGATCTCCCTTATCATCACGGACGACGGGGCCGGCATGAGCCCGTCGTATGACTGGCGGGGGAGCACATCCCTTGGTTTCCGCCTCGTGAACAGTCTTGTCGACCAGCTGGGAGGAACCATCGAGAAAAAGAACGGGAAGGGAACAACATTTAATATTCTATTTCCCAGAAAGACTACAACAGAGAGTGAATGAGTGAGCGGCCCTGCAATTTTTATCGTCGAAGATGAGGCAATCGTTGCAAGCGACATCAAAGAGACCTTAATCAGCCTCGGGTATACCGTTGCAGGAACGGCAAAATCCGGGGAGCTTGCCCTTGAGAAGATCCAGCAGAACCAGCCGGACCTTGTGCTCATGGACATCCACCTTGCCGGGGAGATGGACGGGGTTGACACGGCGGGGAAAATCCACGCACTCTACGGGATCCCGGTCATCTACCTGACCGCATATGCGGATAAAGTCCTGCTCGAGCGCGCAAAAGTGACCGAGCCCTACGGGTATGTCGTCAAACCGTACGATGAACGCGAACTTCACTCTGTCATCGAGATGGCCATATACAAGCACCGTATCGAGCGCGAGATCAAAAAGCGGGATGCCATCCTCTTTGCCGTCAGTTCGGCAGTGGAATGGCTCCTGCGGGTCTCCCGCAAGGGTGCCCCGGTTTCAGACAAAGTACCGGACTTTACAGCCTCCGACATCCGCAACATTCTCGAACCCATCGGCCTTGCTCTGGACGCCTGGGCAATCGGGATCTTCCAGGTCCGGACCTCCGGCCCGGCACCTGCCATCAGCATGCTCTACGAATGGGGATGCCCGGGGTACCATTCATCCCTCTTCAAACCGGAACTTAAGCAGTTCACCTTTGCAACCATGGGGATCTCACGGTGGGAGAGCCTGTTAAGAAAAGGCGAGGAGATCTCCGCAGTCGTTTCGGCGATCCCTCCCGATGAGCAGAAACTCTTCAGCCTCCTTGGCGCTAAAGCCGGGGTCATCATCCCGATCTTTATCCACGACAACCTCTTTGGGTTCATCGGCTTCTTCGACCTGACGGAAAAGACCCATTCACCCGACGAGATCGAAGCCCTCCGTATCACGGCAAACCTTCTCGGGGCTGCTATCGGGTACCAGCAATCCGGGTAACACGTACCTTTTTTATCAGCGGGCGGGAAACGGTAGGGACGCCACTGTCCCGGTACCCGGGAGCGATTCCCACAAAGACAGACCGGGACACCTCCTTGGAACGATTTCCGTCCAGAAAGCATATAAAACAAAATGTAAAATATAGTTTACATATACCCGTGCGGCAGCGCACCGGTATTGCAGTATCGCATAACGAACACCAGGAAGACAAACAGCACGAACACCGAGGAATTGTCCCTACGGGACAGACACCATCTGTACCTTCCCCCGCTTCCTACGATGCGGGGGAGATCAACTCCGTTTTTCCCGAGTTCGCGGATACGCGATATCCATCACTCCTGTAATCACTTTTCCTCCAGGATCAGCCCCGCTTGCCTGCGTTCATGATTGCCGGGGATTATAAGAATCCCTTCCCGTAAACCAGACGGGAAGCTGCGCTCACAATAAGCTTTGTATCATCTCCCGCCAGATAGAAGACTATCTCATGGTCCCTGTGGAAACTTCCCGGTTCGAACGGACGCTTCTTGCTATTGCGCTTGTCTTCATCATCATCATCGCCGTGAAGATGACCTCGTACATCATCTCGCTCGTCCTGATGTCCCTCATCATCACCCTGCTTACCGTACCGGCCCTCGTCTGGCTGAAAAAGAAGGGGCTTTCAGGCACGCTTTCTGTTGCAGTCATCACCCTTGCCGCATGTCTGGTCATTGCAGCCATCCTGTACATTTCTGTCTTCTCCTTCCAGCTGCTGCTTCACGACATGCCGCAGTTCCAGCAGGAGTTCTCCGTGCGGCTTGCCGAACTCAGGACGATCCTCTCCACCTTTGGCATCTCCATTGAGACCGACAGCATCCGGTCTATCGACCTTAAAGAGATCTTCTCAGCGGGTGTAGCCGGGGTAACAACGATTGCCGAGGGGCTCATGTTCCTCTTTTTTGTTGCGGTGACCTCGTTCTTTATGCTCCTTGAAGCCCCGCGTCTCACGGAGCGCTTCGAGGCACGGTATGGAAAAGACTCACAGACCGTGAAGCAGTTCGGGCGGATGTCCGGGTACATCATCGATTTCATCGTTGTCCGCACCGAGACAAACTTCATCCACGGGATCCTCTTTGGTGGGTTCCTCACGGTTATGGGCGTCCATGGTGCACTCCTCTGGGGGCTCCTGACATTCCTCCTTGGGTATATCCCCTACATCGGCCTTATCATGGCAGCAGTCCCTGCCATCTTCTTTGCCTGGCTCCAGTTCGGGATCCCCGGGGCGGTCGCGGTGATCGTGGTTGTCTGCATCCTCAACTTGATCGTGGAGAATCCGATCTTTTCTTACCTCACGTCGAGAAAATACGAGATCCCGGCACTCATCGTGATCCTGTCGGTAATCTTCTGGGGATGGCTGCTCGGGATCGTCGGGATGCTCTTTGCAATCCCGTGCACCCTCATCTGCCTGCTGGTGCTCCAGCTGTCCGATGACCTGCGCTGGATCAACGATTTCCTGGGCGTCGGGCACCTGTTCGAGGAGCATACGCGAAAAAAGGATGACTGATACGGGGTGTTGTCGCGACCCGGTTTTCCCCAGACACCTGTTTGCCGCACCCGGATCTATCGTTTGGAACAGCCTGTACTGGTTCAGAAACAGTTTGAAAACAGGTTCCTGGGCATATTTCACCAGGGGTCCCTTGAGTGGTGAAATGCTGATCATGCATCCAGGAACGGTTCCGAATGAAACGAAGGGGTCTCTTTTCACTCAGGTCATGTGCTGGTTTTGAGTACCATGCAGGCCACGGATCCTCCACGGCCCCATGTCCTGATAACTATTATTGTTACTATTTTCTATATAAAAGTATGTTTTTTTCAAATATTGAAAATTCTTCGTTTTATTGCGAATAATCGTAAAAATATTCGATTTTTTTTGCCCCATTAGAAATTTCCCGCAAAAATGGGGTCGCAATTCTCTTCACAAGGGATTGCAGGGCTCTTTCATGGAAGAAACAGGAAAAAAGAAAGACAGGATTCCGTCCCCCGGGCTGGGGAGAGTTAATATAGTAATTAATGCCGGTGACGGAAGAGACCGGCAATGCAAATACCCCCGGCCAGCATGGTGCATATCAGCAGGGGGTCCGGCCCGGGAGCATAGGTCTGTTTTTTTGCAGGTGTCGTTTTCGTGACAGGATTCTCTGTTGGCACCGGGGTAATCTCAATCACAACCTCTTCGGGCGCCGTTGTAGGGATAGCGGTCGGCACGGTTGTTGGAACCACGACTATCGCAGTCTTCTTCACCAGTTTCCCGTTGACGGTCTTTGCCTCGGGATCCAGCTCCTGCAGCCGGAGCACGACAATCTCCCCCGTCTGGTCGAAATCAGGGACAGTACCGGTCAGGGCAACATCGACGGTGAACTGCTTCCGGGTAAAACTCAGGTCCCACCCGTCAAGCCGCACCTGGGCTGACTGCCGGTCGGCAAGCCGCGTGATCAGCGGCTCCTCGTTCACTTCTTCAGTCTTGACGACGACCCAGCGGGGGTCCGCAAGATCGGTATACATGACAAGGGAATTGTCAGAGGCAAAGGTCTTTCCGGTATCGAATGAACTAAAACTCAGGGAATATCCCGCACTCACTTTACTGCCGGGCTGGAGTTCAGCACCCGGGGAAGGGCCGGTCCAGCCGGAAAACGTCCATGCCGATACCGGCATGACAATCAGGAAAAAGACAAGGGCGGCAAGAGCACAGCGGGAATAAACCGGTGAGTCATTCATACGTTTTTCAACGACCGGAAAACCCATAAAGATACCGGTAAGGCATGACGGCGCGTACAGTACGATTGCGGATTTTTCCCACGGGCGCCCGGCAGCCATGCCATCGCCCTGCCTCATGTTTATTAGCCTCACCGGCGCACATGGATGTGAATGCATTCCTCCGGCCACCACCAGCCTGGCCCTGGAACTCATCTTCCATCGGGAGGACGCACACAAAAAAGCCCGGCACATCCGGGTACTGCCTGCCCGATATCCCCGTGATTTACCATGACATCTTCTTGGTTAACCCTGCCACAATGCAGCGTCAGGACAAAGATCCTGGCCGTGTTCCTGGCACTCTCCCTCATCACGCTCCTCGTCACGGGATACGTAGCGCTCTTTACCATCGGCAGCCTGGCAGAGACGGCGGAGTCCGGCAGTTTCCGGCAGGGGCTGCAGGCCGTCGATATGGCCACCGTCGCCCTGCAGCAGTCTGCCGAACAGTACCTCCTCCAGGCAGCAGGAGACCAGGCAGCAATCGCCGGGACCCTCTTCAACGACACCGAGACGGAACTTGATCTCCTCACCGTGCAGGCTGCCACCCTTCAGGGCAATCCTCCGGTACTACCGGTCATTCGTTCCTTTGGCCGGGAAACTCCCCCGGCAGATCCCCGCGATGCGACCGTGTTTCTCTTCAGCCCGGGCAGCACGGTAACCACGGATTCGGAGGAGTTCCGGAAATC
>Ga0302250_1001437_pt1 | contig 17879 bp, 17 predicted proteins | sample AAG_RA_Asp_MG_FD_193536 | JGI IMG/M metagenome (GOLD analysis project Ga0302250, IMG submission 193536) | Enriched activated sludge microbial communities from anaerobic digester in WTTP, New Holstein, Wisconsin, United States - AAG_RA_Asp | ecosystem: Engineered > Bioreactor > Anaerobic >... | reverse complement strand
TTAATTTCAAATGGTTCGTCGGCCATTTTCGCTGTTTCCTCAGACAGGCCAGGGTTCGCCCTTGCTTCTCAGCACCCGGTCGGATTCCTTATAGATCAAGCCGCCGTAGGTGTCCGGCACAAAGGTCGTCCCGCTGATATAGACCTGGGCCTTGATCACGTCCACCAGCGCATTCTGGGTCGAGACATAGCAATTCGACACGTAAAGGTTCAGCCTTGAGATAATGTCATTCAGCTCTGGCCATTCAGGGGTGGTCTTTTCCTCCTGCACCGGCGGCTGATATGTGGCGGGGTTGCCTGTCAGCCGGGCATCCAGCAGGTTATAGATGTCGCTCAAAATGGGCCATTGCGGGATAACCAAAGACCCTCCTTCGCCGGCCGGCAATTGAACGACGGTCCCCTCGCCGGTCAGCCGCGCATTCAGAAGAGTGTAAATGTTCCTGGTGATGTCGTAAATGGACCAAAGCGAAAGCGTCATCTCCTCGGCCTGCCGGTAGGTGATCTGCTTGGTGCGGGTGAAAGCCACTGTCTCCTCGGTGGTCCTGGTCGCTTCGGCGGTAGTTTCTTCGCGCCACTCTTTGACCTCCTGCAGCGACTCCCGGTACAGTTCAATCAACTCAAACATTTCATCAGGGGTCATTTGCCCTGGGAATGCGGTGCCGAAGGCTGTTTTCCATGCTTCCTGAATGTTGGTTCCCGCGCCGAGCGATTCAATGAATATCCTGATTCTGTCCAGACCGTCCTCGACGTCAGCCGGCAGATCAACCCCCATGTACTGCTTGACGTAGCGGGCAAGCCGCTTCATTTTTTCAATCGGGTCCTCGATGCCGAGATTCTCGATCTCATAGTTCCATCTCTTGATCATGCCGGCAAAGTCGTCGCCCCACTTGCCGAAATTTTCCAGCGCCTCGTCAAGCTCTGCCCTCTGTTCATCGGTATACTGACCCTTGGCGCGCCGGGTAAAATTGCCATATTTGTCGACCAGGGTCGTCCACATCGCCTGGTAAAGGTCGGTGAGTTGCTTGAAAGTCATCTCCTTCAAGTCTTCGTCAAACTCCTCCATGGCCCTGGTGAACCGCTTTACGTTCTCCGTCGTGTCAATCGTCGTGTCATTAAAGCTGCTGAAAATGCTGATGACCCCGCTAATGATGCCGACCGGATTGGTGGTATAGATGCCCTCGAACAGGTTGATCACTCCGATGGTCGCTTGCTGCATGGCCTGATCATTCATGAAAAGGGCGTTTGTCAACTCCTGGGCCGAGCTGGTCAGGTTCTCTACCGCGTTCTCGCCATAGAAAAACGTTTTCCACAACTGGTCCAGCTTGTTGTTGAACACTTTCAGCTCCGTGCTCTTTGGCATCGCAAAAGCGCCATAGGGCAAGCCGCCCCCTCGGTCGGTGGTCTGGATTGTGCTTTGCAGCATGCGCTGGTAAAACCCGGACTTTTGGACCCGCTCCATCTCCTTCATGGCTTTCAGTTCTTTGGCCCTGGCCTCCGCACTCTGTTTTGCCGCCTCCGCCATTTTCTTGCCGAGTGAAATCCTGATCTCTTCCAGTTCAGCAAGACGGTTCTCGCTGACCAACAGCCGTTGGGAAGTGTCGGCCAGGCTGACCTTGAGCTCTTTTTGCGACTCCTCCGCCGCAGCAGCCGCTTGCGCCATGGTGATCTGGTTCACCACGTTCTTGCTGTCCAACAAGAGGCTTTCCCGCTTTGCCTGGGTCCACTGTTGCTGTGAAGCCGTCAGCTTTTCCGAGATCTCTGCAAGTTTTTGATAGCTGACCTCGTCGCCCACAGCCCTGGCCTGCCTCTGCAAGGCCAGGATCTGCTCCTGGTAGCCGGCCAGTTCTCTGGCGCTCACGAGGCGCTGCTTGTCCTGGAGTTGGGCAGCGTTGGTTGCCTCGGTGATCTTCTTCAGATAGTCCAGCTCTGATGTGAGGGCTTCCACCAGCTCGCCGGCCAAAACGGTCCGCTGCTCCTGGATCTGCTTGGCCCGTTCGCTCATCACCGGGAAAGCGGTGAAAAAGTCCTTCACCTCCTCAAAGACCTTGAGGGTGTCCTGCCCGGGCGCCAGCAGCATCGACAGGGCTTTTTGCATCGCCGCTGCCCTGGCTGCGATGTCGCTCACGCTGGTGATTGTGGTCCCGACAAACTGCCATTCCCGCTGCAGCCGCCTGGCTTCGGTTTCGCCGGTCAACCCCAGGGCCTCAAAGCCGTCGGCCAGGAATTTAACGGCGTCCTTGACTCCCGGCAGGATCCGCTGGCCCAGCTCGATCATCGCGGCGTTGAGCCGGTTTTTCTGCAGCTGCCACTGCTTGCCGATGCCGCCCATGATCTTGGCCATGGCTTGGTCAGTGGCGCCGGCCGAATTCCTGAGATTATCCAGGCTGCGGGCATAGTTGTCCGCACCAGTCCCGGCGATCACTGCCGCGGCGCGAAAGGCGCGGATCTCCGGCACCATCGCCTGCAACAGTTCGATATTGTCCCCCGCCTTTTCATTGACCTCCTTGATAAAGCCCTGGAAACCCTTGGCCTGCAGCCCGACCACCGACCATTCGATCCCCACCGCCCTGGCCGCCTCTTTGGCCTGCTCTTGGGTGTTGACGATGGAGAGCAAAAGCCGGTTCATAGAAGTGGCCGATTCGTCCACCGAATAGCCGGCCAGGGTCATCGCCACCATCGCCGACAGCACTTCCTTGAGTTCCACCTTGGCCAGCGCGGCGGTGCCGACTACCTGGCCGATGGCTGGAGCCAGCTGCTCCATGGTCATCTTGCCGTCGCGGACGGCGATGAAAAAGTCGTCTGAAATCTCCTGAGCCTCGGCCGCTTCAAGGCTGTAGGCGTTGAGCACATTGGTGATGGCGTCGACCGTGGTGAAGGTCGTGGTCAGTCCCGCCGTGGCGGCCCTGGAGGAAATCGACAGGACATCCAGGGCCTTGCCGGCGTCGGTGATGCCAGCGGAGAGCACCTGATAATAAGCTTTGGCCAGGGCCGGGGCGCTTTCGGGGATGTTGCGCGAGAGGTTGAGGATCTCGCCGGTGAGCTCCTTCATCTCCCCGGCGGTCTTGTCGGCGATCGACCAGACCTCGTTCATCGCCCCGCCAAGCTCCATCGCCATTTTAGTCGCCTGCACGCCAATCTTGCCCAGAGCCAAAGCCAGGCTGGCGAGGCCGGCCCCGGTGGCCAGGCTTTTCATCCGGGCGTCCATGGTCCCAAGGAGGTTGTCTGCGCTGGCCCAGCCGCGCTTCAATTCCGAGGTGTCCAGCCCCAGGGCGTAATGCAGGCGGTCGATCAGCATTATTTTCTCCCTGTTCCGCCGGTGATTTTCAGCTTCGCCGCCAGGGCCGGCGTCATCCGTCTCTTGAGGGATTCGACCGCATAGCCCAGCACCGAGTAACCGGGTTTGGTCTCCAGCGCCGCGCCATAGTCCATGCCAGCGTACAACAGCCCTATCAACATGGCGGTGTCGTTGTGCATGGTGGTCCTGCCGTGCCGGTAATCGGCCGGCCGCATCTCAAGCGGCTTCAATACTTCGACCATGATGCTGTCGCGCAGGTTGCCGGTGCGGTCGCGCCAGGCGCCGGGCCGGGACGGATTTTTCACCAAAGTCTGCATGACCGATAGCACGGCCTCCAGGGCCTCAGGGCCCAGGTCGTTTTCGACCTGCTCAATAATCTCGCTCAATTTGGCGCGGGCGCGGTCGAGCTGTTCCCGTTGGCCCCACAGCGCCCGGCCGGTCCTGGCGCGGACATTGGGCATCCGACTCTTGCTCAAGTCGCGGTATCTGCCTGTTTTAGCCATTGTACCTAATTCCTAACTGACTCAATTCACCCGTGCCGAAGTTTGAAACGTCCTTGGCCTGGTCCTCCTGCTGGTCCGGCTTGTAGACCGGCCAAAAATCTATCAACAGGAAAAACCAGGCGCAGGGCAATTCCCAGACAATGTATTCGGGTTTCCAGCCCGTCTCCTTTATCAGCGCAGCCACGCCTGAAAGGATCTGCTCCATAAACGGCTTGCCGGCTACTGCTGGGCTGCCGCCAGGTTTACCATTTTTTTTTGAATCGCAAAGCGGGGGTTCCGGGCCAGCCACTCGTCAAAGATCTCGCCGAGCAAGGCTTCCGGCGCTTCCCACTCCAGCTCCTGCAGCGTGACCGGATAATCGCTCTTTTTCAGGTTGCCCTTGGTGCGCCGCCAGACTTCCGCCGGCGTCAGAATCAGCTGATAGATTTCCAGGTCCTTGACCATCGATTTCTTAAGCCGCTTGGCAAAGAGATCGTAGATGGATTCGGCCCCGCCTTCGGCCCCTTCCTTCAGGACCTCCAGGTCGACCGTGCGGATCTTCTCGATTATCCTGGTGATGATAAGCGTGACCGCGCCGGCTGGCAGGGACTCGACGGTCACCACCTTGCTGCCAATCCTGAACTCCCTCGGCTGATTCAAAAGCTGCGCCAGGGCCGGCTCCTGGGCCGGGGCGGCCTTTTCCTCGCTCATGGCTGATCTCCGCTACTCGTTAATGAAGCACTGCAGATAATTCTTCTCCCTGGCTTCCCTATACAGGGCCGGATGCTTCCCGTAGAACAGCCGCTCCATCTCCAGATCGGGCCGGGTGTTGGATAAATTGGGATGGCAAACCCGCGAAAGCGGCTGGTAGAGAATCAGGCCGCCAGCGTCGATGATGCTCCAGGCCAGGTCCGTATCCCCGCGCCAGTCGGTGAACCGCTCGTCAAAGCCGCCGACTTTTTCCAGGGCCTCCCGGGTGTAAAAGATGTGAATGGTCATAAAGCCCCACTTGTGGACCCGCTCGATTTGGCCGTAGACATGGCCCTCGACGCCTTCGGCGTCGTTCTCGGCAAAGGTCTCCAGCGCCCTTTCCAGGGCATCGGGCTCCGGGATCGCGTCGCTGTCCAGAAACCAGATAATACCGCCTTTTGCCCGGCGCCACGCTTTGTTGCGGTTGACGTAGTGGTTGTTATGGTCCAGGGCCTCCTCGACCACCACCTCCAGCGGCTGCACGGTCTGGACCGCCAGGGCTTTCTCCAGCAGTCCGAGCTCCCCTCTCCGGCCTGGCCCCAGGGGGACCGCGACCGAGACGTTGCCGGCCAGCTGCCGCACCGCGGATTCAGCTGCTATTTGCTCTGTCTTATTTCTTTTTGCTGTCATGGTTTTTTCTTCCGATACATTGCAGAGAGGCACCCGCCTTCAAACTTCAACCGCCATCCTTCAAAGTCCCTCGGGGTCCACTCCGACAGGTGCCTCTCGTGTTCGTTGCCGCAAAGCGCCCCCTGGGGATAGGGCCCCAGGGGGGTTGATACGATTACCGCCAGGGTTGCCATTCTCATGCACGCATCCAGCAACCGCCTTCCCTCCTTTTTTCTAAAGTGCTCGATCACGTCCCCCAACAGCACCAGCTCGTAGTTTTTCAGATGCGGCAAGAGGGCGAGCGCGTCCTGGCAGTAAACCCGATTATAGACTTGCCAAACCGGATTGAAGTAGGGTTCAAAGATCTCGATGCCGTCGATGACCACGCTCCAGTCGTCCTTTTTATACCGGCCATGCCGCACATCGGTATATTCCCTGGTCAGGACGCCGTATTTGCCAAAACCCACGCCAACGTCGAGAATAGAGCAGGGATCCAGCGCGGCAATCCAGCCGGTGATGGTGGAGATGTTTTCGATTTGGCTGCTCGGCATCCCTGTTCAAATCCAATGGTTTTTAATGAGGATTCCCTTCAACTGATTTACCGGCCGCTGCCAGGTCCAGCGCTTATGAACAGCCTGGGCGAGACGTTGCCCTATCTTCCGCACTTCGTCCCTGTTCTTTGCAGCCCACTCCATGATGCTGCACAGGTGGTCAAAGTCCGGAGCCGCATCGAATCCGTAGTCTCCGCCCAGGCTGTTGAAATAGCTCGGCTTTGGCGACCAGTTTATCCCGATCATCTCCGGCAGATCCTCAAGGTATTCCCTGCACCCTGAAAAGCTGGTCGCGGCGACCGCCAGCCCTGTGGCCGCATGCTCCAGAGGGATAAGCCCGAACCCCTCGCCGGAGGTCGGGTTCAGCGACATGTCCGCTTCCTGCAGCAAATCGAGCAGCTGCTGCTGGGTGTACCAGCACCAGATCTCCTTGCAGCTGGGTGTCTCCAGATACAGGCGCGGCGACTGTACCGGCACCGCCTTGATGATCAGCCTAGTTTTGGGCAGCTTGAGCTTGAAAAAGGCCTGCCGCACCATTTCGCAGCCCTTGCGGTCCTTGGGATTGACGCCCATCCAGAGGAAGGTCAGATTCTTGCGGTCGGCTGGCCGCTCAAGGAATGGAAATTCGGCTGGATCTACCCCATGGTGCAGGATGTCGATAGGGACTTTTACGCCGCATTTTGCGAACCAGTCTGCGCACCATCTCGACGGAGTCAGAAAGCCCTCTCGACTATTGATGAATTCAACCCAGCCATCGGGCTGTACTGTACTTTCGAACATGGAGTAGGTCAAATAGGTCCTACACCGCCTGCGATAGCTATTTGCGTTTTGGCGGTCTCGATGAGGTTGTCCATACCATATTTGCAGATCCGACCGCTGAGGCTTCTCCGTTACCGGAATGTCAGAGGCTTTCAGGGCTTCCTTGAGCTTGGTCGCTACCCGGCCGTACCCGCAAGCAGGATTCTCGGCCGGAGATGTGAAATAGAGCGCCATCAGCGGTCAAACCTTATCGACGATGGTCCCAAAAGCGCTCTTGGTGTCGTTCCACATGCACTCGAATTCCACGGGGATCTGGCACTCCTTGTCCTTGAAATTCGGAATCGGGCCGGTGGCCATCGCCACGCAGGAGAAAAAGGTCGCCGTGCGGGTGGTGGTGTTCGCGCCCTTGCCGACAAAGATCACCTCGACCTCGCTGGCTTCGCTGCTGTCCAGGGTGAGCGAGCTGGAGACCAGGGCCGTTGAGGCAAGGTTCCAGGCCATGCGCAGATGCTCCAGGGTCGCCTCCAAAAGGGTGGTGCGCACCTTGCACGTCCGGGCGGTCATCTTGCGGAGGATCGGGGTCAGGCTCTGGTCGGCGATCACGTCGTAGTATTCGCTGTTGATCTCCAGCTCCACGCCGCCAGCCGTGTACCCGACATCATTGCCGCCTACTTTGAGCTGCACGCTGGTTCCGCAAATGATCACGTTGGTTTTCGTTCCAGCCATTTTAACTCTCCTCTATTTTGGAAGTGATGGCTTCCCGCTTGTTCAGGTGCTTTGGCACTTGATCCTGACCGTTGTTGACACATAATGCTCATTGGGAAAGTCAGGATCAAAGTAAGCCTCTCCGTGCGGGCTGGTCACATAGCAATTGAAATAGCGCATGCCGGCCGCCGCTGTCAGCGCAGCGTCATCCAGCAGCGCCTCCACCTGTCCGGCGATGGCCGACAGCCTGGTCAGATCCGGCGTTCCATTCTGCTGATCCTGCGCATAGCTGTTGATATAGAGGATGGCATCCTGTACCTTGTCCTCGGTATCCAGTGAAGTCCCGCCGACCTTGATCGCAATGCACGGCGCCGTCAGGCCCTTCCGTCTGCGCGAACCTTTCTCAATGCGGTCAGTCCCGTTCAGGTAATTTGCGCCCTGCAGCGTCGCATCCACGTCGAGGGCCTTGAAAACCGCCGTCAGGAATGTGTAGGCCGTCACCGGCATTTACAGCGCCCTCAGCTGGTATTCGTTATGCTCCCGCCAATCGGCGGGAACCAGGACCTCGTATTCCTGTGAGCCGTGCTGCACAATATCCATCGCCGCAATCCCCGCTGCCTTCTGGGCAAGAAACATCAGGTGGGTCGTCTCCGCCCTGAAGCCGCTCTCATCGGTCACCAGCTTTCCGCTGACCGGCTGAATATCGGCAACGATATTAGAAAAGAGCGTTGTCGTGGTAGCTGCGCTGTAATCGCCGTTCGCGTCCTGGGCCTGGCTACGTCTTACCACCGTCACGCGGATCGCTGATGTGCGGTCGATATAGGTCATCGCTAAAGCCCCCTGTAATCAGCAGGCGGCATCCATTCTCCAGCCGCGCCTGAACCTGGGATGGAGACGACCAGACCGTCCTCTTTCAGTGCCGCCAGCCACTCGCTCAACACCGAATCATACAGCGCTTTCGTGCTTTGCCGGCCGGCCCCGGTCTCCTCTGAGACGTTGCCTCGCGTCCATTTAGCCGGGGCCAGGTTGCCGAACTCGTCAAAGCTCTCCCTGGACATGAGCAGGTAGAATTGCGCCAGCACGTATTTGACAATCAAGTGCTCGTCCTGGTCCGGGACCGTCACCGTATCGCTGTCACTTGTAAAGTCCGCATGGGGGATGACATAAAAGACAGTCAGGGTTTTGGACTCGCTGGCGAAATAGCCCAGGTCGATTTTGTTTTGGTGCTGGTCCGGGCTCCAGCCCTCGACGGTAGAGTCCTCCTGGGTCGCCAGATTGATGTAGCGGATTTCCTCGATCCGGTGCCCGGCCCGGAGGTCAACCCCGGCGGGCGGATCGTAGTGCCTGGTCCCGCTCACTGTGGCCAGGGTACCGGTGGACCGGAAGGGCCGGTATTTCGAATAAGCTGCAATCGCGGCTTTAATCAGCGCGTCGTAAACCGGATCGGGCCAGATGGCGATTTGGTAGCTGTCCCCAGCCTCAACCGCCGCCGAAAAGGCCATTTCTAAGATGGCCGTCTTGGACGAATTGACAAAATCGGCGATTTTCCTACCCTCGCCCTGCGGGGCCAGCCCGTCGGTTGTGGCGGTGATGAATATCTTCCGGCCGTTCCAATAGTCATCCGCCTGGGTCAGCGCAGCGGTATCGGCGACCGTGGTTTTGGACCCGCCTGTGGCCGTGCCGCTGATCCGCACCTCATCGCCAAGCTGCTGCCGGATCAGGTCCCGCAATTCAGCCCTGGTCTTGGTCATTTTCTCTTGCCTCCCACTTTGGCGTGCCTTCGTTCAGTAAGCCAGCGGGTCGTTGGTATTCTCGCCGTTGATGCGGACCTTTACAGTTGATTGTGACCAAAGGCGCTTGATCTCCTCTGCGGCAATGATCCGCTTCCAGATGCGTACGTCATCAATCTCTCCGGTCAGGTAGTAGCCGCTCGATATCCGCCCGATATAAAAGGTCTCCGTATTGTCGATGTTGGCCCCGCCCTGCTGGCCTTGCGCGTTATAGGCGCCGTCGAGATAGAGCTTCAGGCCCGTCGAAGCGTCGCTTCGATCGACCGTCATCACCAGCAGGTGCCATTTTCCGTCCGAGATCACGCTTCCCAGCACCGAGACATTGACCGAAGCGTCCCGCACTTTGCCGTAGAATTTGCCGGCCGCGTCCACGCCAAGAAAATAGCCGACCGTACCATATTTACTCACCAGGATCGAGGCCGCTGCGGCATCGATTCGCGCCCAAATCGCCACCGTAAAATTGCTCGTCCCCATGTTCAGAGAGGCGCTGGAGGCGATGGTCACTTCCTGCGTCGAGGCGGTGGCGAATTTGCCCGAGTTCCCGTACCGGCCGCGGTTCCAGCTCCCGTCAAAAGTCCCGGTGTTGGCGTTGCCGGAACAGTCGCTGACCGTCGTTCCGGCGCCTTCGTCGAAACGCCAGTGGGCCGACAGGTTAGCGTCGGAAACCCTCGGCGGCCCCTCAAGCTTGACCTGAGCGATGGCGGCCGCAGCCGCAAGCAGCATGATCATTGCAGCCCGCGTTCTCATCATTTCCCCCGGATGAGGCAAAGGTCCGGAATCGTGGCCGTCTTTGCGTAAAAGGTGTCGGCCGCGGTGTGGCGGATCGGGATGTAGATGCTGCCGCCGGCGAAGAGGAAAATCCAGTTGGTGATGCGGCTGGTGCGAAATTGCAGATTGACGTTGGCCACGACCGTCAGCCCGTGCGGGAAATCGTTGTTCAGCAGAATGGACCGCGCCGTGCTTTTCAGGTTTTGCAGCGTATCGCTTCTGGCGACATCCCATAGGGCTTCACGCAGCGCACCGGTCGAGTCGGCCTTGGCCGTCAGCAGATGGGAATATTTCACCCGGCACTTGTCGCCGGCGGTCAGCGTCGCATGAAATACCAGCCGGAAGTTGCCAATGATGTCGGTGCGCTTCGAGCCCTCGCTCACAGATCGGGTGAAAGAGCGCTGGCGGGCGACGTCGGTGAATTTCACCGTCGCCCAGCTCCCGGCCTTGGCGACAACGCTGATCTCGTAGGAAAAATCCTCAGAGGTCCCGGTTTGGACCGCCGAGTCCAGAACTGTGCCGGTCAGGTTGACAATGCGAACCACGCCGATATCCGAGTAGCCGAGCATGGCCGTCTGACCCTGCGCCATCGCCACTGCCAACAGGCAGACCAGAGCCATGAAACTAAAAGTCCGTGTTTTCATGGCCTCCTCACACGTTGGTGACGCTGCCGCTGATGGTCACGGCCAGGGTCGCATGGCCCGTGCCTTCGGTGGTGTCCGCGGCCTGAATCATCAGGTATTTGCCCGTGACGCCGGGGATTGGATGGCTGGCTTTCTCGCCCTTGAGGACAGTAAGTTCAAGGGCCGTGCCGGCCGCAGCCGAGACCTCCTGCAGATCGGTGGTTGCCGTTGGCGCGGAGCCGGCATGCGCGATGAACACCTTGACCTTGGCCCCTTCGGTGCCGACCGATTCAGCCAGGTGCAGGGTCAATTCGCTCATGCCCTGGATACTGACTGCGCTACCCTTGTCGGCATAGCTGGTGCTGGCAAGAGCCGTCGCGGTGAGCACGGTCGCGGCAAGCGGCCGGACCACCTGGCCGTTGGCGGTCGGAATGGAGCCGGTGACAAAGACTGTAATCTGCGCATCGGTTCCAGCCGCGCCCTTGGCGTAGAGCAGCAGGTATTTCCCCGAAACCTGGCCGAGGGAAAAACTTCTCTTTTCGCTGGCGGCAAGGACAAATTCGCTTTCCGCGCCATTGGCGCTGGCCAGCTGGAAAAGTCCCGTCGAATCAGCCGGGGCGCTGCCGTCACAGGCGATATAGGCCCTGACCTTTGCGCCTTCCACCCCGCCGGACTCGGCGACGTGGAGGGTCAGGCCAACCATGCCTTCGATGTTGATCGCGCTGCCGATCTTGCCAAAACTGGACCCGAGAGCCGTGGCCGTGGCCAGGATGGATTTTCGGACAGGCACTCGCAAGAGCTTTGCCATGGGTCATTTGCTCCTTTTCTTGCGCTGCTTCGGCCTGGCCTTGGCAGCGGCTGGTTCGGTTTGGATTGCCCCGATGGAGTGGATCTCAACCGGCTTTGCCGCCGGCTTCTCCCTTTCTGGAATGATCACCGCCCACTCCACCGGATTCTGATGAAAATACTCCAGCCAGCTCTCCTCGATGGGCGCGCTGACCTGGCCGGGCCCCAGGTCCAGCCGAAGCAGGTTGCCCTTGAGGCCGATGATGTCCATGGCGTGACGGAGGCTGTCCCGGTTTTTGATCGTAAACATGGCCGTACCTTTTAATTAATGGGGCGTCAGGCCAGGGCGAGGTTGCGCTCTTCACCTGACGCCGTAGAAGTTAGCTGATCACCAGTTTGCCCAGGGTGCGGGGCTGGGTGACCTTGAAAGCGGCGCGATGATGAACCATAATCGCCCGGGACTTGGAATCCGGCACCCATTGCGGCCCGAGCAGGACAAACGGGACATAGACGTAATAGTGGACGCCGGCCTGATTAGTGCCCACCGCGATGCGGGAGCGCCGGGCGTTGGGCGAAACAAAGACCTCACAGCCCGAGACGTTGCCGACCGAACGGCTGTTCAGGTGCATCTCGTTACGGGCCACGTTGTACTTGGTCCAGCCCTCGGCCAACCAATCCATATAGCGGCTACGGTCGGCCCGGCTCCACACCATCCAGTTGGGCTCCAGGCAGCCCGAAATGCTGGTCTCGTCCACCACCAAATCGCAGTAGTAGAGCAGGCGCTTGTTCCACTCGGACTGGGTATAGCCGGAATCCGGCGTGGACTGGCTGAAGGTCTGGTTGCCGCCGGTGGCGTCGTCGACCACCTCATAAAGCACCTTGCGGTCGATCTGGTCGATGATCGCCTTCTTGAGCGTAGCCACGATCAGGGCCAGGTAGTCCAGCCCGCCGCCGTTGTCCTGCATGGCCATCTGCATGTCCTCGATCAGGGCAATGTCGATGCGAGCCCCCAGGTCGTAATCGTTGGCGACCGCCTGCTGCTTGGTGATGCCCAGGTAGGTCTTGTCTTCGGCCGAGCCGGCGACAGCGCCGGTGATCGGCTTTTCCACAAAGAACCCCGCCTGGCCGGCGGTCAGGGTACCGGAATCGGCCACCGAAACCGCGGTTACATCGACGCACTTTTGCCCCACCGAGGAGGGGGTGCAGCGTTTGATCGTACCTGCCGCATCTGTGGTCAGGAAAGTAACTGTCCAGGTCGCGGTCGAGCCGTTTTCATCCAGGCCGGTGACAGTGATGACCATGTCAGTCGCGGCCGGTTGCTCGATCAGGCGGGCGTAGAGATGGTCCGCGTACTGGTTGCTGGCCGCGGCTAGTGCGCCCTCATCGACGAAATCGCCATAGGTGGTGGGGCTGGCCGTGGTGGTGACCAGGGTGGTGGCATTGGCCTCGTCGACCCAGCCGAACTCGTGCTGCCCCCGGCGGAACACCTCGTCGCCCTGGGGATAGCCGATCTCAAAGATGTCCTTGGTGCTGGATCTCATGTCCCCGGTCTTGCAGATGCGCATGGCGATGGTCTCCGGCCAGGCGGCGTAAATCAGCGCGGCCGCCACTTCATGGGGCAGATCCGAGCCGATCACCCCGGTGGTGGTCGCCTCACCGGCCTCGGTCAGAAGCGGCGCTACCTGACGCTGCATCTCCTCGGAGAGGAGCATGTTGTGCAGCTGCCCGTCGACCGCCAGAAGGTCGTTCTGTGACTTGCCGACGCGATTCATGTAATAGTGCTGCTTGGCGACCAGGGGCTTGAGCAAGTCGTCCCACTCTTCCAGCAGAAACCGCCCGTCGCGATAGACCGGCTGGCCATAGACCTTGGCCAGGATCAGGTCCCGGATGCGGGTCGAGCCGCCGGTCATCTCCTTGGCCAGGCCTTTTTGACGGGCCTCGGTGGTCAGGGTGCTGATCACATTGGGATCGGTCACCATCGCCTTCTGGGTCTGCATGGTCAGCTTCAGGGCTTCGGCGGCCTCCGCCTTGCGGCGTTCAAAGGCCTTGCCGATGTATTCCTCCAGCTTGAGCCGGGCCACCTCGTCGTTGGCCTGCTCGGCCATGATCTGTTCGACCGTACGGCTGGCCTCCTCCAGGACGTTGGTCTTGACCGTCTCCCCGAAATCCTTGACCTTGGCGATCACGCCGCGGGCGTGCTCGATCAAACCGGTCTTCCTGCGCTCTCTGGCCTCCTCGGCCAGCTGGGCCTTGAGCCGCTCGTTTTCCTCGGCCACCGGCTTGGCTTTCTCGGCCTCGGCCTTGGCCGCCTCGTCCATGATGCGCTGCCAGGCTTCAGGATCGTTCTCTTTGAGTTCTTCAAGATTGGTAGGCATGACTTTTTTCTCCTCTAAATGAAATCCCTTTTTGTCCTCATCGATGGGCATCGCGCCGACATCGGTAAAGTCGGAACCCATGAACATCAGCTGGCGCACGTCCACCCCGCCCTCCTGGTTATGCTGGAAAAAGCCGGGGCGGGGATAAGCTCGCAGGGAAACGCCGTCCACCATGCCTTCCTGGATCTGGACGGCCATGGTGCGGCCGGCCTCGGTCCTGAGGGTCTCGAAATGAATAAAACCGACGTCTCCATCCTTGGAAGCGCCGGTGATTTTGGCAGCCCGCAGCATGAAGTAATTCGGGTCTTTGGGGTCCAGCGCGGGCTTGTGCGTCGGGTACATGTCCAGCACCCGGCGCCTGGCTTTGGATTCGTTCAAAGTGGTAATTTCCTGGGCAAGCGCGTCCCAGCACTCCTCCAGATAGCGGTTATTGTTCGCCGTGAGTGCGCCGAACTTGATCATTGGCACCCGCGCCTTGATGGCGTCAACTTTGGAGGGGTCTTTCTCCTCAAGCAGGATATGGCCGGCAAGATTGAACTCAAAGCCGGCCGCGGATTCAGCGGTCTGGATGACCGTTTCCTCAATCAGAAAGTCCACCGGTGGATTGGGCGTTTCCTGGGATTCCTCCTCGGCTGCCGGGTGGACAGGCTCGTCAGCTTCCTTGATCTCGACTTCCTCGGGCTCGACGGCAATTAGATCGACGGAGTCTGGTGCGGGCTCGGAGGCTTCGTCTGCCCCTTCTTCCTTTTTGACCGCGACCCATTTGCCGTCCACCACCTTGTGGGCCTTCTTGAATTTGCTGACCGCCGTGCCGGCCGCGGCTCCTTTCTCCAGGCCTTTGGCGACCAGTGCGTCATAAATCCTTGCAATCCAGTTGACCTGGGATAAAGTCAGCGCCACGCCGGCCAGCTTCTTCCAACTGGCTGGGGCTTCGGATAAACTCGTATAGGGCATGATCTTTTCTCCTGAGTATCGAGACGGGGCGGGCTGGGCAAGTCCCGCCCCGCCTCAGGGCTGGCGTGTGGAGGTAGCACGCCATCGGAATAAAAAGAAAAAGCCCGTGCCTCACCTTCCCTCTCATCTGAGAGAGCAAGCGAAACACGGGCTTCCGTTTCCCGGCCGACCCGGTTAATATGTCGATTAAATTAAATCAAATCTCACGCCATTGTCAAGAAATTTGTTAATTGAAATAAATCCCATTTGTCGGCTCCCCCTACCATGCTGCCAATGAACTGATCATTTTAAAGTAAAACATAAACTTACTTCACTATGGCAAGAACGATCAATTAAACTTTTTGAAAAATGTTTGAAACTCTTTTATCGTTTCTCTTCCGAATAATCTGGAAATTGTGGGCAAATCGCGGTTAATATAAGTCAAAGCGTCTTGAATTGTTGGCCACTCAATGGATACCCTGTTTTGGGAAACATTCTTCCCTCTTATTAATTGTAGCATCTTATCTTGAAGTTCTTTTGAAATACCGACTGCCTCTTTGGTGTATAAAAACTGTTCACCAGTCAATTTTAACAATTCTTGATTAAAAAGTCTAAATCCTTCTGCATTAGGAAGTTTATAGCCATCAATATGATTGTTTTTCTCATGAGTCGACCATGATGAATATTGAAAATCATCATCGTTTTCACCAATAAATTTAGATAGTTTTGTTGAGTATGACAATATCAATTCCCGCTTTGCTCTTGTCATAGCAACGTACAGCTTAAATAATTCTCGATAATTTTCTTCCTCAGGTGAATATACATTTGGGATAACCGGGTCATTGCAATTAATTACACAGACTCTATCAAATTCAAATCCTTTTGTTTGTTCTAGATCGGAAAGAAAAATCTTCCCGGCATCAATATCAATTGACCCATCTAAAACTGGCAGGGATAACTTGGCGCCAATCTTTTTCACTTCCTTATGCGTATAACCACAGAGCGCAATACAAGATTTTTCTTTAAAATCGGTTACAATGTTGAATAAGTAATTCAGGCAATAACCAAACTCATCATCAAGCGAATCAGCCTTAAGAATAAGAGGTTTAGGAGTTGAAAAGTTAGCATATTCAGGATTGATAATGTCAAATCCCTCAATCTCCATAGCTTTTTCATTAATATTTCGATCAAGAATATGATACGCTGCCGATAAAATTTCACGACTGTTCCGATAATTTTTTTTAATAGTATAATACCTCCCTGTCAAATTAATTCCAGATGTTGCAAGGTTCTGATATTTTGAATATACTTGTTGAACATGATCACCACATAAAAATATATCATTATCTTGCTCTGCAACGAGCTTTCTCACAATTTCCAATTCGATATTTCCAAAATCCTGTACTTCATCAACAAGTATACATCTGTATTTTGGCTTGATAAAATCGATATATTTATAGAGAGCAGTAGCCAGGCCTAAATAATCAGTAATTCCAACAAATTCCATCTTATCTTCCCAGCCCTTTAAGCCTTCGAGTATTCTACCTCTATAATTGCTGTCAAATGGAATGGATCTGCCTCGTCTTTCCATTTGAAGGTAGGTCTCTCTTTTTCCGTCTGAAAAAGCACTCCTGACAAAATCAAACTCCTGATACAAGTATTCTAAAGGATATACCCCTCTGGCAATTAGCGATTGATGAATATCAAAAAGAACTCTGGCATCCTCGTTGTTATTTTCACAATTATAATACTCCATCCAAATATCTGAAATGTGTTCATTATTTTTCCAGGTGACATCGTTGTAATACTTAGAGAAATCAATTTGTTCAAATTGTTTAAGTTCTTCCTGACAGAGTTCCCAAAATGATCTTATAGTGATGTTCTTTCTAATTTCATCCACTTCCGCATATTCTGTTAAATTCTGTATGAGGGAAGCCAGGGACTTGTTCAGTGTGAGTATTAGAATCTTTTCATTGGGGTATTTCCGGGCTAAATGCAAAGCGCGTTTTATTACGACACAAGTCTTTCCAGAGCCGCTAACACCGCTTAGTTTTGCTGGACCATTATATTCCATTTCAACTATTTTTCTTTGTTCTGGATGCATAAAAAGCATCCATTTTTGAAAGGAGGCGGTTTTCATGTAATGGTCAATCAATTCCGGTTCGAATTGCTCAAAGTCGATATAGTGCTCACCGTCAATTATTTTTTCAATTTCTTCCGGGCTCAAAGATTCTAGCGAAAGCAATTCATTGGTATAATGATCAATTCGACTTTTAGCAGCTTCAATATCCCCTTTTCGTAATAATGTAAATACATCATAAAATAGTAACATCTTCTCTTCATCATTGGTCTCATATGATAGCGCTTCGATTTCTTCTTCACTCGAGGAGGATGTGAGTTGTTCAAATTTAACTAGAACGCTCCTCCGAATTCCTTCAGTTATTCTGTCATAATAGCGCGAGGGTATTTTTTCAAATAGTCTGCCACGTGAAAAATCTGTATCGGAATAAATGCGACTGTCTGTTCTTGAAATATTAGTCGAAATCAGCAAAGGCTTAAGGTTTTTGTTTCTATCAACAGTAATTTTTTTCCCCTTGTTCTTCTCCAGCCACTCATCACACGCATCATGTGTGCCAATAAATTCAAAACTACAGATTCCGTTGGTTTGTATCGTTATCAAGCGGCAAAAATCTAGCAGATCATATTTAACGCAGTTATTTATTCGGGTTTCTCCATGATTAGTAACAGGTATCGATTTAAGAGCATCGGTCTCACCCATCCTGATTCTGTTCATGATAGAATGAACTCTTTCCGCTGCTTTTTGAAACTTTCCGCCATGTTGATATAGTGTTGTGAGTGATATATTGAAAACTTCCGTGTATTTAAATGCAACCTTCATCTCCCTCACTCCCTCGAGTTCATTACTTGCAAGCATCGCCTGTATTATTACGTGGCCCTAAGACTGGAATAATTCCTTTCAACTTTAGCTATACAAGAACAAGCATCTTTTTTAGCGATTATACAGGTTAGTCAGTTAAAAAAGTACAAGCTGATTTTTACAGCGGACAAATCACCTCGGACGCCGGTGTGCTTCTGCTCAGAGAAAAGGAGCGTAAACTCGGTTTGTGCAAGCGGAAGGCTTTGGTCCTTCGGGACCGTCGGCATGCCAGTTATGTACAACACGATCTTTCGCGAGTGTTGAGCCAACACGTTTTCCAAATTATCTGTAGATATGAAGACGTTAATGACTGTATTGAACTGCGCCTGGATCCCTTGTTCAAATTGGGCTGTGAAGAATTGCCCGGTTCCAATGATCTCCTAGCCAATTAGTCGCCGCTGAAAAATATTTTAACAGATTATAAATATTAACTTTGAAAATTCGAATTGGCTTCATAAATTGCCAGAAATAGAAAAAAGGACCTCAAAATCCGGTGATTTATGAAGCCCAAAAAGC
>Ga0302250_1001436_pt1 | contig 17883 bp, 14 predicted proteins | sample AAG_RA_Asp_MG_FD_193536 | JGI IMG/M metagenome (GOLD analysis project Ga0302250, IMG submission 193536) | Enriched activated sludge microbial communities from anaerobic digester in WTTP, New Holstein, Wisconsin, United States - AAG_RA_Asp | ecosystem: Engineered > Bioreactor > Anaerobic >... | reverse complement strand
CCGTGGCGATCACGCGCTGCACCGTCCGCTGGCCCTCCCGGCGGTTTTCCACGATCTGAAGGTACTGGTGCTTCCCGGACCTCTTGATGCGCGTGAACATCCGCGCCCCCACGAGGGACACCGCAACATTACACCTGCGCCGTTAACATTGCAACTCTCTTAAGTCCTGTCGGCGGTCGTTTATGGCACCGCATTTCGCGGACCGTCCGATGCCAAAACAAGGTGCGATGCGGGGGCGCGGCCCCCGATCCGTCGAAAACTGTAGAAGTCGGGTCTTCCGGTCCCTGTCGGGTCGGGAAATCATCCCCGTAAACGCCTAAGCGTGGGGTCATTCATCCGCCAAGGTATCGCGATGTCTCCAGGTTCACGCAGGCCGAGACCTCCTCGATGACCTGACCGATGGTCCGGTTGCCGTCAATGCGCACGACGGGGCCCGGCCAGCGGGCCGTTCCGGCTCCCAGTTCCTGGACCAATCGGGCGTGCAGGTCGTCGATGACCTCGGCCAAGGGGACGCCGAAGTCGGGATAGGGGATGTCCCAGACCCGGTCGCGGATGCGATCCAGACAGCGTTCCGGTGGCACATCCAGCCACAGCACCAGCACCGACTGCCCCGTCCGCGCGAGCATGAACCGAACGTACGGGGCGAAGATGCCCGAGCCGCTGAACTCGACCACGGCAGGCCCGATGACCATGAGTTCACGCAGGAAGGTCGCCCAGGCCGCCACTTCGCCCGCGGGCGTGCCGTCCGACACCCGGCGGCGACAGTCGTCGATGGCGAGAAAAGGCCAGTTTCTCTCGGCGGCCAGAGCCTTGGCCACCGTAGTCTTCCCGGCACCGAGGTTCCCTACGATCAGCACCTTCATGCGGCCACTCCCTGCAGGCGTCTGCGCGCTTCCTCGAGGATCTCCCGAGCCCCGTCGCCCACGCGCAAGTATCGATCGATGATGCGCTTCTGCTCGGGCGCATCTTGGACCGCGAAGAGGCGCCACAGGTCTTCGACCTCCTCGGTGGGCACCGCGAACCCCAGTTCCCGAGCGTATCGTCGCATGCGTTCCAGGGTGCAGAGCGCGTACTTCCAGTTCCGCAGGGGCCGGATCAACAGGACCTGTCGCCGTCGGACCGACTCGACGGCCTCCGGCCGGAGGAAGGGTCGGAATCGCCCATCCCGCCAGCACACCGCGACCGCCGACAACCCGATGTCGAAGTGGGCCAACAGGTCGTCCACGGTGCGTCGGTCCGCGACAGGGTAGGCCACTTCGACGAGGCAATCCTGGATTCGAAAGGCGGTCTGATAGGGCGGGTTGTCTCGGACGAGCAGGGCTCCCTGTTCGAGCAGGGCCCGGCACACGACCCGATGGTCCGACTCCTCCGACACCCAAAGGTCGAGGTCCCTTGGAGGGCGGTCATGGATCAGGGACTTGAAGGCCCCGCCTGCCAGGACGACCGGCGTGGCCGGTGGTCGGTGGAAGATCCGGCGCAGCAGGCACGAACCGAACTCGAGGATCGTGGCCTCGCGAAAAGCCTCCATTGGTGTCGTTCCTCCCTTTCAGTCGGGCAGCCAGAGGGCGTCCAGACCGAGCCGTCGGGCGGTCCGCAAGGCGTCCTCCCGGCCCCCAACGATCGGTTGGCCCCGGCCGTTGAACGAAGTGTTGATGACACCCAGGATCCCTTATCGGTCCCGCAGGAGAAGGAGCAGTTCCCGGATGTGTCCGAGGTCGGACAGGTCGGGCTCCACGACCTGGGCTCGGACCGTCCTGTCGGCATGGATGCATCCTTCGAACGCAGGTGCCATGTCCGGAGCGATCGGCCAGGCGCCGAACATGTATCGCGAGAGCGCGCTCGGACCTCGATACCCGGTGAGGCTCTCTTGGGCCACCTCGGGGAGCATCATCGGTGCCACCGGCCGGTACCATTCGCGGCGCTTGATGTCTTCGCTCAGGCGTCGCCTCAACGGCACCGAGTCCGGACGTGCCAGCAGGCTGCGATGACCCAGGGCCCGCGGTCCGACCTCCGCCTTGCCGGTCCAGACCCCGACGATGGCACCGTCGGCAATCGCCTCAGCGACGGCCTCGGTGGATCGCAGGAGGGGCACTGATTCGCTCGTGGAGTCTTGGTCGGGTGCCGGGTCGTCACCATTCAGGAAAGGACTGTGCACCTGAATCTCCTGGCCCGATCGCCAAGCCACGAACGCCGCAGCCCCGAGCGCCAGGCCTGCGTCGCTGGGGGCCGGCGGGATGTTCACGGTCCGGAAACCGTGCGGTGCTCCCGGAGGAACGGCGGGACTTGGCGGCGGCGGAGGGGGAGGCAAGACGTGGCGGTGCGCCGGCGGCCCGCCCATCGGAGGAGGTGGCGGCGGTGGTGGTGGTGCATCCATGAACGCGGGTCCCAACCTCTCGGAATACGATTTGTCCCTGGCCACTCATGGCGGTGGTGCCTCGGCCGGAGCCGGAGGCGGGGAAAGCGGGGCGAACTGCGGGTCCGGAGGGTCGGCTCCGGGAGGCGAGGTCGCGGGCGGCGCGACGGGGGGTGCAGGAGGCGGGATCGTGTTCATTTGGGCTCTCGAAGCAAGACTGGAGGGTATTCCGGCCGTTTCCGCCCGCGGTGGGCCGGGCGGCGCAGGCGGGGCGGGAAAGGACCAGGACGGTTGCGGTTTCGACGATGGGGGTGGTGGAGGGGGTCAGGGCGGTCAGGGTGGAACTGGCGGGACGATTCTCCTGGCCGCACGCACGATGAGCGCCGGCAACGGAGGCCTGGTTGCGACGGGGGGGGCGCGGAGGCAACGGAGGCAGAGGAGGGAAGGGTTACGGCGGCGCGGCCGGAGGTTCTGGGGGAACGGGTGCAGCGCCGGGTTCCTTGCCGGGAAACGGCGGGGACGGAGCCTACGACGGGGACGGGGGAGCGGGTGGTGGCGGCGGTGCGGGAGGGTTCGCGGGGCCGAACGGCCGGATCCGTCTGGTGTACGGGACCCTGAACGGGACCGCACACGGGACACCACCGGCCGACGCGGCGGCGATGAACATCACGTCGGGCCAGTTGTCGTCGCAGGCTGCATGGGTCCCGTGAGGCCTCGGCATCTTCCAGGAGCCGACCGATCCGTCCTCGACCCGGGTGGAGGCCTTCGACGGGGAGGAACCTGATGGCAGGTGCCCGTGGGGCGATCGGGCGGTTTCCTGACACGGATTCGACCTTTCCCTCGCAAACCTGTCGTGCGTGATGAGCAACTGGGCGCCCTCGTTGGAGGACGCCGACGGGTTCCGGGAACCCCGGGAACGATGAAGGGAACCATGCACGAGGATGCACCGCATCTCCGGGTCGGACGCGTGGTCGCGCCTTGTCGGGCAGGAGGGGATCAGGGGGCCGATCCGTTGGCCTGGGCCTCCGCCAGGGCGTCCTCGACGAGGCGGCGGAAGACCGGCAGGGACAGGAGGCCGCGGTACACGGCGCCGTTGACGATGAAGGTCGGCGTGACGTCCACGCCGAACCGCCGGCCGAGGTCCAGGTCGGCCTGGACCCGGGACCGGGCCTCCTCGGAACGGCGGCACCGGTCCCACTCGTCCAGGTCGAGGTCGCCGATCTCCCGGGCATGGCGCCGCAGGGTCTCGTCGTCCAGGGCCGAGGCCATCAGCCGGTCGGCCATCTCCCAGAACCTCCCCTGGCGGCGGGCGCACTCGGCCGCCAGGGCCGCCGGAAGGGCGTTCGGATGCATCGACGGCGAGGCCGGGAAGTGCCGGAAGGCCACTTGCAGGTCCTCCGGGAACTCGGCCAGGAGGTCCCGAATCACCGGGGCGGCCGCCCGGCAGTAGGGACACTCGAAGTCGGCGAACTCGACGATCGCCACCGGGGCGTCCGACGGCCCTCGCGCCGGGGCGTCCCCGACCTCCAGGTCCACATGGCCCGACGGCTCGGGAAGGGGCACGTCCTCGCCGCAGGCCCAGACGGCTGCCGCAAGCACCAGGAGGCAGAATCGACCCACGAACGTCCCCCGTCGCCAGGTGATCCAGTGTCCCATCTTCCTGGACCGGCCGCCAGCAGACCTGCTGGCGGACCGCGTCGTTCCGAGGGGAACTGGGTCGGTCAGGGGGCGTCGGCCTGGCCCTGCCAGGGTGGTCGTCCGGGCCGCATGGCCGTGGTCACCTCCAGGCGAAGGGACCGGGGACCGGGACTGCCGGCGGGCAGGACCAGGCGGCCCCGCTCCGGGTCGTGCCAAGCGGATCCATCCTGCTCCCGACCGTCCAGAACGCAGCGGAAGCCCGCGGCCCGGATCCAGTCCGGGACGAGCACCTCGGTCGAGCCGGTGCCGTCGTCCTGCCAGGCCATCTCGAACTGCCCCGCCCGGGGCTCCCAGGAGAAGCGCTCCAGGGTGCCGAAGACCCGGAAGGGGGCCGGCCTCAGGAAGGCCCAGGCGTGCTCGTTCCAGTCCAGCGTCCCGGAGTCGATCATCCCGAACCCCTTCGTGCCCCGGCTGTAGATCCACTGGAAGGCCCCGGCCAGATGGCGGTCCAGCAGGCCGTAGAAGGCCTCGAGGTATTCGCCCAGGTTCGGGGTCTCCCGGGCCCCGCCCATCTCGCCGTAGGCCAGCGGGATCCCGAGGTCTTCGGCCGCCTGGTCCCCCTGGCGGACCGCCTCCTCCAGGGTGGCGGCGGAGCCGTCCCAGAGGAGGTTCTCGACGCTCAGGTCGTAGAAGTGGGGCACGAAGACCGCCGGGAAGGGCAGCGGCGGGGCCATGTCGTTCTGCCAGCGCATGCTGAAGGTCAGGGCCGGCTCGATGAACAGCACCCGTCCCGGCAGGGCCGGGAGCACCTCCTCGGCGAACTGGGCGTAGAAATCCTGGAGGAAGTCCCGGTCGAAGACCTCGAAGGGGATGTCGCCGGGGACCGGCTCGTTGATGGGGTCGAAGCCCATCACGGCCTCCACGTCGGCCACCCGTTCGGCCACCTGCCGGGCCGCCCGGCACAGGTGCCCCCGGATCTCCCGGGACCGCCAGAACTGGCCGAAGCAGGCCCGGAGGGGATCCGAGAAGTAGTTCAAGCCCCAGGGCTCCACCGGCGTGAAGGCCGCGTACCACTGCTCGTCGCAGGTCCAGCGGGGGGCCCCGTGGAGCCCGAACCCGACGCCGTAGAGGTCCTGGTGCATGTCGATCATCACCTTCAGTCCGGCGGCGGCCGCCAGGCGGACATGGCGCTCGACGATGTCCAGGGACTCGGCGTCGTATCGGTCCGGTTCGGGCTCGATCCGGTCCCAGTTGATCACCAGCCGGATCGCCCCGAAGCCGCTCCGGGCGATGTGCCGGAAGACCGTCGCCTCGACCTCGGGGTCGCTTTCCCGCCAGCGGACCAGGTCCCAGGACGCGACGTTGATGCCCCGGAGGAAGACCTCGGCCCCGGACGCCTCCCGCAGGCGCCGGTCCTCCACCCGGTAGAGGGAGGGACGAACCGGTCCTCCCGGGTCCCCGCCCGGGTCCCTGTCCAGGTCTCCGGGGACGTCTCCCGCGTCCCCGGCTTCGGCCTCGAAGGATGCGTCGGGAGATCCGGCGCTCCCCCCCGCGGAGGAGCAGGAGGCCAGGGGGAGCGCCAGGAGGGCGAGGATCGGCAGGAACCACCGAACGGAAGCGGGTCTTGCAGGGGACATGGCCACCTCCTCGGGAGGGAGCATGTTCCCTCCGGAGCGGAGCGTTCGAGATGCGACGGGGATTGTCCCCGGGAGGGAAATCCCGTCAAGGACCGGGACTGGGATCGGACCGGATGGCCATCCCGGCGGGAACCGGCGCACCCGGTCCCTGTCGAAGGCGGGACGGGTCCCTCGACCCCCTGGTTCCGCTCCGCCTCGGGGATTCTCTCCCGGTCTGCCATCGGGTCGCCCTCCACGCGTCGAGGCAGGTCGGCAGGGCGATCCCTGGCGGGATTGACAACCGACGGCGCCGTTCCCATCCAAGGAAGGCCTTTATCTGGAGTAGTTCGATGCAGAATAAAAACATTCTGGGGGGCATCACCTGGGGGATGGCCGCCTCGATGATGGCTCCGGTCTCGGTGGCTCATGGCGGGGAAGGGAGCGGGGCCCCGAGCGGCCGGGAGGCCTACCCCTACGTCCTGCCCTCCCTGCCCTACGACCCGGGCGCCCTGGAGCCCGTGGTGGACCGGCGAACGATGGAGATCCACCACGGCAAGCACCACCAGACCTACGTGGACGGCCTGAACGGGGTCCTGAAGGACCGGCCGGACCTGGCGACCCGGCCCCTGGAGGACCTCTTCCGGGAGGTCTCGAACCTGCCCCCGGCGGTGCGCAACCACGGCGGCGGGCACTGGAACCACTCGGCCTTCTGGCGCTGGATGGCCCCCGTGGGCCAGGGCGGCGAGCCGTCCGGGGAACTCCGGGAGGCGATGGACCGGGACCTGGGCGGGATCGAGGAGTTCCGGAAGACCTTCACCGCCGCGGCCCTCCAGCGCTTCGGGTCCGGCTGGGCCTGGCTGGTCCTGACGCCCGAGGGAAGCCTGAAGGTGACCTCGACGCCGAACCAGGACAACCCCCTGATGGACGTCGCCGAGGTCCGGGGGACGCCGCTGCTGGGCCTCGACGTCTGGGAGCATGCCTACTACCTCCATTACCAGAACCGCCGGGGGGACTATGTGAAGGCCTGGTTCGACGTGGTGAACTGGATCGAGGTCGATCGGCGCTACCGCGAGGCGCTGTCCTCCCGGAAGGACCGTCCGTGACCGGGTGCCGCGCTCCCCATGGACGGGCTTCCGCCTGACCGGCCCGGGGCGAACGGCCTTGCCGATTGAAAGGCCGACCCCGTTGCGCTAGGGTTCCCCGCCCGCTGCTCCGGGAGGGGAGGGTGCGGATCCTGATGGTGCTGGCGTCTTCGCCCACGGACCCCCTGCGACGCAACGACCCCTTCATGCCCTTGTCCCTGCCCCTGCTGGCGGCGACCGCCCCGGACCACGACTACCGGCTGGTGGACCTCCTCTGGGACGACCCCGGGGACCTGCCGAACGACGTGGACCTGGTGGGCATCAGCATGCGCTACACCGCCGAGAAGGAGGCCTATCGGATCGCGGAACGCTATCGCCGGGCCGGCATCCCCGTCGTGATCGGGGGCCCCCAGGCGTCGGCCGTGCCCCTCCGGGCCCTGCGGCACGCGAACGCCGTGGCGGTGGGCGAGGGGGAGCCCCTCTGGCCCGTCATCGTCCGGGACGCCGAGGCCGGGGATCTGAAGGACCTCTACGTGTGCTCGCCAAGACCCTTCGAGGCCCCCGTGGGAATCCGGGTGCACCAGGTCCTGGAATACCCCGACCTGGCGACCATCCCCCGGGCCCACCGGCACCTGGTCCGGCGGCGCTACCGCTTCGACACGGTCTTCGCGGTCCGGGGATGCCCCATCGACTGCGACTTCTGCGCGGTGCCGTCGATGTTCGGCCGGGCCTTCCGCCATCGCCCCGTCGAGGAGGTGGTGGCGGAGATCGACACCTTCCGGGGGTACTACTACCTGCTGGACGACACGGTGTTCGGAAAGCCGGCCACCTACGACTACTACCGGGAACTCTACCGGCGCATCGCGGAACTGCCCCGGCGGCGCTTCTTCATCGGCCAGGGCAACCTGGACGCCGTGGCCGATCCCCGCGGACGGGAGGTGATCCAGGCGGCGGTGCGGGCGGGACTGCTCTATGTGATGGTCGGCCTGGAATCGATCAACCCGGCGACGCTGGACGCCAGCGGGGCGGTCCGGAAGATGGGCGTCCGGGGCGCCGAGGACCCCCTGGAACGCATGGCCGAGCACGTCCGGTGGCTCCAGCAGCAGGGGCTGGTGGTGTCGGGGTGGTTCGTTGTGGGCTACGAGGGGGACGACCTGGGGACCTGGCAGCGGACGCTCGATTTCTGCCGCGCCCACGGCATCCTGCCGGTGATCTTCCCCATCAAGGCCCTTCCCGGGACCCGGCTGCACCGGCGCCTGGCCGAGGAGGGGCGCCTGGACGACCGCCGCTTCCTGAACCTCCGGTATCCCGGCCTGGACGACGAGGCCCTGGTGGCCGAGTGGCGCCGGGTGTCCCGGGAGGGCTACCGCTTCCGGGAACGATGGGCCCGGAACCGCTTCTACCGGCAGTTCTTCCGCCATCTCCCCCCCCAGGACCGGGTCCACCACTTCCTGTTCACCTGGATCCTCCAGGCCAAGATGGGCCAGGGGCTCATGCACGACGAGTTCTACCTGGACCCGAGGGACCCCGAGAACGGCATCGACGACGGGAGGGAACCGACACCGTAGGAGGCCCGGCCCGGTCAGAACCCCCGGCACGGGACCCCTTCCGGGCCCGGGACTGCCGGGCGGTCCGGCCCTCGCTCGGGGTGCGGGGTTGCCTCCCCGGTTCCCCGGCCGCGTTGCAATCGGAAGTCCGTTTCCCGACAATGAAACCCTGGGATGGGGGGAGGTCCGGATCATGTCGAAGACCACCACGGGTGCCTGGCTGCTGGTCGCCCTGTTCGCGGGATGCCTGTCGGGCAACGGGACCGTTCCCGTGCCGCCGGAGCCGGAGGTCACGGCCACGGGGCCCCTGAGCCTCCAGGAGGACGACATCGCGGCCTTCCTGGACGGGAGCGACCTCGGGGTGTCGGTGGTGCTGCGCCGGGAAGGGGAGGGGCGCATCACCGGGAAGGTCCGGATCACCGTGGTCGCGATGGAGGACGCCTCCCGGACCTCCACCGGGGAAGCGGCCTTCTCGTTCGATGCCGGCGCGGAAACGGTGCCGGTGCGCCTGGCGGCCCTGCCGGACCTCCAGGAGGCCTCCCGGCAGGCGACGGTGCTGGTCCGGTACCGGGTCGAAAGCAACGTCGGGACCCTGATGGGCACCCGGAGCCTTTTCGTCGCGATGCCCAAGGAATCGGTGGTGCTGATGGGGCCGAAGACCTGGCTCCAGGGGGAGGACACGGCCATTCGCCTCTTCGCCCGGAACCCGGTCACCGGGGCGCCCCTGGCGGACAAGACGGTCCAGGTGGAAGGGGTGCTGGCGGTCCCCGGCGCCGACGGGAGCACGACGGAGGTGCGCCGCACCGCGACGGTCACGACCGATTCCGAGGGCCTGGCCCGCGTGACCTTCTCGTTCCCCGACGCAGGGACCCTGCAGATCCGGGCGCTGTCGGAGGCCCCGGGGGGGACCCGGGTGGAGGCCCTGAGCCAGGGCGAGGTGGTGCGCCTGCGGCGGGTCCTGGTGACCACCGACAAGCCGCTCTACCAGCCGGGCCAGGAGATGCACCTGCGGGTGCTGGCCCTGCGGAAGCCGGCCCTGCGTCCCGATGCCGGGGCGCCGGTGCGCATCGAGGTGATGGACGCCAAGGGCAACAAGGTCTTCAAGGCCCTGGCCGAGGCCAGCGAGTTCGGCATCGCGTCGGCCCGGATGCGCATCGCCCACGAGGTGAACCTGGGCACCTGGAAGGTTCGGGTGACCGTCGGGGACACCGTGACCGAGAAGGCGGTCACGGTGGATCGCTACTCGCTGCCGAAGTTCCGGCTGGACCTGGCCCTGGATCGGCCCTGGTACCTGGTCGGGGGAGTCGTGAAGGGCCAGGTGTCGGCCCGCTACTTCTTCGGCAAGCCGGTGGCCGGCGGGACGGTGAAACTGGTCCTGTCGGCCTACGACGTGGAGTTCAGCGACTTCGCGACGCTGACCGGGACCACCAGCGGCGAGGGCCTGTGGACCTTCGAGACGAGGCTGCCGACCTACCTGGTCGGCCAGCCCCTGGAGCAGGGCAAGGCCCTGGTGAAGGCCGCCGTGGAGGTGACGGACACGGCCGGGCAGGTGGTGGCGAAGCAGGCCGGGGTGCTGGTGGCCCAGGACCCCCTGAGCGTGGTGCTGATCCCCGAGTCGGGAGTGCTGGTGCCCGAGGTCGAGAACCGGGTCTTCGTCTTCGTGGAGGACCCGGCGGGACAGCCCGTGAAGGCCGACGTGACGGTGAAGGTGGGCGAGGAGGCCCCGGCCATCGAGGTCGGGACCGACGCCACGGGGATCGGGGAGTTCCTGCTGATGCCCGAGGCCGAGGCCCTGATCCTGGAGGCCACGGCCCGGGACGCCCAGGGTGCCACGGCCACGGCCCGCCAGATGATGGTCCCCGGGGCCTCGGGGGAGGCGGTGCTGGTCCGGACCGACCGGGCCCTCTACCGGGTCGGCGAGACGATGACCGTGACGATCCTGGCCCCCGACGGCAAGGATCGGATCTACCTGGACCTGCTGCGCCAGGGGCAACTGGTGCGCCAGGAGGCCCTGGACCTGAAGGACGCCCGGGCGACGGCCGAGGTGGACCTGGACGGGCAGTTCGCCGGGGACCTGGTGGTGTCGGCGTTCTACCTGTCTGCGAAGGGCCGGATCATCCGGGACCAGAAGGTGGTCTTCGTCCAGGGGGCCGACGGGCTCCGGGTGGACGTGGAGCCGTCGAAGGAGACCTACGCCCCGGCCGACGAGGCCCGCATCGGGATCCGCGTGACGGGCTCGACGAGCGGCGATCCGGTCGTGGCGGCCCTGGGGCTCCAGGTGGTGGACGAGGCGGTCTATGCCCTGTCGGAGAACCAGCCGGGGCTGCTGCGGACCTGGTTCGAACTGGAGGACGCCATCCGGGAGCCGAAGTACGAGATCCACGGCGCCTCCTTCCCGGTGGTGGACCTGGTCACCGGGAACCCCGAGGACCCCGAGGCCCGGGCCCGGCAGGATCGCCAGGCCCAGGCGGCCTTCGCGGCCATGCAGACCCCCGAGGCCCTCTCGGCGGCCTCGTCCTGGGACCAGGACCTGAAGACGGCGCTTTCGGCGCTGACCCCGTTCTACCAGCAGGAGCGGGAACGGGTGCTGTCGGTGACCCGGACCATGGCCCAGAACGGCCAGGTCACCTGGGACAACGCCCTGGCGTTCCTGAAGGATCAGAAGTACTTCTACGACTTCTTCGGCAATCTCTACCGCTTCGACTCGGCCGACGGGTACACGGTCACGATGACCAGCCGGGGGCCCGACGAGCGGGAGGGGACCGCCGACGACTGGCAGGGGCGGTTCGAGCTGTGGGAGGCCATCAACCGGGGCTGGGAGGCCGAGGATGGCGCGGGCGGAGGGCCGGTTCCGGGGGCCGCCGACGCCACGGCCTCGGCCGATGCCGGGACGATGCCGCCCAACGGCGAGGGAGGCGGCCAGGAGCCCCGGGTGCGGAACTGGTTCCCGGAGACCCTCTACGTGAATCCCCAGGTGATCACGGGACCCGACGGGCGGGCCGAGGTGTCGTTCCCCATCGCGGACAGCATCACCGAGTGGCGGCTGTCGGCCCTGGCCAACAGCCCCGACGGGCGGCTCGGGTCCGTGGACCGGGGCATCCGGGTCTTCCAGCCGTTCTTCGTGGACGTGGACCTGCCCCGGACGATGACCCGGGGCGACGAGATCTCGTTCCCGGTGGCGGTGTACAACTACCTGGAAACGCCCCAGACGGTCCGGCTCCAGGTCGAGGCGGGGCCCTGGGCCGAACTGGCCGGGGACACGGCGCCGAGCGTGGCGGTGGATCCCGGGGCCGTGAAGGGGGTCTCGGTGACCCTGCGGGCCGGGGCGGTGGGCTGGCACGGGGTGCTGGTCCGGGCCTACGGGGACGGCGGCGTCGCCGACGCGGTGATGCGCACGCTGGAGGTGCTGCCCGACGGCATCGAGGTCCGGGGATCGGACCAGGGGCGGCTCACGGAGCCGGTGACCCGCACCGTGACGTTCCCGGCCGAGGCGATTCCCGGCACCCCGAAGGTGCTGGTGAAGGTCTTCCCCGGCGTGATGGCCCAGGTGGTCGAGGGGCTCGACAGCATCCTCCAGATGCCCTCGGGGTGCTTCGAGCAGACGACCGCGACGCTGTGGCCAGACGCCCTGGTGCTCCAGTACGCGGCCCTGTCGGGCAAGATCACGCCGGAGATCGAACTGAAGGCCCGGGAGTTCGTGACCCTGGGCTACCAGCGCCTGCTGACCTTCGAGTGCACCGGCGGGGGCTTCACCTGGTTCGGGGACCCCAACCCCCCGAACCTGATCCTGTCGGCGATGGGGGTGATGGAGTTCACGGACATCGGCGCCGTGATGGACATCGACGAGGCCATCGTGCCCCGGACGGCGTCGTTCCTGGCCGGCCGCCAGGCGCCTGACGGGTCCTGGCACGAGACCCAGGGCAGCGAGTTCGCGACCGTCCAGTACGACGACCTGATGACCACCTGCTTCATCGGGTGGGCCCTGGGCGGGGCCGGGGCATCGACCGGCAACGCCCGGTCCTACATCGCGTCGCACCTGGGCGACCAGACGGCGACCTACGCCCTGGCCCTCTGCGCGAACGCCCTGGCCGTCCTGGACCCCAACGGGGCGGCGACGGACCGGGCCTTCCGGGACCTGGAGGGCCGGGCGGTCCGGGAGGGGGACCTGGTGCACTGGACCAGCGGGGTGTCGAAGGACGCCTGCTGGTACGGCGGCGGCGAGGGCACGGACCTCGAGGCCACGGCCCTGGCGGCCCTGGCGCTGATGAAGGCCGGCCGGGGGATGGACCTGGTGTCCGGGGCCATCGGCTACCTGGCCTCGAAGAAGGATTCCTTCGGCAACTGGGGGTCGACCCACGCGACGATCCTGGCCCTGAAGGCCTTCACGGCGTCGCTGTCGTCCCTGACCCAGGATGCCCGGGGCCTGGTGACCCTGCTGCTGAACGGCGAGCCGGCCGAGTCCCTGGAGGTCACGCCCGACAACGCCGACGTCTTCTTCCAGTTCGACCTGTCGGACCGGCTGGACCCGGCGGGGGCGAACGTGGTGGACCTGCGGTTCGACGGCGAGGGGACGCTGATGTACCAGGTGGTCTGGTCCCACTACGTCCCCGGCGTCCCGGGAGGCCCGGGGACCGGCCCCCTGGAGATCGAGGTCGTCTATGACAAGACCGACCTGGCGGTCAACGACGCGGTGGGCGTGACGGCCACCGTGCGCAACGTGTCGGCGGACGTGGCGCCGATGGTCCTGGTGGACCTGGGGATGCCCCCGGGATTCGACCTGCTGCCCGACGGGCTGGAGCAGGCGGTGCAGGAGCGCCAGATCCAGAAGTTCGAGACCACGGACCGGCAGATCCTGGTGTACGTGGACGCCCTCGGCCCGGGGCAGGCGCTGGTGCTCCAGTACCAGTTGCGGGCCCGGTACCCCCTGAAGGTCCAGTGCCCCCAGAGCACCGCCTCGCTCTACTACGACGCCTCCAGCGCCGCCACCGCCACCTGCCCCGGCCTCGAGGTCCGCTAGGGGACAGTCACCTTTTTGGCCCACCTAACCTGCCAGAAGTATTGGTAGAATCGCCGAAAAATTCGGTGACTGTCCCCTCCGGCCAGGTGACTGTCCCCGGATCCTCGGGCACAATGCCGCCCGGCAGGGATCTGCGGACGGAGGGCCGGAATGGGGATGCGGAATGCGGTGATCGGGGTGCTGGCCTGGGTCGCCTGGGGATGCGGGAGCGGATCCCCGGCAGGCGACCTGGGCGACGCGGCAGGAGATGCCGGCGACGACTCCGGGATCCGGGAGGTCATCGAGGACCCGGGAACGCCCGACCCGGCCACGGACCCGGCGGCCGACGGGAACGGGGACGACGGGGTGCCGGGCGATGACGGGGAGGCCGCCCCGGATCTGCCCGAATCGGACCCGGGGATTCCCGATGCCGGGGACCTGCCCTGGACGCCGCCCTTCGACCCGGCGGCCTGCGGCGCCGAGCCCTACGCCTGGCTGCCCCCGGGCCGGGTCGGGACGGTGGTCTCCTTCGACCCCACCGAGGACTACTCCGAGATGTCCGCGGAACTGGTCCGGGCCCTGGCCGAGGCCCAGGACGGCGGCAGGCCCCACCCCGAACTGAAATACGGATCCCGGAACTTCAACCTGCGCTACACGACCCAGGACCGGGGACGCCCTGTCGAGGCCACCGCGGTGGTCGGCGTGCCCACGGGACTGGCCGACGGGGAGGAGCCGCCGCTCGCGATCTTCCTCCACGGGACCACCGGGTTCATGGACGACTGCGCCCCGTCCCGGGGGCCCGACGGGGCTTTGGCGGTGACCCTGCTCTCGGCCCTGGGCTACCTGGCCGTGGCGCCGGACTACATCGGCATGAACGGCTTCGGAGAACGCTCCCCGGAGGGGACGATCCAGGCCTACCTGGTGGGGGAGGCCGTGGCGCTGGGGTCCCTGGACGCGGCCCGGGCTGCCCGGAAGGCAGTGGCGGGGATCGAGGACGCGCCCCGGCCCGATGCCTCGCGGACCGTCGTCTGGGGGGGATCCCAGGGTGGCCACGCCGCCTTCTTCGTGGAGCGCTACGCGCCCCACTACGCCCCGGAAATCCGCCTGGCGGCCGTGGTGGCCCTGGTGCCGCCGACGGACCTGCTGGGGCTTGCAGAGTATGGCGCGACCCACTGGGGGGACACGGCCACCACGATGACCGCGGTGCTGGCCGCGATGCGGTCCTGGTACGGCAGCCCGCCGGACCTCGCCGGGGTGCTGACCGACGAGGAGCCGGCGTTCCTGGCCACCTCGCTGCCCCGGTGGATGGCCTCCGGCTGCGGGTCGCCGCCCGTCTTCGGGGACATCGACAGCCTGGAGGAGACCTACACGGCAGACTTCCTGGAACGGGCCGCCGCCGGGCGGTGGGACGACCTTCCCCCCTGGGGATGCTACCTGCGGGTCAACTCGGTCCACGGCACTCCCGTGCCCCGGGCCAGCGACGTGCCGTTCCTGGCCACCTTCGGCGAGCGGGACACGCTGGTGATCACGCCGGTGCAACTGCGGGACATGGAACGGCTGTGCGGCCAGGGATACCGCATCGAGGTCCTGGAGTGCGCCGGGGCGGGCCACACCTCGGGGCTGGTGCCGATGGTGGCCTATGCCCATGCCTGGACCCAGGCCCGGATCCGCGGCGACCCCTGGGACCCGGCTCGGGTGTGCCACCTGGACGGCCCGGTGGACTGCGCCTCGCTGGCGCCCTGACGGTCGCTCTGCCCGCCGCCGGGCCGGCGTGTCCGGGTCAGTCCCTGCGCAGGGTCAGGATCGCGGGCACCCGGGACCCCCCGTACTCGCCTTCCGGCGCGTCGTCCCCGACCCAGATCTGCAGGGCCATCCAGTCGCCCTTCACGCAGAAGGGCATGCGGGTCGTCTCGCCATCGTGGCTCGTCACCAGGTCCGTGCCGTCCACCTCGAAGGGGGAGACGTCCTCGGGCTGGGGGCCTCCCTGGACGGACTGCCGGCACACGCAGGCATCGCCCGCCATGGCGCAGGCGTAGCCGGGCTCCTGGACGGCCTCGCCGCAGGGGACCTGTTGCAGGCAGGACCCGGGAATGGTCAGGGTCGTGTCCGAGGTCATCCCGGTCAGCCGGAAGGCGACCTGCCCGTCGGCGAATTCGAGGGTCCCCTGCCAGTCCATGTCCACGACGACCTGCACCTCCGGGCAGTCCCGCATCATCGTGGTGTTCGCGAAGAGCGCCGGCCCGCTGACGCACACCGAATCGAGGACCCAGCGGCCCGTCGGATCGCCCCCGCAGGGCTGGAATGAGGACACGCCGTCCCGGCAGGGGAAGGCGGGCGTGCCGTCCCCGGACGAGGAGTCGCAGGCCCATAGGGTGATCGGGACGACCAGGGCGGCGAGGATCGGAACCCGGCGCATGTCTGCCTCCGAGGACGGGTCCTGCCGATCATGGCCCAGGAAGGGCCGGCAATCCAGGGATCCTGCGGGGGATGGATCGGATCGGGCCTCCAGGCCAGGCATCACCCTGCGGGGCGAAACCGGAAACCCATTGAGGTAGAATGAACTCCCTGGGAGGGCAAGTCGTGATGGCGCCTACGGTCTTGCGGGAAGGCCCCTACCGGTTCTTCTTCTTCCTGAACGAGGGGAACGAACCGGCTCACATCCACGTCGATGCGGGAGACCGGTCTGCAAAATTCTGGCTCGACCCCGTCTCGCTTGCGTCCTCGAGGCACATGCCTGCCCATGAAATCAACGCGCTCCTCGAGATCGTCCTGGCGCATCGAGACCGCTTTTTGGAGGTGTGGAATGAGCGTTTCCCCCGAGGCCGTTGAGGCCCTGGCCGAGAAGGTCGGGTTCACCGAGGACGAACTGGTCGTGGACCTGGTCGACGGGCGGCGGATCCTCGTGCCCCTGGCCTGGTTCCCGGTGCTCCTCCGCGCCACCCCGGCCCAGCGAAGACGCTGGAGGCTGATCGGAGACGGAGAGGGGATCCATTGGCCGGACCTGGATGCCGACATCAGCGTGGGCGGGCTGCTGGTCGGCATCCGGCAGACCTGGCCCGCCTGACCCGGCGTGTTTCCCCCAGGGAATGCCGCAGGTGCCCGGGGCGACGCATGGGCCTGGCCGACCGGCCATGCAGGACCCCGGAGGCCCCGTTCCCGGAGAGGCTTCCGGCAACCGCCCGCATCGCGACGGTCAGCCGGGCTCGTAGCCCCTGGGGTTCTGGGACTGCCAGCGCCAGGCATCCCGGCACATCGCGTCGAGGTCCCGCCGGGCCTCCCAGCCGAGGACCTGCCGGGCCAAGGAGGGGTCCGCGTAGCAGATCGCCGCGTCCCCGGGCCGCCGCTCGACGAACCGGCAGGGGATCGGGTGCCCGCTGGCCCGCCGGAAGGCCTCGACCACCTCCAGCACCGAGTGGCCCCGGCCCGTGCCGAGGTTCACGGCGAGCCACCCCGGCCGCTTCCCCAGGTGATCCAGCGCCGCCAGGTGCCCCTCGGCCAGGTCCATCACGTGGATGTAGTCCCGGACCCCGGTCCCGTCGGGGGTCGGGTAGTCGCTGCCGAAGACCCGCAGTTCCGGCAGGCGCCCCACGGCCACCTGGGCCACGAAGGGCATCAGGTTGTTCGGGATGCCCAGGGGGTCCTCGCCGATGCGGCCGCTCTGGTGGGCCCCGACGGGGTTGAAGTAGCGCAGGGACAGGATGTTCCACGACGGGTCCGCCCGGTGGATGTCCTCGAGCATCTCCTCGACGGCCAGTTTGGTCCGGCCATAGGGGTTCACGGCCCGCCGGGGGGCCGTTTCGGGGATGGGCACCTGCTCCGGGTCGCCATAGACCGTCGCCGAGGAACTGAAGACCAGGTCCTTCACCCCGGCGGCCTCCATCTCCCGGAAGAGCGTCAGGGACCCGACCAGGTTGTTGTGGAAGTAGCGCAAGGGCTCCCGGACCGACTCGCCGACGGCCTTCAGGGCCGCGAAGTGGATCACCGCGTCGAAGGGCCCCTGGCGGAAGACCAGGCCCAGGGCCGGGGCGTCCCGGATGTCCACCTCGTGGAAGACCAGCGGCCGGCCCGCCAGGTCCATCACCCGCTTCAGGGCCTCGAACCGCGCGTTGCAGAGGTTGTCCACGACGGTCACCTCGTGTCCCGCCTGGAGCAGGCAGAGGACCGTGTGGCTGCCGATGTAGCCCGCGCCGCCGGTGACCAGCACCTTCATCGCCCACCTCCCAATGGCGGGTTCTCCAGGGCCTTGCAGTCGCACCCCCACTCGGCCGGGGCCTTCCGGCAGATCGCCAGGGCGATCAGGCGGTGCCCCTCCCGGTTGGGGTGGATGTGGTCGAAGGACCGCAGGTCGGCCCGCAGGTACCAGCGCGGGATCTCCACGGCCTGCCGCAGCAGGCGATCCCGGGCCTCGGCGCGCTGTTCCGGGGGAACGTCCTTCAGGCGGGCCTGGGCGACCGGGTGGGTGTCCAGGGCGGCCCGGAGGGGTCCGGGGTCCCGCAGCGGGGCGTTCCGGTCCCGGAGGTCGCTGTCGTAGAGGTCCACCGCGATGTCCGGCAGGTCCCCGGGCTGCCACCGGGTCTGGCCGTTCGCGTACCGGCCCAGGGCCTCCTGGGGCCCCAGGCGCCCCATCACGAAATCCACGGCCCGCCGGGTG